>Ga0209160_1000914_pt1 | contig 24642 bp, 23 predicted proteins | sample GraSoiAngelo_153_FD_186167 | JGI IMG/M metagenome (GOLD analysis project Ga0209160, IMG submission 186167) | Grasslands soil microbial communities from the Angelo Coastal Reserve, California, USA - 14_1009_12_40cm (SPAdes) (version 2) | ecosystem: Environmental > Terrestrial > Soil > Grasslands ...
GCCATGTCTATTCGGGACGTGAAAATCCGAAAAAGCAAACAGAAACCTGTAATCGTTGAAATCAGCATGTACAATGAATCTGGGATTTTCCAGGTCGACCAGTTACTGAAAAAGAAGATACTCGGAACGAAGATTGAGGGCTTCATCGAGGTTGTTGCCCAAGTCGAGAATGAGCAAAGAAAAACCGTACTCACAAGATACACGCTCGGCGCACCTGACACGTCGACTCCAAAGGTTAGCATCGAGTAGCTAGGATCGTCTGGCGAGCTTTCTATCTAGGGATCCTACCCTTCGCGAATTCGAGTTTAGGCCGACTCTACTTTGGCCAGCTTTCCATATCTTCCAACGTTTAGCTGGAGCTCTCCCCTAAACGAGTCAACATATCCGTTTTCGATTTGAATAGTGTCGTTAACAGCCACCTTTGTTATGTTTTCATTCCACAAAGTGACCTTCACCGTTCCGGACTCGTCTTGAAGTGTTGCACTGGCAACTTGTCCAGGTCCGAACTTCGTTTGCACATCTCGGGGGGTCTCCATGTCAACGATCTTCCCAGCGACGTCAACTCGTCGCATTCCGGGCTTTAGTTCCGCGATTTTCAATTGCTATTCTCCTGTTACGACTTCTCCGGTCGCGAAGTTGCCCCTTACCGAGGTTATTCTAACTTTCACCTGGTCTCCCTGGTTGGTGCCGGGTACGAAGACGACGAAGTTGTTGATTCTCGCTATTCCGTCTCCGCGCTTCCCGACGGAATCTATAGTGACGTCGACTTCCTGACCTTCTTCGACTGGTGCTGGTCCGCGGTTTCTGTCCTGCCCGCGGTCATATCCACGATCATACCCTCGGCCGCCTCCTCCCCCGCCGCCACGGCCGTAGCTTCCCCCTCCTCCGCCTCTGCCATAACCTCCGCCACTGCCTCCTCCGCCGCTCCTAGAGTAGCCTCCTTTTCTGCCGTAACTTCTTCTCGGTCTCTCTTCTCCCATTTTTCTTGCAATCCTTTGTGTTTGTTAAGGAGTCTGAACCGTTCTTGGGTCAACAAGAAAAAGATTGCTGCAAGCAAGAACTTGCGAGGAAACGATTCTCATTCTGACCGGCCGGTCCAAAGACGCCTTCTTGAGGGGTTTTTCGTTTGGTCATGATATAAGACTTGACCTATGCGAGGATTTCGACCTTGAATTCCAGGCTCGGCTCCTTGAGCGGGTTGGAACTGGAGGGGGAGCGTTCTAGGTCCATGGAATTGGCTTTGAGCGTTCTGAGAATGGTCTCCTCATTGTCCTTTAGAAGGTGAAGGTGCTCCGCTCCGGTTGTTATCACGATCTTTTTGATATTCGAACCGAGCGAGAGACCCTTTGAGGATTTTTCCCGACGAGCGTCGGCGATGAGATCCAAGAGTAACTTACCATCACGGATCGAAGCGTCGTCAACGGTCTCGTGAGGTTCAGGCCAATTCTCTCGGTGCACGCTTCCTGTCTTCCCTAACGAGAACTTATGATAGATGGCCTCCGACATGTGAGGGCAGATCGGTGCCAGGAGTTTATCGACTGTTAACAGGGCTTCTTTGAGACAGTACTGTGTCGCCTTCAGATCAGCCGGGTCTCTTCCAGGCAGCAATCTGTATTTGATTGCTTCCAGGTAGTCGTCGGCAAGCGCGTGCCAAGTGAATTTCCTTATCGCTTCTATCGCTGTATTGAACTGGAATGTTTCAAAGGCGTCGGATACGTCGTTCGTAAGTTTCTGCAGGCTCGCTAGGAGCCACCGATCAATGAGTGGGAGGTTGGTAGGCTTTTTCGAAGGAAGGGGATCTTTCGTGTTCGCGAGAATAAACCTAGTTACGTTCCAGAGCTTGGTAAGGAATTTTTTCCCGTATTCGAGTTCGTTCCAGCGGAAGGGGATGTCGTAGCCGGTTGATCCCCCTGCTGCCGCCCATTGCCGCAGCGCGTCTGCTCCGACTTTCTTGATAGCCTCGTCTGCTTCTACATAATTTCCAAAGGATTTGTGCATCATCCGCCCGTCGGTGCCCTTCACCATGCCGTTGATGAGAAGGGCCTTGTAGGGCGCTGTTCCGAACAGTGCGAGACTTCTAACAAGGAGATAGTAATCCCATGTTCGAACGATATCCAGCCCGTTTGGCTGAAGGTCGGCTGGAAAAAGTTGCTTGAATAAGTCTGACCTGCTCGGCCACCCAGCATGGATAGCAGCTGTTATTGATGAGTCCATCCAAGTATCGAGAACGTCCTTTTCACCTCGAAATTCGCGACCCCCGCATTTGGGACAGGTGTTCTCAGGCGCTTTGTCCTTTCTTGGATCCACTGGGAGGTCTCTTTCGTCTGGGATAATCGTCGACTCGCATTTCGTGCAATACCATACAGGTATCGGTGTGGCGAAGATTCTTTGTCTGGAGATTACCCAGTCCCAGTCGAGAGACTCAGCCCAATCGATGAGTCTTTGCTTAGCAAAGGGCGGAACCCAGTCTAGCTTTCCGGCCTGGTCCACAACTTTCTGTGTCAGGTCTCGGGTCTTCATGAACCACTGAGGTCTTGAGATGATTTCGACAGGGGTCTGACATCGCCAGCATGTTCCAATATTCTGCTGTGTCGTTTCCGTCTTGTTGATTAGTCCAGTGCCTTGAAGTTCCGCAGCTATTTTCTTTCTCGCTTCCTCGGCTTTGAGACCCTTGAACCGGGAATCGTCAACTGATAATCTGCCGTTTTCCGTTAACGCCTTAATGATTGGCAGATGGTATTTCTTTTGCCATCTTACGTCCGTCTTGTCGCCGAAGGTGCAGATCATTACGGCTCCAGTGCCATAGCGGGGATCTACTTCGTCGTCGGATATTATGCGGGCTTTCTGCCCGAAGATGGGGACCGTAATGGACTTTCCAACCGCCGTCTTGTACTTGTCGTCCTTCGGATTTACTGCTATTCCGACGCAGGCGGCGAGAAGCTCGGGGCGCGTAGACGCGATCTCGATGCCGTCATCCGGGTCTCCGAACCTCATGTAGTACAGCGTTCCCTTGCGTTCTTGGTACACTACTTCTGCTTCTGCTATCGCCGTCTCGTCGCGGGGACACCAGTTTACGGGGTGCTCGCCGCGGTAGAGGTACCCTGATTTGTAAAGTTCGAGGAAGGAGAGTTGAGTGAGCTTGTAGTACGAAGGGTCCATCGTCTTGTATTCAAGTGCCCAGTCGGAGGATATTCCAAGCAGATTCATCGATTGTTTCATTTTGGCGATGTATTCGCCTGTTAGTTTGCGACACATTTCAACGAACTGTTCAGGCGGCACATCGTTCTTGCGGATCTTGAACGTTTGTTCGACTCTAACCTCCGTCGGCAGCCCATGGCAGTCCCAGCCCTGGGGAAAATGCACATTGAACCCCTTCATCCGTTTGTAGCGCGCCACGAAATCGATGTAGCACCAATTCAGGGCGTTCCCCACGTGAAAGTCACCGCTGGGATATGGTGGTGGCGTGTCGATACTGTACGTCTTGCGCGATTTGTCTTGTGGATCAAAGTGGTAGATGTCCCGCTGGTTCCAATACTCCCGCCAAGTGGCCTCCTCGGTAGCGGGCTCGTAGTTTTTGTTTAGAGTGTAATTGGGGGTAGACCTTGAGTGATTCTTAGAAGAATCTTCAGATCCCTTGATGTCTGAACGGCTCAAATTCGGTTCTTTCGAACTTGGCGGTGATGCAAGCTCCTACGCCTGGATAGGGAGGGCTTCTGGTTCTGGTGTCTTATAAGTCGTTGGACTTGGGCGAGGAGTAATTCTTCTTACCACCCAACCTATCGCAACTAGTAACGATAAGGCTCCAACTATTAGTGATGTCAGAACGAAAAGGAAAGGGAGAAGCGAAAAGGGTCCACCGAAAGTAGAGCCCCCCACGAGAGAGATTTCAAAATAGAAATCAAAGAACCAGTGCAAGAGAATCGCCGCGTAGGCACCATAAGCAACAAACACGATGGCAATGACAAAGCCGGATATGGCCGCTGTAACAACCTTCCCCACACCCCAGTTTGTCCCGCCACCGGACTCAATGTGGGCAAGACCAAACAATACCGACGAGATTACAATGAAGATCCACTCCAGCCAGTGGATCCCTCGCCACCCGTTCGTGGCAAAGGTGGGATATCCCGTCTTACGTTTTGCGCGTTCGGGTGAGAGCAAAGATAGTCCGGTGATCGAGAGAAACTTCGATGTGGAAGGGCCCTGATTCGTTATGAGTCTCCTCCAAAAGATTCTAATCGGGATTACAAGGCCTAGGGGGGTAATTATTCGGTAGGCAAGTTCTTCGCCGACGGGGGCGTATGCGAGCCCGGCAAAGAGTCGCGCCTGTGTCGGACATTGGTTGATTGTAGGATCGCACAGTGATCCTGGTGGAATGCCTCCTAGTTCTAGAATTGAGGTTACGATCAAAACGACAACATAGAGCCCGCAGGAGATTAATGGCATTGCAACTAACCAGTTTGAGGAGCTGGTAATTCGTCCAGCTTTCGACAACTTTTTCAGACTCGAGAAGAATTCATCTCTCGACCTTAACCCTGCAGCGAAACAAGTGGCGAATATCAAGATGCAAACCGAGGTTAGGAGCCATAGACTAACGGGCACATGAAATGCGGTGTCCCGTGAGTAAATGTAGAAAGCCCCTAAGGCAGGGCGGCCGCTGGAACTCATCAGGTCGCTAGCTAGTTGGGTTGAGGTGACTAATGCAGACGCCATTCCCATTGCTACTATGTAGGTAAGAAAAACGAAGAACGCCGCTATGGTAGATATCCAGCCAAGAACTGCCCGTGAGGTTGGACTCATGGGCTTGTTTGACTAGCAGACTGGTATTTTGCCTTCGGTCAGGCGTTTGGTGAAGTCGTTAATGTTGTTTAGGTCGGACTTTGTTGTAGATCTTTCCGACATGGCTGACCGGGTTCTTGCCGGCGGCTGCTTCCGAGCAGGTTGGACGGTTGAGTGGTATGACGCCGTTGACTCGATTTCCTCGGCCTACTTGTCCACCGTCGCCATCGTCAGCTGAGGTTCCGAGAACGGTGAGGTATATTCCTCCCATGCCTCGTCCCCTCTTGTCCAGAGTATTGATGTCAACATTCACGCCGTCGAACTTGACCCTCGACTTGACGAAGCGCGTTACGTCTTCGACCACCTCGGCCTTACGCTGGAAGTATTGATTCTCGTTCTCAATCAACCGGTCGACGAAGGCCATAGCAATTGTAAGGTTTAGATCTCTTCCTTCCCTTGAGCCCATGATCTTGACGTCTTCGCCGGTTTCAGGGAATTCTTTCTTGAAGCTGGGAGAGTTGATGTAGCGTTCTGTGTGGAGGACGATCTTTTCGGTATCTGTGAGCGGGGCATAGCCCACTGCCGCTGATGTGTCGTTTGCGCCGTAGAATTTTCCTTTTCGGCTGAAGATGTCTCGGAGGGCCTCTGAGCCTCGTGCTAGCTCGACTTGGTATCGAACATGTCTCTCAGGATCAACGAATCGGAGGTTTTTCTTGAACCACTTTTTCCACTTTTTCGCTGTCGAAACAGCGATCTCGTCGATAGGGACCGGATCACCGTCAACTTCGTATGTGGCTCGATCTCCGAAGACCATGAGCATTGGACGCTTGACTTCGCCGCCTCCGAAATTTCTCCGGACTGCTCCCGCTGCGAGGAGTGCTTTGTCGATGTTGTGATGCATGACTATGCCGTATCGTTTGATGTATTCTCGACTGAGGGAAATGGAGACTTCGTTCATGACGGCGTCGCATATGTGGTCAGGATGTCCGAGCCCTTTTCGCTCAACGATTTCGAGTTCTTGTTCGGACACAGGGGTCTGTCTTAGTTCGCTGACAACTAGGCCCATTTTCTCAAACTCAAGAGTTGAATGTGTCCGCGGCGAAGTTCTGTTATTAACGTTTGTTAGCCTATTCTCAAAGGAATATTTTTGTGGTAATTACTTCTTGCGTGCGGCCGTGACGATTGAGATTACGTCGCGGTCTCGGAGAAGGTAGTCATTGGGTAACCTCAGGCCATCGCGGGTATCAATAGCATAGAGCATTTTCTCGGCTAGTTCTGAGTGTATCTCTTTGGCCAGGTCTTTCGGAGTGTACTCGCGGGGGACTAGGAAGGCATCAGGCAGGACGTTTCCTCTCTTGTCAGAGAACCTTTTCGGATCTTCTACTGGATATACAGCGTTCATTCCTAGGAGCTTGAAGACCGCGGAGTTGAGCGCGAACTCTACTCCGGTCCTCATGAGTTTCGTCATTACTTTCTGTTGTACGTAGGCGAGGGCCCAGGCTTGGTCCTTGGATATTCGGGATTCATCAAGGACTTTGAAGGTTTCTTCACCCGGAACGTATTGTATGAAACCTTTCTCTTGGGCTCGTTTCAGTGCGAGTTCTGCTTCGCTGGAAGCTGGTATGACGAGTTGGGAGTTGAATTCTTCGTGGAGTTTCTCGAAGTTCTTCTCGGAATAGGCTAGGTCCATCTTGTTGGCGATTATCAAAGTTGGCTTGGAGACGACTCGTATGTTTTCAGAGAATTTTCTAGAATCTTCGTCTTTCCATTCTTTCGGGTGTTTTGTGGATAGGTTTGAGGCTTCGAGGGCTGCGGTAACGTGTTCCAGTCTTACTCCTATTCCGGCAATTTCCTTGGCGAAAGCTTTGTCGTAGGATCCTGTCTTGAGGGGTCGTTTGCCGAGCCGCTGGAGTGATCTGTCGACGGATACCTTGAACCAGAGAACTAGCTCCTCTTCAATGTCGTAGACGTCCAATATTGGATTTCCCATTCCAGCGTGGGAGATCTTGCCGTCAGGGTCGATGCTGCCTGATGCGTCGACCACGTGGAGGAGAGCGTCAGCCTGCGCGACAACGTTCAGGAACTGGGTTCCGAGCCCTTTGCCTTTCCACGCCCCCTTAATCAGTCCTGGGAGATCGAGTACCTCAACGGGTATGAATCGCCAGCCGTCCACGCATGTCGAGTTGCGTGGTTTGTCTTTGAGGCCGAGTTCTCTGCAAACACAGAGCGTCTGCACTTGGCCGGTCCCGATATTGGGTTTCTTTGTTGTGAATGGATAGGTCGAGACTTCGGCTGTGCTGGACGTGGCCGCGTTGAAGAACGTGGTCTTGCCGGTATTTGTCTTGCCGATGATGCCTATCCGGATCAACTAAGAATCACGATAACTTGGTTGGGTTTACGTTGTATTATAGCTCATGGATTTCTTCCTCGAGTTGCCTAGTTTAGGGTTTTCGTGAAGGGCGGGGCGCGGGAAAATCGACCACTCCCCGGGGGTCATTATGAGAAAGAATGTTTGGGAAAAGGGGTCAACGCACGGGCCGACGGATTCTATCTGAGCCTACGGAGGCGAACCGTTTATAGAGAGAGTCTAACCCGTTCCGTCAGGGTCTGAGAGATGCCGTCGGAAATCACAAGCACAGATCAATTCGTTAGCCTGTCAGAGGGCGCCCTGGAATGCCGGGTAAAGCGCGCGAAAGACTTGGTTAAGCTGAAGCTCCGGACCCCGCGACAGCTCTACACCCACAAGGTGAAGGTGGAACGGGCTGACGATGTCATCAAGCGGCTAAAATGCGAGATAGTCGAAGTCTAGCCGCCGTGCGCTACCGGGATAATCGTAACCTTCGTCCCGGGTTCGATCTGGGTATTTAGACCATCGAAAATGTTGCAGTCCTGATCATTCAGGAGAATGATCACATTAGGTCTTGGGTCCTCTGTCCCAGCATCGACCAAGAGTTCTCTGAAAAAGTTGCTGCCAACTGTCTTCAATAACGCGGAGATTAGTTCTTGGACTGTAAAGATATTCGGGGCTGGCAGTATGATCTCCCTGTTTCCGGCCGCCGAGCCGAGAACTCCGATGAGCTTCACTGGCACGGCCTCCGCGGAGGCAGTTATTGTTTCATTCAAACAGGAAGACTTCTTCTAAGTAACGCCTGCTACCGACCCGCGATCCCTCGGGCAGCCGTTTGACCTTCCTAGATTGCATATAATCCTGATATCGGGATTGTGCCTTGGAAAAATCAGAATCTTGTAGCCAATCGATTGGGACGCCTCCTCCCAGTGGCCTTGAGGGAACTAGGTGGCGGGTAGATTTCGGGGGGAACAATTTTCCCTTTTTAACTGTCTCCACGACCTCTTTTTTCTCTATCTTGATCGTTGACATGACAAGGCTGGCCGTATCTTGAGGTCCCGTGTCTTTGTTGTCTTGATAGGCGATGCTAACGCCCTGCTGTCGAGCCGCCATTTCTATGTCGTGAGAGTCTCGGACCATCTCGTAAGGACTAGGTCTGCGGACCGGGAAGGCCAGGCAGGACATGGTTTTCTCGACCGTCGCGTACCATCGCCTCTTTGAAAGTCCGTCCTCGCATTCGTCATGACTAACTTCCCTGGGTTTCAGTTGTCTAAGGTGGTTCTCAAGATTCCGAACGTTTGATCCTGAAAATAGCCTAAACCATCTTTCTATTGTGATTTGCGCGTCGTCGTAGTCCACGAGGGCCGAGGGGATGAAGTTGCACTTCAACTGTTTGATTGCGGCCAATCGGTGCGTCCCGTCTAGAACGATCCCCGTTCTCCTGTCTGCAATGATTGGGTGTCGCAAAACCGGGGTGTCTCTCAGAGCGTTAACAAGCCTATTCAGGTCTTCCGCAACGGTCTCTTCGTGCGGCTTGAGATCTGATGTTCTCCTGAGCGTGATAAGAATGGGTATTTTGCCGCCGGCGATCGAATAGCCTTGGGAAGAGTGGGCTTCCAAGAGGCTGACGTGGCCAGCTGTGCTATGCTTGGTCGTCTGGTCCTTCGGGTCCAATTTCGCCGGGTGCTGCGGCGCGTTTGGCTTCAACTATCTTTAGCCGGGTAACGTAGCCAACGATCCTGTTTCTGAGTCGTTTAGTTCTTGCATCGACAAGTACGGCTAGGGCCACCTTGTTTTCTTCATAATTCTTGCTGAACTTGTCCGGATACCGGGCGACGAGTTCTCTCGACACTTTCTTTACCGCGGCTATCCGAACTTTTCCCACGCTAGCACATCCGAGAGGACCGCGGACCCTTTGCTGGACTTTTAAATATTGGCGCGGAAAACGCCGGTGCACTCGACTAACTCTTTTATAGTCTGGTTTGGGAACCGAAATCGGTCCCATCCTTGGGAGAGAGCGAGATATCAACCGCTGCGGTTCATCGGCTCATAAAACGAGGCGGTGCCGGGCGAATAGGGGATGATGCAGCGGAGGAACTGAGAAAGGTGGTTGAAGAGTTTGCCATCCGGGTGGGGAAGGAAGCTCTGGAACTGGCAACGCACGCAGGGCGAAAAACGGTGAGATCAGAGGATATCCGTCTCGCTGTCAAGCGCATACAGAAGGAATAGCCCGAAAACTCGCCTACACTTGAGATAAGGTTTTTATTCGCAGCTCCGCCGGTCCCTCTTTCCGAGTGCTAAGAGTAAATGTCGTATCTCGCTAACCAACAGGTCCTGATTCTAAAAGAAGGCTCTAACCGTAACCGTGGGAAGGACGCCCAGAGGAGCAATATTAGTGCTGCTAGGATCGTCTCTGAAGTTGTCAAGACAACCCTCGGACCTCGGGGTATGGACAAGATGCTTGTCGACAGCCTCGGCGATGTCACCGTGACAAGCGATGGAGCCACTGTACTTGACGAGTTAGATGTTCAACACCCAGCTGCGAAGATGCTTGTTGAGATAGCAAAGACCCAAGACGATGAAGTAGGTGATGGAACTACATCGGTCGTCGTTCTCGCCGGCGAACTTCTAAAACGGGCCGAGCTCTTGCTGGACAAGGGTTTGCACCCGACTGTGATTAACGCCGGTTTCAAAAAGGCCGCTGAGAAGGCGCGTGAGATTCTGAACGAGCTCGGGAAACCAGTAGATCTGAAAGACACTGAGACTCTTCGGAAGATCGCTGTGACCGCGATGCGCGGGAAGTCCCTTGGAGGAGCGACAGAACACTTTGCGAGTATCGCTGTCGACGCGGTTAACCATGTCATTGAGAAAAGAGGCGATGCTTTCTCTGCCGACATCGAGAATATTCAGCTGGTGAAAAAGGAAGGCAAGAGCCTCCTAGACACCGAGCTGATCAAAGGCGTAATCGTGGACAAGGAAGTCGTCCATCCTGGCATGCCGAAGAGGATTGAGAAAGCGAAGATCGCGCTCTTGGATACGCCGCTGGAGATTGAGAAGACCGAGTTTAGTGCTGAGATCAAGATCAGCAACCCGCAACAGATGCAGTCCTTCCTCGACGAGGAGACAAAGCTGATGAAGGACATGGTAGAGAAGATCAAAAAATCCGGTGCAAATGTTGTCCTCTGCCAGAAGGGGATCGACGAAGTAGCTCAGTCATTCATGGCCAAGAATGGAATATTGGCCGCTAGACGTATCAAGAAGTCGGACATCGAAAAGCTGTCAAGAGCAACGGGCGCTCGAATAATTACCAACCTAGAGGACATCCGCAGCGCGGACCTCGGATTCGCGGGTCTTGTTGAAGAGCGAAAGGTAGGCGACGATAAGATGGTCTTCATCGAAGACGCGAAGGATCCTAAGTCTGTTAGCATCCTGATTAGAGCGGGCTTGGAAAGGCTTGTTGACGAAGCGGAAAGAGCCCTCAAAGACGCCCTCTCAGTGATCATTGACGTCGTGAAGAAAAACAAGATAGTTGCTGGTGGAGGTGCAATTGAGATCGAGTTGGCGAAAAGAATCCGCGACCTAGCGCCGAAGATAGGCGGAAGAGAACAGCTCGCCATTGAAGCGTTTGCCGATTCGCTGGAGTCTATTCCGCGAACCCTATCGGACAACGCGGGTCTCGAACAAATCGACATTCTAGTAGCACTACGAGCGGCCCACGAAAACAAGGGCCTGTGGAGCGGAATCAACGTTCACACTGGCGAGGTCTCGGACATGTGGAAAGAAGGAGTGCTGGAGCCTGTCAAGGTCAAGGAACACGCAATTGGTTCAGCTGTAGAAGTCGCGTCCATGATCCTGAGAATCGACGATGTCATCGCTGCTGCTAAGCCGCCTCCTCCACCGAAAGGTGGTCCTCCTCCAGAGTAGCTCTCTGAAGACAGAGAAAGAATCTTAGCCTCTAGTTTAGGCACACAAACAGATTCCATGCGTAAGTATGCGTACTGATTCAAACATCTTGCTTTACGGAACGTCTGACGACTGTAGCGGCTATCAAAGCCGCGAATGCGACTAGCACGCCGATGATTATCAACTGAAATGCTAGGCTGACTATGTTCGAGGGTATGAAGCCTTGTTGAGACAGAGCAAGAATCGCTAGGCTAGTTGTCTCCGTGTTAGACCCTCCTACAGGGCCGAATCTTCCCGAGTACTCGGTGACGAATCCACCAGAGTCGACTCCTCTGTGCAACTGAAGGGCAAGGAGTCCGTCCACTATCGACGAGTCTGGAGCCTGCCCTAGGAGTTTGGCTGCGTAAAGATACAGAGCGATCTTGTATGTGGCGAAGGTAGACGTGAAGGCGTCATCCTTGAAACCCGTTCCGTTCCATAAGGCGAATCCGTCGTGAAAGACCGAAAGAGCGTAAGGGTCCTGTCGGACGTTGTGGTACCATATCGCTTCGAGAAAAGCTATGTCGGCGTATTTTTTGGGGTCAAGCATTCCGCTCTGATTATTGACCGTGGACTTCACGACGGCAACACCATAGGTTCTGAATATGAAGTCCTTCGAAGCGTTGAACGGGAAGCGAGAAGTATTGGTGAAAACTTGATATTGGTTTACGGGATTGGGCTGCCCTTGAAAATAGCGAGCAGCGGAGCGCGTGACGTTTTCGGCAAGTGAAGCCAGACTCGCGTTGCTGGCTCCGGTTCTCTGAAAGGCTAAGTTCGCTAGGAAGTTGTCCGAGTAGAGCCAATATGTGTTAGAGAGGTTCGCGGAGTCTGGGGATTCGTGGATTAGCCCCATGCTGGCGTTGTAGTTTCCGGCAAGATAGTTCAGGGCAGACAGTATGCTCTGGCTCTGAATGTCGGATTGATCTAAGGCTTGAACGGACAGGACAAGAAAGACCGACAGTAGGATTGTAAAGGCTAGGAAGGCAGTTGCGAGGCTCGGAGTCCAGTTCTTCATTCGTCCAAAGACTAATCTTAGCATATCTAGATTCATCAGAAAATTCTTTGGGGGCACCTGGAGCCTACCATTATATTTATGACGAGCCTACCTTCTTTCGACTTGTCTTTAGCTGGTTTGGCCCGCAAGAGACTATGGCAGGAGAAAGTGAGATATGTTACCTTCAACTCCATTCCTCCTGCTTACGCCCCTCCTCGTCCCCCACCGACCGGAAAGCCGCTGACAAACCGGAAGAAGATTGCACTAGGGGCGACGATAATGTTCGTGTTCTTGCTCTTCATTGTAGTTCTTCTATTGCGTCGCCATCTAGGCTGATTTTTGGTAAGCGTTCCCAAAGGTCAGGGCTGCGATAAGGTTCGATAAAACGACAATCCTTAACTGAAACTCATTTCCGGGAGCCTTTGCTCCGGTAGTATAGCCCGGTCCACAATTTTGGCCGAGAGTATGCCGGACTCTCGATCCGGCGACCCGGGTTCAAAAGGCTCTAAAGGGCCTGGATGTCCCGGCCGGAGCACTAGATTACAAACTTGGCCAATATCATACTCGTTACCGGCACACCTGGGGTCGGAAAGACCACACTGGCCAAGAACCTCTCCCGGAATTCAGAGATCAAACTAATTGAACCTAACCGCTTAGTACGGAAGGAAAAGCTCTACACTCGCTTTGATAGAACTAGGAAAACCTACGTTGTTGATGAAGGAAAGCTTCGAAGGAGACTGGAGGAGTTGTCGCGATCATCAGAGGGAATAGTTTTGCCTACTCATTTGCTTGGAAGATTTCTTCCCGAAGGCAGAGTGAAATTGGCCTTGGTCCTTCGACTGGACCCGGTCGTCCTGTATAAGCGCTTGCGAGTGAGAGGGTGGACGAAACGGAAGGCGTGGGAAAATACGGAGGCAGAGATATTAGACGTGTGCCTTCAAGAGTCGCGTTTGCTTCTCGGACCCCGAAAAGTGTATGAGATTGACACTACTCGAAAGTCGGCCTTGGCAGTCTACAGGGAAGCATTACGAGTTTTGTCAAGGGGGAGAACTGGCAGGTCAGGGGTAGTAAACTGGCTTGCTCGCTACGTTCCGTTGGAACTGGAGAGAACGCTATGACTGACAAAAAGAGGTTCTGGATTATCAAATGCCCACGTTGCCACACGCATCAGATTGCCGATTCTAGGAACAAGAGCAAGACTTGTTCTCAATGCTCACGACGGTTTGAGATTCTCGATCTGCCTATCCTCGCGTCTGCTAAAGACGCGAGAGAGGCGAGAGCTATCTTAGCAGACTTCAAGATGCCGAGAACCGCTGCGTCTGAACCAAAGGTGATATAGCGGTCTCCGGGTCCGCACGCTTCAAGGGTGCCTGTTTCACTGTCTTCAACTGCTGGCCGGAAATTCATGGAGGAGCTCTCTAATCTTCTCCAAAAGCACGTCAGCGTCTTGACGGCGCAGGGCAAGACTTTCATCGGCACTCTGACCGGCGTTGACACTGAAACCCTTAGCGTCTGCCTCACCAACGCGAAGTCGGACGCGGGAGATATTCACAAGGTCTTCCTGAACGGCGACACTATTGTCCAGATATCTAGTTTCGAGAAGCCGTTTGATCTGCAGAGTCTCGGTGAGAGACTTGAACGAGTCTTCCCCAGAATGGTCCGGGTGATGGATGAGGCTGGGGTGATCGTTGTAATGGATAGGATCAGGGTTAACGAGAAAGGCATTATCGAGGGCGCTGGTCCTGCTGCTGAGCGGGTTCAGAGAGTCTTTGACGAGTTCATGAGGGAAAAAGGCGTTAAGGCCTAAACCCCGTTTTGTCCTTTCAGGTACAGGGCAAAGATCTTCTCGGAAGAATCGGAATACTGACAACTAAGAGCGGCAGCTTTCAAACACCCCATATGTTTCCCGTCGTGGACCCGAACCGTCCAGTTCTAGATCCAAAATTCTATGGCGAGGCCGGCATCAAAGCGATAATGACCAATGCTTACCTCTTGAAGAGGGGGAGACCGGGTCGGCTGCCGAAGGATGTTCATAGGACCCTTGGTTTCAAAGAGACGGTGGCCACAGACTCGGGGGCGTACCAGATTCTTGAGTACGGACATGTGGGGGTAAAGCCCTCGGAGATCGTTGTTTACCAGGAGAAGATTGATACTGACATTGGAGTAATTCTTGATTTTCCAACGGGCTTTCACAGCGATGCTAGACGAGCCGGATGGACTGTTGACGAGACGGTTCGGAGAGCAGACGAGGCTCTCAAGAGAATCAAACGGAAGGATATTCTTTGGGTGGGTCCGGTCCAGGGGGGAGTTCACATCAAAGAGGTCGCTCGGTCCGCCGTGGAGATGGGAAAGCGACCGTTCTCGATCTACGCGCTCGGCAGCCCTACGGAACTGATGGAGGCGCAGCGCTTCGACGTTCTAGTGGACATGATTGTCGCAGCTAAGAAGGGTCTCCCTCACTCCCGACCCTTGCATCTGTTCGGCGCAGGCCACCCTGCCATGTTCCCGTTCATAGTCGCACTCGGTTGCGACCTGTTCGACTCCGCAGCCTATGCGCTCTACGCTCGGACAGGCAGGTACCTCACCTCTGACGGGACGTACGAACTGGCCCAAATCGAGGAATTCTCTTGCTTGTGCAGGATCTGTGACAGCACCACTCCCGAGGAGATGAGGCGTCTCGACGCCTCTGAGAGAGAGCAACTCCTATCAAAACACAACCTTCTCGCGTGCTTCTCCGAACTGCGCAAGATACGAGAAGCGATTAGGACGGGTCACTTGTGGGAGCTACTCGAGCATCGGGCTTACGCTAACCCCGCTTTCGAGAAGTTCCTAGCGAAGATTGTTCAGTATTCCGCGTTTCTGGAACAGTTTACGCCGACCGTCAAGCCTCGTGGAATCTCCCACTTCGGTGAGGCAAGCGATCACAGGCCGGAGATGGTCCGTTACAGTGTGAGAAGGTCGCGGGTCCCGGTGGTACGCGGCAACGCCGTTGTTCTCTTACCTGGCCGGTGGAGGAGACCCTATCACGAGGACCCTCGCAATCTGCCTATCATAAGCAAGCTCGCAAACAGGTCAAATGTGTCTATCTGCTTCTACACAATCCCCTTCGGACCAGTGCCGATGGAACTTGATGAGACCTTTCCTCTAGCGCAGACCGAGAGTTTTGACAGTCACGATCCGAGAATGTACGAGCAGAAAGCAGAGCAGGTAGCCGCCTGGGTCAAGCGATTATCACCAAAACAAGTTTTCCTTATTTCCGAGGGTGAATACGGCGCGACACTTGGAAAGGAACTCTCCAGAGCGACTCCGAAGCTCAAGGTCATCAGAGTCCAGGCGAAGGGGTCGAAGCCGGATCGTACCGTAGGTTCGATCATTCGGCGATCGGGCTAGGCGTACAGTCTTTCATGCGATTTCGTAAGCCTGGATTTGTGATCATATTCTCGCTCGATAAGCTTCGCGTCCTTCAATAGTTCTTTTAGGTTGACCTTGAAATTGTACGCTTTCGAGATTTTCCGGATCGCTAGCGCGGCGGCTGCAGGGTCAGCCCGCGCTGGCTCCGCGTATGGAAGAACTGCGATGGCTGGGAAGTCGTGTATTTCAAACTCACTCAACATCACTGCAAGAGGCCCGTAAACTAGCAGGCCGGGCTCGAGGATTGGCGCCTTGAACACTTTTGCTCGGTCTATGTACGCACCGGTTGGAACGACGCAGAATTCGTCGTTGTTGTTCCTGAAAGATGAATCCAACCCACCAATCAAAATCGCGTCTTTGAACTTGCCTTTCACCGCCCAGTTTGCCAGAGCCTTAGCAAACTCCGCCTCCTCCGATCTATGGGGAGAAAATTCCAGCTTGACCAGGACTGTCTTGCCTCTTCGGTAGACCTCGAAAGGTGTAACCAGTCCGCCATCTGCTGTCCCGACCCAGGGCGGAGGGTTTGCGACCTGGACAAAGCCTACTCGCTCGGCCTTGAGTGCGTGTATCATGTAGGAGGTGGCTATGTAGCCTGTCTGTCCGACGCCGTGGAATCCCGTGACCAGCGTGGAGCCTTTGAGATTCTTTGAATCTACTAGGAGCTGAACTGGCACTCTGACACCAACTGAGTAAGGTGGATTCGTCTTAGTTTATCGTGCCTAAAAATCTCTCCGGAGACTCAGTTGTAGGGCTTTTATTGTAGTCTTTCAAACCCGGCCGGTTGTAGAGTGAACAAGGTTTCCTCGCGATAATCCATTTCATACTGTTACGGTGAACGGATGAAGATCAGGTTCTTAGGCGCCTGCCAGGAAGTAGGCAGGTCCGCATTCGCAGTAAGCGTCGGCGGCAAGTACCTCGTTCTTGACTATGGCGTAATGGTAAACCATCACGTCGGATTCCCGATGCACATTCCTCCGAAAGAGGTGGAGGCGATTGTGCTTACACACGCTCACCTGGACCATGTAGGGTCTGCTCCGATATTCTACATTCACGGCGGTGTCCCGCTCTATGGAGTACAGCCAACCTTCACGCTTACCAGTCTGATCATCAAAGACTTCCTCAAGCTCAGCGGATACTACGCGCCATACGAGTTCATGGACCTCCAGACGATGTTGAAGCACACGCGGGAGCTTCAGTATCATCAGTCGATCGACGTCGGAGACGCCTCCCTAACCTTAGTCAATGCTGGCCACATTCCGGGTAGCGCTCAGGCGATAATCAATTCTGAAGGGAAACGGTTGCTGTATACTGGGGATTTCAATCGTCAACCAACTAGGTTGGTCGACGGCGCAGATCCCGGTAACTACAAGGATCTGGACGCGATTATCATCGAAGGGACGTACGCTACTGAAGACCACCCGGTTCGCGATGGTTTGGAAAAAGAGTTTGTCGAGAAGGTGACGGAAGTGGTCGAGGGCGGCGGAACAGTCCTCGTACCTGCCTTCGGCGTCGGCAGATCTCAAGAACTTCTCTCAGTTCTCTCAGCCTACCACTTCGAGCATCCTGTATTCGTCGACGGAATGGCTCTCGACGCAATGGAGATGCTGCTGAAATATCCATCATCCCTGAGGGACTCGTCAGTGTTCGAGCGGGCCAGCAAGATGGCTCACTGGGTCGACGGCTGGAATGATCGGCGGAGAGCTGCAAAGACCGCGGGCGTAATAATATCGCCGGCAGGGATGTTGAAGGGCGGCGCCTCCGTTTTCTATATGGAAAATGTGGCTGCGAAGAAGCAGAACGCGGTGTTCATGGTAAGCTTCCAGGTGCCCGGCAGCCCCGGCAGAATCCTCTTGGAGAGGAAGAAGTTCGTTATCCATGGCAAAGCCCGACCGGTGGACGCGAGAGTCGAGCGGTTCGACTTCTCATCCCACGGGGGCAGACGAGAACTAGAACTGACGCTGTCCGATCTGGACAAGAAGACAAAAGTGTTCATCGTGCACGGCGCGGAAGGAAACTGCAAGAAACTTGCCGAGTGGGCCTCCAAGGAACAGGGATTGGATGCGAAGGCTCCGAAGACCGGGGACATTATCGAGATCTAGTGCTCCATGGCAGAGGAAGAACATAGGGCGTTCAAGCCTCGCCCACGCCACCTCTATCCGGTAATTCTCAGCCTAGCTGTGACTGGCTTGCTCGGATATCCGATCTCAAACCAGACTGTTCCCCAGGCGCAAGTAACACCCTTCCAAGGCGACACTTTGAGCTCGGCAGGCCTCAACGCCGTCATCTTTGTAATAGCTCTGGGAGCAAGCGCGACTGCAATGCTTCTCATGGTACGGAGAGGCAGGATGAAGTTCATCCGATCGCTGATCAAGGCCGCTGTCCTCATCGTATCTTTCGCAGTAGCCTTCTGGTACGCGTCCTCGATTTTCTTCCTGATTCCCAATTCTCCGTCGGACCCTCTAGCTACGATTATCCTCCTAGGCGTTTCGCTAGGAACGGCAGTGGCGATTGCCCTTACGATATTCGGGCGGGCGAGAAAGTATCAGTTGATCGGAGTGACACTAATCGGTGCGCTGACGGGGATTTTCTTGGGCTACTCGATCGGGCCCTTGACTGCATTAGTCCTGATTGGAGCGCTCGTGATCTATGATGTTGTCGCAGTGTTTCGTGGCCCAGTGGGAGCGCTGGCGAAAACGATCGAGGAGGGTGATCTGCCGGGAGCGGTGTTCACCTATGGGGACCTGACAATCGGTATGGGAGACATGGTCTTCTATTCGCTGGTCGCGACAACAGCCCTCGTATATTTTGGAGGCGTTCTCTCGTTCTTCGGGGCCGCGATCGGGATACTGGCCGGAACTTTTCTCGGGTTCAAAGCGTTGTCGAAGTACGAGATGTTTCCTGGCCTCCCGTTCTCCCTGCTGCTAGGAGTGGCGGGGATGCTCCTCGCCAGTTACCTATAGGGACGCTAGGGTCCCTGATGCCTCAGCGAGACTCGCAAAACGATAATCGGCGAGGCTATCGGTCACGGGTCTCTTTGAGACCAGGACCGTCTTCATACCCGTGATCGTGCCTCCCCAGACATCATGTCTCTCTGAATCCCCAACAATTACTGCTTCCAGTGGCGACAGTTTGAATCGCATTAAGGCGTAGAGAAAGATTCCAGGGTCAGGCTTACGAATTCCAACAAAAGCTGATGTTACGACTATATTGAAATATTCTAGCAGTCCAACTTTGCGAAGGATCTCAACCGCCACATCGTGAGACGACACATTCGATATTATTCCGAGCTTGATTTTCCGTTTCGAAAGTTTCTTGAGGAGAGGTTTCGAGTCCGGGAATACAACCGCGTTTTCGGCTCGGGCGGAGACGACGATCTTAATGGCTTCCTCCACCAAACTATCCTCAGGCTCTTGGCCCAGTGCTCGCCTGAGGAGCTGTACCATCCATGCCTGGATTGGAATCTCGACGTAATGCTTGGTGCGAAAGACCTCGTTTACGTTGTAGCCTTGCTTGTAGATCGTGAAGAGTTCGGATGGGGAATTGCGATGAGGTATGATCTCGCTGATCTTTTCCAGGGCTTTCATCGTGACTAGGTTATCTTCGATGTTTTGTGTTACTAGGGTCTCTCCGAGATCGAAGAAGATCGCTTTGGCCCTCACCATCGAAAGTCGCTCGAACTAGTTAGCGGCGTAGCGTAGGACTGCGGCGATTTTTCCGAACGCGTCGCGGAGCATTCGTCCTTCTTCAGTCTCCTCTGAGACAACCTCGACCTTGCTTCCGCCCTTCTCCGCATAGTCTAGAAAGCTATCGATAATATCGTTATCCTCAATAATCTCAAGATTTGGTTTGCCGCACTTCTTGCATGGTCGCGTGGAAAGTTCGCTCTTAACTGCATGCGCCTCGTATCTTGTTCCGCGAAATTCTTCTAGATTGCCGCAGTTCTTGCATTTGAGGACGAGCCTCTGACCTTCCAGTTTCTCCGATATCAGCAAAGTATCGACAACCCCCTTTTCCAGATACTTCTGGACCTGCAGCTCACCAAAGACCCCTTTGCCGGTTTCGTGGCCTAGCTCGTAGAGGAATTTCTGGACCATCTGCTTCTCCTCCTTGTACCGGACCCCTTTCAGGATCTCGCTGCTCTTCTCAACAACCTCCTCAACACCCGCCTCGCTCGTATAACTGGTGTCAACGACCGAGAGCACCTTGTTCTTCAGCGTATACTGTAGGTATTCTCCTTCGGACCAGACGTACTTTGTCGGTCCGGGCCCGCCAATGATAATTCCCTTCAAGTCAGGTATCGCGAGCATGATTTCGTTGAAGTGTTGACCGACGCGTTTGTAGTAGTCGTGGGTGACCCCTTCTCGGATCCGTTCGAAACGTCTAGCCGACTGTCCGCCAGCACGGCTCTTTCCGGGTATTCCTGAGGTGAAGGATTTGACGATCTCGACCCTGCGACCCTTGAGAGTTGCAACCACGGCCTCTGTCCCGTCGATCACGATTATTCCGTACGTATCTTTCTCAACGACGAGAGCTAGGAGGGGTTCTACGTGGAAGCGGGCGTCGCACCTGTAAAACCCGACTGTTATTGGCTCTGGAGGGGTGAGCACATAGATCTCCATCCTTTCGCTCCCAAGACCATTCTGAGGAATCATCCCGGCGAAGATCACCAGTCCTGTAGGGGGTGGTTCTTTGAACAGTCGCAGGCGTTGCATGACCCTCTCTATGGAGTCCTGGACCGCTTGCCGGGTTGTGCGTGATTTGATGTTGGAGGCAGTGCCGGCTTCTTCCCGAAGCTGGCCCAATACTTCGTGGATTCTGCGGTCTGGGGGGACGTAGAGGCTGATAAGTTCGGTTCCCCGGCCTTCTTTCCGTGCTAGTTGTTCCAGGGTTCGTCTGAACTTGAACTGCGCAACCGAATCTGATGCAGATATGACTGAACTTGTCACTGGCTATTCGACCTCCAGCCAGAAAAAGTAAGGACTGTGGCCTACGCTTCTAGGCCGGCTCGTTCACATCTTGGATTTTTTCTTCTTTCCCGGATTGTGCTTCGCGCACGTGCTACACATTTGCCCGCGAGTCCTCACAAAGAACAGGTGGGTTTTGCGTATAAAATGCTTTTTCCGATACCGGAGCTAACCTATGACTCCCTGCCTCTGCAGTTCATCCTGTAGTCCTGCTTTGACTTGTCGCAGCCTGAGGCGTTGGTCAGCGTATTCATCGCCTGAAACTTTGCCCGTCTTGAAATCATCGTCCAATTGTCTCATCTGTTTCTCCAGCTCTGACATGCGGTGGCGGAGCTGGTCTAGGTAGGAGCTGGACGTGTCTTGGCTGGCGATCTGGCTAGGAGTGAGGTTCTCCGCCACTGAGTTCGTCGGGCTTGTGGTCGTGTCTGTCGGCGAGGCCTACAATGCCAAGGAGTTCCTTGGTTCTGGCCGAGCGGGTCCCGCGAGGGGTCCCAGCGGCCATCATTGGAAGCTCGACGTTTTCGGCGGCCGTCAGTGTGGGAATTAGGTTGAGGGTCTGAAATACGTGACCGACGATCTGTCGACGGTAATAGACTAGTTTTGTCGGGTCCAAGTCCGTCAGGACAGTGTTGCCTATGTGGACGTTTCCAGCTGTAGCTCGGTCCAGCCCTCCAAGGATATTGAGTAGTGTGGTCTTTCCGCTGCCGCTTGGACCTATTATCGAGACCATGCCTCCGGCTTCGACCTTAAGATTGATCCCGCGCAGAGCTTGCACCTCTACTCTGCCGAGCTTGTAGGCTTTGACGAGAGAATCCACTATAACCGGGACGGCGCTCATGCAAATCTCACCGTTCTGCTCATCTTTGAAAGGTCTTTCCGCGCAGCCGTTATCGCAGGCAGAAAAACACCCAGGAATAATAGCCCAATAATTGCCAAGATGTTCTCAGAGGCCCATAGTGGAAAGACGACCCTGCGAGGGGCGAGGAGGCTCGCATAGCTAGGGTTCAGGGAATTCTGGGCGAGGCTGTCGCCGCGTACGGTGATCAATCCGACTGTTGTGGCCAGTATCAGCGCGAAAATAACCAACGGCAGGACCTCTGTGACTAGGAGTCCGAGCATCTGCTTGTAGGACAAGCCTCTAACGGCTAACATCGTGGTTTCCTTTTCTCTCTCCTTGAAGCCAGTGTAGGCCACTGCCCCGATTCCAATTGAAGCCGCGAGTCCTGCGAAAACTGTTCCGAGCCGCAGAACATTCTGAGTCCCACTGGCGATCACCGCTCCCGCACTCTGGGCGCTAGCCTGGGGTGCATTGGAAACGACGGGCACTCCTCCTTGCGTATAGTCCTGAGCCGTGCTTACCGTTAGGGACGGGTATACCTTCTGGATCGAGGCCGCGAGGTCGGTTAAGGATACGCCTGGACGAGCCTTGACTAGGACAGAACCTGACCCCGAAAAGAGGGTTGGGTACTGGCTGACGAGGCTCAGTGGAACGAACGACCATCCCTCGGGTTGAAAATAGGAAAAACCGAAGGGTTGGCCTGAGGACTGCTGGGAGTAATCTGGACCGAAGAAGTTGATCACAGTGAGGTTCACAGTTTGATTTGCGCTCACTGTCCCGCCTTGCAGAATATTGTAGTATGATGCAACGCCCCTATCTAGTACAATGCTCTGGGTATTACTCTGCAGGTTTTGAAAATCTGCTTCGATGTTTCCTCCGAACCAGTCGGTTTCATAGTATGCTCCCTGTCTCCACGTTGGCGGGTCTATGGCCTTGACTTGGAGGAACCCTGCCCGAGACGAAAGGGTGACAGATGTGTCGAACTCTGGAGTAGCCCCCGTGATATTGTTCCAGGTACGCAGCTGATTAGCTACCAAAACGGGATAGGTGAGGTTGAGAGGAACCCTGCCCGACGCGTGCAGATCGGAGCCTACCGCTACTTCGGCCTGTCGAACGTTGTAATCCTGCACGCTGGCCAAGTCGCCTATCACCCATATTGAGTAACCGGCTATCAGGGCGACGAGGAAGACTAGAGCAGTGACGCGACGGGGATTTCGGAATACGCTCTTGGATGCAAGAGAGGCGATATCTCCAACTAGGCGTTTGGAGAGTGATGCGAATCTCTTGTGAAAGCGTATCGCTAGACCCGTGGAGAGTTGTGTGGCTCCGTAGAGGAATAGGAATGGGCCGATGATGTTCAACCCAAAATCGAGGATAGCCAATATTATCAGGACAATGGCGAAGAGGAAGTTTACTCCGAAGAGAAACCGACTGATGTTCTGAAAGTTTATGCCAAGGAGAAGAATGATTAGCTTGTAGAGGCCGAGGGAGAAGGCGATTATTGCGCCCCTCTTCTTTGACGAACGTGTATCCTCGAGATAGACGTACTCGCGCAGGGCCTTCGCGGGATCCATACTGGCTGCTGCTCGAGCGGGTGAATAGATTGCTAGCAGGGTAAGGGCGACCGTGAAGATCATGGTGGCGATGGCGGTGTCTTGGCTGAGGAAGACTCCGCTCTGATAGCTTCCGCTTAGTATTTGGACGAAGTACGGGTTGAGCAGTACCGCGGCCTATTAGGCCGACTAGGAGGGCTTCGACGAGGAAGTGTCTGAAGAGCTGGCTCTGGGAGAAGCCCTTGGTCATCAATAGCCCGATTTCTCTTCTGCGGAGGTTGAAGGATGCTTGGGAAACAGTTCTTCCGACGAACCATGCTACGAAGAAGACGGGGATTGAGAAGATGGTGAATGTGAGCCTGAGCGCGAAAATGCTGGTGGAGAATGAGAGGAGGGGATTTATCAGGTTCGGTTGAGAATTGAATCCGTTTAGTGCCGCGACGTTCGCAACCTGGTCATCGATCTGCTGCACTTGTGCGATGCTGCCTTCGACATTGAAGGCGCTCAACAGCTTCGGTCTATCAAGGTAAACGTTCACTATGCCCGCGATAGGATAGTATCTGCCGAATCGGGTTTGATTGTAGGCCCAGTCGAACATGTGGTTGAATGTTTTGTCCCAGCTCACTATGAGTGTGCTCCCCGGCGTCGGAGTCGTCCCTTGGGGTCCGTAGTAGATCGGAGAAACGCCCAGGGTGTTGACCGCGATATTGTCTAGTTGTACCTCGCCGACTACTTTCAGTATCAGTGTCAGATTGTTTCTTTGTCCAGTTTGTCCAAAGCTGTACCTGACGGTCTGGCCCAGCTTGTAGCTCTGGGCAAACTTCGAGTCCGCGTTAATCACGGATTCATTGGCATTGGCTATTTCTCGCCCGTTCAGGATTGTGAGGTGTTGGTAGAGTAGAGAGCTGTCTTGAATGGCTTTGATGTAAGGTATTGATTCGTTGTAGGGATAGAATTGTTGGGTTTCACTTCCTACGGGTTCGGCAGCGACTACACCGCTCACCTGTTTTGCTCGAAGAACAACATTGTCGAACGAGGAGCGAGGTACGGAAACTCCGCCCGACATTGGTGTGAGGGAGATGTCGACAGGGGTGTTAACTAGCTCGGCGTCGAGGGCTTGTTTCCCGATGGTGTCAGCGCCCACGTTTATTCCACCGAAGAAGGTGGCCGCGAGCATCATACCGAGTATCAGTGACGCGTAGAGTTTCCATGATCGGACTATTCTCTTTAGCGCGTAAGAGAGCATCGGTGAAGGGTCGTTTTTGCTCGATAGAAGGCCTATTCAGCTTTTGCGAAGAGTTTTCAAGAGGAATCTTAGAACGCTCGGATAGCTTCCATTCGATTCTAATATAGCGAGCCTGTGTCAACCGGAAGGTTGAGAGAGAATGCGGGCAGTCGTCAAACTCGGGGGCGCATTATTCCGCCGCGATCCTGACGTGACAGCTCTCAAGGAGATGGGGAAGGTCTTGGAGGGATTTGTCGCGGAGGGAAACCAGCTTGTGCTGGTTGCAGGGGGAGGGGAGAATGCTAGAACTTACATCTCGGCGGCTCGAAAGCTTGGCGCAGAAGAGTCAACTTGCGATCTTCTCGGAATCCAAATTACAAGAGCGAACGCGGAGCTATTGCGTCTAGCGCTAGGCTCGATCGCGTCCTCGAAGATTCCGACGGCCTTGTCCGATCTGCCTCACTGTGTTGGATCGGGAAAGGCTGTGGTTATGGGGGGATTGCAGCCGGGCCAGTCGACTAGTGCGGTTGCTGCCCTTGCGGCCGAGATCACTCGAGCCGAGATTCTTGTGAATGGTACAGATGTGGAGGGC
>Ga0209160_1000918_pt1 | contig 24607 bp, 21 predicted proteins | sample GraSoiAngelo_153_FD_186167 | JGI IMG/M metagenome (GOLD analysis project Ga0209160, IMG submission 186167) | Grasslands soil microbial communities from the Angelo Coastal Reserve, California, USA - 14_1009_12_40cm (SPAdes) (version 2) | ecosystem: Environmental > Terrestrial > Soil > Grasslands ...
CCAGGCCAGCGCGTTCATCGAGGGGCGCGACTTCTGCCTGCCCGACGACTTCAAGCAACTGGTGCTGCCCGTCTTCGCGCACCGCGTGGTGGTGAACGCGCGCTACGCCACGACGCAGAAGAAAACCGGGCAGGCGGAAACCATCCTCGCCGAGATCATCGATTCCACTCCCGTTCCGCTGTAGAAGGCCACACCGATGCCATCGCCAAACCATGCCGGCCTGAAGGCCGGCGCTAGATTCCCGGAGAGCGGGCAACCGCGTGAATAGCGCTGCTGCCATATCCCGCAGCCTGCGCTCGTTTGCCCGACGCGCCCAGCTCGTCTCCCTCGCCTCGAAGCCGGACCGCAAGATCGACTGGGCCGGCTGGCGCTCCTTCGCCATCTCCGTCCTCGCGCTGGGCGCGGCGCTGCTGCTGGCGCTGTACTCCAGCGTGGCCGCGGAAGACGGCAGGACCTGGGCTGCGGCTTTCTCCGCGTTGAGCGCGCTGGTGGTCTCGGGCTGGGTGGCCTTCACGGTGGTTCCGGCACTGGCCCGCCGCACGCCGCTGCGATGGCTCGCCTATCGCATGGATTACCGCGTGACGCGAGAGGGCATCGTCTATCTGGCGGGAATTTTTGTCATCGCGCTGGCCGCACTCAACACCGGAAATAACCTGCTCTTCATGACGCTGGCCTGTTTGCTTGCCGGAATCCTGATCTCCGGGATTATTTCGCAGGTGGTGCTGAGCGGGGTCGAGCTTCGACTCGATCTGCCCGAACATATTTTCGCGAACCAGCCGGTGCTGGCGCTGGCCGAACTGGAGAACCACAAAAAGATGCTGCCTTCGTTTTCACTGCGCCTGGTGGGCGCGAGGCCGTCGCGCTCGCGCCTGACGGGCGGCAGCGCCTCGAGCGCCGCGCGCGGGGACAGGTCGCGTGGGCCGAGCGCCGATACGAAGTCCAAACCTGGAACGCACCGCGCAGGCGAAATTCTCACCAGGCCGGTTTATTTTCCCCACTTGCCGGCGCAGCAGAAACTGCAACAAGCCGTCGAACTCGCTTTCCCGCACCGCGGCATTTACCGCCAGGATAGCATCGGACTGCAAACCAGATTCCCCTTCGGTTTCCTGGAGAAAACGCGCCAGGTCGAATCGCGGATGCAGGCCGTTGTTTACCCTTCAGTAGCTCCAAGCGAAGAGTTTTACGAAATCCTGCCGCTGGTGACGGGCGAACTCGAAAGTTTCATGCGCGGGCGGGGCCATGATCTCTACTCCATTCGCGATTACCAGACTTCCGACAGCGCGCGCCACGTGGATTGGAAGGCTTCGGCCAGGACCGGCTCGCTGCAGGTGCGCGAATTCGCGCGCGAAGACGAGCGCCGCGTTCTGCTGGTGCTCGATGAGGCGATTCCAGCCGGCGGCAAGCCGGGCGAATCCCGCGAGGCCATTTTCGAGCGCGGCGTGGCGCTCTGCGCCAGCCTGGCGTGGCACTTTTATGAGATCAATTCCGTGCTGGCTTTTCGCTGCGGCGCATTCGAGGCGCCCATGGCGCCTGCCGGGGAGAATATCTACGCGATTCTGGGCCATCTGGCCTCGGCCGAGCCGGCCGATTCCGATCGCTCCGTGCTGAGCGAACTTGTAGACCTGCCGCAGACCTTCAAGATTATCCTCACGGCCCAGCCGCGCGGCTCGATTCCCACCAGCCTGTGGAGCACCTCGTATATTGCGTTCCTCGAGTAGCAGTGAGCATGTAGCGCCGCCCAACTCTCTCATTCTGAATTCCGATTTGTAGAACGAAGATCTCTCTGTCACATATGAAGAGAGATTCTTCCTCCGCCCAGGGCGGACTCAGAATGACAATGTCTAGCTCGATGGCGCGCCGGGGCTTGCGCGGCGTGCGAAAATGGCGCGATGCCCGCGCCTGCCATTTCACGCTCTCTCGCGCCACCTAAAGATGAGATCATTCTTCCCGCCGAGCTGCCGGCGTTTCAAACGCAACTGCTCGGCTGGTTCGCCGAAGCCAAACGCGACCTGGACTGGCGCAGGACACGCGATGCTTACCGCGTGTGGATCTCCGAAATCATGCTGCAGCAGACGCGCGTCGCGGCAGTGCTTCCCTATTACCAGCGATTCCTGGCACGCTTCCCAACGCTCGACGCGCTCGCGCGGGCGCGGCTGGACACCGTGCTGCGCTCGTGGGCGGGCCTCGGCTATTACAGCCGCGCGCGCAACCTGCATCGCGCCGCAAAAGAAATCGTGGACCGGCATGGCGGCGAATTCCCCAGACGCATCGAGGAGGCATTGGCCCTGCCTGGGATCGGCCATTACACGGCTGCGGCTGTGCTCAGCATTGCTTACGGTGAGCCGCACGCCGTTCTCGACGGCAACGTCGTGCGCGTGCTGGCGCGCCTGGGCGCCATTCGCGGAGATTTGCGGCGGCCGAAGCGATGGCGCGAGCTTGCCGCAGCCGCAAACGCGCTGCTTCCCCCGCAAGCCGCCTCCGCTGCGGGACCGCCCTCAAGCCCCGGAGACTGGAATCAGGCGATGATGGAGCTCGGGGCGACGCTGTGCACGCCGCGCGGGCCGCAGTGCGCCGCGTGCCCGGTGGCGCGCTGGTGCCGAGCCCATGCGCTCGGAATCGCGCTGCGCGTGCCCGCGCCGCGCCCCAAGCCTAAGCCGGTTCGACTCGCACTCTCGGCAGCCGTTCTGCTGGACCCGCGCGGCCGCACGCTGCTCGTGCGGCAAGAGAGCGACCACAGCACACTTTTTTCGAGCCTGTGGCATTTCCCCGCGATCCAATCCGCACGGCCGGCACCCGAAAAACTCTCGCGCTATCTGCAATCGGCCTTTGGCATCACTGCGGCGCTCGAAGTTTTGCCGCTGGCACGCCACACCGTCACCTTCCGCAGAATCCTGCTGGCTCCGTTTCTTGTGCGCGTCACAAAATTGCCGGTGCCGAACCCGTCGGCGATGGAGGGTGTGCGCACGCCGCGCCTCGCCGAGATCGAATGCCTGCCCATCTCCAGCGCCACAAAAAAAATCGCCGCCGCCTCGTTGGCCGCGCTCCCGAGGAGGCGTCAAAGAGCGAGTTCGTCATTCTGAGTTCCGCTTTGCGGAACGCAGAATCTCTCTGTCGCTGCCGGAGAGATTCTTCGGGTGTACATCGTAAACTCGCTCAGAATGACAACATGGCTCGATTGCGCCCTCGGGTGGCTCGCTTGCTGATTGGCAGGCCCGGCAAAGGCCGACGTGTGGCGCCGGGCTTTAGCCCGACATGCCTAGACCTGGCATCTTGCTGCCCGACTTTTTTAACGCGCCGGGCTCCCCTTGCCGGGGACACCGGCGCTACTGCAACCTGAAGGGCGGCGCTACATCTGCAGGAACGCTGAAATCGGCCGCGGATTGCGCGATTACTGATTGGCGCGGGGCGCAGAGCGCCGCCGAGCCGCAATGCTAAACTGGACGCACGCATGTCCACGTCCGCAAAAATCGAGGGCCACGCCAATTTCCCGGAGCCTTCCTCCGCGCTCAGCCGCTATTTTGAAATATCGCTGTTTCTCATGCTTCTGGTGAGCGTGCTCGCGCTGGTATCCACCGGGAAGCTCGACCTGGTTACGATCGTGCTCGCCCCGGCGGCCTTGCTGGTCAAAGGCTATCGCTGGTGGCACGGCTGCGGACCCGAGCTCAGTCCCGGCACGGCCACTTTCCTGGTAGTCATCTACTTCATCTATTTCCAGGTGGATTTGTGGTGGATTTCGCCGCTGCTCTCGAACGACGCGCAAAACCCAACCCTCTTCTCCAAATTATTGGCGGCGATTCATTTGCTGCTCTTCGCCATGATCGTGCGCCTTTTTAGCGCAAAGAGCACGCGCGACTATCTCTTTCTCGCTTTGCTGGCGTTTAGCGCCATGCTGGCCTCGGCCATCCTCACCGTGGACACGACGTTCTTATTCTTCTTCCTGGTGTTTCTGGCGCTGGCCATCTCCACGTTCATCGGACTCGAAATGCGCCGCAGCGCCGAAGGCGCGGTGTATCCGCACATCGCGCCGGGATCAATGCCGGCGCGCAAGCTGCAAACGGCGCTGGGCATAACTTCGGGCGTGGTGGCCGTGGCGGCGCTCCTGGCCGGGACGGTCATTTTTTTCCTGATCCCGCGATTCAACGCCGGTTATCTCTCCGGCTTCAACCTGCAGCCTTCGCTGATCTCCGGTTTTACCGACGACGTCGAGCTCGGCCAAATCGGCGAGATCAAGAAAAGCAGCGCCGTGATCATGCGCATCATGGTGCAAAGTAATGTGCTCCTCGCCAAAAGCATGCATTGGCGAGGCATCGCCCTCACCACATTTGACGGCCGGCGCTGGTATACCGAAGGCCACGAGCCGCAAGCGCTCACCGAGGGCTACGACGGCTGGATCGAGGTCCCGCCGACCTTAACGGCTGATCGTCGCTACGCGCTGCCGTTTGAGTACACCGTAATGCTCGAGCCGCTCGCCTCGGACGCCGTTTTCGTGGCGCCGGAACCGGCCCGCCTTCGCGGCCAATTCTTTGGCGTGGGGCTGGGCGGCCCGCGCACTCTTCGCCGCGCTTATCTCACCCTCGACAAGACCGGCTCGCTGGCCAATCCTTTTCACAATTTCGCCGATCTGCGCTACGACGCGGTCTCGGAGCTGCCGGCAATCCCGCCCGATGTGCTCCGCAATTCCTCCACGTCTTATCCGGAAACGCTTCGCGCGCTGTACCTGCAATTGCCCAAGCTCGATCCGCGCATCCCCGCTATGGCGAAGCTGATTACGTCCCGCGCCCTTAATCCTTACGACAAGGCGCGCGCCATTGAAAGTTACCTCCGCAATAATTACGGCTATACGCTGGACCTTTCCGGCACGCCTCCGGCCGATCCCCTGGCCTACTTCCTCTTCGAGAAGCGCGCCGGGCATTGCGAATATTTCGCCGCGGCCATGACCGTGATGATGCGCGCCGTCGGCGTGCCCGCGCGTTACGTGAATGGCTTTCTTCCCGGCGAATACAATGGCGTGGGCGGCGACTACATCATTCGCGCGAGTGACGCGCACAGTTGGGTAGAGGTCTTCTTTCCGGGCCACGGCTGGATCACCTTTGACCCCACGCCGCCGAGCGACGATCACCCCGGCGGGTTCCTGGCGCAACTCGGCCTCTACTGGGACTGGTTCCAATTGCAATGGAACGACTGGGTGGTGAATTACGACTTCATCCATCAACTTACGCTGGCCCAGGGCGTGCAGCGCGCCTCGCGGCGTTGGACCGTGAACATCCGCGAGACATTTGAGCGCGCCCGTTCGGCCGGCGCCACGCGCCTGCGCAATTGGGGCGAAGCGGCGAACTCGATACCGCTATGGAAGCTGATCGTGCTGGCGCTGGTCGCGATCGCGTTGCTGCTCGCCGGCAACAGCCGCGTGCGCGAGCGCCTGGTGTTTGCCTGCCGGCTTAAATTGGGGCTCCAGGCGCCGCCCGCGCAAGCTGCTTCGCTGTTTTATGGAGGCATGCTGCGCCTGCTCGAAAGGGCTGGATGGCGCAAATCGCCTTCGCAAACTCCCGTGGAGTTTGCCGCCTCGCTAGGCGCCAGCGAAATCGGCGCGCCTGTCGCTCGCCTCACCGACCTTTGCATGGCCGCAAGATTTGGCGGTCGTAGTGTCGCGGCTGCGCGCTTTACAGGCTTGCTCGAGGAGATAAAATTGTCTCTTCGCGCGCGTGCCCGCCCCGGCCCGCATAGGTAGGAGAAGAAAAAAGATATCGCCTGAGCTCAGCCGCCTAGTCTCTCCTCAGATCGCCAAATCGCTTATGTTAGAATTGGGTTCTTTGCTCGAAGAGAAAACCATGCCAAAGGTCGGATTCATCAGCTTGGGCTGCCCGAAAAACCTCGTGGATAGCGAGGTCATGATGGGCATTGTCGCGCGCAGCGGCTACGAGCTCACCTCGCGCGCCGATGAGGCCGACGTGCTCGTCGTGAACACCTGCAGCTTCATCGAGGCGGCGCAGCAGGAATCCGTGGACACCATCCTGGAGATGGCCGAGCACAAGAAATTCGGCCGCGCTCGCAAGCTGGTGGTCGCCGGATGCCTAGTCGAGCGTTATCGCGAACAGATCCGGCAGCAGATTCCCGAAGTGGACGCGGTAATCGGCACGGGCGAAGTCGAACACATCCTTAACGCGATCGAAGGCGAATTGCGCGCCGCTCCGCCGGGCGCGCCTGCCTTTCTCTACCACGACGCCACGCCGCGCGTGCTTTCCACGCCGCGTCACGCCGCCTACATCAAGATCGCCGAAGGCTGCGATCATCCCTGCGCGTTTTGCATCATCCCGCAGCTGCGCGGGAATTTTCGCAGCCGCCGCTTTGAATCCGTGGTGCGCGAGGCGGAGAACCTCGCGGCAGCCGGAGCGCGCGAAATTACGCTGATCGGGCAAGACACCACTTCCTATGGCGAAGACCTAGGCCTGCACGACGGCCTCGCCGAATTACTCGCGCGCCTGGCGCAAATCGAAGGACTGGCCTGGGTGCGCTTCCTCTATGCTTATCCGAATCGCGTCACGCAGCGCCTGCTCGATACGTTGGCCGCGCATCCGCGGCTGGTGAAATATCTTGACATGCCTCTGCAGCACGCCTCGCGCGGCGTTCTGGCGCAAATGAAGCGCGGCTCGAGCGGCGCGGCATTTCTGCGCCTGCTGGAACGCATTCGCCGCACGATTCCCGGCGTGATGCTGCGCACTTCCTTCATCGTGGGCTTCCCCGGCGAGACCGAAGCGGATTTCCGCGAACTCTGCGATTTTGTGCGCGCGGCGGAATTTGACTGGATGGGCGTCTTCGGCTATTCGGATGTGGAGAATGCCGCGAGTCATGCGCTGGCTGCGAAAGTGGACGCCGAAACGATCGCGGATCGCCGCGACCGTTTGATGAAGCTGCAGCGCAAAATTTCCGCGCGGCACCTGCGCCGCTTTATCGGCCAGACGGTGCCGGCTTTGATCGAAGGCCCCTCTCGCGATCAGGAATTCGTCTGGGAAGCGCGCCTCGAGGGCATGGCCCCTGAAATCGACGGCAAGCTCTACCTCACCGACATCCAGCCGCAGCCCGATGGCGCTCCTGCGCGTCCCGGAGATATGGCTATGGTTGAAATTACGAAATCACTCGATTACGATCTGGTCGGCCGCGTGATCGAACTGCGAGAAAGTCTGTCTCACGCCGCCGCGCCGCTGCCCATGCACCCGGCGCGCCAAATTTCCACCGCTACGCCGTTGCGAATCCTGGCGTAGCGATCTTCCTTCAGCCTAATATCGAATAGAGGCGAATCTAATCGACAGCGGTTACGACGACGCATGAAACATCACTGCCCGATTTGCCGCAAACCGGTGGATTCCGCGATCCATCCCGATTACCCTTTTTGCAGTGAGCGCTGCCGGCTGCTGGACCTGGGAAACTGGGCTTCGGAAAAGTACGTCGTCTCCGAACCGCTCTTCGACGAGGAAGGAGAAGAAGCTCCTGAATCCGACAAGCGAAAAAGTGATGACGACGAAGCCTGAGGCCGCGCGCCCGCTATTTGCGCTTGCCCTCGCCACATGCCTCGGCGTCGGTTATCTGCCCGTTGCTCCGGGAACGTGGGGCTCTGCGGCCGCCGTCGTTCTCGTCTCCGGCACCGCCGCGGTGACCCGCTCGGAATCCGGTCCGGTCATTTTGGTTTCGGAGTTCACTTTGCTTCTGGCTCTCGCGGCGATCGGCCTATGGGCCAGCGAGCGTGTCGTGGCCGCCGCGCCTTCCAATCCCGATCCAGGGTACGTTGTAATTGACGAGCTTTCGGGCCAGACCATCTCATTAGTGGTGGGGCTGGCTCTGAGCGCCTGGACCGCCCCGCCGTCGCATGAACCCATCACGGCGAAGGTCACGGCCGCTCTCGCTGCGGGCTTGCTGAACTGGAAATATTTGGTGGCGGGATTTATACTTTTTCGCGTTTTCGATATCTGGAAACCGTTTCCGGCGCGCCGCGCGGAACTTTTGCCCGGCGGCTTGGGCATCATGGCTGATGACTGGGTCGCAGGCGCTTATGCTGCACTCGGACTCTGGCTCCTCCGAGTTTTGAGATTGTAAACCGCTAGCATATCCTTGGTAATTGCCAGCAGGACAGACGGGATTGGTAAGCGATTCCACACCTCGCGTCGAGAGCATTACGCCCTCCGCCGCAATTCCTGGCGGCGAAATCGCCATCCGCGGCAAAGGCTTCGCCGCCAGCAATAACACCCGGCCTCGGGTGATGTTTGGTGATACCGAGGCCAGCCTGCTGATCGCTGCGGAAAACTATCTCGTCGCCCGCGTTCCGGAGGGAGCGGCCGTGGCTAGCGTGCGCGTGGCCACTTCGCACGGAACCAGTCCGGCAGTCGAGATGCAGCTGGGCGTGCAAATCGCCGAAAATCTAAATCCGGTCGCGAACCCGGCAGTAGATGGCGAGGGCAATATTTACGTTACCTATAGCGGGCAGCGCGGCCAGAAGGTTCCGGTTTCGCTTTACAAAATCACGGCCAATTACCAGGTAAAGCCGTTCGCCACAGAGCTCGTCAATCCCACCGGCCTCGCCTTGGACCACGCCGGCGTACTCTACGTCTCCTGTCGCAACGACGGCACGATTCATCGCGTCACGCCGGACGGCCGCTCTCAGCTCTGGGTGGAAGGCATGGGCATTGCCACGGGAATTGCTTTCGACGCCGAAAAGAACCTCTTTGTAGGCGATCGCAGCGGCACGATTTTCAAAATCAGTCCGGACCGCCAGATTTTTGTTTTCGCCACGCTCGAGCCATCCATCGCGGCATATCATCTCGCTTTCAGCCCAGCGGGCGAACTCTACGTCGCCGGACCGACGACTTCAAGCTATGACCGAATTGTGCGCATCAATCGCCAGGGCGAGGTGAACCTTTTCTACCGTGGCTTGGGCAGGCCCCAGGGTTTGGCGTTTGATCGCAAAGGAAATCTTTACGTCGCCGCCTCCCTCAATGGGCGCCGCGGAATCGCCCGAATCACGCCGGACGGCGGGGCGGAACTCGTGCTCAGCGGCATGGGGCTGGTCGGACTAGCCCTTTTGCCTACGCGGCGGGCGGTGCTGGCCACCAATAGCGCGCTTTTCAGTGTGGACTGGAATATCGAAGGCCTGGCCCTCCCGGTATAATCCGCCCACTATGACTCTAAAAGATGCAAGCTGAGATAATCGCCGTCGGTTCGGAATTGCTCACGCCAGACCGGATCGACACCAACTCACTTTTTCTCACGCAGCGGCTCAACCATTTGGGCATCGCCGTGGCCCGCAAAACCGTCGTCGGCGACCAGCACGAACATGTTCGCGACGCCTTCCGCTGCGCGCTCGACCGCTGTGATCTGGTGGTCTCCTCGGGCGGTCTGGGGCCTACGCTGGACGACCTGACACGCGAAGCCGTCGCGGAATTGCTGAGCCGCAAGCTCGTGCTGAATAGTTCCGTGCTGCAGAATATCGAGGCGCGTTTTCGACGTCTGGGGCGCACCATGCCTGAGGTGAATAAGCGGCAGGCGATGGTGCCGGAAGGCGCCGACCTGCTGGAAAATCCGCGCGGCACCGCGCCGGGGCTCTGGCTCGAATCGGCGGGACGAATTGTCGTGCTTTTGCCCGGCCCGCCGCATGAGCTGAAGGCCATGTTCACCGAAAAAGTGGAGCCGCGCCTGGAGCGGCTGGCCGGTGCGACGCGTCTTTTTTATCGCGAGATGCGCACTGCGGGCCTTACCGAATCGGAAGTCGAGCAGCGTACCGCTCCGATTTACACGCAATACTCGGATGTACAAACCACCATCCTCACCGCCCCCGGCGAGATTCAGATCCATCTGCGCGCCTGGTCGTCCGATCATGCTGCCGCCGAGCGCGTGCTCGACGAAATGGTCGAGCGCATCACCTTTGCGCTGGGAGAAAACGTCTTCACTTCCAACGGCCAGACGCTCGAAGAGATCGTCGCGCGCGAATTGGCTCTCCATCAGGCCACCGTAGCCACCGCCGAAAGCTGTACCGGCGGCTTATTGGCAGAAAGGCTCACACGCGTTCCGGGAAGCTCTTCCTATTTTCTGGGCGGCGTCGTTTGCTACAGCAATGATCTGAAGACCGCCTGGACGGATGTGCCCGCCGAGCTGATTGAATCCAAGGGCGCCGTCAGCCCCGAGGTGGCCCAGGCCCTCGCGCAGGGAATCCGCCGCCGCATCGGCGCGACGCTCGGCATCGGCATCACCGGGATCGCCGGGCCCTCCGGCGGTTCCCCGGAGAAGCCTGTAGGCTTGGTTTACATCGCTCTTGCCGACGCCAATAGCAGCCGTGACCGCGCCCTGCGCTTTCCCGGCGATCGCGAACGCATCCGCTGGCATGCCTCTCAGGCTGCGCTCGATATGCTGCGCCGCTATTTCCTTTATGCCCACCACGGCAAGCCCTCCTGGCCTACCGTGGTTCAGAGCTAAGGTGCAGGGATAGCGTGCGCGTCTTTGTGGCGATGGATGTCCCCGAAGGCGTGCGCGCCGCGCTCGCCGAACTGAGCGCCCGGCTGCAGAAGACTTGCTCGAGCGCGCGCTGGGTGCGGCTCGAAGGCGTGCACATCACCCTCAAATTTGTCGGCGAGGTTCCGTCCGAGAATCTCGAACGAATCCGCCAGGCCCTCGGCGAGCTTCCCGGCTTCGCCCCCATCCAGTTGCGCTTCACCGGGCTGGGATTTTTCCCCAGCGCGCGCCGCCCCCGCGTCTTTTGGGCCGGCGTCGAAGCCGGCCCCCAACTTTCCCAACTCGCAGCCGCAATCGAAATGAAGCTCGAGCCGCTTGGAATTCCCCCCGAGAAGCGCGCCTTCCATCCTCATCTCACGCTGGCTCGCTTTGAATCTCCGCAAGGCACCCCAGCCCTCAGCGCCGCAGTGGAAGCTCTGGGAACGCCCGAATTCGGAAGCGAAACGTTCCAGGAATTTCACCTGTACCAAAGCGTGTTGAAACGTTCCGGGGCCGAGTACACTCGTCTGGTTACCTATCCGTTTTCTCGAGAGCAGGCATCTTGAATACTTGTTTCGGCTTGCTGCCAGACGCGCTCGCGACTTTCGCCGCGCAAATCGATCCCCGCCAGAGCGCCGCGGGTTTGTGGTGGTTACCTCTTGCCGCTTATCTGCTCGGGTCCATCCCTTTTGGATTTCTCATCGTGAAGCTCATCGGAGCCGGCGACATCCGCTTCCGTGGCAGCGGCAATATCGGCGCAACCAATGTGGCCCGCGAGGCAGGCGCGCTGCCCGGCCTAGCTACTCTCCTGCTCGATGGCGGCAAAGGCTATTTCTCTGTCTGGCTCACCGCCCGTCTGACCGACGGAAATCCGCGCTGGATGATTCTGGCGGCCTTGCTGACCCTCGTGGGGCATACCTTCCCGCTTTGGCTGCGCTTTCAGGGCGGGCGCGGCGTAGCCACTGGCGCAGGCGTTTTCTTGCCCATCTGCTGGCAAGCGGTCCTTGGCGCGCTGATCGTGTGGCTCGTGGCCCTGCTGTTCTGGCGCTACGTCTCGCTGGCTTCCATCTCGGCGGCGGCCTTTCTCCCGTTGCTCGTTTACCTGCTCTACGCTCCCCGCCATGCGCCGCCCGAATCCATCTCCGCGGGAGCTTCGTTCGCCATGCTCCTGATCATCGCCCGCCATCGCTCCAATATCATCCGGCTGCTCCGCGGCACCGAGCCTCAATTTACCTTCCGAAGCGGCCCGCGCACTCCGAAGCCATGAAAAAAATTGCCATCATCGGTGCGGGCAGTTGCGGAACCGCGCTGGCGATCGCGCTGGCGCGCAGCCGCGAACCCCACCGGCTCTCGCTTTGGGTGCATGGCGCCGACGTGCTCGCTTCGCTCCGCCATTGCCGGGAAAATTCCATCTATCTGCCCGGCATGCCTATCCCCAAGGAAATCGCAGTTACCGGCGATCTTGGCGAGGCACTCGCAGGCGCGGAGATCGTGCTCGGCGTGATGCCTTCAGCGCACGCCCGCGCCATCTATATAGCACTGTTGCCGCATCTTGATGCCAGGACGGCAACAGGTACCATATTCGTCAGCGCAACCAAGGGCCTGGAGCACGATTCTCTCGCACGCATGAGCGAAGTCATAACCGAAGTCATCGGTCGAGAGTTCACGCCCCGCGTGGCCACCCTCTCGGGGCCCAGCTTCGCGCTCGAAGTAGCCCGCAGCGATCCTACGGCCGTTGTCATCGCCTCCGAAGACCTGCAGGTCGCTGCGGAGATCCAGCGCGAATTCTCCGGTTCTACCCTGCGGCTTTACACCAATGACGATATCGTTGGCGTGGAACTCGGGGGCGCGGTGAAAAACGTGATCGCCCTGGCAGCGGGAGTTTGCGCCGGCCTCGGCTTGGGCGCAAATACGATCGCGGCGCTGATCACCCGTGGCCTTTCCGAAATGACTCGCCTTGCCGTTGCCCTGGGCGGCAGGCGCGATACACTCGCGGGCCTGGCCGGCCTCGGTGATCTGGTGCTCACGGCGACTGGAGGGCTAAGCCGGAATCGTTCGGTGGGCGTGGAACTGGGCAAGGGGCGCAAGCTGTCAGAAGTTCTGTCGCACATGCGCATGGTTGCGGAAGGCGTGGGCACCACCTCCGCGACGATGGCACTTGCTCGCAGACACAACGTGGACATGCCCATCACTGAGCAGATGTACGGCGTACTGAATGAGGGCCGCGCGCCAAGCGCGGCCATTCGCGAGCTCATGGAGCGGCGGCTCACAAAAGAATAGATTGCCTCAAAGGAGAATGGGAATGGAACCGCAGGAATTGGCTGAGAATACCGAAAAGGCTAAAGAATCGGGCGAGCGCGCCATTGGGCTCACCATGGCGATTCTCGCAATTCTGCTCGCCGCCTCCACTCTGCTGAGCCACCGAGCTCATACCGAGGAAGTTCTGCTCGAGACGCGCGCCACCGATCAGTGGAATTATTTTCAGGCCAAAAACATTCGCTCGCATGTTTATGACGCAGACGCCGAGATTGCCAGCCTCTTTGCCGAAAAGGGCGCCCAAGCCGCTGCCGATTTCCGCGTCAAGTCCGCCCAGCAGAAGAAAGATTCGGAGGAGATTCAGGCCGAGGCTGAGAAGCTCGGCAGGGAAGTGGACGCGGCCGGCCGTAAAGCCCGTTTTTATGACGGCAGCGAGTTATTCCTGGAAGTGGCCATCGTTCTCAGCTCGATTTCGCTTCTCGCCAAGAGCCGCCTTTACTGGAGAGCGTCATTTCTGTTCAGCTTGACGGGAGTTGCCATCGGCTTGTGGGGTCTTCTGGCCGCACATTGATTTGCTGGATAGTTCCAGCAGGCCACCACAATGCGCCCATTTCTTTAGCGCATTACATCAGATAGCAAGCACTGGGCTGCAGCCTCAATTTCAGTTGATGGGAGCCAGCGATGAAGGGATTCAAACAATTCTTGCTCCGGGGTAACGCGATTGATCTCGCCGTCGGTGTGGTGATCGGGGCTGCGTTCGGCAACGTCGTCAACTCCCTGGTGAAGGGCTTGCTCACTCCATTCATCGCGGCCGTGGTCAAGCAACCCGACTTCTCGTCGATCAGCTTCACGATCCATGGCAGCAAGTTTCTTTTCGGCGACTTCGTGAATGCTGTCATCTCCTTTGTTATCATCGCCAGCGCAGTCTACTTCGCGGTCGTGCTGCCTATGAATGCGCTCATGGCTAAGACTCAGCATGAGGACAAGCCAACGCAACCCAGCACCAAGAAATGCCCTGAATGCCTGAGCGAGATTCCCATCGAGGCTCGCCGCTGCGCCCACTGTACCCAGCCAGTCAGCTAGTTGTACGTATGCTTACATAGCGTTTTCCGCAACTTGTGGGTCTTAGCTAATCGGCAACCGCCGCTCGGTCTTTTCTCCCCCGCCTCCAGGCACAAAGTAAAATGAATACCGCCTGGCTATGCCGCTTCAGCAGCGCAAATCCGCTCGTAATTACCGTCCCCGCCTCTTGTTATTGGTTCTGGGTGCGATGCTGCTCGTCAGCGCCCTGCCCTTGGGGCTGTATCACTTTCAGGTTCTGCGGCTCAGCCAGGAAAAGCTCACCGATACCGAGAGCGTCCAGCAAACCGAGCTTACGCGTTCGGTGGGCGAAGAGATTCAGCTTTTCGACGTCAATCTTTATCAGCAGCTCATCAGCGAACGCCAAATTCTGGCCCTTACCGGGCTCCTCGATCGGGTGAACGACCCGGTGCGAGGGCCGCAGGTGACGCGCCTGCTTGAGAACTTTGTCGCCAGCAACCCCAATATCCTGTATCTCACGGCCGTCGGTACCGATGCCAAAGGCGCGGGTGCCGGAAACTTCCGGGCCGACCAGGACCCCTTCGTCAGCAAGGCACTCCAGCGGGCATTTTCCGCGTGCCTGCAGTCTGTGGTATTCCGGAGCGAACCATTGGCGCTGGGACCTGAAAACCGGCCCGCATTTGTGATGGCCATCCCTTTGGAAGTCGCCGAGCAGTTCAGCGGCATGCTGGCCGCGGTCGTCTCTCTGGATAGCGTGCTGCGGCGCTTGGAGGAAACCAGCGTACGCGGCCGAACCGTATTCGTGGTGGACCACAGCGGGCGCGTCATCGCGCATCCGGATACGCGGCGAGTCGTTCCGGGCACGGATTTGCGCAGTTCTTACATCGTCGCACAAGCCTCCGGGCTGCCCAAAGATTTGCGCACGACGGCAACCGTGCAGCGGTTCCTCGACATTGAGGAAGGACGCAAGGCGGAACTGATCGGCACCTACAGCACGATTCCCGATTTGGCTTGGACCGTGATCGCCCAGCGCGGCTTGGAGGAGGCTCGTGACGATGCCGGTGTAAAAGAACTTAACGCCCAGGCGCTCACTTTCGTGCTGGTGGTCATCGCCGCCGCAGTCATCCTGGGTTACCTCTTTGCCGTTGGCATCAGCACGCCGATCCGTGCGCTGGCCGCCTCCACGCGCGCCATCAGCCGCGGAGAATTCCACGAACGCGCTCCTGTGCGGGGCGCCGCGGAAATCAGCGAACTGGCGCAAACCTTTAACAACATGGCCGGTGATATCGAGAGTTATATCGCGCGTCTGAAGCAGGCGGCCGAGGAAAACCGGGAGCTCTTCCTGGGCTCCATTCGTATGCTCGCCGCGGCCATCGACGAAAAGGATCCTTACACGCGCGGCCATTCCGATCGCGTGGCCAAATATTCGGTCATGGTCGGCCAACAACTCGGACTCTCGGCCGAGGAGTTGGACCGCCTGCGCATCTCCGCATTGCTGCACGACGTCGGAAAAATCGGCGTGGATGATCGCGTGCTGAAGAAACCCGGCGCGTTGACTGCCGAGGAATTCCAAATCATGAAGCAGCACCCCAGCAAAGGCGCGAACATCATGCGCCCGGTCGCCCAGCTCAAGGAGATGTTGCCGGGGATCGAGTTGCATCACGAACACGTGGACGGCAAGGGTTACCCCTATGGACTTAAAGGGGACGAAATACCCCTAATGGCGCGCATCATCTCGGTCTCCGACGTACTCGATGCGATGACAACTAATCGTCCGTATCAATCTGCCAGAGATATCGACGACGCGCTCCAAGTGATTCGCAAGCTTGCGGGAAGCAAATTCGACCCCAACGTCGTGGGAGCATTGGAGGCTGTGGTCCAATCGGGAAAACTGCACGTCGCGCCCGCCCTGGTCGAAGCCTAAGCTCCTTGGCCGAAACCCCGCGTAATCAGGAGCGCGCCTCAATAAACCCGCCGTAGGAGCCAGGCGTAGCATCTCCCAATCCTCACAGGAAGCGTCGGTAGAACTGGTTGGAGCTTAACCGGGAGGCGGGCCGACGCGCAGATTGGAGAGATCGCGCAGCATCTGGCGCTCATCGGGAGCGAGGCCGTCCAAGAAAGACTCGTCGTTCAGCTTGGCGGCGCGTTCCGATTCGCTAAGGCCGCGCAGATCGCGAAGTTTTCCTAACACCGCCTGGCGCCGGGCGGGCGGGAGATTTTGCCATTCGGGCAACAGAGTCTGGCGAACGTAGCGGCGCTGCTCAGCAGTCATTTGCTCGAGAACGCGCTCGCGCTGCATGAGCGTTTGCCGCTGCGCGGGTGGGAGATTATTCCAGGTCTGCAGCCGCTGGCGGATCCGCGCTTGCTGTTCGGGTGGCAGGCTGCGGAAGCGCTCGTTGTTGTTGAGAAACTTCTCCTGTTCCGCGGGAGTCATCTCTTGCAGGCGTTCGACCCAGCGAGGCGGCAAATCGGCGTTTTGCCGGGGAGCAGGAGCTCCCCGGGGGGGAGCCACCCTCGGAGCCACCCTCGAGGCCGGAGGCCGTTCGGCCCGCGGACGCGGCGCACCTTTTTGGGCGAAAAGATTCGTTGGCGGCATCCAAAGTGCCGATGCCAGCACTGCCATTCCGAATTGAGCGAATCTGCGCACGAGCCGGTTTTTTCCCTTCTCCTCACAATTTCGCTACAACCGATTCAAAGACTGCGGCTGCGCGCTTTCTTGCGCCGGCAATTCCGAGAGCGCGTCGAAGCTCGTCAGCACGTCGTAATTTTCGAGCACCGGCAGGTCTTTGATCATTCCGAACTCAGCCTCGGTATTCTGCGCAGGGCTACCAGCAGGCGCATGCGTCACTGGAAGCTGGGCTGGCTGAAACGAGGACAGCCAGATCGAAGCGATGAGCAGCGCCGTCGCGGCGAAAGCCATGCGCGGCGAAGGCATGATCCAGCTCCAGAAACCCGCCCGGCGCTGTTCTTGCGCCAAGCGCGCCTTCACGCGGCTGTCGAATGCGGGCGATGGCGCGAGGGGCGGCAGCTCATCGAGCGCGTCCCATACCGAGCGGAATCCCTGGGCACGCTCCCGGCACACGGCGCAAAGGGCCAAATGCGCCTCGAACTGACGGCGCTCGGCCATCGTGAGCCTGCCATCCAAATAAGCGACCAACTTCTTTTCCGTATGTCCGCAGTTCATGTTCGACAACCTCATTTCCCAGGCCGGGTCAACTGCGCTTGTACTTGGGCCGCTCCCACCAGCGGGGCCAACTCCACTCGCAGAGTTTCATAGGCACGGAAGAGCAGCGATTTCAGAGCGCTCTCCGAGCAGCCTAAAACCCTGGCTATTTCATCGTAATCCATCTCTTGATACTTGTGCAGCAGAACCGCCGCCCGCTGCTTCTCGGGAAGCGATTCTACGGCGCGGCGGATCAACTCGGCGCGATCCCGTCGAATCAGCTCCAACTCGATGCTGGGCTGCCGGTCGGCGATCTCCAGCGCCGGCTGCTTGCTCTCTCCATCGCCCGAACGATCCACCCCTGACTGATCGATGGAGACTTCCATCTGACGATAGCGGCCGTCCCGCAACGCGTTAAACGCCAGGTTCGTAGCGATCCGGAACATCCACGTGGTGAACTTGGCCCTGGGCAGGTACTGTCCTCGCGCGCGATAAACCCGCAGGAAAACTTCCTGCGCGAGATCCTCCGCCGCTGCGGCATCCCGCACCATACGGTACAGGAAATTGACCACCGGTGTCCGATACTTGCGCAACAGAAGCTCGAAAGACGAGTCGTCTCCGGACTTCACGTCCAGCATCAGTTGGACGTCGGACCTGGCCATGGCCTCCACATTCTATCCAACCCTTTAGCCATCAAAAAGTTGCGGCTTAAGATATCCATGCTTGATGCGCCATTGGCTATTCGACCTCCGCCTATCCCATTGAATTTATTGCCTCAAGGCAGGCTCCGTGGCTCCCGGGAGTGAATTCACTCCCGGATGCAACGCCTCCGCCGTAGCTGCTAACGCCATCAGGCGTTAGCGCCAGAGCTTAGGTTAATGTCTGCAAGGTGCTTGCAAATCTGTAGCGGCGACCTTTAGGTCGGCCCGCCTGAGTAACGAGAGGGACAACTCACGCGGCGCGCTTCAGCCGGAGTGCCGGAATAAGATCACGTCGCCTTCTTGCACCAGGTAATCCTTGCCTTCGAGGCGCACCTGCCCTTTTTCGCGCGCCGCAGGCCAACTCCCGGCGGCGAGCAAATCCTCGCAGCGCACCACTTCGGCGCGGATGAAGTTGCGTTCGATATCGGTGTGGATCGCGCCGGCTGCCTTTACTGCAGGAGTGCCGCGGCGAATCGTCCAGGCGCGCACTTCAGGGTCGCCAGCGGTAAAGAACGAGATCAGCCCCAGCAGATCGTAGGTGGCGCGGATGAGCCGGTGCAGACCCGGCTCCTTCAGCCCGTAAGCTGCCAGGAGTTCGGCGGCCGCGGCATCATCGAGTTCGGCGAGTTCAGCTTCGATGCGCCCGCAGACGGGAACGACCGCGCTTTGTGGCCGCCCGCGCAATTTCTGCAAGCCATGCCGCTCGACTGCGGTCTCCAGCTTGTCCACTTCGTCGTCGCCGAGGTTCAGCACATAGAGCATGGGCCGCAGCGAAAGGAACATGAAGCCGGTTAGGATTTTGCGCTCCTCGGCCGTGAACCCGAGCTCGCGGAGCGGATGTTCGCCCTCGATCGAACCGCGGCAGCGCGCGAGCAGTGCATGCTCGTGCTCCGTTGCGGGGTCCTTTTGCTTTTTAAGGTCTTTTTCTACGCGCCCGAGGCGGCGTTCAATCTGTTCCAGATCGGAGAGCATCAGCTCGAGATCGAGCGATTGCGCATCGCGCAAAGGATCGACGCTGCCCGCCGGGTGTAGCACGGCAGGATCGTCAAAGACGCGCAGGACGTGCGCGAGCGCGTCCACTTCGCGTAATGGCGCTAGCACTGCAGAATCGCGCGCGCGGTCGCGCACGATTCCGCCTACATCAACGTAATCCACGGTGGCATAGGTCACCTTGCGCGGCTTGTAAAGCGCGGCGAGCTGATCGATGCGCGGCTCCGGCACGCGCGCCACGCCGATGTGCATGGCGCCGCGTCCGCCCTTTTCTTCGAGATGCGCTCGCGTCAGGATGCGAAAGAGAGTGGTCTTGCCGACCTGCGGTAAGCCGACGATCCCCGTTTGCATGAATCGCGGATGGTAGCACAGGCGACAGTCACATTATGGCCAACGCCCTGCCTTCAACGCAGTTTCTCCTCTTATTCGCTTTATGATTACTGATTAGACACATCGTGATCTGGCTCGCCGAGAAACGCGAAGGCCACATATCTGGTGCCTACCGCAGCTGAGTACAACGTCTGGTAGTTTTGGACTTCGCTGGACCCAGCCGCGCTGTTTTCCACAGATTTTGGCGCTGGCCCTGGTTTTCCTGTTGACAACCGCAGAAGAGCCGCTAAGATCGTGGTCCAAAGTGGGATAGAGTGGCGATCAGTGATGTGAAGTGGTGAGAAGCGAACCGAATTCCCGGTTGCGTGGCGATTTCTCTAGTGCTTCGTGGCAACTATCCGGCGAAGGTGGACGACAAGGGCAGAGTGAAGATCCCGGCTGCCTTCCTGGAAGCACTGCGGGAGTACGGGAACAAGTTTTACGTGACCAGCGAAAACGGCGATTACGTGCGCGTATATCCGATGAAGATCTGGAACGAGATTGAGGAGAAGCTGGCGCGCCTTTCGTCTCATAACCGGACGAAGCAGAAGTTCCTGACGCGCACCAACTATTATGGCCAGGTTGTCGAGCTCGACGGGCAGGGGCGCATCCTGGTCCCCTCGATCTTGCGCGAATCCGCACAGATGCGTGGTGATGTAGATGTGCTCGGGAATTTGAATTACTTGGAGATTTGGAACCACACTCGGTTCCTGGACAGCTTAAAGGCGAGCCCGATCACCGATGACGATGAGAAGACTCTGGATGAATTGGGCATTTAGCCGCGCGACCGAGACCGCGCCCTAAGTTTGACTGCAAGTCATACGCCGGTGCTGGCCGAAGAGGCCCTGCGCTGGCTGCGAGTTGAGCCCGGCGGCACATATGTAGACGCGACGGTGGGCCTGGGCGGGCACGCCGTGGAGATTGCGGCGAGGCTGACATCGGGGCGGTTGATCGGTCTGGATCGCGATGCGGCGGCATTGGAAATCGCCCGCGAGCGCTTGAAGGCGTACCAAGGAAGGGTTGTGTTGGTGCAAGCAGATTTTTCGAGGATCGATGAGGTGGTCCGGGAGATGCATCTGCCGTTACTGCAAGGAATTCTCGCGGATCTGGGTGTTTCCAGCTTGCAATTGGATACAGCCGAGCGCGGCTTTTCTTTTCGGCTTGCGGGACCTCTCGACATGAGAATGGATTCGAGAATGGCGCTGACCGCGGCGGACATCGTGAACGAAACCGCTGAGGCAGAACTCGCCGATCTGCTCTATCGCTTTGGCGAAGAGCGGGACTCCAGAAGAATCGCCAGGGCCATCGTGCGCGCGCGGCCCATGCGCAGCACCGAACACCTGGCAACGGTTGTGGCAGGGGCTCGTACTTCAAGGGGAAGGCAGAAACTGCATCCCGCGACAAAAACGTTTCTGGCGCTGCGGATTGCGGTGAATCGAGAGTTGGAGGAACTCGGGCAGTTTCTTGACCGCGCCCCTGCCACATTAGCTCCCGGAGGACGGTGGGTTGTATTGAGTTATCACTCGCTGGAGGACCGCATGGTCAAGCAGGAATTTCGCCGTCTGTCCGGCCAAGGCGTGGTGACCATCCTGACTCGCAAAGTGATCCGGCCGGCGGAAAGAGAAATTGCGGCAAACCCGCGCGCGCGCAGCGCAAAGATGCGCGTTGCCGAGAAGCTCATGCCGTCGCAACCGGCGGAGAAGTTGGCATCGTGACTCGATCTCGCGCCGTCAAGCGTGCCGAATTTCACACTCTCAAGCGGATCGATAATTCGCGCCTGGCGCGCCCAATCGCCTCGGGCCGGCTTCGCGAAATGGCGCGGTTGATTGGACTCGGCTCCTTGCTCACTGCTGCCGCCCTGTTTTATGCCTGGCAGCACTTCGAGCATCTGCAGCTTCGTTATCGGGTGGAATCGCTGAAATCCGAGCGGTCCCAGGCTTCCGAACTGAATCAGCAGCTGAAGCTGGAAGTGGCCGGTCTGCGCGCGCCTTCGCGGATAGATGAAATTGCCCGGCGACAACTCAGGCTTACGATGCCGATACCGGGCCAAGTGGCGCCGCTCGAGGGACCGTTCGAGCCCGTGGTCGCCCAGGTCCGCCCCTCAGGTTCGCCTCGGGCCCAATGAATTCGCCCCGAGCGAACCGATCCGCAGAAGAATTGCTTTGAAAGTTGATTTGAAGGGATGCAGGTCCCCGGTACGGGAATGGATTTCCGCAGCCCTCAGATCCGTCTGCTGATCGTGGCCGCGCTGCTGGGCCTCTGGACTGCCGCCGCCGCCGCGCGGCTGGCGGACTTGCAGCTCGCGCGTTACACCGACTTTCTGACTCGCGCCGAACGCCAGCAGCAGCGCATCGTGGAAATCAGCCCCAAGCGCGCAGACATTCTGGATCGCAATCTGCACGAGTTGGCCATGAGCACTTCTCTGGATTCGTGCTTCGCGGTGCCCGCGGAAATCGCGGACAACGCTCTGGTGGCGCGCTTGCTCGGTCCCGTTCTGGGTCTTCCGCCTGACGAGATTGCCACGCGGCTCAGTTCCTCGCGTTCTTTCGCATGGATTGCGCGCAAGCTGCCGCCGGCCACCGTGGCGCGCATCCGGCAGCTAAATCTGCGCGGAATCTACTTTCAGAAAGAAAATCAGCGCTTTTATCCCAAGCGCGATTTGGCGGCGGCCGTTCTCGGCTTCGTCGATATCGATGAAAAAGGCCTCGGCGGAATCGAATACCAACTGGACGCCCGCATCCGCAGCAAGGCCTCGCGCATGCTCATCCTCACCGATGCGCACAACCGCTGGTACGAGAGCACTGACAAGGCTCCGGAGGCCGGTTTCAGCGTGACTCTGACCATCGACGAGAATATCCAGTTCGTCGCCGAAAAAGAACTCGCCACCGCCATCGAGCAGACACATGCCAAGGCCGGAACCGTGCTCGTCGAGGATCCCTCGAATGGCGAAATCCTGGCCATGGCCAGCTGGCCGAGGTTCAATCCCAATGCAGCGGGCGGCAGCCGGCCCGAAGCGCGCATGAACCGCGCCGTCGGCGCGCTCTATGAGCCGGGATCGGTTTTCAAGATCGTGACGCTTTCGGCAGCCATCGATCAGGGTATTACCAGGCCCGACGAAGTCGTGGACTGCCAGAATGGCGCCATTCACATAGCCGGGCACCGCATACGCGATCACAAACCCTACGGTCTTCTTACCGTTTCGCAAATTCTGGCGCATTCGAGCGATGTGGGTGCCATCAAGATCGGGCTGCGCCTAGGGGCGCCTAAATTCTTTCAATATATTCGCGCTTATGGCTTTGGCGAACTGACCGGCATCGATCTTCCCGGCGAAAATCGCGGCCTGCTGCGGCGCGTCGAAAATTGGACTCCGGTTTCGGTGGGGTCCATTTCCATGGGCCAGGAAGTCGGCGTCACGCCTTTGCAGATGATCAACGCGGTGTCCGCGATTGCCAATGGTGGACTGCTGTATCGGCCTCACGTCGTTCTGGCTTTGCGCAGAGGAACGCAGGTGGAGCAGGAGCCGCAGCCCGCGCCGCGGCGTGTCGTCCGCGAGACGACTGCGGCGACCATGCGCGCCATGCTGGAGGGCGTAGTTCTCAATGGCACCGGAACAAAGGCCCAGCTCAACGGCTACACCTCCGCCGGAAAGACCGGCACAGCGCAGAAGATCGATCCCGCCACAGGCCGCTATTCGGCGACGCAATTGATCGCCTCGTTCGTCGGCTTTGCTCCCATCAACAATCCCGCGATCACCATTCTCGTGCAGCTCGATTCACCCGTGGGACTGCACGATGGCGGATCGGTGGCCGCTCCGGTTTTCAAGCGCATAGCGGAGCAGGTGCTGCCTTACCTGAATGTGCCGCGCGATATCCCAGTTTCGCCGGCCACGCTTCGAGCGGCGCGGCGTTCCCGTGCTCCCGAGGACGCCGATATCTCCGATTTCGAGCCCGGCCAATTCACTCCGGTAGGATTTAGCGATTCCGCGCAGGCTAAGCCGATCTCTGCCGCAGCGCTTCCTGTTTCAGCTTCCGCACCCACCGTGGAGCTCGCCGAAGGCGCAGGCATATCGATCCCCGATCTAACGGGGAAAACAGTGCGCCAGGTGACGGAGATTTGCGTTCAACTCGGGGTCAATCCGGTTCTGGTCGGAGCGGGCACCGTGCAGGGGCAGTCTCCCACAGCTGGAGCGACGGTGCGCCCCGGTGCTTCCGTCATTTTCCACTTCGGCCGTCCGGCCGCGACGCCAGCCCGACTCCGCACCCAAGCGCGGATCCGCAAGGGGGCGGCTCGATAATGCGGCAAGCGCGCCAAAGGACCCGCCAAAGAGCGCCATTGGACTCTTCGGAACACGAGGTCTCCGCAAAATTGAGCGCGTCTCGTGGGCGTCCTATACTTACAAGTGCCGGAATGAAACTGCAGGAATTGGTCGCGGGTGCTGGAGCGCAAGGGCCTTTGGTGAATCCCGAGGTGCAAATCTCCTCGGTCGTTTATGACAGCCGCCAGGCCACGGCCGGTTCGCTCTTTGTCGCCATCCACGGCGAAAAGACCGACGGCAATCGATTCATCGCCGCTGCCGTCGAGCGCGGCGCAGCGGCCATCGTCAGCGAAATGCCGCCGCCGATTCCCAATGGCCATGGCCAAACGGCAGAGATCGCGCCGGGACCCCTTCCCTCTTCCGTGGCTTGGCTGCAAGTGCCGGATGCGCGCAAGGCGCTGGCCACGATTGCCGCGAATTTTTTTGCACATCCCGCGGACAAGTTGCGGCTCGTCGGCGTCACCGGGACGAACGGCAAGACCACCACAAGCTTTCTGCTCGATTCGATCCTTCACGGCGCCGGCCTGCGAAGCGGCCTATTCGGCACCATCGAATATCGCACTCCGGTGGAAACCTATCCCGCGAAAACCACCACGCCCGAGTCTCTCGACCTGCACCGCTTCTTTTCCGAAATCGTTCGCGAGGGCGGCACGCACGCAGTTCTGGAAAGCAGCTCGCACGCGCTCGCGCTCGATCGCTTGTGGGGTTGCCGTTTTGCCGCCGCCGTCTTCACCAATTTGACGCGCGATCATCTCGATTTCCACAACACCATGGAGAATTATTTCGCCGCCAAGCGCCGCTTGTTTGAGGGCACCGGCGCCGGCCGCGCGCGCTGCGGCATCGTCAACGTCGACGATCCCTATGGCCCGCAGCTTCGCGGCCTCGCCGAGCGCACGATCACTTATGGCTTGAGTTCAGGCGCTGAGGTTACGGTGAAGAAATTTGCTCTGACGCTGCGGGGGCTCGATTTCATAGCCGAGACGCCGGCGGGCAAGATCGAAGTCCGCTCCCAGTTGGTGGGCAGAAATAATGTTTACAACGTGCTGGCGGCAATTGCCGCAAGCATCGCTCTCGATTTCCGGCGCGAAGTTATCGAAGCGGGCATCTCGGCTCTGGCTGCCGTTCCCGGCCGCTTTGAGCGCATCGATCTGGGCCAGCCGTTTATGGTGATCGTGGATTACGCGCACACCGACGACGCGCTGCAAAAACTGCTGGAGACGGCGCGCGAACTGCATCCCACCGGCCGCATGATTACCCTTTTCGGCTGCGGAGGCGAACGCGATCGCAGCAAGCGTCCGC
>Ga0209160_1000919_pt1 | contig 24586 bp, 36 predicted proteins | sample GraSoiAngelo_153_FD_186167 | JGI IMG/M metagenome (GOLD analysis project Ga0209160, IMG submission 186167) | Grasslands soil microbial communities from the Angelo Coastal Reserve, California, USA - 14_1009_12_40cm (SPAdes) (version 2) | ecosystem: Environmental > Terrestrial > Soil > Grasslands ...
ACGCCGCCCGCTGCGTCGCGCGCCACGGCGTCCGCTCCCCACTACGGACCGATCACGCTAGCGGCCAGACTGTTGTCCGCGTTCTTCTTCAAGCGGATGCGAACTGACTTATTCGCGTAGCGTGGCGAGATCGTCAGCACCGCCGTGTCGTCAGCGGCAAGCGGAAGCAGGATGGGGAGCCGTTGAATCTCCCCGCCGCCGGTGCCGGGGCGCTCGATCGCGTACAGATGAATCGTGCGGCCCTCGATTCCCGCGAAGTAATAGCTGATCGCCTGCGATATGCCGAGCCCTTCGCCTATCTTCCTAAACTCGGACCCGAGAGCATGTCCTGGAGGAGTGACGTCGGCCAGCGTCACTTCCCACACGGTGGGATGGTCGCCAGCTTTTCCGGTTCCCTTTTCGATGACCCTGAAGGAGCGCTCTTGACTCCATACCGGCGAGGCCAGAACAAGACAAGCCAGAACTAACGGCCAACGCATATGGCGGTTGATCCGCAGCCAGGGACGCCAGAGCCGGGCGTCGGTGTCGTTCACTTCCCCTTCGGCCCGCGCGGGTCCACGGTGTCGGGGAGACATCGAAACGTGACGATAACCGTCCGCCCTTCGGGCTGGCCCTCCGCCTGCGCGGAGATGGACATCGGTCCAGTGGCGACGATGCGCTCGCGGTTCGCCTCGAACAGCCGCGCGAGCTTCTCCTGCGCCGCTTCACGACACGCCTGCGCCGTTTCGGCTCCTGTCTCGATGCTCCACCGAACATGATTTTTGACCCAGGTCGTTCGACCTTCGGACCACAGCACCCACGCGCACTCGGCGTGGGCCGTCGCAGCTGAGATGAGCAGGCAGAACGCGACGAGCAGCGTGGCCTTGTCCTCCTCGGCGGTCGTCGCTAAAAGGTTCAGTCCTCGCTTAACGATGGAGGGTGCCGACGAGGATCTGCCGCATCGGCGGCGGTTCGATCTTCTGGCTCCGCCGTCTCGTCTCTGATGAGCACAGATTGGATAACCTTGCCGTCGGGACCATAGATCGCTACGTACTTGGGACGCTTGTTAGGTTTGCGCGCGAACCGCGTACGCGCCCACTCGATAGCCACGTCAACGATCTTCTTGGCGATTGCCGGACCTACGACCCCACCAGCGGCAATCGCGGCCCATGGAAGCCAGATGTGGACAACCTCCCACCATGTGACGGAATACCCACGCTGCTCGCGCGGGGCCGCGAACCGCACTGCAAATCCGGGCGCGACGCCTCGTATAGATTGGGCCAGTTCATCAAGCTGATCTCGTCGCCAGGCTCCTGGTTCGAGAATGACCTCGTCTGGTTGCTCGGTCGTCATCGGTCGCTTCTGTCGTCCAGCTGAGCCTTCCTCAGCGCCTCCCACGCCGCCCACTGCGTCGCGTGCCGACCGTACGGTATCGCATACGCTTGACGACCACCAGACTCGCCGTCTAGCGTCGGCATGGACCCACACGAACGCGCCGTCAGCGTCTGGTATCGCGTCGCCGGCCTGGCCAGCCGGGAGCAGAGAGACCTGGCCGTCGAGATCATCGAAGCGGAGATCCGGTCCGGGCAGTACGAGGTGCTACTGGAGGCGGCCAAGCTGGTCCTGAGTGGCGAGCCAATAGAGATCGCTCGACAACTGCGCGATCGAGCCGAACGGGCGATACGGCCGCCCCGCCGTTAGATCGTAGTACGGCACCCGGCCTCGAAGGTCCGGCCGCACATAAAACGTGACCAAAAACGTGACCGGAGAACTCCTGAGAGCAACTATTCCGCAACTCACACGAGCCAACGCAGGCTCGCGCAAACGTGCGTAGTGTCGAAAAAGGTGTAGCGGAAGTAGGCGGGGGCTCGTGAGCTTGGTTGCCTTGACAGTCCAGTGTGCTAACCAGGCTGCACCACGAGCCCGCATCCGAAATCAACGACTTAGACCCCGCGAGTTTACCACGATCGCCTCTTTGTGCCCCGAATTGTGCCCCTGCCCGGCCGGCGTGAAGCCATCCATCACACGTCCGAGCGCCGTCTGCGTCCGCTCGAGCGCCGCGCACGTCGTCGTCGGAGACGATGCGGTAGCGCTGGAAGACGCTGATCGTCTGGTGCCCGGTCACACGCATCGCCACGCTCTGGTCAACGCCGGCCGCCATAAGGTTGCGGACCGCGGAGCGCCGGAGATCGTGGAAGATCAGCGTCGCCTTCATGACGGGCTCGCCCTTGCGATCGACCACTGGACGCCCGTCGCGGCGCACCTTCGGTTTCGCGAACGCGGCCGCGACGCAGGCAGCGGTCCACGCCTTGCGGAAGTCGCCGGTCGCCGTACCGATGGAAAATGTACCGCGACTCCGCCGTCTCTCCGGCCACCGTCGTGTACGTGCACTCCTGCCGGCGCCGGACGATAATCTCGGTCAGCTCGCCCACGAGTGGCAGCACGCGCGGTTCGCCGTTCTTGGAGTGCTCCCTGCGCAGCGTTACCCGCGTGGTGCCCTTGTCGACGGCCGACCACTCGAGCGTCGCGACCTCGCCTTTGCGCCACCCCGAGCCATACGCGAACCGAGCGTAGTCTTGCAGGTACACCGGCAGCCGCGAGACGAACCCCTGCCGGGCGTTGTGTTCAGCGAAGAGCTTCACGCGCGGGACCGAGGCTGCCGACAGGCGTTCCTGCTCGCCGGCGATCGTAAAGGCGCGCCGGAGGGCGGCGAGCTCTCGGTTGATGGTGGCCTGCGCCTTTCCTGCGGCGCGACGCTGGTCCGTGTAGCGCTTGATACTGGCGGCCTTCACGTCGTGCGCTTTGTCCTGCCCGAAGGCTTCGCGGAGCGGGGCCAGGCGGAAGGCCAGTGTCGCGCCCGAGCGCCGCCCGTTCGTCGCGTAGTCGGCCACCAGGGCATCGAAGAGCTGCGCCATCGTCACGCGGCTTTCCGCCACCGGATCCCGACGACGATCGCGCGCGGCTTTGTCGATTCGACGGCGCAGGAGCTTGATCGCATCGGTGTCGCGCTCGCTCTTGCTCGACTCGCGCCGACCCTTGCCGTCCTTGCTTCACTTGATCCACCAGACCCGACCGCGGCGGTAGATCGTGCCGAAGCCTTGGAGATGCTGGCGATGCGGCGTCGCGGCTGGCGCGATCTCCGTGAGGAGCTGCGCGACCATCGCGGCCGGCGCCATCGTGGCCTGTTCGTGCTCGCTACGTCCGTCCATGTCGGCCCCCCTTGCGCGCCTTCAGATACTCTTCCGCGGCCCGCACGAGCAGCGCGGAGACATCCGTTCGGTCCTCGGCCGCAGCAATCTTCGGCCGCACCAGCAGCGCCTCCGGAAGAACGATCGTGGTCCGCGAGCGCGCCGGCGCGTCCTTGCCTTGAGACTTGGGCATCAGCGGTCCTCGCGATCGAAGATCTTCGCGTGGCGCCACACGTCCTCCGGTGACTCGCCGCCGCGAGGCGACGCTCAACGATCGCGTTGGCGATGTCCACGTCCGAGCATTGGCAGGCCCGCCCCCAGGCGACGCCGCCGGCGCCTTGCGAGAGGGAGAAGGTCTGCTCGCCGCAAACGGGACACGCCGCAACGTACCGTGCCCGCGCGATGCTCGAGTTGCTCGTGACGTTGCGCAAATGCGGGAGCAGATCGACCACGCGGACATTGAGAAACGCCGCCGCAAGCACTCGGTTCTTAGCTCGCTTCTCGGCACGCTGTTGCTCGGCTTTCGTCGGCTTGTTCGACCTCATTCGTACGCCCTCCCCGGCATGAGTATGTATGTATGCTTGTATGCCTGTAGCAGCCGTTACCGGAGTGATCATGAACGACTCCGGCGGCCGCTGGCAGAGTGGCCAGTGAGCCCCTCTCGGATACACCCACCTTGGACATGCCTTGCGGCACGTACAGTGCCCGGGTTGGGGAGAGGTGGAGGGCTGGCCGACGCCCCCGCTCTCTTCGCTCGCCAGGAAAGATTTCGCACCTCGGGCTATCGAGTGCCGACGGCGAGCTCGAAGCGTCGCCCCTGGAGGCTTGGCCCCGTGGAGCACCCATCCAGTGGTCCGGCGTAACCGCGCGGCTCGTAAGGCGTCGCCGTGGGGTGTGCGCCTGACTGTGCCCCATGCTCGAGGACACCGGGCCTGGCCGGCGGCATCGCGACCGCGGGGGTCTGCGTCCGCGTCCAAGGCAGGGACCGAGGCAGCGCACCGCCCAGGCCACAGCGATCGAGCGACGTACTGGGTCCGACGAATGGCTGGTCATGCTCGTGAGTTCGGGCGCGCATGACGGCCCCTCGACGCGCCTTCCGCGTCAGTGTCAGGCCGCGCTCGCGAAGTATGAGGCCGCTCGGCTGACCGGCCGAGGGCTCGAGCATCATGCGCCGTGCGTCTGGCGGGCGCTGCCGATCCAAGAGTGGGTCGCGTGGCTTACCGGGGGTTATGAGACTCCGTTGGAGGAGTGGATCGGCGGGATTACGTCTGCGCCGCGTGCCGGCAGCTCAAGGGGCTGGGAGAGTGATCTCCGCCAATCTTATCGATTGCCCGTCACGCCAGGGCGTGCTACCAACCGAGGATCGTCGCTTGGAGGTGTTCTCCCTATGCGCACCATCGCCCGCGCCGGCTTCCCCGTGCTCGCGCTGCTCCTCCTCGCATCCTATGCCTCGGCGCAGGACATGCCCGATATCGTGCGGATCGACATGGATCTGCACTGGACCGTGCCCGTTTACGGCGCCATCAGCCTGTCCGGAAGCTCGGAGTGGCAAAACGGGGTGGGCTTTGTGAACAAGTCGCTCAAGCCCGCGGGACTCCCCGGTGTGCTCACGGGCTGGTTCAGCAGCCGACGAACTGACACCGGGCCATTTGTCATTGACCTAGAGTCCTCGATGGATCATCCACGTGGGGAGCCGCTCTTCATCGTCCCGTTCACCGGGCAGTCATTCCCGTTCATCAAGCCCGGAGACTACGCTATTGGCGCGGCCGCCTTTAGCGATCCCGGAGTAAGCCTGTCGGCCTTCTTGGCGGACAGCGGCTCTCTCCGCGTCGTCGCCGTGCCAGAATTCCGAATCTTGCCACGCGTGATTCGCCTGGGCCTCGGGCTTGACCTCGACGGCAAGCTGACGCGCGGGCTGCAGCGCACGACCACCTGGCTCGCGGCTAAACTCCTCGGCGCGAGGCACGACGCGACGAAGCTCTATCTTCAGAACGTGACGGTCGAGGTGATCTCGTGGTGCGCCGGGCGCGAGCTGCTGTTCCTGCTCCTGATGGTCGGCGCGTTGATCTTGGCAGTCTGCCCGATGAGCCTGCCCCAGCGAGCGCTGCTCATCTTCGCTGCCGTCGTCATCGCCATTGAGACCAACGGGCTCCGCGTGGCTACGCTCGCCCTGTGGCTCGATCGCGTGGGGGCCGCTGTCCGTGAGCGCAAAGCAGTATGCGGGGCTCACGGCCTCCGTGATCGCGGTGGCGCAGGTAATCGCCTGGCGGCGGTTCGTCAGCGCGGGTCGCGTTGCCATACGTCCTCGCCACGCATCGTAAGAAGGTTGGGGAGCGATGCGGCTCGGCCTGGGGCAGGCCCGTTCGCCTTCGGGCTGGCCTTGTCCTGCCTGAGTTCGCGCCCGGCGCGCTAATCAGGGGTCGTGGGTAGCGAAATACGGCTTCACACGCAGCGTCGCCCGCATCGGGATGACAATCGGTGTGGTTGCCGCGAGCTGGACACCGGGCTCGAGGACGATCGCGTCTGGATGACGTGCACGTGCGGGGCGGTGATCACCCGGAATGCTGACCATGGTTGATCGCCTCGCCCGGTACCGTTCCATCCTCACCTCGGTAACGACCGCGCTCATTCTTGCAGGATGCGCGGCCCGCGGAGTCCTGGACGCCTCGTGGTTGGCTCCAACCACGAATGTCGATGGTAGCCCTCTGACAGATGTGGTGTCGTATCGGGTGTACTACAGCACCACGGACCCCCCTTGTCCCGGAGGCAGGGCGATTGTGGCAGTCGCCCCCAAGGTGCCACTACCTTCTGACCAGCGGCTCGAAGTCAGGCTGACCGGGCTGACCCTCGGCAAACTCTATTACGTGGCCGTCACCGCCGTGAATTCACGCGGCATCGCGAGCAGCTGCTCGAGCACGGTGAGTGCCCCGGCCCGCCAACCCTGACAACCGCCTCGGCCGCCTGCTCCTCGTCACGCTCGAGGCTGCACGCCCATGAGGTCTGCTAGACTCCCGCCAGCCATCCTCCACCGAGACATCCCATGAGATGTCAAGACCCAATCGTCGCCGGCGAGACGAGGAGACGTGAGGGGTTGTAGGGCTGCCGGTGCTTGAGCATGGCGTACAGCGCATGAAGCAGCTTGACGGCGACCACGACCAGCGCTTGCTTGGCCGTTTTGCCCTGGGCCTTCTTGCGGAGATAAATGGTGCGCCACTCGCCACTACGGCGCACGGCATTGACGGCGGCGAGGTAGAGAGAATGGCGCGCAATACGAGAGCCGACGGGCGACAAGCGAGGAGGCGCCGCGCGGTCGCCGCTCTCGTGGATGACCGGGTAAAAGCCGACATACGCGACGAGCGCCCGCGCATCGGTGAAGCGGGTGAGCGCGCCGAGTTCGCCGAGCAGGGTGGCGGCCGTCTGCGGGCCGACGCCCGGGATGGTCTGCAGCAACTCGGCGTCGGAGGGCCCACTGCCTGGCGCGCTGGGGGGCAGCAGCGTCGTGGCGGCGTGGTCGACCTCGTCAATCGCGCGGGTGAGCCGCTCGAGCTGGCTCACCAGCGTGCGCACGACGTGAGCGCGCGCGGCCGCCGCCTTGCCACTGTAGAGCGAGCGCCGTGCGCTGTCGCGGACGCCCGTGGCGTCGTTCAGCGATCGTCCGGGGATTGGCGTGCGCCAGGTGCTACGCCGTGGGGAACCGCGCGAGGGTGCCGCGCGCCCGGGCGGTCAGCAGATCGCCGAGGACGGCGCGGTGCTCGGGCAGCACCACGTCGAGCGGCGCGATCAGCTGACGCAGGTAGTCCTGGCGGTCGGCCATGAGCCGGGCGCGCAGCCGCGACGGTTGGGCTTACCCGCTTCGAGGTAGCCCCTAGAGTCACGCTGCAAGACACCTTCGCCGCGTACCAAAACGTTCCTCGGCTCTTCCCGCCCGAAATACTCCCGATCACCAGATGAGTTCTGCTAATCTCCGCGCGTGCCAGGGTACGACGCGATCGTGATCGGCTCGGGTCCGAACGGGCTCGCCGCGGCAATCTCACTGGCGCAGGCGCAGAAGTCGGTGCTGGTCGTAGAAGCGAGCTCCACGATCGGTGGTTCGACGCGGAGCGAAGAGCTGACGTTGCCCGGGCTGATCCACGACGTGTGCTCGGCGGTGCATCCGACCGGTGTAGTGTCGCCGTTCTTCCGGAAGCTTCCGCTCGAGCAGCACGGCCTTCGCTGGATCCACGCACCGTACTCGGTCGCTCATCCGCTCGATGGCGGGCGCGCGGCTCTACTCGCGCGGTCGTTCGAGGAGACCGCTGAGACCCTGGGCGCCGACGGCGATCGCTGGCGGCGCTTCTTCGGAGCGTTTCTCCATCGTCCCGACCTGCTCTTCGAAGATCTGCTCTCGCCTCCCTTCAAGCTCCCCCAGCAGCCGCTGACGATGGCGCGCTTCGGTTGGTACGGCCTGCGTTCGGCGTACGCGCTCGCCAAGTCTCTCTTCACGGAGGATCCCGCGCGCGCGCTCCTCGCGGGATGTGCCGGTCATTCGATCCTCCCGCTGACGCATCCGCTGACCGCCGCCGTTGGGATGGTGTTCGCGCTGACCGGGCACGTCGTCGATTGGCCGTGCGCCGAAGGCGGATCGCACGAGATCACGAAGTCGCTAACTTCGTACTTCGGTTCGCTCGGCGGCGAGATCCAATGCGAGCGGAGGATTGTCGATCTCGCCCAGCTTCCCTCATCGCGCGTGGTCCTCTTCGACACTTCGCCGGCACAGCTGATCGAGATCGCGAAGGACCAGCTTCCCAAAAGCTATGCGAGAAGGCTCGCGCGCTATCGATACGGGCCGGCCGTATTCAAGCTCGACTGGGCGCTCGAGCAGAAGATCCCGTGGAGCAATTCGGCTTGCGATCGCGCATCGACGGTGCATGTGGGCGGTACGCTGGAAGATATCGCAGAGTCCGAGAAGGCGATGTGGGAAGGCCGCGCGCCCGATCATCCGTTCCTGATCGTCTGCCAGCAGAGCAACTTCGATCGCAGACGCGCGCCGAACGGGAAGCACGCGGGCTACGCGTACTGCCACGTGCCGAACGGTTGCGAGATCGACATGACCGAGCGGATCGAAGCGCAGATCGAACGCTTCGCCCCCGGCTTTCGCGACATCATCGCGGCGCGCCGGACGATGCCGCCCCGCGAGATCGAAGCGAGGAACGCGAACAACAAGGGTGGCGCGATCACGGGAGGCGTCGCCGACATCGCGCAGTTCTTCGCGCGCCCCACGCTGCGCCGCGCGCCGTATCGGACACCGAATCCCCGTCTCTTCCTCTGCTCCGCGTCGACGCCGCCCGGTGCGGGCGTCCACGGAATGTGCGGCTACTACGCGGCTCGCGAAGCGCTGCGGAAGCTGACATGATCATTCCCGTACTGCTCACGCTGCTGGCGGCAGGTCCGATCGAACCGCCCAAGAAGGAGTTCTCGGTCTGCCTCCCCGACACCGTGGACCAGCGTATGCCGAAGGCGAAATGAACGACACCGACCCTCGCCTCTGGCACCCTTGGCTCCGCATCAACCGCGTGATGCGCGTGATGCTGCAGACGCGCTGGAGCGCGGAGGCGTGGTCGCAGGCCCGGGTCGAGTTCAAACGAGCGCTCGCGCTCAGAAGCGAGATCCGGCGCGCGGGTGGTTCAACTAACTCGTGATGCGCTCCGCACCTGGCTTGACTCATGACGCGGCGCCGGCGCGATTCTCATGGCGCTTCAGGAGTTGACATGACGGGCGACTCGCGATCGGCGCTGATCGAACAGTACCGCCGGGGGCACGCTGAGGTCGTGCAGGCCCTCGAGGCCGTAACCGCAGGTGAGTTGGATCGGCGACGAGCTCCGACCGAATGGAGCATTCGTGAGGTCGTTCACCATTTGGCCGATAGCGAAATTATCGCTGCCCTGCGGCTTCGCCGGCTCCTCGCTGAGGAGTCCCCGATGATCCAAAACTTTGATCAGGAAGCGTATGCACGACAGCTGCGGTATGACAGCCGCCCGATCGAGGCAGCGCTTCGCATGATCGAGGTCGCGCGGGCCACAACTCTAGAGCTCCTGGCGGAGATCGCCGAGGCGGAGTGGCAGCGAGCCGGAATCCACGACGAACGGGGACGCTATACCATCGAACGATGGTTGGAGCTAAACGCCAACCACGCGCATGAGCATGCCGAACAGATCAGAAGAATTCGGGCAGCAAGCGCGTCGTGGTGAGGCGATGAGCGATGAGCCGGGACGCGCGGGCTCCCGAGAGGTCATCCTGGGACAGCAGGTGGCGCCGCCCCTGCGGCATCCGCGAGCGGGTGTCCCTGTACGGGGTCGTCGACGGCCGCCGCAGAAGCCTCACCTGGCTCCGCGGCCTGCAGAGTCGCTGTGAGCGACTGAAACATCTCCGCTTCAAGCTCGTGCCATGTCGCAAGGCCGTCCTGGATCTTCGCGGAGGTCAAGTCAACGAAGTGGGAATGAGTCCCGTGTTCGTCGGGCTGAACAGAAATCGAGAGAATTTTCGGGACACCCCCGATGTTCGGAATAGCCGCGGCCACTTGGTCCAGCACGCGTTTGGTGAGCAGCACTGACGTGTCGAGAGGGTGTGTCGCGTAGTCATAAGCGGAGTAGGCTTGGATTAGGAGCAGTGCTGCTTCGGTCGCGGAGCCAATCGCGTGTAATTCGGTCTATGCGGCGGCCCGAAGTTCACGCGGTTGTCGAGACAGACAAGCAGCGGGCCGTCAGAGCATAAGCCGCCGAGGAGGATCTGGGCTGCACCAATCTGGGCATCGATAGGCTGCGTGTTGACCCACGTCACATGCTGGACGTAGGCGGTTGTGGCGTCTCGAAGCGCATCCCGAGCGAGGACTGTTGCTTGGTCCTTGGTGTAGGTGGCAGCGCCGGCAGCTGGGTCTGATCGCCGCCGTCTTTCCCGCGTTTCTTTCCCGGCCTGGGTTTGCCCATGCGCGCCAGTCCTCCGTCAAGGACGACTCACCCTCACGTACACCGACTCAGAACGTCCCGCCGCCTCCGCCGCCCGCGCCGCCACCCGATGAGCCGTTCGAGAACCCGCCGCCGCCCGCCGCACCCCGGCCGTCGGCGTAGCCCCGCCGCGTCGTGAGGATCGCCTCCTCGGTCCGCTGCGCGAAGGAGCTGAGGTCGTGAGCGAAGCTCGGCAACGAGAAATCGCCACGACTCAGATACCACGACGGCGCGGCGACCTTGAGGCCCTGGAAGTTGAAGATCCAGCGCTCGGTCACGCCGAGGGCGATCGCCCACGGCAGCCACCGATGGAAGGTGTCAGCCGGCAGGCGCTCGAGGCGATCCTTCTCCGCGCGCTCCAGGAACTCCTGGAAGCCGCGCACCTGCGCCACCCGCTGCACGCCCGTCCACGTCTTGTGCGGCATGACCCACCCCCAGCCGACGAAGACGAGGCCGCTCACGATCACGCCGAGACGGAGCCACGGCTCGTAGATCTCGAGCCAGGTCGGCGCGAAAGTCGGCAGCATGAATCCGGCGATCGCCGTGATCGCGCCCGCCAGCATCCATCCCGCGCGGACGTGGCCGGGCGAGGCCGGGAAGAGCCCGTTCTGGACCATGAGACGGTAGAGCCGGTCGCGGATCGGCGGAAACACGTTTTCGTAGTCGCGCCGCACCTCGGACAGGAGTCGCATGTTGATCGCCCAGTCGCCGCCGAAGACCTTGGCCAGCACGAAGAGCTCGAAGTCTTTCAGCTCGGGGTCACCGGCGATGGGCTTGAGCCGCTTGAACATGAAGTCCTGCGAGCCGAAGGCCGTCGTGATCGGCTCGATCGACAAGTAGCCTCGCTCCGCGAGATCGACGACGGTCGCGATGACGTCGCGCGGATGCGCGCGCTCGTCGAGGAGCGCGCCCGCCTCCGCCGGAATCATGTCCAGGGGCGGCGCATATTCGGGCTTCACCGAACGCCTTCCCCCGGGATCGCGCCCGAACGCCCACCAGACGATTCCACCCCAGATCAGGGCGAGCGCCGGCAGCCCGAGCGGCCAGTAGTCGGCGACGAGCCACCCGGCCCGCCGGAGCTCCGAGGGATGCGCCACGTGGCCCGGCGGCCAACCGACCAGCACCGTCACACCTTCGCGCGGCCGCAGCGCGCGGGTCGTCCTGAACCGCCAGTAGCCCTGGACGCGATCCACCGCGTAGTCGCGCCCGATCGCGCCGAGGCCGCCGGTGTAGGCGGTGGTTCGCACGTCGGCGTCGCCGATGCCTGCCGGCAGGGTCACGTACACCTCGGCAGTCCTGATCGGCACGTTCCACTCGGTGCCGGTAGCGTTCCAGTAGACCTCGTCGTGATCCTCGTACGCGAACACGCCGCGACGCACGTGGTACACGACGCTGACCGTCTTCTTCGTATCGACGGCGCCGGGTACCCACGCTTTGATCACGACCGAGCGATCCGGGTAGGACACCTCGGTCCGGAGGGGGCGGTTCGACTCGTCGTAGGTGCCGATGCCGCCCAGGGTCAGCGGGAACTCAAGTCCGTCGCGCATATAGCGCAGCGGGATGCGGCGGAAGATGCCCTGGTGCGAGCCGCGGAAGTCGAAGGTGATGTCCTCGCGGACGATGAGGCTTCCGTCGGCGTTGACCACGAGGCTGGTGACGAAGCTGTCGATCGAGAACAGCCCTCGCGTCTGCGCCGCGGCCGGGCACGCGGTCGCCAGCACGAGGGCCAGCGCGGCGATCCGGCCGATGCGATTAGCTCCCGAAGGCGACGCGCGGGACCTGACGTTCTTCGGGGCGGTCGAGCTCGAAGTACTGGCGCTTGGCGAAGCGGAAGAACAACGCGATCTGGTTGGACGGGAAGCTGTCGATGGTGGTGTTGAAATCGCGGACGACGGCGTTGTAGTAGCGACGCGAGCTTTGAATCGTCTCCTCGATCTGGCCGAGCGAGCCCTGGAGCTCGCTGAAGCTCTGGTTCGCCTTCAGCTCGGGATACGACTCGGCGAGCGCGAAGAGCTGACGGAGCGCGCCGGTCAGTTGGTTCTCGGCCTGCGCGCGCGCCTCTTGCGTCTGGGCCGCGACCGCCGCGCCGCGGGCGCGAACGACCTGATCGAGCGTGGTCCGCTCGTGCGCGGCGTAGCCCTTGACGGTCTCGATCAGGTTGGGCACCAGGTCGGTGCGGCGTTTGAGCTGCACGTCGATGTCCGACCACGCTTCTTCGGACCGCTGGCGCAGCCCGACGAGCTTGTTGTACGTCAGGATGATCGCGACGATGAGGCCGACGAGGACGAGAAGAAAAACGATGCCGCCGAACGTCATGAAATTCCTCCTCGATCATCGTAGCATCGGGCCTCGGCGCTCCCGACAATCCCGTGGGCACGCCGCCGCCACTGCCGATAGTGGCGAAACACGAACCGTCCACATGATGAGCTAGGATTGGGACATTCGACACTCTCGACAAAGGAGACCCACATGCCGATCCAGACTCGCTATCTCTTCAGCGCGGCCATGAGCGTCCGCCCGGACAAGGACGCCCTCTTCAACGAGGTCTACGACACGGAGCACGTGCCGGCCCTGCTCGGGGTGCCCGGCGTCATCGCGGTCGCGCGTTTCAAGAGTGAGCCGGTGACGATGATGATCGGCGGCGAGCGCCGGACGATCGTGATCGAGAGCGAGCCTGCCTACAACGCGCTCTACGAGATCGAGAGCCCGGCGGTGCTCACCAGCGACGCGTGGGCGAAGGCAGTCGAGGACGGGCGCTGGGCCCAGCACGTGCGTCCCTACACCACCAACCGCCGCCACGTGATTTACCGCCGCATCTCGTAGCCGACGACCGGACACGCGGCGTGAGCGAGGAGCTCCACCAGCCACGGTCGCCGTCAGGCGACGGGCTCGTGCTGACCCACGGCGCCGGCGGCAACGCGAGAGCGCCCCTGCTGATGGCGCTCGGCGAGGCGTTCGCCGCCCGCGGCCTCACTGTGCTCCGCTACGACCTGCCCTTCCGTCAGGCGAGCCGGACGGCGCCCCCGCGCCCGGCGGGGGCGGCGCGGGACCGCGAGGGCTTGCGCCAGGCGGTCGCGGCGATGAGGTTACGGCTGGGCGGCCGCGTGTTTCTCGGCGGGCAGTCGTACGGAGGCCGGCAGGCCAGCATGCTCGCGGCGGGCGAGGCCGGCCTTGTCGACGGCCTCTTGTTGCTCTCCTATCCGCTTCACCCGCCGGGGCGCCCGTCGGAGCTCCGCACGGCGCATCTTCCGAAGCTCACCGCGTCCACCTTGTTCGCGCACGGCTCCCGCGACCCGTTCGGCTCGCTCGAGGAGATCGAGGCGGCCCGGACCCTGATCGCGGCGCCGACCTCGCTGGTCGCCGTCACGGGCGCCGGCCACGATCTCTTTCGCGTGCCGCGGCGCGCGGGCGCCGACGTCGCCGCGGAGATCGTCGCGGCGTTTCTCGGGCTCGTGGGCTAGGCGACGAGCGGGATCAGTCGATGCCGCGGTCGGGCATGATCGGCGAATCGTCCGGAGCGGGCAAGGCCTCGACGCGGCCGGGGCGCTCGCGCGCGCGCTCGTTCTGCTCGGTGCGCACGCGATGCATGAGGGGAATCAGCGGCACGATGCAGACGAACAGCACCGAGATCAGCCAGAAGTCGTCCGCGTAAGCCATGACCTGCGATTGCTCGACTGCGCCTCGGTACAGCATGGCAAGAGCGCGGCGACCGGCCGTGAACGAGTCCGCGCCCTGGCTCACGAAATGAGCCGTCCATTGCTTGAGCTTCGCCGTCGTGTCGGCGTCCCAGATGTCCAGATGGCTGACTAGCGTGGTCTGATGCGCCTGGCTGCGCCGGACCAGGAGCGTGGTGGCCAGCGCGACGCCGATGCTCCCCCCGATGTTGCGCACGACGTTGTAGGCGGCAGTCGCGTTGCCCAGACGCTCCAGACGGATCGTGGCGAGCGTGAGCGTCTGGAGCGGCGGGAAGATGAAGCCCATCGCGAATCCCTGGAGGAAGCGTGGCCACGCGAGGCTCCAGTAATCCATGCCCACGGTCACGCTCGTCATCATCGTCGAGGCCACGGCGTTCAGCAGGCAGCCACCGATCAGCATGAGACGCTGGTCCGCGCGCGCCACCAGGCGGCCGGAGATCATGAGCGAGATCATGGTGCCGAGGCCGCCGGGCGCCAGCACGAGCCCGGCGTTCCAGGCATCCCACGCCAGAATCTTCTGCGCGTACAGCGCGACCAGCAGGACGCTCGAGTTGAAGCCCAGGGCGACGAGCGCGATGCACATGGTGCCGACCGCGAAGTTCCGGTCGTTGAACACGCTCAGATCGAGGATCGGCTCGGCGACCAGCAGCTCGCGGATGACGAACGCGACGAGCGCGCAGACGGCGAGCATGAGCAGCCCGATGATCAGGCCCGAGTCGAACCAGTCGTACTTCTCGCCGAGATCGAGGCAGAGCTGCAGGAAGCCGAAGCCGAATATCATCAGCACGAGCCCCACCATGTCGATCCCGCGCGGCTTCTTGACGAACGGGGCGTCGAACAGGAACACGCTCACCATCAGGAAACCGCCGAGGCCGATCGGGAGGTTGATGTAGAAGATCCAGCGCCAGGACCAGTTGTCGCAGATCCATCCGCCCACGGTCGGGCCCAGGATCGGCGCCAGCATGATGCCGCCGCCCCACACGGCCATCGCCGTCCCGCGCTGTCGCAGCGGGAAGATCTCCCACATGATCGCCTGCGCCATCGGAATGACCGGCCCGCCGCCAAGGCCCTGCAGGATGCGCATGGCGACGAGGAATTCGAGCGACGGCGCGATCCCGGAGAGGAACGAGCTCACGGTGAAGAGGACCGTGCAGATCAGGAAGAACCGGCGGCGACCGAATCGGGCCGAGAGCCAACCGGTCGCCGGAATGACGATGGCGTTCGCGGCGAGGAACGAGGTGATGACCCACGACATCTCCTCGATACCGGCCGACATCGAGCCCTGCATGTGGGGCAGGGCGACGTTGGTCACGCTCGAGTCCAGAACCTGCATGACCGTGACCATCATCACGGAGAACGTGATGGCCCACCGGCGGGCTGGCGAGATCTGCCCTTCGGTGACCGGCTCGACGGAACTCACCCCCACACACTACGTCATTACGGCACGCTGATGGGCGGCCGATTGAACCGCCCTGTTGGCCTGGCTCTTGCTGACCGATGTGGACTTGGACGCCGGGCTCACCGCACCAGACCAATCGAGGCCGGCAGAGGAGGGTCCCGAATGCCTCCCGCTCGCCTGGTGGCGGTGTTGGTCCTGGGAGTGGCATTGCTCGCGATCCGACCGGTCACCGCCGCCGCGCAGTCCGAGCTCCAGGCGTGGCTCAACCCGGAGATGGGCAAGCAGATCCCGCGGGCTGATTATCGCTATACCTTCTACCCCGAGCGCAAAGTCGAGGATCAACAGACTCACTTCACGATGACCGAGCAGCGAGTCACCCTGTTCGCCCCTCTCTATCAAGACTCCACCGACGAATTCGCGTTCGCCGCGAAGACGCTCTATCAGGACATCGACACCCGCGCGCGGTTGCCGGAGGCGGGCGGGCGCTTTCCAAGCGAGCTTTGGGACGCAAGCGCCAGCGTCAGCTATCGACACAAGTTCGACAACGGCTGGACCGGCGGCGTGGCCCTGACAGTCGGCTCCGCCAGCGACGAGCCTTTCAATAGCGTCAACGAGATGTACTTCCGATTCGTCTCGCTCCTGCGCGTCCCACAGGGTGAGCGCAACTCGTGGATCTTCACGCTGATCTACGCGACCGACGAGCAGGTGTTCGGCCGGACGCTGCCGGTCCCGGGCATCGCGTACGCGTGGGTGCCGTCCGACAGATTCAGGGCCGTCATCGGCTTTCCGTTCTCGATGATCCAGTACAAGCCGTTCGAGAGCCTCACGCTCGACGCGGAGTACTTCCCGATCTATACGGTTCGGTCGCGCGCGACCTGGGAGATCTTCCGGCCGTTACGGGCTTACGTCGGATTCCAGTGGGACAGCGACCATTTCTATCGGGCGGATCGGGAAGACAAGGACGACAAGATCTTCTACCGTGAGATGCGGCTCTACGCGGGAGTCCGCTTCGATCTGCGGCACATCGGTTTCGAGGTGACCGGCGGCTACGCGTTCAACCGCTTCTACTTCGAGGGCGAAGGATACTCAGACCGCCACGACAACCGGATCGACGTCGGCTCCACGCCCTTCATCGTCGGTAAGGTGAACCTGCGCTTCTGAGCCCCGAAGGCTCGCCGCTACCCGGCGGCGCGCGATGGTCTCCACGAGACAGATCGCCAGCAGCAGGTAGGCGAGGCCCAGGGTGAATCCACCGGCGACGTCCGTCACCCAGTGCGCCTCGAGGTAGAGACGGCTGAACGCGACCGCGAGCACCGTCGCCGCGCAGCCCGCATAGCCGAGCCACCGCCAGCATCGCGCCAACCTCGAGCTCGTGAGCAGATAGGTCATCAGGCCGAAGAAGACCACCAGGCTCAGCACGTGACCGCTCGGAAAACCCCAGGCCGAGAGATTCGGGCGCGGGCGATCGATGGCCCACTTCGCGACGAGCTGGAGCACGCCCGTGCCGGCCATCAAGAGCGGCAAGACCACCGCCCAGCGACGGCTCGGGCGCCAGAGAGCCGCGACACCGAGCGTGATGAGAGGGATCAGCCCGTAGTTTTCGCCCAGGCCGGAGACGCCCATCATGGCTGGATCCAGGAGCGGAAGCCGGGTGAGGTGGACGAGGGCGCGCGCCTGATGGTCGAGAGCAGAGAACTGATGGGCGGCCGCGAGCAGTGCCAGCACGACGAAGCCGGTCAGGGCCAAAGCCGCCACGCCGAGCAAGCGTCGCGACTGGCCCGAGCCCGCACTCCCGTGTGGCACCTCGGCAGTATGGCATAAGCGTCAACTCTGACGCCACCACCGTCAACCTTGACGCTCCTGGTGGCACCGCGGTTGCTGTCTAACGAGACGTGCGCGTCTTTCGCTCGCTCGCCACCGTTGCCGGCCTCGCGATCATGGTCATCCTCATCGTGCGGGTAGGGAGCGATGAGGCCCTTACCGCCACCGCGCGCGCCCTCGGCTGGCGGTCGCTGCTGGTCTGCCTGCCGTTCGCGCTGATCATGGCCGTCGACACGCTGGGATGGCGCTATGCGTTCGTCTACGATCGCGTACCGTTTCTTCGCCTGGTGGCGGCGCGAATCGCCGGTGAGGCCGTGAACGTGATGACCGCCGTGGCGCCGATCGGAGGGGACGCGGTCAAGGTATGGTTCTTGAGGCCGCACGTCCCCTATCAGGAGAGCATCGCGTCGGTGATCGTCGCCAAGACCACGATCACGCTCTCGCAAGCGCTCTTCCTGCTCATCGGCGTGATCGCTGCGGTGGCGCTGGCCGTCGACGCGCGGCTCGTCCGCGCGATGCTCTGGCTCTTGCTCGTCGAGCTGATCGGCGCGGGCGGCTTCCTGGCCGTCCAGATCGCCGGGTTCGTGACCCGCGGCGCGCGGTTGCTGGCGCGTGTCAAGAAGCTCGACGCACTGGCGGGCGCGGCGAACCTGGATCGGACGCTGCAAAGCTTCTATCGGTGCGAGTGGCGGCGGTTCGCGCTCTCGGTCGGCTTTCACCTGCTCGGGTGGCTCATGGGCACCCTCGAGACCTGGCTCTTCCTGCGCGTGCTCCAGATTCCGGCGTCGCTCACGACCGCGCTGGTCATCGAGACGCTCGGCTCCGCCGTACGCTTCGCCACCTTCTTCGTCCCCGGAAGTCTCGGCGCACTGGAAGGCGCCAACACCGCCGCGTTCGCGGCGCTCGGGCTCGGGGCCCCGGCGGGGCTGGCCTTCAGCCTCCTCAGGCGACTTCGGCAGGTGGTCTGGATTGGCCTGGGAGTTCTCGTCTTCCTGCTGGCACGAGCTCGGATGCGACTGGCTCCAGAAGCGCCGGCGTAACCACCGGAGCGTTCTCCTGCATCGCCACCTGGCGGGCTTGCAGGCGGTCCAGGCCTCCCGCCGGCACCAGGAGCGGCAGCACACCGGCGAGGATTCGCACGTCCTCGGGCTTTCGTCGATTGACGCGCACGCGGACGTGCCGGCCGCGATAGACGGTGATCTCCTCCCGGCAACCCGGTACGTCCAGCATCACCTTCACGAGCTGGGCCAGAACGCGGGCCGGAGTCGTTCGCGGAATCACGCAGACGTCGAAGAGGCCGTCCGCCGGAGAGGCCGCGGGCGTGAGGCTGAGAAACCCTCGATAGGTCTCGACGTTGGCGATGGTGACGAGCGCCGCCTTGCCCGGCACGGGATGGCCATCGATCTCGACCTGGATGTTATCGAGCGAAGTGTCGGAGAGCTGTTTCGCCGCCATCCGATAGTACGAGAGCAGCCGCAGGTATCGCTGGCGTGGCTGCCGCCGGAGCTGCTCGACTTCTTCCTGGATGCGCGACAGAAAGCCGTAGCTCTGGTGCGAAAGAAACATTCCGCTCTTGGCGACGCCGACGTCGCCCCAGACGAGATCGCCGGCGCCCAGGAGCGCGACGACCTCGACCGGATCATGAGGATGCTCGAACGTGCCCGTGAACAGATTGCCGAAGCCCGAGGCCACGGGCACATAGGGCACGGACAGCCGGACAGCGGCCGCCGCCGCGGCGCTCACGGTCGCGTCGCCGCCGATCGCGATCAGATACGAAAAATCGGCGCGGCCCGCCTTCGTCCACCGGATGAGGTCGTCCAGTGTTCGAAAGGCCTGCATCCGCGGCGCGTAGCCCTCATTCGCGAGCTGCTTTCGCACGGCTCGGGCGATAGCCACGGCACGTCCATCGCCCGAGCCGGGCGTCACGACGATCTGAACCGGCGTCGTCATCGAATCAGGCGCTCGGGCGTCCGGTAAGCCACGCGCGCGCCGATCACCGGCGGCGCAAGTCGCGAACGTAGACGTTCTGCGCGACGACCGTGTTCGCTGAGATCTGCTCGGCATAGATGACCGAGGCCGTCACCTCGGGTGCCTTGATCTGACCCCGCGTATCGCCGACCTTCACGTCCTTCGACTGATGGATCTGGCCCTGGACGTGGTCGGCGTCGATCCTTTTGGCGTAGATCGAGTCAGCGCGAATCTGCTGCGCCGTGATGTGGTCGGCGTGAATCGTCTGCGACGAAGCCGGCGCCGGATTCGGCGGCATCGCCGGCGGCTCGTTGCCGTCGATCTTGATGTGATTGGCGCGCGCCAGGCCGCCGATCGGAAGCGCGAGCATCGCGAGGCCGGCTCCTACCGTCACGAGCAATTCTCTGCGACGCATCGTCTCCCCCTGTGAGTGCGCGTGGTTCGTCTCGAATCGAGCATCCGGCGTGCCAGCGGCGGCATGCCCACCAAGTCTTCGTTCTCGTTGAGACGCGCGCGTATCGCCTGGAAAGCGCGACGGAAAGAAATACCGATAGGGAGAAACTACAGAGTAAGTCTTACCGGCGCGTCAGCCTCGCATCGCCGGGATCTCGCATCGTCGGTTAGAGTGGCCCACGAGGTGGGATCAATGATTCGCGCCGCAACGGTGCTCGTTGCCATCGCGGTCGCCGCGGGATGTCTCGCGCGGTCGACCGCTCGCGAGGGGATTAGTCGCGATGTAATCAGTCGCGATGTATCTGCCCACACGATCTGGGTCATCGATCACGGCTGGCACACCGCGATCGTCGTCCGCCGGAGCGCCGTCGACACGACCATCTGGCCCGAAATCGATGATTTTCCCGACGCGGCGTTCGTCGAGGTCGCGTGGGGCGATCGAGACTTCTATATGGCGGAACGCGGCACGGCCTGGCTGGCGGTCAAGGCGGCATTCCTCACGTCGGGGAGCGTGCTCCACGTCGTCGGCTTCAGCGGGCCCTTCGAAGCGCACGTCCCGAGAAACGACGTCGTCGAGCTCGAGGTCTCACGCCGCGGGTTCGACGCGATGACACGCCTTTTTCACGAGGAATACCAGCGGGACGAGCAGAGCCGGCCCGTGCGTCTGGCGCCTGGGCTATACGGTGCGAGCTGGTTTTACTCGGCGCGAAACCGCTACCACCTGTTCAACACGTGCAATACCTGGGTGGCGCGCGCCCTCCGCGCCGCCGGCCTCGACCTCGCGCCCGCCGGCACCGTGACCGCCGGAGGCGTCATGCAAGAAGCGAGGCGTGCGGCGGCCTCCCGCTAGTCGTGGACCTTCAGGGTTAGAAGTTACCGCCGGGGAATCAGTCGGGAGGTCGCGTCCCGCCGGTCCGACGGATCGCCGGAGTCGCGCCCGCGGCGCCGGTCACGCCGATCGACGCGGGCCACGTGACGATGAATGTCGCGCAGGAGGAGCAGCATCTGGCCGCTGACCACGAGCGAGCCCCCGAGGACGATCGCGAGCAGAAGACCGGCGATGGCAGCCGGCGCGAGCCGCGTGCGCCACTCGGCCGGCACCCTCGCGACGATTTCAGCCGGCCACGGCGAGAGGACCGCGAACGCGGCGAGCGCGGCCACGAACATCACGAGGCAGCCCGCCATGATCTGAGCGAGGCCCCAGGCTCCGACGAGGCGATAACGCCTGGCTCCAGCCATCTGGGGCTCTTCTATCTCGACCGGCAGACCACGCCCGGCGGCCGCGAAGCGCTCGGCTGCCGGCACGCGATGGCAGTCGTCGCGTCGCTGTGGGCGCTGCCGTGCCCGGTGTTGAGGCGAGGGACCTCGGCCTCCGTGACGCAGCCCCGGCTGTCCTGCTGGACGTCCTGGACATCGGCGCCGGCGTGCTGCCAGTAGTGGAGCATTGGCCCTCCTCCGGTTCCAACCTTTGGGCATTTTCTCTCAGACCCGGCCCAGAGTGCACGTTCCGCCGCTATGATTGGGAAGCATGCGTTGGGACGAGTCGCCGAGGTTCCTGCTGATCGCATGCGTGGCCTCGGCGGTCTTCAGCGCCGCGCTCGCTCTGGCCGCCATCTGGGATCACCCGGGCTACAACGTCGCGGCTGCGGTGCTCGCCTTGCTCACGGCCCTCTTGGCCTATCGCGCCTTCGAGCGTTCGACCCATCGACGGCTGGGGCGTATTCAGCGCGAGCACCTGGTCTTGCGTCTCCGCCAGCTGCCCGCGCCGATCGAGTTGCGAGTGGTCGCCGTGCCGGACGACGAAGCCGTGCGCTTCGCTCAGGAGCTACTCGACGTCTTCGTCGAAGCCGGATGGCCGGCGCAGGGCGTCTATCGCGCGCTGCCCGCGAACATCGCCAGCACCGGGCTCTTCGTGGCGGTGCAGGACGGCAACTTTCCGTCGGAAGAGGAGCGGCGCCTGCTGCTGGCGCTCAGCGAGTTCGGGATGTACGCGGTGAAATCGACCAGCCCCAAGCTCACGCACCCCAGGGCGCTCGAGCTCCTGGTGGGGCACCGGCCGACCATGTGACGCCGACGAGGGCTCCGGGCGCGCGATGCAGTTACCCCACGTCATTTTTATGTAGCAGTAGCAGCAGTTGCCGAGGCGGTTGACCACTCGGCGCCGAGCGGTTAACGTTTACGGCATCTCGTTTCATCGGACATCGTCCCGACGCATCGGAGGCTCGCGATGGACGCTGCCGCGCTCGACGGAAAGCGGATCCTCCTCCTCGAGGACGACACGGATTCGCGGGAGTCGATGGCGATGCTGCTCGAGATGGCCGGAGCCAATGTCGTCTCGACGCCGACGGCCGAGGAGGCGCTCGCGGCCCTGCAACGCACCGAATTCGACGCCGTCGTGACCGACGTGGCGATGCCCGGACGCAGCGGCTTCTGGCTGGTCGGGCAGATCCGGCAGCTCACCTCGAAGCCGACCGTGCCCGTCCTCGCCGTCACCGGGCATCCATTCCCTCGCGACGGCATGCTGCGCGCCGGATTCGACGATCAAATGCTCAAGCCCGTGTCCCCCGACTTGCTCTACGAAACGCTCACGCAGCTAATACGAAGAGCCTGACCCGCTCGCTGTCCTTCCAGGAAACTCCCTTCCTCGCTAGGGGAAAGACCTGATGGAAGATCTCGCCGGCTGCCGCGATAAGACTGACCCATGGACTTTGGGAAGATTCGCCTGATCATCCGCCGCAAGCTCGAGAATGGCCGACTTCCCCTCGAAAAGGCCACGAGGGTGCTGGGACGCTCCGCGACGGGCGAGGCGTGCGACGGGTGCGAGATGACCATCGAGACCGGCCAGCTGGCGATGAATGGCTTCGTGCGCAGGCCCGGGCGCAAGGCCATGCAGCTGCACCTCCGGTGCTTCGAGATCTGGACCCAGGAGCGCTATTCGCTGCTAAGAGAGCGCGAGGAGAGCTCGACCCGGCGGTGGTCCCTCGACGGGCAGCCGGCGTAGCCGCCGGCGTCGTCAACTCTGCTTGCGGTGCTCGGCAGAACCGTCGCGGCGCGAAAGATTGCACGCGGTGTTCGGCGATTCGGGGGGAAAGATCGCGGCTACGAGTCGATTCGCCGGCGCGCGCGATCAGCCGCCGCGGTAGCCTCCCGCTCGGCGGCTCGCAGCTTGCGCCGAGCTTCGGCCAGATGCCGCTCGAGGTCGCGCACCTCCTGCGCGGCTTGCTCGGCTGCCGCCTTGCGCGCTGCCGCGTCTCGCCGCAGCGCTTCGACTTCCTGGGCGAGGCGCTCGCGCTCCGCCCGCTCCTGGGCGCGCTTGGCCTCGACCTGCTGGCGTTTGGCTTCCGCCTGGGCGCGCCCCGTCTCGGTCCGCTCGCGCTTCGTGTCCGCGTGTTCGCGCTTCGCCTCCGTCGGCTCGCGCTGACGGTCGGAGGCCTTCCCGCCGCGCAGCAGCTGAAGCGGCCGGCCGGCGCCCGCACCGGAGAGCACCTCGAACCCCGGCGCGGCCAACTCCGCGGTGAGTCGGCCGTGGCGCAAGTCATCCACCTGACCCGCGTCGACCGCGGCCGCGAGCACAGTGTTCGAGATGCGAGCGGACGTGGAAGGCGAGATGCGGTAGCCGGCCTTCGTCAGGACTTCGGCGGCGCGATTGGTCAGGGCTTGCAGCTCGGCGCGAATCGTCTTCATCCCCTCCGCCGCCGTCCGCGGGTCGTGCAGCTGGCTCCGACGCACCCGGTTCACGACGTCGACGAAGTGGGCCACGCGTTCTGGATCCTGGCGTCCCAGCTGGTTCGTCGCCCACAGGAACGGAGAAGGCTTGCCGAGCTGTCGGACGGCCTGCGCTTCCTCGACGTGGCCCGCGGCCTTCAGCGCCGCCGCCGTCGCATTCCGCGCAGAGGAAAAATCCTTGGGTGGCACGCCATACAGCTTATCGATCGCGCGAGTGACGTCGGAGGTCACGAGCGTAGCGTATCGCGTCTAGAAGTCGGGTGCCCGGGCGAGAAACGAAGTGGGCCGGAAAGGACGTCTCCGGCCCACCGTCGCTGACGAGAGCTCGACGAAGTCGAGTGACCGGCCTGCGTGCTACAGACCCATCGCGGCCTTGACGACCGCCTTCTTCGTCTTCAGCGCCATACGCTCCGCCTTGTGAGGCGACGCCGAATGGTTCGTCGCGTGGATCGCTCTGCGGCTCGCCTTGACGGCGCGGCGGATCGACTGATCCATCTGTCGCTTCCACCGTGAAACGTGTTTGCCGGCACCGACCTTGTCGAGTTTGACTACCAGTTTGTGCATTGTGTTCCTCCTATTTCCAACCTCTCACGGCACCTAGGAGATTCGGAAAGGATTCGAAAACGAAAATTGCCAATAAATTCAGGACGTTTTTTTCGTTCTGCCGGCGCTCCCCGGGGTGTTCCGGGTAGGACGCGGCCCGTCTCTTTGCCGCGCCCGCTGTCGCCGTCCTCTCCGCTGGTCTCGCGGTTGCTGTCCCTTGCGCCCGGCGTCCTTACACGCAGACTCGAGCGTGACGAGGAGCAGGCTGCCGCGGCGGTCGGTCACAGTCACACCTTCTCCAGTCTCCGAATCGCCAGCAGCAGGATCCCGAAGGCGCTGACGCCGGCGCCAGCGACTACGCCGGGCCAGGGGCTCACGATGACCCCGGCTGGGCGGAGTCCCTCGTCAATGTCGCGGATCAGTTGACGGAGACGAGCGGTGTCCTGGCTCTGAAGTTCGCGCTGGATCCAGACCGCCTCGTGCATCGTTGTTGCGTGGATCGCGTAGGAGACGAAGATCGAGCCAATCACGAGGCCGGAAACGATGAGGCACCAGGCGAAGAGGCGCATCGTATCGCGTCGAGGCACTCAGAAAAATCGGAACGTGCGTGCGAGCACTTCAAGGCCGGCCAGACCTTCCTCGCGGTCCTCCGGGATCCCTACGTAGGCGACGGTGACCACGCCGGACGAGCCGTAGAATTCAAGGATCGTCCAGTGCATGGAGCCTCGCGGCACGTCGGCCGTGAAGCGCAGACGCAGCACGTTCCTCACGTCGTAGTCCTCTACAACGTCCAGTGATTCCAATGTGAGGTTCGGCTTTTCTGCTGGAGGTGCC
>Ga0209160_1000920_pt1 | contig 24586 bp, 24 predicted proteins | sample GraSoiAngelo_153_FD_186167 | JGI IMG/M metagenome (GOLD analysis project Ga0209160, IMG submission 186167) | Grasslands soil microbial communities from the Angelo Coastal Reserve, California, USA - 14_1009_12_40cm (SPAdes) (version 2) | ecosystem: Environmental > Terrestrial > Soil > Grasslands ...
CTCGAAGCCGCCGAACATACACGCCGGACCAGGACCACAGATCCTTCGCATCGGCCGGGCCGAACGCGCGGAGGTGCCGCCGAACCAGCGCGTCCTCGGCCTCCTCCTCGGCCGGCATCAATCGTGGTTCGCGAAGCCATCGATCCACCCTCGTGAAGGTGATCTCCTGTCCGCTGCTCGGACCGAAGCACACGAGCCCGCGCATCACGGCGGGGCGGACGAGTTGCCACGAGGTGTTGGATCCCAAGGTCTCCCGTCCCCACCCGCCATCGAACCAATCCTTTGTCTTCGTCCCCAGCTTCTTCGCCAAATAGCTGACGAGCTGGGCCCGCGTGACCGGGCCATTCTTGAGAGCATCCAGGATCATCGCCGTGGTCTCTGCCTCCTTCAAACCGGCTGCTTCGATCCATCTCTGCTCTCGCGGCAGCCTCGTCGGCATGAGACCGCTGAGGTACAGGAGGAGTTCGTTCGACGCCAGAAGATGCAACGCCCCCCGCATCGACCATGTCTTGACGATGGTTCGCTTCTGGAAAAGGGCTTGCTCGACGTCGTCGACGGTCAGTTGTCGCAGACGGGCCCAGAGGGCGATCCGAGCCATCGCAGTCACCTGGGCTTGGACTCCGCAGACATCAGCAACGACGCTCGGGAGCCGGCTGCGGGGGGCCCGGAGGTCCAGATGGTGACGGTGCATGCGGAAAGCGGAAACCTGAGCCTCATCGAATAAGAGGTTGTCCATTCGATCGGTCACGTTCTTTCAGACGCGAGAAACCGCGTTCGTAGTCTAAGGGTTTGGGGCGCCCCGGTGACCGAACCCTTGGGATTGAACGCGCCCGCGGTTCGTTGCCAGCGAACGTTCGACCGTGTCCTTTTAACGCGCAGAGTCCCATCCTCTCCACCGATCCAGGCGATTGTCCATGACCAGCATGCCCGTCGACCCTCCCGTGCCCGTGGTTCCATTCAAGAATTGCCCAATCGCGACGAGCTTGGGCGTCCTCGGTCGGAAGTGGAGCTTGCTCATCATCCGGGACATCGGATGGAAGCGCGCCGACCGGTTCAATGGTCTCCTCCGTACCATCCCGGGCCTGACACCGAGGATGCTCGCGCTGCGGCTGAATGAACTCGAAGACGCCGACATGATCCGGAAGGTCGAAGAACACCACTCGCCCAAACTGGTCCGCTGGGCGCTCACCAAGAAGGGGGAGGACATCATGCCGGTGTTGATGCGCCTCGTCGCGTTCGGATCCCAATGGTTTCCGGAACGGGTCTTCGAGGACGCGCAGCCACGGACCCTCGCCGAGATCTACCCGCAGAGCGTGGCCACCCATCCGTGGTTCACGGGCGAACCGGACTAGCCGGACCTCGCGCTGCAGTACTTGACGGTCCGGGTTTTAACGCAGTAGGGCTCAGATTTCGGCGGGGGAACCACAGGAGCACAAGTCAACATCGCTTCTCTGCGCGACAGAGTCACTTTGCGCCGGAGAAGACCGAGTTTGACGTAGCATGGAAGCGATTTCCGGTCGTCATGAAACCTCAACGCGAAAAGCTCGTGACGGAACTTACGACAGCACTTGTGACCGTCCCCCGTGCGGCAATCGTCCGGTGGCGGGCCGCGATGGGCCTCATGGGTTTGGGCCTTGGGACCTCCGGGGTAGGACTCGCCTGGGACTTCTACGTCCACGAGATCGTCCGAGATGTCGGGGAGGTCGAATCGATTTTCGCGACGCCTCACTTGGTGATCTTCGCGGGGCTCGGGATCACGGCCTTGGGCTTCCTCCTGTCCATAATCGCGGTCCGATTCGGCGGGCAGCGCCCGGTCAATCCGGCGTAATCGGATGTGAGGCATGGACTCGGCCGAAGACCCGGGGGACGCTCTGCATTGAAGAGAACCGATGTCGGCTTGTGCCCCCGGGCGCATCACCTCCCCATGGACGCGAACGTTCACGAAGGCGAAGGGCTCACCCCGCAAGCCGCTGTCGCAGAGATTCGCCGAATCGAAGGTCTCCACGGAGCACTCGCTCGTCGAGCGAGCGGCCTCACCTGGATGATCTGGGGCATCGTGGCGCCTGCGATCTTCATCAGCTATGCCCTGCTCGGCATCCTGGTCGGTTTCCCTGGGAATGGTAATGGATACCACGCGCTCTGGGTTTTGTTTCCTGTCCTCTGGGCGCCCTGGGCCGCCATCGGATTGGTTGCCACAGCCACGCTGTGGCGCTCTGTGGGCCTCGTGATCCCGAGGCGTTCGGCGCGGATGCGGGAGGGCGTTCTCACGGGCGCAATCATCGTGGGAATCATCTTCGCCGGCTTCGCGGCGATCGCAGTCACGAAGGTGCCGGTTGTCGAGTTCGCTTGGGTCCTCATGGCGCAGGGGCTCGGCGTGGTCACGGTCGGCCTGCTTGGCTTGAACTGCAACGACGCCACAGAACGGCGGCTCTGGATCCTCGGAGGCATCCTCCTGGTGGCCACGGCCCTCGTCGGCAGCCTCCTGCTCGGGGGTGAAATCCTCCTGGCCCGTCAATGGTTCACGCTGATCTCCCCGCTGACGAGCGGGCTCGTCCTGTTTGGCGGGGGATTGTATCTGACGTCGAGAGCGTAGGCTCGGCGGTCGCGTGGCGCTGCCTTCCTTGGACCCGGTCATCCACCAGGCCACCCGCCTTCGCATCCTAGCCCTGCTGTTCCGAAACCGCCTCGGGGCATTCACATGGGTGCGGGACGCGCTGGGACTTACCGATGGCAACTTGGACACCCACGCGAAGCGCCTCGAGGAAGCCGGCTACATCCGTCGGGGGAGGGTGCTCATGACCGGCGGCTTCCAGGTCCGCCTCCGGATTACGCCGGAGGGGGACGTTGCGTTCCGCGCCTATCTCGAGGCTTTGCGGGCGTATCTGGCACTCGAGACCGTGGAGCCGACACAGTCCGCGTCGCCTCCCTCGACGGATCGTTAGGCCTCTGCGCAGGGCACATTTTTCCATCCCTCCGCCATGCGAGATGCGATGCCGGGCCGATTGTCCTTCGACCGCGTCGCGGCGATTTACGACGAGACGCGCGGCCTGGCGCCCCGGGCGATGGCCCGCGTCCTCGCGGTCCTCGTGGACCAACTTCAAGGGAAACGGGTGCTCGAGGTCGGGGTCGGCACGGGCCGTTACGCCGTGCCTCTCCAGAAAAGCGGAGTTCGCGTCGTCGGCGTGGACATCTCGCGGAAGATGGTCGAGTTCGGTCTTGCAAAAGGTCTGCGGGATGTCGTCTTTGCGGACGCGGCGCGCCTTCCTTTCGTGTCGGGGGCGTTCGATGTCGCCACGACGAACCATGTGCTCCACCTGATTCCGGATTGGCGGGACGCGCTGAGGGAAATCGCGCGCGTCACGCGGGAGTTGTACTTCACGGTCATCGAACGCTCGGATCGCGTCGATACGATTAAACGGGAATACGACGCGCTTGTCAAGACCGCCGGGCACGATTGGTCCCATCCCGGGTTCCGCGAGAAGGACTTGCCAGGAGTCCTGAAACCGGACTTCATCATGCCGGTCGGGCCGTTTCGCGAGACCCTCCTCGCGGAGACAATCGTAGAGGAATTGGATCGGCGGACGTACTCTTCGCAATGGGATGTCCCAGAGGACATTCACCGCGGCGCGATCGAGCCGCTCCGGGCCAAGTGGAAGGGGAAGGAATTTCCGCTCGCGTACACGCTCGAAGTCACGTTCTGGCGCTCCGGGCGACTTCTGGAAATCGCGAAGGCTCAAAGGTCGTGAGGCGCGCCCGCGAACGCGACCAGAGCCTCTTTCTCGAGGAAATGAAGCGCCCCGGGAACAACGAGGCAATGCAACGGAGGCCCAAGGTCGCGGTCGGCGAGGTCGGCGACGGGGCCCGCGAACGCACGGACCTGCGGCGAGCCGACTCGACTCAAGGCGCAAGCGAGCGTCTGCGGACCGAATTCGGACGTTCCGACCGCGGAGGCCATCCGAAGCAACGAGGCGATCGCATCCCGCGGTGCAAGGAACGACCCGTCCTCCCGCAGGTCCAGCAGGACGAGCGAATGGAGACCGGCGCGACGATTCTCGAGGATCGCCTCGAGCGGGCTCGTCGGCGCGAAACCGGTGGAGGAGAACGGGACGGTCGTCGTGCGGCCGAACTTGTATGCCTGGAGACCGAGCGCGCCCGCCGCCGACGTCAGAATGGAAACTCCGTGGACAATCCGCGTACGAATCTTCGACGCCTCCGCCCTGAGGCGGAGATCGACGTGAGTCGTGGCCGTCATCGGATCGCCGGGAACCAGGAACGCGACCGTACGGGTTGCGGCGGCGGCGAGGAGGACCTGGCCGTCCTCCACCTCCTTTCGGCTGAGCCGGCGGATCTGACGGTCGATCAGCTTTTCCACTGCTTCGATCGAGGCGCCTGGCAACGTTGACGTGTAGAACTCGGCGAATACCAGGTCGGCAGCGCGGGCCTCGTCGAGTCCGCGAAGGGTGATGCCCCTCTCGTCATCCAACCCGAGTCCGATGAAGACGAGTTCCCCCATCGAGGCGTGAGGATGGCGGGGAGGCTATTCTCTTTTCCTCCGCAATCGCGCGCGTGGCTTTGTCGAAGGGATTTCGCACGACGGATTTGCATGAGTCCGAAAATCCTTAACAGGGAGGCTCGGAATCGCGGAGTCGTGCGGGTCTGGTGTATCGTCGTGCCTCGGGAACGCGGCGAAGAAGTCCGGCGCCGACTCGTCGCCCTGGGTGTCTTGCAGAAGCATCTCCGCATTGTCCAGGAAGGAGACCAAGTGTTCCTCCCGACGACAGAGCGTCTGGACATCGGTTTCCCGACCGAACAACGGGAATTCGACGAGGGATTCGTGGCCGTACGGAGCTACAAAGACGTCGTCGATGTGCCGGAACCGCTGCGCCGATTTCTTCCGAGCGCGTTCGACGTCATTGGCGACATCGCCGTCGTGAAAATGCCCGAAGAATTGCAGCCATATCGCGAGCAGATTGGACTCGCAATTCTCCGGTGGAACCCGAACATCCGGGTCGCGGGGCAGGATCGCGGGGTGAAGGGCGAGCGCCGAGTTCGATCGATCGAGGTCATCGCGGGCGAGCGGCGGACAACGACCGTGCACACGGAGCACGGCCTTCGCTATCGTGTCGACCTGGCCCAGGCGTATTTCAGCCCCCGGCTGGCCTCGGAGCGCAAACGGATTGCGGATCTCGTCCTCGAGGGCGAAGTCGTCGCCGATCCATTCGCCGGGGTAGGCCCGTTCGCCATCCTCATCGCGAAACGAAGTCGGCCGAAGCTCGTTCATGCGTCGGACGTAAACCCGGCGGCGGTCGAGCTCCTCCGCGCGAACATCGGCGCCAACCGCGTGGACCGAATCGTTGCGCACGAAGGCGATGCCCGCCGAATCTTGGGCCAGATCGCACCGGTCGACCGTATCATCCTCGACCTCCCGCATACGGCGTTCGACCATCTCCCGGACGCTTTCGCGGCAATCGGGGCGCGCGGGGTCGTCCACGTCTATCGGATCTTGGAGCGGGCGGACGAGCGGGCCGCGGCGGACCGGATCCGGGCCACCGCCGCGGAGGCCGGGTTCCACGTCGCCGCTCTGCGAGCCCACCCGGTGCGCGCATACTCGCCGACGCAACACCACGTCGCGTTCGATGTCACGGTCGTTCGAGCGTCACGCCGCGCTGCCCCTGGTACGTCCCCGAGCGCTTCTCGTACGTCTCCGAGGACGGCGACTCCAGCGAGAGGAAGACGATCTGCGCGAACCGCTCGCCGACCGGCAGCTCGAGGACATCAGAGCCGGCGTTCAGCGCGCCGAAGGTGAGGGTCCCGGAAAAGCCGGCATCGATCATGCCGAACGCCGCGAGAACCCCCCGGCGGGCCCATGTCGTCCGAAGCCAGAGTTGGCCCGCGATGTGTGGGCCGAGGCCGACCGACTCGCGGGTGCTCACCGCAAACCGAGTCGCAGGAGGGATCCGTGCGATCCCTTGCGTCGTCCGGGTGTTCGAGGATGGGATCAGGATTTCCTCGATCGTGACGTCATAACCGTTCGGCGTGAGGTTCTTCTCGTCGAACGGCTCGATCCGCAGCTCCCCTTTCGCCAGGGACCGACGAATGTCTCCGTCCGAAAGGAGCGCCATCCGGTCGAGTATCCGAGCGTCTCCCATTAAGGATTACGAGAATCACGGATGAGAGGCGGGCCATAGGGTATTTACGGCGTGCACAAGTCGGTCGAGTGTCAAGAACGACACAGGAGACCCAACCATGTGCGCCATGACTTTGGAACGCCAACCCGGCCGAGAAAGCTGCCCCCACGCGGATGCCGAGATGATCGGATCCAACGTGAACGCGGAGTTCATGCGGTGCAAGGCCTGCAACCAAATCTTCGTCCTGCAGGCCGGCCGAGTGTGGGCGATCCGCTCCACGCGCACGCCGGTCTATGCGGTCCGATGATCGCCGAGCCAATTCGTCCCCGCGCCTCCGAAAGTTTATGCGAATAGCGCAGCTTAGGCCGCGGGAGGCTCCGCGATGGATTTCCGCCTGACGGAAGAGCAGAGGCTCGTCCGCGACACCGCGCGGGACTTCGTCGACCGAGAGCTCATCCCGCACGTCCGGGAGTGGGAGGAGAAAGGCGAGGTCCCGAGGTCCTTCTACCGCAAGATGGCGAGTCTCGGCTTCCTCGGCGCCCCCGTGCCCGAGAAGTACGGCGGGGCCGGCATGGACTACGTCTCGTTCATGCTCCTCGTCGAGGAGATCAGCCGCGGTTCCTCGTCCGTCCGGACGACGGTCTCCGTGCAGACGTCCCTGAGCGAGACCTCCCTCATGTGGTTCGGCTCGGAGGCGCAGAAGGAGAAGTGGCTCGTGCCCCTCGCGAAGGGGGAGCGGTTCGGCGCGTGGGCCATCACGGAGCCAGAGGCCGGGAGCGACGCGGGGAACCTGGCAACCACCGCGAGGCTCGAAGAAAACGAGTGGGTGCTGAACGGCCAGAAACGGTTCATCTCGAACGGCAGCATCGCGGACTTCGTCCAGGTGTATGGGAGGGAACCGGGGACGAAACGCCACGAGGGGATCTCGCTCTTCCTCGTGCCGAAAGACACGCCCGGTTTCAAGGTCACTCACGTCGAGACCACGACGAAGCTCGGCCTGCGCGCGAGTCCGACCGCGGACCTGGCCTTCGAGGATTGCCGCATTCCGAAGGAGAACCTGATCGGCAAGAAGGGCGACGGCTGGAATCAGGCGATGCGGACGCTGAACAGCGGGCGGATCGGCATCGCGGCCGGGGCCGTCGGCGTGGCCCGGGCGGCACTCGAGGCCGCGTCGAAGTACGTGCAAGAAAGAAAAGCATTCGGACGCCCGATCGGAGACTTCCAGCTCGTGCGGGAGATGATCGCGCAATCGGCGGTCGAGATTGACGCGGCACGACTCCTCACCCTTCGAGCGGCGCACCTGCGAGATCTGGGACAAGACAACACGCTCGAGGTCTCGATGGCCAAGCTGTACGGGGCCCAGATGGCCCAGCGGGTCACGGATTGGGCCGTTCAAGTGCACGGCGGCTACGGATTCAGCGGCGAGTTCGATGTGGAACGCTACTTCCGCGACGCGCGAATCCTCGGGCTGTACGAAGGCACGAACGAGATTCAGAAGCTCATCATCGCGGAGCACATCCTGGGGCCGTCCTCGAAAAAGTGAGAGGTCCGACGATGGCGGCCTCGGCCGAGGATTGCATCTTCTGCAAAATCGTGCGTCGGGAGGCGCCCGCGAGCGTCGTCCGCGAGGACGCCTCAACGCTCGCGTTCATGGACATCCAACCGATGAACATGGGACACGTGCTCGTGATTCCGAAGGCCCACGCCGAATACGTCGAGGACTTGCCGCCTGGCGCCGCCGGACCGATCCTCGAAGCGGCAAGTGAGGTCTCCCGCGCGCTGCGCGCGAGTGGAATCCGATGCGAGGCGGTCAGCTTGTATCTCGCAAACGGGAAAGAAGCCGGGCAGGAGGTGTTCCACACGCACATGCACGTGATCCCGCGGTGGCGCGGCGACGGCCTCGGGCTTCGCGTGCGCGCGGATCGTGGCCGCGTCGCCGATCGGAAGGATCTGGACAACCTCGCGGCGAAAATCCGAGCCGCGATGGGTCGTTCAAGAAAGTGAAATCTGCTCCGTGATTTTTCGAATCGCATCTGCCGAGAGGACTTTCCGGGCGGTCGGGAACAGGCTCGTGTTCTCCTTGCGGAAGTGGTCCCAGAGGAACTGTACCAGGAAGATCCCGTGGCGATTGAGTTCCTGGATGGCGGGCCATGAATTCGGATCTTGGCGCAAGTCCTCGCGGGCTCCGTCGAATTTCGCGACGCCGCGTCGAATCTCCTCGTGCTCGTTCATGACGACGGTCACCAACGTCCCGTAACGGCCAATAGCCTTCTCGATCGTGGGCAGGACCGCCTCGTCCTCGAGGCGCAGATGGGGCATCAGTTCCTCCGCGAAGAATCGGACGGCCTCGTCGAGGATGATTTCATTCCCCTCGCGAGTCTCGCGCGTCGCCATCATCTCGTCCAACGTGGCCTCGAGTTCGGTGAGTTTGTCGACGAAATCTTCGTGCACCCCGATCAGCGGAGCGAACGGATCGTCAGACGCCACGTCCATCGCCCGCGACTACCGTCTGTCGGCCTAAAAGCCTGCGCCTCACGGTGCGAACCGTGCGGGCGTCCGCGGAAAGGGAACAGCGTCGCGAATGTGCTCGAGCTTGCAGATCCACTGGATAAGCCGCTCCATCCCCATGCCGAAGCCCGCGTGCGGAACGCTGCCGTACCGTCGAGTGTCGAGGTACCAGTCGTACGCTTTCGGGTCCTCTCCCTGTTCCTTGAGACCTTTCCGGATCGTCTCCAGGTCCGTCTCGCGCTCGCTGCCACCGACGATTTCGCCAACGCCGTCGCCGCCGATTACGTCGAATGCGAGGACGAGGTCCGGATGCTTCGGATCCCGGGCCTTGTAGAAGGCCTGCGTGACCCGCGGATAGTGCGTCACGATGACTGGCTTCGACTTGCCCTCGGTCAGCGCGCGCTCCTCGAGGGTGCGAAGGTCTTTGCCCCATTCGATCTCCATGCCCTTTTTCTTGAGGATCTTCAGCGCATCGTCGTAGGTCATCCGTTCGAACGGAGGCTTCACGGCCTTCAGGAACTCGGGAGTGCGGCCCATCGCGATGACGTCGTCCGCGCGCTCCTCCGCGACCCGCTGGCACGCGTGCGAGATGACGCCCTCCGCATGTTTGATCACGTCGTCCATCCCGGCCCAGGCTTGTTCCATCTCCGCATGCCAGTATTCCGTCAGATGCCGCGTGGTGCGGGACTTCTCCGCGCGGAACGAGGGCCCGATGTAGTAGATCTTCTCCATCCCGAGGACCAGAGCCTCCGCGTAGAGCTGCCATGACTGCGTCAGGTGGGCTTTCCGGCCGAAGTACTCGAGTTCGAACAGCGTCGACCCGCCCTCGCTGCCCGCGGGGGTGATCATGGGCGGATGGACCTCCCAGAACCCCTGGTCCCGGAAGTATTCGTGGACCGCGCCGAACGTCGTGTGCCGGATCCGGAAGATCGTCGTCATCCGCTGGGAGCGGACCCAGAGGTGGCGGACGTCGAGCAGGAACTCCTCGCTCAGATCCTCCTGGATCGGGAACTTCTCCGCGAAGTGGACGACCGTGAAGTCGTCCGCGCGGATCTCAAACCCACCCGGCGCGCGCTTGTCCTCCACGACCTTGCCGTGCACGATGACGGCGGACTCGATGAGCGCCTTCTGTGCCGCCGCGAATGCCTCCGTGGGCACCGCGTCGCGAGAGATCGCGACTTGCACAATGCCGGTCGCGTCGCGGACCACGACGAACGCCTTGCCGCCAACCGACCGGGTGCGGTAGATCCAGCCTCGCAGCTCGACCTCCTTGCCGGTATGGCGTCCCTTCAGGATTTCCGCGATGGAGACCATGAACCTCCGCCCTATTTGGCTGGGTCTAGATTACCCTTTCGCGGGTCGAAAAGGAGAATAAGCAGGCGCGCGGTTTGACCGCGCCTTGTTCCGTGTTGCCGGGCCGAATGATCTGGACGCGTTGTACCGATTCGAGATCCTCTGCTTCCGAGAGCATCGCTTCCGTCGGGACCATGTCGACTGGATCCTACGAAACGAGCGAGCCCTTACCCTAGTGGAAGACGGCCGGAAAGCGGTAACCGCGGCGATGATGCTCCTCTTCGAGGGACATGTGTGCCGCGTCCTGTCGGTGGCGGTCGCACCGAAAGCCCGGCGCCACGGGATCGGGACTCGAATGATGCAGGCGGCCGAGGCCGTTTGCCGCGAGCGGGGCATGTCGACGATCCGACTCGAGGTGAGCACGAAGAATCTCGTCGCCATGGAATTCTATCGCCGGCTCGGCTACCGCACGGACGGCGTGCTGTACGGTTACTACTCGTGGGGCGAGGATGCATACAGCATGCACAAGGCGATCGTCCCGCCGTCTTCCGCCGAAAGCTCCCAGCCATTGACCACGGCGGGCCATACGACCTGATAAATAATAATATCTGGATATTATTCCACAGCCGCTCTCGCTCTCTCTCGCAAATCCTTAAGTCCCCCTCGGCAATGCTGCGCGTTCGCAGAGCACATGTTGCCGATTCCCACGAAATTCTTCGTCACGTCCGGCAAGGCGGTGTCGAAGGTCTCGGACCTGAACGCGTTTGATGAGGCCCTCCAAAACGCGGGTTTGGCGGAACAAAACATCGTGTCGGTCTCCTCGGTTCTCCCGGTGGGCATCCGACCCGTGCGCCGGCGAGATCTCCCCATGGGCGCGATCACCCACTGCGTCCTCGCGCAGCAACGGGGAGGGGAAGGCGAAACGATCTCTGCGGGCATCGCGTACGGATTCCGCGATGATGATTTCGGGGGGTACGTCGCGGAAGGCCACATGCATGGGACCAAGAATTCTCTGCGCGAAGTGATGGAGTGGAAGATGGGGGAGATGGCGAAGCTCCGTGGGATCAAGTTCCGCCGGATCGATTACCGGATTGAGGACCTGAGCATCCCGATGGACCACTACGGCGCATGCCTTGCGGCGCTCGTGTTTCTCGTCTGAGCATGTACGGAGTCGTCGTCTGCCCGCGATGCAAGCGCGCGAAAGGCGTGAATCTGAAGCAGAAGACGACGACCTGTCAATGTGGGTTTGAGATTTACGTCGTCCCGGCGCGTGTCCGTGCCCGAGCCGAGACCGCGCGGGAACTCGCGCCGCTGGTGGGGCAAGTGAGTGCAGAGATCGCGGGTGGCACCGAGGCATATCGTCAGGCCCGTGCGCCCGGCCGCCGAAGACGATCCCGAGATGTTCACCTTCGCGTCATCGGCGTCGCCGCGAAAGCCCGCGACCGCCGGAGCCGTGTGCGATCCGCCGCGATCGAACTGACGCGGGAACTCGAGCTCTTCTCACTCTCCGACTGGGAGCGGGTCCTCGCCGGCTTGGGAATTCCCCACCCCGCGGAGGCCCTCGCGACGCTGGTCCGGGAGAACACCGTGTTCGAACCGAAGGCCGGCTTCTTCCGAGTGGTCGTCCTCAATCCCTAGCCGCCGGCGCGCGGCGACGCTCTCGTCGCAGCTCGCGACGAATGTCCTCGGGAAGCGTGCCTGGGAGAATCTCGCGGTAGACGTAGTAGTAGATCAACAGGGCAAAGCCGACCGACGTGACCGCGGAGATCGCGCCGTACGGTTCGTCCACCTGGAGCAGGAACGGAGAGAGGAACGCCCCGTGTGCGAGGCGGACGCCGACCGCCCGCAGGAACGCTCTCCACGTGTCTCCGCGTGAGGCTCCGAATCCAATGAGCGCTCCCGTATCCGCATTCACAAGACCGAGGCTGATCGAGTAGACGATGAGCAGAGTGAAGGTCTCGGGTACGTACAGAATGTCACGCGACGCCCACGCGGCCGCGACCACGCCGCTCGCCGCTGCCCCGATTCCGAGCGGCACGCCGTAGAACGTCGTGTCGAATCGGCCGCGGTAGCTGCGGCGATTGAGCCACGCGAGCTTGAACGACTCCTCGAAGACGAAGCTGACCCCGACGGCGACGGCAAACGAGACCAGGTCCCCGCGAGGGAGGGCGAGGGCGAAGATACTCGCGACGGTCCCGAAGATGAGACCCACGGCGAGGCTCCCGAACACGCGACGGTCGTCGAACAGCGTGTGGTCCACCTGGGGCCGATCGAAGCGACGAAGGGACGCCCACAGGATCACCAGGCCCGGCAGGATTCCCAGGAGAAACGCAACGAGAAAATCCACGTTCGAGGCCATGGAGGCCGTAAAGAAAGCTCGGGCGCTACTTAAGAACGCGGCCGGCCGACTATCGAGCCTGACAACAGGGAACGCGGGTTTATGGTCCGCGGGGCGGGTCGAATCCGATGTCGATGCCCGGGAAGCAGGCCCGGGTCCTGTGTCCCGTCTGCGCGGAGCCCATGCCTCCGGACGAGACGGAGTGCGCGAACTGCGGGGCCTTTGTCATCGACGAGGCCGTCGTCCGGCTCAGCCGAGCCTTCGGGCTCGACCGCGAGAAAGCCCTGAAGTTGTTCGAGGCCGGCTTCCGCCACACGAAACAACTGCGAGACCGGGATCCGAATGGCATCTTGGAGAAGGGAGAGGTCGGTCTCCTGTTCATCTGCACGAACTGCGGCGGTTTCGTCGCCGCGGGCGACGCAAAGTGCCCTCGGTGTGCGGCCGAGTTCGAGGCGGAGCCGGAGCCGCTGGGCACGGAGGAGGACATCCTGGATCTGGTCCTGTGCCCCACATGCGGCGCGGACAACGATCCGAACCTCGAGGAATGTGAGGTCTGCGGCAGCACCCTTCGGGGGACGAAGGAACCCAGCCCGATGGCCCCCGAGGCGAGCCCTGCGACCCCTCAGACCACCACGCCTCGCCCGGTCCGCCGCGTGCTCGACAAGGTCGACGAGTTCCTCAGAGACCTGAGGCCGCTCGTCTCCGAGGTCCCGCGCCCGGACGCCCGGCGGCCCGCGCCAGCTCCGAAACCCTCGGAGGCCACGGTGAAGGCTCCGGTCGCGATGCCCAGACCCGACCCGGCCTCGACGGCGAGAAAGCCGGAGTCGACTTCCACACCGAGTCCAGCGGTGCCGGTCCCATCGAGGCCCGCGTCGCCGATGCCTGAGAAGCCCGTCACACAGACCCGGCCGGCTCCGGCTATTGAACTCGAGGCGAGATTGGCCCCGAGAAACAAGCCCGCCACTCCGCCAGCAGCCAAGATTCGCGGGCGGGCCGAAGCGCCGAGTCGAATCCCGCGAAAGAACGCTCGCCCTCCAGCGAGAGGGGCTCGCAGCCGAATCACTGCGGAGACCGCCGGAGGTCTCGTCCTCGCGGCGTCGACGAGCCTGATCCTGGCGGGGGCGCTGAACCAGCCCCTCGTGAGCGCGGGGATCGCCGCGTTCCTCATCGGTTTCGGCGCATTCCTCACCGTCGACTACGTTCGCGGCGCGCGTGTCCGGCCGCCCCGGTTCGATGCGCTTCTCTTAGTCGCAGGGACCATCCTCACCGTGAGCGCGCCGCTCCTCCGCGGTTTGCCGATCGATGCGAATACCGCGGTCGCCCTCCCGGTCGTCGGGGCTCTGGCATTTGCAGGGGCCACGAGGAGCTTGGTGCGCGGTCCTCATCGGATCCTCCTGGCCATCGCCAGCGCGATTCCGATCATTGGTCAGGCCATCACGACGGTTGCCGATCCGGCGTATGCGATGAGCCTGCCATGGATCGTCGGCGTCGGGGCGGCCATGCCATGGCCCGCGGCGCTCGCGGCCGCAGAGATCCTCCGCCGCAACTCCGCGTCGGCCCTCCGTCGGCAGCTGATCCGTGCCGAGCGGGACATGGGGCGCAAAGACTACGAACAGTCCCTCGCGGATTACGATCGCGCGATCGCCACCGCACGGCAGGGCGTGACCGGTGCGGAAATCCCCTGGTACGGGAAGGGGGCGACCCTCATCCTGCTCGGCCGGTACGACGAGGCCTTACGGGCGATCGACACCGCACTCGACATCAACCCGCACAACGAGGTCGCCTGGCTGAACAAAGGGAACGCGTTCACGAAACTCGGTCGGCTCGTCGACGCGCTCCGCTGCTTCAACGCGGCAATCAAGGTTAACCCGACGTACGAGGTCGCGTGGAACAACAAGGGAAACGCGCTCGCGCGCCTCGGCAAGTTCGAAGAAGCGCTCGGATGCTACGAGCGTGCCCTCGAGATTGATGCCGCGTACCGCGGCGCCTGGGTGAACAAAGGCTTCGTCCTCACGAAGCTCGGGCGATTCGACGAAGCCGCCTCGTGCGCGGATCGCGCGTTGGGGTTGGAGCCGGGGCGAAGGGCCGAGCCTATCTGACCCGCTTCGCCTTGCGCGGTTTCGCGGGAGAAGATCCGGCCTTCCATTCGGCAGTGGAGATGGGCTGCTTCAGATCGGACACGTTCCCGTCCAGGTCCGCGAACTGGCCGAGCCACTCGCCCCACTCCATCTTCTCCGGCGGGAGCGGGAACTCTACGCCTCGGCGCCGCATGCGTTCGTAGTCCCCCTGGATGTCGTCCGTGATGAACGTGATCCCCGAGGGCCCGGGTTCTGTCTCTCCGCGCATGAAGCACAGGTGGACCCGGGTGCGCGGACGAGCCGGTCCGAGCTCGACCCAATGGCCCGGATTCTCCGGCGTCCCCTGGACCGAGGGGTCGGGGTTCGACTCGCTCGGGCCGATGTATGCGACGTCCAGGCCGAGGACATCCCGATACCATTCGATCGCCTTTTGCGGATCGGAAACGACGATCGCAATCGTGTCGACACCGAGGACGGTCATGCGAATCGAGCCGGAATCGGAGATTCGCGCTATGAACTTGAGCGTCTCGGGACGGCCAGCGTCAGCGCTCCGCGGCCCCGCGTCCATACATCTTCGCGTACCACTCCATGACCTCGTGGTCCGAGATCCGGTCGACCTGCTCCTCCACCGCGAGCTCGTTCTCCGCCTCCCAGGCCTCCACGATCCTCCGGGCGGCGGGTTCGCCTTGGAACTCCGTGACGAGGAGCTCCCATTTTCGGCGGCGGGCTTTGAACGCCGCGACCATCTCGGGGCCGTCGAAGACGACGTAGCAGGACCCCATGTGGAACTTGTCGACAATCGATTCGCGCAAGTAAAGAAACAAGTTGTCGAGGGGAGTGAGCACGAACTTCCGTCGGAATTCAGTTTGCTCGATTTCGTCGAGGCCGTCCTTCACCGCCCACATCACGGTCCGCTCCCCGCGGGCGAGGAAGCCTTTCACCAACCATCCCTCCGCCTCGAACTCCCGCAATCGCAGGCGGGTCTCCCCCATGTTGTACTCGAATCGGGTGTAAGCGGCGAGCGCCTCGGCCGACGTCACGCCGAGGCTGCGGATGATCCGCCGCAAGACTTCGCGGCGGGCGTCATCCCGGCCGATCTTCAGGTCTGCGACCGGACGATAGCGATTGTCCGAATCCCGGGTCACGTGGAGCCCTTCGTACAGCTTCCGGAGGGCCGCGGTCGTCGTGGGCCGGCTTAGGTCCGAAAGGATCAGGAGCCGCTGGCGCGAAATCGGTCCTTCTTCCCGGATGATCCGGAGGACGGCTTTCATATCCTTCGTGAGGCGCGTCGCCTTCGCGGCCTTGTACAGGCCGAGATCCTCTTCCGTGCAGTATGTCCAGTACTCCGGGATCGCGAGGCCTTTCGCGAGGAGACCGCTGCGGTGAAGCCGGTCGAGCGGGCGGAACTCCCTCACGCGGAGACGCGCCGCGAAATCGGAGCGCAGGCCGCCGAGGGCCTTGGCCGCGGCGATCGGATCGGCGAACTGGGAGTCGAGGGCAACCCCCTGCCTCGTCAACGCGAAGGCGAGGAGATCTTTGGGATCGAAGTCCCGCGGCACGATGGGACCGTGGGCCAGGAAATCGGAGAATCGGATGAAGCCCGCTCGAGGCCAGTGGGAGAGGTCTTCCGCCTCCGGGACGTTCTTCGCCTGAAACCGCGTGACTCGCAGGACGTCGACGCCGCGCACCGCGTAGAACCCCATCATCCGCGTGAGGGCCGCAATCGCCTCGTCCAGCAGATCCGGAGAGGCGAGATCCATTTCGCGGACCTCGATGCATCCGCTCATCTCCCAGATCTCCGCCATGCCGACGAGGTCGCCATCCTTGACAAGGGGGAAGAACCAACCTTCCCCGTAGCGGCTCGCGACCTGGGCCCAGAGAGCCTGCGTCCACGGATCGAGCAGGGACAGGACGCGCATCGGATCCGTACCCGGCTTTCCCGCGACCTTCCGGAGGGCCGGGAGATCCGCCGCGAGGACGTACATCTCCGACTCCGCCTTCCCCGTCACGAGGATCCGCGCGACGACTCCGTCCTCCTCGAGCCGGTCCATGAGCCGTTCGAGCTCGTCCCACTCGAACCGCGCCCATTCCCGGATCCCGGAGAACGGAACCGGGCCGTACGCCGCGAGGAAGCGACGCACGATCGTCTCGAACGCGTCCGCCACCTTCGCGTGCGGCGGATCGAACGCCACGTACAGATTCCGAGCGGTCCATCCGTCGCCCTGGAACCGACGGATCACGTAGACGTCGTAGTCGAGTTTGTCGAGCGCCTCTTTCACCTGTTCCCGTTCCGCACGGACCTTCGAGGTGATCGCCCAGACGTCCGTCCCGTCCCCTTCGCGAATGACGTCAAGGACCTTCGACTCGAATTCCGTGAGCGGGCTCCGGGGAAAGGCGGACAAGAACAGGGGCACGTCCTTCGCACGGACATACCGCACACGGCCATTCAGGAAGCGGCCCTCGAGGATGTCGCCGGCCTCCCGCCGCCGCAGCCATTCCTTGTAGTCGAACCGGCCCGTGTGGTTGTAGATGTCGAGGACCATGCCGGCCTCGAGGAACCGATCGAAATAGTCGTCGAGGGTGTCGATGTTCGCAAACTGCTTCTCGAGCAGGAACGCTTTCAGCTGGTTCTCGTCGAAGACCTCGCGCGTCTCATCCTTCCGCTGGAGGCGCTGGAGGTCGCGCGTCATCATGAATTGGAACTCTTTGTCGACGAGGAAGTGGCCCGAGGAGGCGACGCCCTCGGACTCGAGGTCCCGCAGGACCTCCTCGACGAGCTCGGGCTCCAGGCCCAACGCGACCGCGAGCTCCTGGGCGCTGTGCGGGCCGTCGACCTCGAGCCGCTTCGTGAGGATCTTGTCCAAGGACTCCTCGAAGTTCGCCCGCTGTGGTTCGCGCGCGAAATATGTCGTCTCGTCGACGCCACGCCGGCCGACCAGGTACGCACGTTCGAGTTTTCGCAACGCCTCGTTCAAGTCGTCTTTCCCCAATTTCGTGAGGCGAGCGAGGTCCTTGTGGAGCCGCGGCTTCTCCTTGATCAGTTTGAGCACTTTCTCTTCCGGCGGCTTGAGCCGGGACCGTTGCGCGTAGACCGCGACGTAGGTGGGAAGCTGGTCCTTCGGCGTCCAGTGGATGCCCTGCGGGGTCCACACGCTCTCGACGAGGCCCTCGTCCATGAGCTGCCCGGCCCACTTGCGCAGGTCCGCAAAGGACGCGGACGCGACCTCGAAGACCGTGCGGCCCTTCTGCTGGAGGAGGTTCGCATCTCCGACGCGATCGAGGTAGGACAGGATGTCTTCCTTTCGAGCGACCTTCGGCAGCTTTCGCCGGAAGTACTCCGCGATCTCGCTCGGTTGGAACTGAATCGAGCTGATTTGGTCCGTCGGCATGACGCGCTCGAGGACCTTGCGGTGGAGTTCTCGCAAGAGCGCCGACCGGTCCTCCATGAGGACGAGGTCCGAGACCCCCTGGAGCACGACGTTGTGGGCGAACGGGGACGGCAGGCTGGTGAAGTCGCTCTCGACTACCGCGATCTCACTCGCCTCGATGCGCCGAAGGATCTCGCGGGCGTGGTCCAAGTCCATGACCATGTGGAGGATCTCGTTGTACGTCTCCTTGACCACCGGGAAGTCTTCGATCTCGTGGAGCCAGTCGAGCACCCGCTGGGACCTCAGCTGCTGCCGCCCGATCGAGACCTCGCGGCCCTTGTAGTTCCGGAGGATCATGAACGACCGCGTGGCACAGTGCCGGAAGCGCTGCTTGAACAGCTCCGTGTTCCGAATCGCGCGCCGCAGCAGATCCTCGAGGTTCTTGCTCGTGACGAGCTTCGTGAGCCCCTTGAGCTCGATGCGTCGCGGCACCGTGATCATGAAGTTGTCGTCCGTCACGCTCACGCGGACGTTCGTGTGGTGGGCCTCCGTGATGGCGAACGCGAAGGCCCGGCTCAGCGCGTCGTTCACGCGCCGGCCGAACGGGAAATGGAAGATGACGTTCCGGTTCCCCTTGACATCGAGGTAACCTTCAAGGAGGACCTGGCGGTCCGTCGGGAGAGTCGGGATGAGTGCCTCTTGTTCCTGGACGTAGGAGGTGAGGGATTGCGCAGAGCCCGTGTCGACGCGGTACTCTTGCATGAGCCACTCCTTGGCGGCCTTCTCCCCGTCCTTGGCGATCTTCGCGGCGAGATCGCGGCGGAACTCGCCAACCGCGATCGATAGGTCGAACGACCGAGGCAACATTTCGCCGGTCCACGAGGGCACCGTGGGCCGACGGCCGGACGCGTCCTTCACGTACACCGAGGTGCCGCGGGCGCGGACGAACTGGTACGTGCGCCCGCCCAAGACGAAGATGTCGCTCGGGCTCAGGTACTCGACGAACTTCTCGCTCAGCTCGCCGAGCGGCGAGCCCCGTTCCGAGAAGACGTGGTACGTCCCTTCTTCCGGGATCGTCCCGACGTTCGTGTAGTAGATCATCCGGGTGCCTTTCTTCTTCCCGATCCGACCTTCCTCCTCGTCGAACCAGATCTTGGCGAAGACCTTGATGTCCGGATTACGGGAGGAAAGATAGTCGAGGACCGCGAGGAAGTCCTTCTTCGTCAGGTCGTGGAAGCTGTGAGAGCGCCGGACGAGCTCGAACGCCTCATCGACGTCCCAGCGTTTCTCGAGGGACATCGCGACCAGCGCCTGCGCGAGGACATCCAGGGGATTGCTCGGGATGTCGACCCGATCGATTCGGGCGTCATACGCGGCCTTCGCCAGGGTCGCGCACTCCATGAGATCCCAAGGCTCGAACGCAATCATCCGGCCGACCGCGGTGTCGCCGTACGCGTGGCCCGCGCGCCCGATCCGCTGCAAGCCTTTCGCGACGGACTTCGGCGAGCCGATCTGCACGACGAGGTCGATGTAGCCGATGTCGATTCCGAGTTCGAGGGAGGTGGACGAGACCGCCGCCTTCAGTTGACCGTCCTTGAGCTTCTGTTCGACCTCGAGGCGAGTCACCTTCGACAAGGAGCCGTGATGGGCCTCGAGGTCCTCGACACCGCGCTCCTTCAGGCGGAACGTGACATGTTCCGTCCCGCTCCGGGTGTTCGTGAAGATGAGCGTCGTGCGATGCTCGTCGATCAACTTGCTCAGGAGGTCGTACATTCGGGCGTTCGCCACCTCCATCGGCACGGCGGTCATGTCGCGGACGGGGCAGAGGACCGCGAGGTCGAGGTCTTTCCGCGTGTCGACTTCGACGATGTACATGTCGCGGACCTTGCCGTTCTCGTAGCCCGCGAGGAACTTCGCCTCCTCCTCGATCGGCGCGATGGTCGCGCTCAGGCCAATGCGAACGAAGTCCCGCCCGGTCTGCTCGCGGAGACGCTCCAGGCAGATCGACAGCAGAGAACCGCGCTTCGAGGAGCAGACCTCGTGGATCTCGTCGAGGATGACCCATTCGACGTTAGCGAAGTGTTCGCGGAACTTCGGCGTGCTCAGGATGATCGCGATGCTCTCCGGCGTCGTGATGAAGATGTGCGGCGGGTGGCGGACCTGTCTCTGACGTTCCTGAGGCGAGGTGTCTCCAGACCGAACGCCGACCCGGATGACGGGTTCGGGCTTACCCTCTTTCTGCGCCAGTTGCGTCAGTTCGTGGAGCGGTTCTTCGAGATTGCGGTTGATGTCGTTCGCGAGGGCTTTCAGCGGGGAGACGTACAGGCAGTAGATCCGATCCTCGAGCTCGCCGCGGAGCTGTTTTGCGTAGAGCTCATTGATGATGGACAGGAACGCCGTGAGCGTCTTCCCGCTCCCGGTGGGGGAGGAGACCAAGACGTTCTTTCGAGCATGGATGATCGGGACGGCGTAGGCCTGAGGTTCAGTCAGGCCCTTGAACTTGGACTGGAACCACTCCCCGATGAGGGGTTCCATCAGGCCAAGGACCTCTTCCTTCGTAGCCGCCGTGTGCACTTTGTGTAGCAAGGGTACTTCCTCGAGTCGGAACGGAAATCACGGAGGATAGGAAGGGGTCCTAAAAGAGTTTGCGGGACGGGTCGCTGAAACGAGCGAGAACGCGGTCGTTACGGTCGTTCAACGATCATCGAGACCGCGTTGCCGCCACCGAGGCACAGGGTCGCGAGTCCGCGCTTCGCGCCGCGATCTTTCATTGCGTGAATGAGAGTCGTCAGCACGCGCGCGCCGCTGCAGCCGATCGGGTGTCCGAGCGCCACGGCACCCCCGTTTACGTTGAGCTTCTCGTGCGGAATCCCCAGCTCCCGCATGACCGCGACGCTCGCCGCGGCGTACGCCTCGTTGTGCTCGAAGAGGTCGATGTCCTCGACCGACATTCCGGTCTTCTTCAGGAGCTTCCGGACCCCCGGGATCGGAGCCTCCATCACCCATTCCGGCTTAACGCCGGCCGTGTTGTATGCCACCACCCGGGCGAGCGGCGTGACGCCGTGTCGGTCCGCGGCCTCCCGGGACATTACGACCATCGCGGCGCCGCCGTCGCTCAACTGGGACGCGTTCCCGGCGGTCACCTGTCCGCCCTCTCGGAAGACGGGAGGGAGCTTCGCGAGCTTGTCGAGCGACGTGTCCATGCGGATTCCCTCGTCGACCTCGACCCGGCCGGCGCCGGGGACGTCCACGGGGACAATCTGCGCCTTGAACCGACCGTCCTGCGTCGCGGATGCGGCGCGTCGATGGCTCTCGAGGGCGAATCGGTCCATGTCCTCCCGCGAGATCTTGAACCGTTCCGCGACGATCTCGCCGGTAACGCCCATGTGGAACTGGTTGTAGGCGTCCCACAGGCCATCGTGGACCATCGCGTCGATGAACGGGACGTTGTTAATCCCGATTCCCCATCGGGCCTCTTTGACCAGGTACGGAGCGCGACTCATCGACTCCATGCCTCCCGCAAGGACGACGTCCGCCGAACCCGCGCGGATCATGTCCGAAGCGAACATCACCGCCTGCAGTCCGGAACCGCACACCTTGTTGACCGTCACCGCGCCGACGCGGTCGGGGAGACCCGCGAACAGCGCGGCCTGACGCGCCGGGTTCTGCCCGAGGCCGGCGGAGATCACGTTGCCCATGATGACCTCCTCGATGTCGGCCGGGACGAGGCCCGCGCGGTTCACCGCTTCCGCGATCACCGTGCTCCCGAGCTTGACGGCCTCGACGTTCCGGAAAGCGCGCCCGTACTTGCCCACGGGAGTGCGGCAGGCGCCCGCCAGAATTACATCCGTCACCGGAGGAACCTCCGCAACGGATCTCAAGATGATGCCGCCGTATTAAGCTCTTGTCCGATGGCTGCGGAACCACTCCAAGGTCCGCCGCACGCCGACCTCGTATGGTCTCGCCGAATGTGGGCTTCCCGTGAGCGATCGATAGAGCGATCCATCCAGCAGGATCGGATCGTCGAAGAGGTAGGCCATCTCGTATGCGGCGCGCGCCATGCGGTTGAAGAGACCGACTAGACGGTACATCCCGCGGCCGAAGACTCGGACAGAGGGCTCGCCCGACCCCGCGGCCGCATAGGCAAGCCGGATGAAGCCCCTCGACACGATCGGATGTGGCCCCGGGACGTGGACCGCGCGGCCGTGCGCCGCAGGCGTCCGGATGAGTCTCAGCATCGCCTCGGCGGCGTCGTCGTTGAGGATGAATTCGTGGAGCGCGTCGGCATCGAGCGGCCAGCGGCACGGCCTCCCAGTGAGGGCGCCCTCGAAAACCGGGAGGAAGTCCGCGTGCATCCCACCGGGGCCGTAGACGTCCGGGTATCGCGGGAGGACGAGGTCCACGCGTCCGTCCTGGTGGGCCTTGAGCAGCTTCCGTTCGACGTCCAGGCGAATCCGCCCTTTCAGCGTGTGCGGTTCTTGCGGATGGTCCTCCGTGACGGTCCGGGATCGCGGACGGCCGTACACGTACACGTTGCCGGGAAAGACCAGGGTAGCGCCCGAGGCTTCCGCGGCCGCGAGGGCGTTCTCCGCAAAGAGCGGGACGAACCGCGGCCACTCGGGGTATGGGACGTTCGCCGCATGGACGACGACATCCACGCCGCGAACCGCCTCGACGACGGATTCGCGTGAGCGAAGGTCTGCTGGGACGACCTCGATCCCCGCCGGGAATCCTTGGGTTCCTCGGCCCGGCCGGACCACGGCGCGGACTTGGTGGCCCGCGAAACGCGCTCGGCGCGCGACGGCGCCTCCGATCAATCCCCTCGCACCGAGAATCGCAAACCGCACGAACATCGGACGATTGCGGGTGCAGAAAAAGGTGACGGCTCCGACGGTGCCCGGCGCCTACGTGCACGATGCATGCACCAGCCCGCCTTATGCTCGCGAGGCGACGGTGAGCCGTCGACCCGCCTCGGCGAGGCGGGCGAGGTGCGAACGATGGGCAACGGAATCAAACTGGGGCCGCGCGCGACGATCCTCTTGGTCGTCCTGTTGGCGGCGAGTGCGGTGGGCATCTTGACGCCCACCCTGAGCAACACGGTGTCGAAGGACGTGCAGGTGACGGGCTTTGCCGTCACACTGACCGTCGATGGCGTACCGGAAACCGTCGCCCCGGGCGACATGTTCCGAGTGACGGCGACGCTGGCGAACAACGCGAACCGACCGATCCCCGCCGTCTTGCGGATGGAGGTCCGGAACCCGAACAACACGGTCCCCAACGAGCTGACCGTCTACGCGGGCTGCGGTGCCGAGGAAGTCATCTCCGGAACGCGGCTGATCTACTACATCGGCTGGCACGGACCGCTCCTCGCGCCGAAGGGCACGAGTTTCGCGGCGGGAACGAGCCTGGCCACCCTGGACGGGGCGATCGGATCGGCGGAATACTGGCCCGCGGTCCTCCACGAAATCCAGGAACGAGACCCCGCCGGGTACGCGTCCCTCGTGGTCCCGGGTCTGAACGCTTCGGCCGGCGTGAGGAGCTCCGGATCCGCCCTACTGAAGGCGCTGAACTACTACGCGATGGTGGCCTCGGCGAACGGCGACAGCCCCAACCTGGCGGACTGGACCCTGAGCTCGGTCTTCTCGGAGCGGTTCGTCGCGTTCGGCGGCGCGGCCCAGGACGGCTTCCTGGTGGAAGTCCACCCGCAGTCCCGCGGGAGCTTCATCTTCAAGCTTTGGGCCGAGCGACCGGACGGCCTCGGAATCCCCGACCACCCCACCTACACCTGCGGGCCGCTCTGAGCGGCCCGACTTTTATTTTTTCTATCCGATGGAAATAGGCCGAAGATTCATAGGTTGGGGGACTATCCGCTCGCCGCGATGAACTTCCCTCCCTTCGAACATCTTCTCTATTACGAGAAGGTCCACGGTGCCCGGCTGAACATCTCCTACTCGAACATCCGCGAGTTCCGCCTGAATGGCTTCGGGCGAAGCCTGCCCGAAGACCTCGATTTGAACTGGACCTTCCGGAATGGCACGCCGGAGCTGCGGCGGCTGATCGCGAAGCGACACCGCACGAATTCCAAGCGGGTCCTCGTGACGACCGGGGCCACCGAGGCGAACTTTCTGGTCAACGCCAGCCTGGTCCAACCCGGGGACCGGGTCCTCGTGGACGTCCCGATCTACTCCCCGCTCCGCGACGTCCCGCGGGGCGTGGGCGCGAAGGTTATCGGAATTCCTCGAGACTGTTCGGATGGATGGCGACTCGACTTGGACCGCTGGCGGAAGTTGGCGGGACGAAAGGCGCGGCTTCTCGTATTCGCGAACCTGAACAATCCGACATCGACGGCTCTCTCCCGTTCCGACATTCGGGCGCTGGCCGATATCGCGGAGGAGTGCGGCGGCCACGTGCTGGTCGACGAGACCTTCCGCGAGCTTGCGTTCGAGGATACGCCGCCGAGCGTCGCGACGTTCGGTCCTCGAATGATCGCCCTCTCCACCGTCACGAAAGTGTGCGGCCTGGGAACGCTCCGCGTCGGATGGATCGTCGGGGCGCCTGGCCTGCTCGACCGATTCGCGGGCGTGAAAGACTACACCACCGGAGGCGGATCGGTCCTGGCCCAGACGATCGCGACTTGGGCGTTGGGCCGATGGGATTTCTTCCTCCGGCGGGCGAAGCGGATCCTCGATGTGAACCGCAAGCTTGCGGCGGAAGCGCTGCGGGAGATGCCGGCGCTCCAAGGGGAGGTCCCCTCGCGCGGGACCGTGTTGTTCCCCCACAGCACCGTGGATGTTGCGCGACTCGCGAGTCGATTACTGAAGCGGTACGGGACCGTCATCGCGGAAGGTCGTTTCTTCGGAGTGCCAGACCATT
>Ga0209160_1000921_pt1 | contig 24585 bp, 17 predicted proteins | sample GraSoiAngelo_153_FD_186167 | JGI IMG/M metagenome (GOLD analysis project Ga0209160, IMG submission 186167) | Grasslands soil microbial communities from the Angelo Coastal Reserve, California, USA - 14_1009_12_40cm (SPAdes) (version 2) | ecosystem: Environmental > Terrestrial > Soil > Grasslands ...
GAGGCGGGGGTCGGCGAGGAGGGCGGCGAAGATCGCCTGGCTCCGCGCCTCCATCACTCCCATCACGCGGCCGGGGAGCTCGCGCGCGGCGGGATCGCGGAGGACCGCGGTGAGGTCGAGGAAGAGCCGCATGCCCGCCACGACGGTGACCGGCGTGCCGGCGGCCGGATCCCGCACCGGCCTGCCGATGGCGCTCGCGAAGGCGGCGCCGAGGAGCCGGAACGTCTGGAGGCCCATCGGCGTGAACGGGTCGAAGACCCCTTGTGCGACGTTCGCCGAGAAGTACACGCGAAGCTCGGCCTCGGGATCGGGCGCGTTCGGGGGGAGCGGGTAGAGCGTCGTGATGCCGCGCGACTGGACGATCCGAAGCGTGCCGTCGCGGTCGAAGGCCCATTCGATGTCCTGCGGCGCGCCGAAATGCGCCTCGATGCGCGCGCCGAGCGCGGCGAGCTCGCGGAGCTCCGCATCGTCGAGCACGTCGCCGCGCCGTTCGAGGACCTCACCGGTCCGCGGGTCGACGAGGAAGTGATCGGGATTCGCGGCTCCCGAGACCAGGCGCTCTCCGAGGCCGGCGACAGCGTCGATCGCAGCGCGCCGGCGGCGACCGGTGATCGGATCGGCCGTGAAGAGCACTCCCGCGGCTCGCGCGTTGACCATCCGCTGGACGACGACGGCGAGCCGGACGCCGGCAGGGTCGACGTCGTGCGTGTCGCGATACGCGACCGCGCGCTCGTTCCAGAGCGAGGCCCAGCAGCGCCGCAGCGCATCGAGGAGCGCGTCGTCGCCGCGGACGTCGAGGATCGTGTCCTGCTGGCCGGCGAAGCTCGCCTCGGGGAGATCCTCCGCGGTCGCCGAGGAGCGCACCGCGACTGCCGGCGCGCCGAGCGCGCGGTAGCCATCGCGGACCGCGGTCGCGACGCCGTCGGGGACGTGCACGCCAAGGAGCCGCTCGCGTGCCCGCGCGGGATCGCGCGGATCGACACCCGCGGTGGAGGCGGCGAGCGCGTAGGCGTCCGTCGTCACGACGAAGCCGTCGGGGACCGGGAAGCCGGCGCGGATCAGCTCGCCGAGGTTCGCGCCCTTGCCGCCCGCGACAGCGAGATCGGCCGCGCCGAGATCCGCGAGCGGGCGCACGAGCACGCCCGCGATGCTAGTCGCGAGGGATACGGACTAGAGCCGGGGTGAGCGAGGACCGGTTCAGCGGTTCACCCGCGACGAGCGAATCCACCAGCCTTGAGCGTGTCTCCTCCGCGAAGCCGAGAGACTCCGCTAGAGCGGGACGAAGTACGTCTCGCAGGCGAGCTCGATGAGCTCCGGCGTGATCTCCGCCGGCTTGCCCAGGAAGCGGGCGGCGGCGTGGAGGTGCGTCATCAGGTCGCGCGGGTGACACGAACGGAGCGCGATGTTGCGCTGCTTCGCGTACTCCACGATCCACTCGGCGGCCTGCGGGTAGTACTGAAGCTGCTGCTGCGCGCAGACGCGGCGCAGGATCTCCGCGAACTCGGGCTCCGTCGGCGACTTCAGCTCGATCTTGTACTGGATGCGCCGGAGGAACGCCTCGTCGACGAGCGACGACGGCGTGCGGTTCGTCGAGAAAACGAGGAGCACGTCGAAGCGCACCTCGATCTTGCGGCCGTCGGCGAGCGTGAGGAAGTCGATATCGCGATCGAGCGGGACGATCCAGCGGTTGAGGAGCTGATCCGGCGAGGCGCGCTGGCGCCCGAAGTCATCGATGAGGAGGACGCCACCGCTCGCCTTCATCTGGAAGGGCGCCTCGTGCACCTTGGAGAACGGGTCGTAGCCGAGATCGAGCTGCTCGAGCGTGAGCTCCCCGCCGACCTGCACGAACGGGCGCGCGATCGGGACCCAGCGGCGGTCGAAGCGCTGGTCGAGCGCGACGAGCGGGCGGTGCCGCGACGGATCGAAGACGCGGACGAGCTGCTCGCCGACCTGAACGACGTACGGGATGACGATGTTGCCCTTGAGGAGGGTCGCGAGCGTCTCCGCGATCGACGACTTTCCGGTGCCGGGCGGGCCGAAGAGGAAGATCGACCGCCCGCTGTTGATGGCGGGTCCGAGCTGGCGCAGCGTGCGTTCGGGAAGCACGAGGTGGCCGAGCGCCTTCTTGAGCTCCTCCATCGAGACCTTGAGGCTGCCGATGGACTGCGCGCGCACGCGGCCGACGTACGCGCCGAGCGTCACCGGCGCGGGCCCGACGTAGCCGCTCTTGTCGAAGGCCTCGCGCGCGCGGGCGGTGCCCGCGTCGGTGAGCACGTACTGGTACGCCTGCGGGCCGACGCCCGCCGCGCCCTTCACCTCGGTGAGGCGCTCGTTCTTCAGGAAGTCGAGGATTGGCGCCAGGATCGGGCCGAAGGGGATGCAGAGCATTTCCGCGAGCTCGCCGCCCGTCGCCTGGCCCGACTTGTAGAGGATCTTGAGCGCGAGGTCGCCGATGAAGCCCGCGGAGAGACCGGTCTCCTCGATGGATTGCGGGGCGAACGGTGCCGGCGACTCGGCCGCCGTCGGCGGCGCGGTGGGACGCTCTGTCTCGACCGCCAAACCTCATCCCTCCCCGTGGAGTCGGCGCCAGCATAGGGGCGCGCGCTGTCTCCATCGAGGGGGATTTTCGCGTGCGGTCGATTGCGACCGGACCGTTACGACGCGTGACGACGACGCCGGTCGCGCGGGCGCCGCCGTGGCCTGCTTGACCGGCGGGCCGCGTTCCCGTAGACCGTGCGCACTCGCCGGCCGGGGAGCGACGGCCTTGCGTCCGGGGCATCTCGTCGTCCTCGCGTTCGCGTTGCGCGCGTTCAGGTTGGCGCGCGGGCGGAGTGCCGAACGCACCGCGGCGGTGAGCCGCGGCTAGAGCGCGAAGCGGGGGAAGGCGTCGCGGCCCGGATAGCGCGCGGCGCCGCCAAGCTCGAGCTCGATCTCCATCAGCCGGTTGTATTTCGCGTTCCGCTCGCTGCGCGAGACCGAGCCCGTCTTGATCTGCCCGGTCCCGAGCGCCACGGCGAGGTCGGCGATCGTCGTGTCCTCGGTCTCGCCGGAGCGGTGCGATATGACCGCCGCGTAACCCGAGCGCTTCGCGAGCTCGACCGCGGCGATCGTTTCGGAGAGCGTGCCGATCTGGTTCACCTTGATGAGGACGGCGTTCGCCACTTTCTCGCGCACGCCGCGCTCGATCCGCTCCTCGTTCGTCACGAAGAGGTCGTCGCCCACCAGCTGCAGGCGGTCGCCGAGCGCCGCGGTGAGCGCCTTCCAGCCGCTCCAGTCGTCCTCGGCGAGGCCGTCCTCGACGGAGACGAGCGGGTAGCGCTCGGCCCACTCGCGGTAGAGCGCGGTCATCCCCGCGGCGTCGAGGGTCCGCTGCTCGCGCGCGAGCACGTACTTTCCGTCCGCGTACAGCTCCGTGGACGCCGGATCGAGCGCGATCGCGACGTCCGCGCCCGAGCGGTAGCCCGCCCTCGTGATGGCATCGACGATGAGCTCTATGGGCTGCTCGTTCGTGCGCAGCCCAGACGGCGCGAACCCGCCCTCGTCGCCCACGCCCGTGCCCATGCCGAGGTCGTGCAGCAACGCCTTGAGCGCGTGGAAGACCTCCGAGCCCATGCGGATCGCCTCGCGGAAACTCGGCGCGCCGAGCGGGACGAGCATGTACTCCTGCATGTCGGCGGAGTCCGTCGCGTGCTTGCCGCCGTTGAGGACGTTCATGAGCGGGACCGGAAGGACATGCGCCTCGGCCCCGCCGAGGTAGCGGTAGAGCGGAACGTCCCCGGCGACCGCGCCGGCCCGAGCGCAGGCGAGCGACACGCCGAGGATCGCGTTCGCGCCGAGCTTCGCCTTGTTCGACGTGCCGTCGAGCGCGAGGAGCGCGTCGTCGACCTTCGCCTGGTCCGCGGCGTCGTGCCCGGCGAGCGCATGGGCGATGACGTCGTTCACGTTGCTCACCGCCTTGAGGACGCCCTTGCCCCGGTAGCGCTTCCTGTCCCCGTCGCGCAGCTCGACGGCCTCGTGCGCGCCGGTCGACGCGCCCGACGGCACCATCGCCTCCGCGCGCGCGCCACCCGCCAGCGTCACCGCCACCGCGACCGTGGGATCGCCACGCGAGTCGAGGATCTCGCGCGCGTGGATCGAGCGGATGGCGGTCGCGGTCATCTGTCGGGGATCGCCGCGACCCCGGGCAGCGTCTTCCCTTCGATGAGCTCGAGCGACGCGCCCCCGCCCGTGGAGACGTGCGTCATCTTCTCCGCGAGGCCGGCCTCCTCGACCGCCTGCACCGACTCGCCGCCGCCGACGACGGTCACCGCCCCGCTCGAGGCAAGGAGCTCGGCGACGCGCCGCGTGCCGTTCGCGAAGGCCGGCACCTCGAACACACCGAGCGGCCCGTTCCAGAAGATGGTCTTCGCGCGCCCGATGACGCCGGCGTAGCGCTCGAGCGTACGCGGGCCGACGTCGACGATCGCCTGGCCGGACGGCACGTCGTCGACGCCGAACACGCCCGCGGCGGCCGCGCCGTCCTCATCAGGCGACGGCGCGCACACGACGTCGACCGGGATGAGGAGCGTCTTGCCGTTCCCCTCGACCTCGTCCGTCACGCGCCGGGCCTCGGTCTCCTTCTCGGGCTCTACGAGCGACCGGCCGACGCCGTGCCCGGCCGCGAGGAGGAACGTGTTCGCCATCCCGCCGCCGATCGCAAGAGCGTCAACGCGAGGCACGAGCGAGCGGAGGACGTCCATCTTCGTGCTCACCTTCGCGCCGCCAATGATGGCGAGGAACGGCTTCGCGGGATGCTCGAGGATGCCGCCGAGCGCGGTGAGCTCCTTCTCGAGCAGGAGTCCCGCGTACGCGGGGAGGATCCGCGCGATCCCCTCGGTGGAGGCATGTGCGCGGTGCGCGGTACCGAAGGCGTCGTTCACGTAGGCGTCGAAGCCCGTCGCCAGCGCCCGGGCGAAGGCCGGATCGTTCTCCTCCTCTTCCCTGTGGAAGCGCACGTTCTCGAGGAGGACCAGGTCTCCCGGTTCGAGCGCCCTGACGCGTCTGGCGATCTCCTGGCCGACGGCGTCCGGCATGAGCGGGACCTCGCGGCCGAGGAGCTCGCCGAGGCGCTTCGCGACGGGCGCCAGCGAGAGCTTTGCGTCACGGCCCTTGGGCCGGCCGAGATGCGAGACGAGAGCGAGGGCGCCACCGCGAGCCTGCAGCAGGCGGATCGTCGGCAGCGCCGCGCGGATGCGCGTGTCGTCGGCGACGGCGCCCTTGTCCAGCGGGACGTTGAAATCGACGCGGACGAGGACGCGCTTTCCCTTCGGATCCAGGTCCCGCACCGTCCGCTTCTTGAACGTCACGCGCTCGTCAGCGGACGGCGGCGGCGCGCTCCTGGTGGACCGGCGCGTCCGTGCGACGGGCAGAGAGCTTGCTCGCGACGAGCGCCGTGATGTCGGCGAGCCGGCAGGCGTAGCCCCACTCGTTGTCGTACCAGGCGATCACCTTGACCATGTTGCCGAGCACGATCGTGTCGATGCCGCTCACGATCGTCGAGTGAGCGTCGCCCTTGAGATCGCTCGAGACCAGCGGCTCTTCCGTGTAGTCCATGATCCCCTTGAGCTCGCCCGCGGCCGCGCGCTTGAAGGCGTCGTTCACCTCGGCCTTCGTGACCTCGCGCTTCAAGACGGCGACGAAGTCGACGACGGAGACGGTCGGGGTCGGGACGCGGAACGACATGCCGCTGAACTTGCCCTTGAGCTCCGGGATGACGAGCGCGATGGCGCGCGCCGCGCCGGTCTCGGCGGGAACGATGTTCTCGGACGCGGAGCGCGCATCCCGCGGATCCGGCGCGACGGTGTCGAGCAGCCTCTGGGAATTCGTCTTGGAATGGACGGTCGTGAGGAGTCCTTTCTCGATGCCGAACTCGTCGTTCAGCACCTTCGCGACGGGCGCGAGGCCGTTCGTCGTGCACGAGGCGTTCGAGATGATGTGGTGCTTCTCGGGATCGAACTCCTTCTCGTTGACCCCGAGCACGATCGTCTTGTCTTCGTTCTTTGCCGGGGCGGAGATGATCACGTATCTCGCGCCCGCGTCGATGTGCGCCTTGGCTTTGGTCGCGTCCGTGAAGAAGGCGGTCGACTCGATGACGATGTCGACGCCGAGGTCCTTCCAGGGGAGCTTCGCGGGATCGCGCTCCTGCAGGACTTTGATCCGACGGCCGTCGACCAACAGGGCGTCGGCCGTGGCCTCGACATCGCCGGGGTACTTCCCGTAGTTGGAGTCGTGCTTGAAGAGGTGCGCGTTCATCTTTGGGTCCGCGAGGTCGTTGAGCGCGACGATCTCGATGTTCGGGTGGCGCTCGATCATCGCCTTGAGGAACTGCCGCCCGATCCGGCCGAAGCCGTTGATAGCCACTTTCGGCATCTTCTCGCCCCCCTTGGGAAGCACTTTAGAGGAACCACTCTCCTCTGCCCGAGCTGCGCTCGCGCGCGGCGATCGCCGCGCCCAGCATGCCGACGTCGCGGCCGAGCGCGGCCGGCACGACCCGCACTGCGTCGCGCGGGACCTTGAAGGCGCGTTCCGCGATGCCGCGGCGCATCGGTTCGAGCGTTCGCGCTGGCTCGTGCTCGGCGATCGATCCGCCGCCGACGATGAGCGAGGGATTCAGCACGTTCGTCAGCCCGATCGCGAGGTTCTCGAGGGCCCGCTCGGCCCGCGCGACGAGCCGCTCCGCTCTGGCGTCACCGGACGCGGCCGCCGCGTAGACGCGCGCCGCGTCATCGACGCCGAACGCCTCGGCGAGGTTCCGCCCCGCCGCGAACGACTCCGCGCAGCCGTAGCTGCCGCAGCCGCAGCGCGGTCCTTCGAGACCGACCGGCCAGTGGCCGATCTCGCCGGCCGTGTTCGTCGCGCCGCGCAGCATGCGGCCGTGGCTCACGATCGCGCCACCGAGACCGGTCGATATCGTCACATAGACGAAATCGCGCGCTCCTTTCGCGGCCCCGGCGACCGCCTCGGCGACGGCGGCCATGGCGGTGTCGCGGTCGACGAAGACCGCGACACCGAGCGCGTCGCGCAGGCGATCGGCGAGCGGGAAATCGCGGAAGCCGGGGATATTCGGCGCGTCGTGCACCAGGCCACGCATGTGGTCCAGCGGACCGGGGGCGGCGCAGCCCGCGGCCGCCACGTCGCGAACTGCCGCCTTGGCCGCTGCGAGCGCCGCTCGCGCGCTGTCGGCGATCGCGGAGACGACGTCGGGCCCGCCGGTGAGCGGGGTCGGCCGCTCGTCGCGGCCGAGGATCGACGGAACGTCGCCGTCACGCGCGATCACGGTCCGCACGTTCGAACCGCCGAGATCGATGCCGAGGAGGAGGCTCAGACCCTGGGGAGCTTGCCCGCCACGTCGGGCGCGTGCAGCACCGAGGCGTCGCCGAGGAAGATCCGCTGCTGCGCGGCCTTGTACCCCTTCCTCGCCTTGTCCTTGCCGAAGGCCTTCTCGGCGTCTTCATAGATCTGGCGGGCGAGCGACGCGAGGTAGGGCGCGGCCTGCTGGTCGCTCAGCGCTTCGCGCTCGAGCGCCTGGACGTCGATGCGATCGTCGACGATCGGCAGCGGCCGGTCGATGGGATCGGCCTGCTCGTCGACTCGCATGAGCAGGTTCGCCATCCGCTCCTCGACGCGCGCCTTGCCGTACCTGCCGCTGTTGTACTCGGCGAGCAGCGCGTTCGAGAAAGCCGCGAGCGCGCCCAGCCGGGTCGCCCCTTCCAGCGGCTCTTGCGCCGCGGCGGGTACGGCCGTGGGCCGCTCGCGCGAGAACATCCCGAAGAGGCCGCCCTTCTTCTTCTCGAGCGGCGTGGCGGCCGCGGGCGCGGGCGGCGTCCACTCACCCGCAAGGCCCTCCGAGGCCGGTGACACGTCCGCCTCCGGCGCCGAGGGTGCCCATTGGTTCGCCTGCGACGCTTCCTCCGTCGGCGGCGCGGTCGGGTTCCACGCAGCCGGGGCGGAGGGGCCGGGGGTGGTGTCCAGCGCCGGCGGCGGGCTCGACCACGCGTCCGCCGCCGGAGCCGGGGCGGGCGTGGTCCACGACTCGGCTGGTGGTGGCGGAGGCGCCTCCTGCGTCGGCGGGCCGAAGATCCCGGAGAGCGCCGACAGCCGGTCGTCCGCAGGCTCGCGCGCGGGCGGCGCCGGGGGTCCTGCCTCGGGCGCCTGGTAGCTATCGAAGCGCGAGCCGAGCTCCGAGCGGAGCTCCGCCTCATCCGGCGGCGGTGGCGCCGCCGCGGCCGCCCAATCGGGCGGGGGCGCCTGCGGCGCCGGCGGTTCCTCCCGCTGCGCGGGCGGCGCCGGGGCCCATTCGCTCGTCGGCGCCGGCGCCGTCCACTCGGGCGCCGCCGGCGCGGCGGCCGCCCATTCGGGGATCGTCGGCTGGGCCGGAGATGGCGAGGGCGCCGGCTCGGCCGGAGCGGGCGCCGTTTCGGCACGCGGCGGCAAGGTCCATTCGGGCTCCTCGGTGACCGGTGGCCGCCATTCGGGCGCGGGAGCGCGCGCCGGCGCTGGTGCGGGAGCGCTCATCCAGTCGGGCGCGGGCGGCGGGCTCGGAGCCGCCGCGGGGCCCGAGGGTGCGGCCGCCTCGGCCGCGGCGCGCGGCGGCGGACCCGGCGTGGTGACCGGCTCGATGACGCCGTCGCGGACGAGACCGGCAAGCAGATTCAGCGCGTCCAGGGGGCCGATCCCGAGGTGCTGCGAGATTCCGGCGACGTCGCGGTCGCCGTTCACCGCGAGGAGCGCGCGCCAGCGTTCCGGCGTGAAGGTCACCGCACCCTGATCGGCCGCTCGCTCCGAGAGACGGAAGCGCATGGCGTCGTCGGGGATCACCGCACGGATCGACGCGAGACGATCGCGCGACTCGGCGGCCCGGCGCAGGAGCGCGTCGAGGTCGCCCTCGAGGTTGCCTTCGGGCGCCTCGGTCCACGGCATGAACTCGAAGGTCGCGTCGCGGATCGAGAAGATCGCGCCGAGAGCGTCCTCCCCGCCGTGGTCACCGCAGACCGCGGCGACGAGACGGCCGTTCGAAAAGCCGAGCGCGCCGACCTGGTCGGCCCCCCGGATCTGGAGCTCGCCGGTCTTGCTCGTGCCGGCGAGCAGGCCGACGACGGATTCCAGCGGGAAGTCCTTCGTCGATCCTTGCAACGTCATCGCAGCGCGACCTCCGTCTCCTTGTCGAAGACGTGCAGCTTGCGCAGATTGAACCCGACGCGAATGGTCGCACCGGGACGCGTCTGCGTGTCGGTCGAGACGCGCGCGATGAAGCTCTGCCCGTCCGCGGAAAGCAGGAGCTGCAATTCGTTCCCGAGGTACTCGACGACGTCGACCCGCGCCTCGACGGGGAGGTGCCCGTCCTGGCGCGCGTGCGCGATGTCGTCGATGTCCTCCGGGCGGACCCCGAGGATGACGTCCTTGCCGACCGCCTCGGCGGATTTGCCGGAGACGGGCGCTTTGAAGAATCCGGCGTCGGCCACCGCCTGACCTGGCGTGCCGACCACCTTCGCCGGGAAGAAGTTCATCGACGGAGAGCCGATGAATCCGGCCACGAAGAGATTCGCCGGGCGCTCGTGGAGATTCTCGGGGGTGTCGAGCTGCTGGATGAGCCCTTCGTTCATGACCGCGATGCGATCGCCCATCGTCATCGCCTCGACCTGGTCGTGCGTGACGTAGATCGTCGTCCGGCGGATACGCTGGTGCAGCTGCTGCAGCATCGCACGCGTCTGGATGCGCAGCTTCGCATCGAGGTTCGAGAGCGGCTCGTCCATGAGGAAGACCGCCGGCTCGCGCGCGATCGCGCGTCCGACCGCGACGCGCTGGCGCTGACCGCCCGAGAGCTCCTTCGGCTTGCGCTTCAGGAGCTGCGAGAGGCCGAGCAGCTTGCCGACCTCGTTCACGCGCCGCTCGATCTCCGCCTTCGGCATGCCGCGGAGCTTGAGGCCGAACGCCATGTTGTCGTAGACGCTCATGTGCGGATAGAGCGCGTAGTTCTGGAAGACCATCGCGATGTCGCGGTCCTTCGGGGCGACGTCGTTGACGATGCGCTCGCCGATGAAGATATCGCCGCTCGTCTGCTCCTCGAGGCCCGCGAGCATCCGCAGGGCGGTCGTCTTCCCGCAGCCCGACGGCCCGACGAGCACGAGGAACTCGGCGTCGCGGACCGCGAGATTGAGGTCGTTGACCGCCACGACGTCGCCGAAGCGCTTCGTGACGTGGTCGTACGTAACGGTCGCCATCGAGAGCAAAAGTATGTCATGGGACTTCGCCGCGGAGGCGCGAGTACGGACGCGCGTGGGCGTCCCGGTCGCGGCCGGAGCCGAGGCGCGCGCGGACCGCGCCGGGGGACGACCGCGTCTCGGCCGCGGAGAGCCGCGCGAGGACGCGCACGCGGTATGCGATCGCGCCCGGCGGCGCGTCGAGCGGGACGACCAGAGCCGCGTGCTCGCCGTCACGGACCGCCCTCGCGTCGACGATCGCGATCTGGCGCGGCCGTCCGGTCGCCCGGTCGTAGTACGCGATGCGCACGAAGGCCTCGCGCACGGCCGGATCACTCACCTCGAGCGACACGCGAAGCGCGCCGCTCGACGGGATCGGGAGGAGATCGCTCTCGATCCCCCACGCGCGGCCCGCCGGGACGCCCACGACGAGGGCCTCGCCGTCGCGCTCGAAGAAGCCGCGCGGCGTCGTGCGGTGGAAACGTGGCTCGTCGTCGGCCGCGGCAGGCATGCCAAAGAGCACGAGCGCCAGCGCGGCGGCGATCGCGAGGAGCGGTCTCGACATGCGCGGACCGTACGCGATCGCGGCGCTCGTGTCTGTCCTCATTTCGTGCCGAGCCGTCGTCATTTCGTGCGGACGCTGTCGTCATTTTTTGCACCCACCAGCCGCGGGGGTCTGAGGGGGCGGAGCCCCCTCAACCTGGCCCCCTCAACCTGGCCCCCTCAACCTGAGGCGAGATCCACGAGCCAGGTTCCGATCTCGTACGGCTGGAGGCGCACGGTCATGACCGCACCCTCCACCTCCGCCGGCGCGGCGGTTCGGATCACGTCGAGGCCGGTGTTGCCGAGCGTGAGATCGCCCTCGCGCAGATCCACCGGACGCGCGGCTCGCACGTCGCGGGCGAAGCGGAGTCCGTTCGACGCGGCCTCGCCGGTCGGGTTCGCGACGCGCACGACGAGCGCGCCGTCCGGGCCGGCACGCAGCGCGCTCAGCACCAGCGGCGTCCGCGCGTCGACGAACGAGAGATAGGAGCGGGTCGCGCCGTCGCCGTGGAGGACGAGCGGCGGCGAGAGCCACTCCCGGATCGCACGCTCCGCGTCGGCGAGTCTGGTCCGTACGTCGAGCGGGACGACGCAGTACCGGTACGCGCGCTCGCCTTCGCACTGCGCGCTCGGGGTCGCCAGCTCCGGCCCCGCGTGGATGCGCCGCTCCGGGAGGTCGCCGCGCGAGAGGAATCCGACCGCCCGCAGCAGCGTGATCGCGATCGTCCGACCGTCGTGGAGGACGGCGTACTCTCGCAGCCCGTCGACGCCGACCGCGAGTCCTCTCGTCGCGCCGCTCACCGCGACCAGGTCGTGCACGCACGCGTCGTACGTCGCGGGCTCGATCCAGCCGCGACCGATCGGCGGTCGGTTCGCGCGCTCGATGAGCGCGAAGGCCGCTCCCGCCCGATGCGTGAGCGTCCGCGTGCCGGTCTCGCAGAGGACGCGGAGCCGGTGGTCGCGCGCACGGTTGTCGACGGTGACGGCGACGTCCACGCGCCGGGCGCCGGAGTCGAGCGAGATCGTCATGCGCACCGGGCAGTCGACGAGCTCGGGAGAGCGTGCGAGCCGGTCGCTGCGCAGCGCGGCCGGTAACCGGAGCACGAGCGAGACGGAGACGGCGGCGCGCTCGGCCGCCGCGCTCGTCGTGCGCTGGCCGGGCACGTCGCGCGAGCCGAGCGTGGGGCCGGCATACGAATAGGTGTATTCGTCGCCGCGGTCGCCCTCGTCGAGAAGCCAGTTCTGGCGGCCGCTCCGCTCGCCCGTGGCGCGGTCGACGACGACGAAGCTCCCGTCCCGGTCGACCTCGACGCGCAGGTGCTCGTTCTCGACGATCCCCTCGCCGGCCATCCGCGCGCCGCCGACGGGCAGGGCCTCGGCGGGGGCGAGCCCGAGCGCCGCGCAGCGGACGCGGACGCGCCGGCCCGCCGCCTCGACGACGGCATCCCGCTCCCAGGGGAGCGCGTTCCACGTCATCGCGACGTCGCCGGCCCCCGAGAGTCGCACGACCAGCCGCTCGGCGAGCGCCGTGCCGCGCTCGCGCACGAACGCGAAGCGCGGAGGCATGTCGATGTCGTGCACCGCGTCGATCGAGCAGCCGCAGATGGAATCGTGGGGGTGGTTCTGCAGGAGCATGCGCCAGAGCTCGCGCAGCTCCTCGCGCGCGGTCCCGCCGGTGAGCGCGTCGAGCGGCTCGCAGCGCTCGAGGAGCAATCGCTCGCACGCGACGTTCTCCTGCTTGATCCAGACGCGCGTCGAGTTGACGCCGCGCAGGATCGGCCGGTAGCGCCCGCGGACGATCTCGCCGCGCACCACGCCGCGGGGGACGGGCGCCGCCGCCGCATACTCCTCGAGGCTCGCGATCCGCGCGTCCACTCGCGGAGCGAGTGCGCGCATCGCCGCGACGGCCTCGGGCAGCCGCGGGTACGCCTCGACGTGGTCGTCGCCGACCATGAACAGGAGCGCGTCGCCGTTCGCGTAGCTCGTCGTGCGGTCGAGGATCCCCGGCAGCTCGCGTGTGAGCCGGCGCCGGAGCGACTCCGGAGGCTCCTCGGCCGGCCCGACGATGCGCAGGCCGTTCGAGTAGTGATCGATGAGATGGGTCGCGCGCACGCGGTCGCCCGAGGGTGCCTCCCACTGGAACTCCGCTCCCACGTCCTCGGTCTCGTCGCCCATCCCGCGGGCGAAGACGTACGTCTCGTAGCCGAAGCCGCGGAGGATCTGCGGGATCTGCGCGGGGTGGCCGAAGGGATCGGCGACGTAGGCGACCCGCGACGCGCGCCCGAGCTCCCCCGCGCTGCGCAGGCCTTCCTGGAGGTTGCGGACGATCGACTCTCCCGAGACGAGGATGAGGTCGGCGAGCACGTGCCAGGGCCCGATGAAGAGCCGCTCCGCGCGCACGAGCCGCTCCACGCGCGACCGATCGGCGGGACGCTTCTCGAGGTGGTCCTGGATCGCGATCGTCTGCCCATCGAAGGTGAACGACCGGAAGGCCGGGTCCCGCTCGAGAAGATCGAGCAGCTTCGAGACCATCGGCACGAGCCGCGCGCGGTAGCCCTCGAACCGCTCGTACCACTCACGGTCCCAGTGCGTGTGCGGGATGACGAACGCCCGCCAGCGCTGCCGTCGGCGCACGGCCGCGACCGCGCGCGGCGCGAGAAGGCCCGACGCGATGCCGACGGCGGCGCCAGCAAGGACGTCGAACGGGTAGTGAGCGCCGACGACGACGCGCGAGAGCGACGCGGCGACGGCGAAGAGCAGCGCGAGCACGCGAAAGCGCGGCGCGACGCTCGCGAGCGCGACCGCGGCGCCGAAGGCGAAAGCGGCGTCGCCGGACGGGAACGAGAACGACGTCGGGTGCGGGATGAGCGTGTCGGGGGCGATCGCCAGCGGAACGCGGATGTCGTACGGCGGTGTCAGGTCACGCGGAGGAAGGACGAGGACGTCGAAGGGACGGGCCCGCCGGAACACGAGCTTGGCGAGCTCGGCGACGATCCAGCCGTCGACGAGGCCGAGGTAGATCGTGAGCGCCGCCCACAAGCCTCGCCGGCCAAAGCCCCGCGCGCGGGCGACGAGCAGGCCCGCGACCCACCACACGAACCCGTTCCAATTGAGGAGGTACACGGCCACCGCGAGGGCGTCGAGGGCCGGGTTGCGCGCGCGGACGATCCCGAGGTAGAGCTGGGTATCGATCGAGCCGAGCGCGCGGAGGAGCTCGTCCACCTACCGGCGGACGTGTCGGTAGACGAAGAGCCCGACGAGAAGGAGGATGCCCGCGGCGACGAGGTAGTCGACGCCGCGCAGGCTCTGCTTGATCGCCAGCCAGTTCGCGCCGAGGACCTGCCCACCCCAGACCAGGAGCATGACCCAGGGGATCGCACCGGCGATCGAGAACAGCGTGAAGCGCCAGAGCGGCATGCGCGCGACGCCCGCGGGCACCGAGATGAACGTGCGCACGACGGGGAGCATCCGCGAGAAGAACACCGTCGCCGAGCCGTAGCGCGCGAACCAGCGGTCCGCGAGATCAAGGTCGTGCGCGCTGATGAGAAGGTAGCGTCCCCAGCGGTCGAGGAGCGGCCTGCCGCCGAATGCCCCGACCGCATAGCTTGCGAGCGAGCCGGCGGTGTTGCCGACGACTCCGGCGACCACCGCGCCCCAATACGACCACGCGGCACCGGTGAGCGGCTCGGTCACGCCGCGCGCGACGCTCCAGCCGGCGAACGGCAAGATGAGCTCCGAGGGGATCGGGATCGCCGCGCTCTCGATGGTCATAGCGATCGCGACGCCGACGTAGCCGAACCGCGCGTACAGCGATTCGAGGAACGGGAGCACGATCCCGTCGAGGACGTCGAGCACTCGTGGGTATCATCGCCGACGAAGGGCAAGGGCGTGGCCGACTTCTTGATGCGGGAGGGTCACATGCCCGAGACGACCGCGCTCGCGCCCGACATGCGCGACGCGCTGCGAAAGACCGGACGCGCCGAGCTCCTCGTCGGGATCCCGAGCTACAAGAATGCCGCGACCATCGGCCACGTCGCGCGGACGGCCGCCGAGGGACTGCGTCGCCATTTCCCGGACGCTCGGGCGGTCATTGTGAACGCCGACGGCGGCTCCGACGACGGGACGTGCGACCGTGTCCGCGAGTCGGCGGACGGCGTCCCGGCGATCGCCGGCCGCTACCAGGGCCGCTCGGGAAAAGGCTCGGCGTTCCGTGCCATCTTCGAGGCGGCCCGGACGCTGGGCGTCTCCGCCGCGGCGGTCGTCGACAGCGACCTGCGCAGCATCACGCCCGACTGGATCGGCCGACTGCTCGGGCCGGTCGCGCGCGGCGAGGCCGACTACGTGGCGCCGCTCTACGCGCGGCACAAGCACGACGGCACGATCACGAACACGATCGCCTACCCGCTCACCCGCGCGCTCTACGGCGTTCGGGTGCGTCAGCCGATCGGCGGCGAGTTCGGCTTCACGGCAGAGCTCGCGCGCGCGTACCTCGACGCCCCGGTCTGGGAGAGCGACGTCGCGCGGTTCGGTATCGACATCTTCATGACGACGACCGCGCTCGTGCGGCGCGCCCGCGTCGTGCAGGCGTTCCTCGGCGCGAAGATCCACGACCCGAAGGACCCGGGCGCCGACCTGGGTCCGATGTTCACGCAGGTGGTGGGCACGGTCGTCACGCTTGCGCGTCAGCACGCTGGCGCGTGGCGCGACGTTTCCGGCTCCCGTCCGGCACCGGTCATAGGCGAGGTCATCCCGGTCGAGCCGGAGGAAGTGCGCGCGAGCACGCAGATCCTCATCGAAAAGCTTCGCGCCGGCGCGGCGGAGCAGCGCAAGACGTGGGACGAGATCCTGAGCGCCGAGGTCCGCGCGTCGGCGGACCGGGCGATCGAGTCCGGGGACACGAGCGCCATCGCGGGCGACCTCTGGGCGCGCGCGGTCTACGACGTGGTCGCCGCCGCGCGCGACCGCGACGACACGGAGGCGCTCGCCAGGGCGCTCCTGCCGCTCTACTTCGCGCGCGTCGCGGCGCTCATCGGCGAGGTGAGCGACATGGACCAGGCCGGGGCGGAGCGCGTGGTCGAGAGGCAGGCCGAGTCGTTCGAGCGGACGAAGCCGTACCTGCTCGAACGTTGGGGCGCATGAGCACGACGGGGGGCCTGCGGGGGCGGAGCCCCCGCGACTGTTGAGCGTCTCGCTCAAGGAGGACGCGCTCGTCCTCGTCACGGAGGACGACGGGGGCCTGCCGCTCGGCAAGCCGAGCCCGCTCGGCCTCTACTACCACGACACGCAGTTCCTGTCGGGCTACGGCCTGCGCGTGAACGGCGCGAAGCCGCTGCTCCTCTCCGCAAACACGGAGCAGAACTACGTCGCGACGTTCCAGCTCATGCACGCGGCCGGAGCGATCCTCGGGACCGCGCGCCACACCGCCGACACGCTCTCCATCCGCCGGACGCGCTACCTCGCCGACGGTCTGCGCGAACGGATCGGCGTGCAGAACACGAACCCGCGGCCGGTGAAGGTCCGCATCGAGCTCGAGTTCGAGGCGTCGTTCCAGGACATGTTCGCGGTCCGCGGCTACAAGGGGCGCAACAGCGTCGAGGCCACGATCGAGCGGACGTCGCGCGGCGACGCGCTCGTCTTCGAGCGTCTCGGGCGCGATGGCGTGCGGCGCACGACCGAGATCACGATGCGGCCGGCGCCCGACGCGGTCCACGGAAACGTCCTCGTGATGGAGCGCGAGCTCGCGCCGCAGGGGATCATCACGCTCGAGCTCGCGATCCTTCCCTGCGAGGACGGCGCGGGGGTGGCGCCCTCGCCCGCGGGGTTCGACGAGGCGCTCGACGCGCTGAACGCGCGCTATCGGCGCTTCCTGCGCGGCTGCACGCTCTACGCGACGAGCTCCGAGACGCTCGACGATGGCCTTATCACGCGGAGCGCGCTCGACCTGCGCGCGCTCATCGAGTTCGCCGACACCGGCCCCTTTCCCACCGCCGGCATCCCGTGGTACGCGGTGCCTTTCGGGCGCGACGGGCTGATCTGCGCGTACCAGACGCTCGGCTGGAACCCGGACCTCGCGCTCGGCACCCTGCGCCTCCTCGCGCGCCATCAGGGCAAGAAGGTCGACGAGTTCACCGAGGAGGAGCCCGGCAAGATCTTCCACGAGCTCCGCCGCGGCGAGCTCGCGCGGCTCGCGGAGATCCCGCACCGGCCGTACTACGGATCCGTCGACGCGACGCCGCTCTTCACCCTCGTCTTCGCGGAGGCGGTGAAGTGGACCGGCGACCGCGCGCTCTGGCGGGAGCTCCTCCCGGCCGCGGAGCGCGCGCTCACCTGGTGCGACACCTACGGCGACGCGGACCACGACGGGTACGTCGAGTACGGGCACCGGCCGTCGGACCTCGTGAGCCAGGGCTGGAAGGACTCGGCGAACTCGCTGAGCGATCCCGACGGCACGCCCTCGCAGCTGCCGGCCGCGCTCGTCGAGGTGCAGGCATACGTGTATGGGGCCAAGCGCGGCCTCGCCGACCTCTACGAGATCGACGGCGACACCGCGCGTGCGGCAAAGCTACGTGCCGAGGCCGCGGAGCTGCGCGAGCGCTTCGAGCGCGACTTCTGGATGGACGACGAAGGGTGCTACGCGCAGGCGCTCGACGGGCGGAAGCGGCAGGTGAAGGCCGTCACGAGCAACGCCGGACACGCGCTCTGGTGCGGGATCACCGCGAGGGAGCGTGCCGCGCGCGTGGTGCATCGCCTCATGGCGCCGGACATGTACACCGGCTGGGGCATCCGCACGCTCTCGAGCCGGTATCCGACGTACAACCCGATGAGCTACCACAACGGCTCGGTCTGGCCGCACGACAACTCGCTCATCGCGCACGGCTTCGCCCGCTACGGGTTCCGCGAGGAGGCGACCGAGATCGTGAGCGCGCTCATGGAGGCCGGCCGGCGGTTCCCGAACGCGCAGCTGCCGGAGCTCTTCTGCGGCTTCTCGCGCGATCTCCGCTTCTCTTCGCGGCCCGCCGATTACCTCGTCTCGTGCATCCCGCAGGCCTGGTCCGCCGGCATGGTGTTCCTCTGCCTCCGCACGATCCTCGGCCTCGAGCCCGACCTCTCGCGGCAACGCGTCGTCATCGAGCCCGCGCTCCCGCCCTGGCTCGAGCGCGTCGACGTCCGCGATCTCCGCGCGTACGAGGCGCGAGTCTCGTTCCGGGTGCGCAGGACCGCGAAAGGCGTACGCGTCGTCGGCGGACGCAGCCGTGTGGCGCGCGCGACGGTGGCGACGAGGGCCTGATGCCCCGCCCGCGACAAGGGATCGCGCTCCTTCACTACACCGCGCCGTCGATCCTCGGCGGCGTCGAGCAGGTGCTGGGCGCGCATGCGGCCGGGCTGCGGGCGCTCGGCGCGGAGGTGACGATCGTCGCCGGCCGCGGCCGCGCGGCGGCCGGAACGCGGCTCGCTCGCGTACCGGAGCTGGACTCGCGCCACCCCGCGGTCCTGCGCGACTTCGCGGCGCTCGCCCGCGGCGAGGTCACGCCGGGGCACGCCGCGCTCGCCGACCGGATCGAGCGCCGGCTACGGACGGTCCTCGCGAAGGCGGACCGCGTCGTCGTGCACAACGCGTTCACGCTCCACAAGAACCCCGCCCTCACCGTCGCCCTCGCGCGCCTCGCTCGCGAGCGGCCGGGTGCCTTCGTCGCGTGGACGCACGATCTCGCCTGGCGCGACGAGCAGTACGCCGCGCAGCGCCATCCCGGCGAGCCGTGGGACCTGTTCGCGCGCGCCCTTGCCGGCGTGCGCTACGTCGCGGTCTCCGAGGAGCGCGCGCGGCAGCTCGCGGAGCTCACCGGTCTCGCGCGCGAGCGGATCTGCGTCGTCCCGAACGGCATCGACATCGCGGGAGCGCTGGGCCTCTCGGCACAGGGCGCGCGCCTCGCCGAGAGCCTGGACCTCTATCGCGCCGACCCGCTCCTCGTGCTCCCGGCTCGCCTGACGCGCCGCAAGCGCGTCGAGGCGGCGATCGCGGCCACGAAAGCGCTCCGCGAGCGGGGCCGCGACGCGGCCCTCGTCGTGACCGGCCCGCCGGGCCCGCACAACGTCGCGAACCGCCGCTACCTCGAGGAGCTGACCGCGCTCGCGCGCGACGCGCCCGGGGTACACCTCCTTCATGCGCTCGGGATCCGCGCGCCGTACCGGCTCGTGGCCGACCTCTACGCGCTCGCCGACGCGCTGGTCCTGCCGAGCGCGAACGAGGGCTTCGGCATCCCGCTCCTGGAGGCGGCGCTGCACCGCCTGCCGATCGTGTGCAGCGATCTGGCGACGCTCCGAGCGGTCGGGGGCGACGCGGCGACCTATGTTCCGGCGGACGCCTCCGGCGACGTCATCGCCGACGCCGTCGTCGGCGTGCTCGACACGCCGGCGGCGCGGCTTCGCTCCGGCGCGCGCGCGCTGGCGTGGCCGCGCGTGATCGCCGATCGCGTCGCCCCGGTCGTGCTCGCGGGCCGGCCGTGAAGACCCTCATCGCCGTCGCCGACATCGAGCGTGACCGCGCGGTCGTCCAGACCGGCCTCGCCCTCGCGGGCGAGGACGACGTCGTCCTCGCCTCCGTGATCGAGGTGCCCGAGGACGTCACCCTGGCGGCGGCCCAGCCGCAGGCGAAGCAACTGCGGCGGTCGCTCGAGCTCCTCGCGGCCGAGGTCGCGCCAGGCCGGCGCGTTCGTTCGCTCGTGACCGTGGCGCGCCGCGGGTGGGACGCGATCCGCGAAGCCGCGACGACCGAGCGCCCCGAGGTCCTCCTCGTCGGCTGGCGCCGGCCGGGCTGGGACGTCCTCGGTCTCACGATCGAGGAGGTGCTGCGAGATCCCCCCTGCGATCTCGCCGTCGTCAAAGGCGCGCCGGCGCGGGCCCGGCGCATCCTCGTCCCGGTCCGGGGCGGCCGCTATGCCCAGCTCGCGGCGCGGATCGGCACGGAGCTCGCGCGGTCGAGCGACGGCGCGGTGACCCTCCTCCACGTCGCCGGCCGCAACGGCTCGCGCGGCCGTTCGCCCCTCTACCAGCTCCTCGGCGAGCGTGCCTACGACGAGCGCGTGGAGCGCCTCGTCACGCGCTCGGGCGATCCCGTCAAGGTCATCACCGACGAGCTCGCCGATCACGACGCGATCGTCTTCGGAGCGACCGGGCGTGAAGGCGCCGAGGACCCGCTCGGTCCCGTGGGCCAGGCCATGCTCGCGGCGGCGAAGAACGCGATCGTCGTGCGCACGCGGGCGCCGCTCGCGTCCGGCGTGTTCCTCGCCAGGCCGCGGCTTCCGGAGGATCGCGCCGAGCGGAGCAAGGTGGTCGGCGAGATGGTCGACAAGTGGTTCGCGCAGAACACCTTCAGCTCGACGGAGTTCGCGGATCTCCGCCGTCTCGTCGAGGAGAAGGAGCGCCAGGGTCTCCGTATCTCGGTCGGCCTGCCCGCGCTGAACGAGGAGGCGACGATCCGGAGGGTCATCCACTCGATCCGCTCGCGCCTCGTCGAGCGCATCCCGCTCGTGGACGAGATCGTCGTCATCGACTCGCGCTCCGAGGACCGCACGCGCGAGATCGCGGCGGACGAAGGCGTCGCGGTCTTCATCCACGACGAGGTCCTCCCGGAATGCGGCAGCTACCGCGGGAAGGGCGAGGCGCTCTGGAAGAGCCTCCATGTGATGACCGGCGATCTCGTCGTGTGGGTGGACACCGACGTCTCGAGCCATCACCCGAAGTTCGTGTACGGCATCCTCGGCCCGCTCCTCACGCGGCCGGACATCCAGTTCGTGAAGGCGTTCTACCAGCGGCCGCTGCGGATGGGCGACGAGCTGCAGGCGACGGGCGGCGGCCGCGTCACCGAGCTCGCGGCACGGCCGATCCTCAACCTCTTCTTCCCGGAGCTCTCCGGGATCGTCCAGCCGCTCGCGGGCGAGCAGGGCGGGCGGCGCGCGCTCCTCGAGCAGCTCCCGTTCTTCTCGGGCTACGGCGTCGAGACCGGTCTGCTCGTCGACATCCTGCAGCGCGCCGGGCTCGGCGCGATCGCACAGGTCGACATGAAGCAGCGCATCCACCGCAACCAGTCGCTCTACCGGCTCTCGATGATGAGCTTCGAGGTCCTCCAGGTCGCGCTCCGCCGCGTCGGCGAGGCGCAGGGGACGCGCCTCCTCGAGGAGGCGAACTTCACCATGAAGCTCATCACCGCGTCCGAGGGCCGCCTGCACCTGGAGATGCAGGACATCATCGACATCGAGCGGCCGCCCATCGCGAGCGTCCCCGCCTATCAGCAACGCCGCGCGCGCTAGCGTTCGCTCATGGACGTCCTCCGCCGGGTCGCCGACGCCCGCGCGTTCCGCGCGTCGGTGCCGGGCAGCCTCGGCTTCGTGCCGACCCTCGGCGCGTTGCACGCCGGACACGGCTCGCTCGTCGAGCGCGCCGTCCGCGAGAGGGCCGCCGCGATCGCGTCGCTCTTCGTGAACCCGACGCAGTTCGGGCCTGGCGAGGACCTCGCGGCCTATCCCCGGCGCGAGGCGGAGGATCTCGCCTTCCTCGAACGGCTCGGCTGCTCCGCGGTGTTCGTCCCGAGCGTGGAGGAGATGTACCCGCCCGGCGACGACACGCGCGTCCAGCCGGGCGCGATCGCGGCGCGCCTGGAGGGCGCCGCGCGGCCCGGTCACCTCACCGGCGTGGCCACCGTCGTGACCAAGCTCTTCGCGGTCGTCCGCCCGGACGTCGCGTACTTCGGCCAGAAGGACTTCCAGCAGCTGCGCGTCGTGCAGGCGCTCGCGGGTGATCTCCGGCTCGGCGTGCGCGTCGTCGGCTGCCCGACCGTCCGCGACGAGGACGGGCTCGCGCTCTCTTCGCGCAACGCGTATCTCTCGACGGACGAGCGGCGCGCCGCGCTCGCGCTCCCGCGCGGTCTCTTCGCGGCGCGCGCCGACTGGGAGCGCGGCGAGCGCGACCCCAAGCGCCTTGCGGACCGGGTGCGCCAGCACGCCGCCGCGCTCGCGCTCGAATACGTCTCCGTCGCCGACCCGCTCACGCTCGCCGAGCTCACACGCGCCGCCGAGCGCGCGGTGATCTCGCTCGCGGCGCGCGTGGGCCGAGCGCGGCTCATCGACAACGTCCTGCTAGGGATGGACGTCTCGGAGCTCGTCTAGCGGCATCGGGCCTGCTGCGCCTGCCGGCGATGCGCTCGTTCGCCGTCGCGCTCGTCGCGGTCGCCCTCCTCGGCGCCTGCGGCCCGTTCGAGGCGCGGCCGACGACGCCTCCCGCGAGCTCCTCTCCGGCCGCCGCGACCGAGCCGGCGGCCTCGCCGACGGCGACGTTCCCGGCGACCGCCGCCGCGACGGCCATCCCGACCGCGAGCGCGGCGCCGTGCGTCAACTCGTATCCCGGCGCGTCACCGGTGTGGGGTCCCGAGACGCGCCTCCGCGACCTGCAGTGGTCGCTCGACTCGGTGACCGACTTCTATGGGGTCGAGCCCGAATCACGGTGGAGCGTGCGCTTCTTCGTGCCGTCGGACGCGACCGGCGAGGTCACGATCGCGGTCAACGCGGTCCTCGAGGGGCCGGCCGGCCCGATCCGGATCACCCGGTACGCGGTCGGTGCCCCGGGGGCGCAGCCACGCCCCGCCAGGCAGCCGATCGTCCTGCGGCCGTGCCGCCTCGACGCGCCGGCGGGATCGCCCGATCGCGGCCTCACGATCCTCTACGTCTACGCGCCGCCGACCGACTCGGGCCGCTACTCGCTCAGCGTCCCGGGCATCAGCCTGCCCGTCGGCGCCGCGGGCGCGCGCTTCGACGTCACGCTCACCTGCGTCCGCGACACGCAGGCCGCGAGCGCCAGCTGCCGCTAGCCGCCGAGCGCGGGCACCAGCACGGTCATCGCCTGGTTCGCGGGAGCGCGCAGGCCGTGCCGCGCGGCCTCGCGGACGAGGGCGCCATTGATGGCGTCGATCTCGGTCGGCCGGCGCGCCGCGACGTCCGCGTGCATCGACGAGCGGTGTTCCGGCATCGCGGTCGTGAGCGCGCGCCAGTCCGCGACCGCCGCGTCGTCGCCGAGGGCGTAGCCGACCGCCGTCGCCACGCGCGCGGACTCGCGCGCGATCGCGTCGCAGAGCAGCGCGCGCCCCGGATCGCCGAGGAGCTCGCCGTACGTCGCGTCGAGGACCGCGCTGGTCGGGTTGAGCACGGCGTTCAGGACGAGCTTGCGCCAGACCGTAGGCCACGGATCGTCGACGATGGCCACGTCGGTCTTGCCCGCGCGCAGCAGTCCCGCGAGCGCCTCGAGCCGCGCGGCAGCGGCGCGGTCGGAGGGGCGCCCCGCCTCGATCCGGCCGGGGCCGGTCACGTAATGCGTCCCGTCCTTCCGCCAGCCCGCGCCCACGTAGATGACACCGACCGCGACGCGCTCGGCGCCCAGCGCGGCGGCCAGCGTCTCGTAGTTGCCGAGGCCGTTCTGGATCGTGAGCGCGACCCCGTCCGGGGCGAGGATCCGCGCCGCCTGCTCGGCGGCCCAGGCCGTGCCGGGAGTCTTCGTCGTCACGATCGCCACGTCGACCGTCGGCTCGCCATCCCGCAGCGGGGCCCGCGTGCGGTCGACGCGCACGAGCTCGCACCGGCCCGCGAGGACGTTCGCCACGTGCTGGCCGATCGCCCCCATGCCGAGGATCGCGACGCGCATCAACCGGCCTTCTGCGTGAGGCTCCGCTGGAGCGAGACCAGCTCGCTCTCCTTCATCGTGAAGCTGTGCTCATCGTCGGGGAACGTCCCCGCGCGGACGTCGCGGTCGTACTCGCGCAGCGCCTCGACGACGGCGGTGCCGATGTCGGCGTAGCGCTTGGCGAACTTCGGCTTGAACTCGCCGAAGAGCCCGAGCACGTCGTGGAGGACGAGCACCTGGCCGTCGCAGTCGACGCCCGCGCCGATGCCGATGGTCGGGATCCCGAGACGCTCGCTCGCGAGCGCCGCGACGGGCGCGGGAACGGACTCGAGCACGATCGAGAACGCGCCGGCGTCCTCGAGGGCGAGGCAGTCCTCGATGAGGCGGCGCGCGGCCCGCGCCGTCTTCGCCTGCACCTTGAAGCCGCCGAACTGCGCGACGCGCTGTGGCGTGAGGCCGACGTGGCCCATCACGGCGATGCCGCTGTCGACGAGGGCCCGGACGGTCTCGACGACCTCGTGGCCGCCCTCGAGCTTCACCGCGTCCATCCCGGCCTCCTTGAGGAACCGCGCCGCGTTGCGCAGCGCGTCCTGCGGGCCGGCCTGGTACGTGCCGAACGGCATGTCGCCGACGAGGAGCGGCCGGGTGGCGCCGCGCGAGACCGCTGCGGCGTGCCGGACCATGTCGTCCATCGTCACGGGGACGGTCGTCGGGTAGCCGAGGACGACCATGCCGAGTGAATCGCCGACGAGGATGACGTCAATGCCCGCCTGATCGACGAGCTTGGCGAACGCGGCATCGTACGCGGTCATCATCGTGATGCGCTTGCGGTCGCGCTTCATGGCGACGACGTCCGGAACGGTGATCTTCTTGGGAGGGACCGTGGTCGCGCCGCCGTACGCGGTCTGCTCGCTCATGTCGACCTCCGTCCAGGCCGGCTTCGTGCCGGTCCCGGCGTCGCCTCAATCGTACCGCGCCGGAATACCTCGCACGATTCATTCCAGCTCGCGGATCGCCGGGACGAGCAGGAGGAGGGCGCCGGCCGCCAGCGAGAGGACGCCCCCGATCGCGAAAGCGGGCGCGGGTCCCAGCGCCGCGACGATCCCCGCGAAGACGACCGGTGCGATCGGAAGGAGCA
>Ga0209160_1000922_pt1 | contig 24574 bp, 19 predicted proteins | sample GraSoiAngelo_153_FD_186167 | JGI IMG/M metagenome (GOLD analysis project Ga0209160, IMG submission 186167) | Grasslands soil microbial communities from the Angelo Coastal Reserve, California, USA - 14_1009_12_40cm (SPAdes) (version 2) | ecosystem: Environmental > Terrestrial > Soil > Grasslands ...
CACGGGCCCGGATCGGCGGGCGCTCACGGCCAACCGCGCCGCGGCCGATCTGTTCGGCCGGCCGCTCGAGGACCTGCCGGGAACCCCCATCGACGACCTGGTCGCGCCCGGCGAGCGCGCCAATGTCGCCGAGCACGAGCAGCTGGCCTTCCAGGGCGAGGAGCAGCACTACGAGACGAAGGTCGTGAGCGCGAGCGGCGAGGAGCGGGTGGTCGCCGTGTCCACGACACCGCTCGTGGTCGAGGGCGAGCTGATCGGGGCCGTGGCGACGCTGCGCGACATCACCGAGCAAAAGCAGGCAGAGGAAACACTCACCCGCTCCGAGGCTCGCTATCGCCATCTGTTCGAGTCGGCGTCCGATGCGATCGTTACCCTGGACGCAACCGGCCGCTTCACCACCGTCAACCACGCTTCCGAGATCATCTCGGGCTACCGCCGCGAGGAGCTGCTAGGGATGTTTTTCGCTCCCTTGTTCCCGGACGACGAGCTTCCCCGCGCCTTGAGCCACTATCAACGGGCGCTGGGGGGCGAGACGGGGTTGTTCGAGACTGCCTTCTACCGGAAGGACGGTGAAGTCCGGACCATTCAGGTCACGTACTCGACGCCGCAGCTCGACGAAGAAGTCCTGTGCGTCATCCGCGACGTCACCGACCAGAAGATGCTGCAGGAGCAGCTGATCCAGTCCGAAAAGATGTCGGCCATCGGGCAGCTCGTCTCCGGCGTAGCGCACGAGCTCAACAACCCGCTCGCGGGGATCTCGGCCTTCGCCCAGCTGCTGCTGAGTGAAAAGCGCTTCCCGCCCGATCAGCGCACCGCGGCCGAGATGATCTACGCCGAAGCCCGGCGCGCCTCGCGCATCGTGCAGAACCTCCTGACCTTCGCGCGCCAGCACAAGCCCGAGCGCTCGCCGACCTCGGTGAACCAGGTCCTGGACGACACCCTCGAGCTGCGGGGATACGAGCTGCGGGTGCGGGGGATCGACGTGCAACGCGACTACGACGACCAGGCCCCCGAGACCATGGCCGACGCGCACCAGCTGCAGCAGGTCTTCCTCAACCTCATCACCAACGCCGAGCAGGCGATGGAGCGGGCCGAGCGGGACCAGCAGCGCCTCACGGTGCGCACGCGCCAGGCCGGCGCCGTCATCCGCACCGAGGTCGAGGACACGGGTCCGGGCATCCCCCCCAACCTACTCGAGCGGATCTTCAACCCGTTCTTCACCACCAAGCCCACCGGGTCCGGCACGGGGCTGGGGCTCTCCATCTCCCTCGGCATCGTGCGCGAACACGAGGGGCGCATCTGGGCGGAGAACGCCCCACAGGGCGGCGCCCGGTTCGTCATCGAGCTGCCGGTCGTGGCGCCACGCGCCACGGGCGAGTTCCCGAGCGCGCCGCTGGTGCAGCCCGTCACCGACCGGCTGCACGTGCTCGTGGTGGACGACGAGGCCTCGGTCCGGGTGGCGCTGCAGCGCTACCTGTCCAGTCGCGGCCACGAGGTCGAGACGACCGCCAGCGGCCGGGAGGCCCTCGCCCGGATGCGCGAGGACGCCTTCGACGCGGTCATCATCGACATGCGGATGCCGGACCTGTCGGGAGAGCAGCTGTTCGGAGAGCTCAAGGCCCGCGATCCGTCCTACGCGGATCGCGTCATCTTCACGACCGGGCAGCTGGTGGACGACACGGTGCGCAACTTCCTCTCCTCCACCGGTCGCCCCTGCGTGCCGAAGCCGTTCGAGTTCAGCGCGTTCGACCAGGTGCTGCCGGCGCGCCGCGCGACCGTCTAGACGCGCTGCAGGCGAGGGGCGCGCTGGAGCAGCCGGCGCATCTCGACCTGCTTCTCCTGGAGCAAGCGCTGCAAGTCGTTTAGCCGCTCTCGCAAGCCACTCTCCTCCTGCCGCTCTTTGCGTTCCAGCTCGCGGCGCATGCGATGCTCCCGGGCCTCCGGAACCTTCCACGTGAGCGACATCCGCTTCTGCTTGCGCAGGATGTCTATCGACACGGATTCCCCCGGCTCGTAGGACCGTAGGATGCGCATCGCGTGGTACTGGCTGGTCGGTTTCCGCCCGCCGATCGCCAGGATCACGTCCCCGCCCCTGAACGGCAAGGTCGAGTCGGCGGGGGCCTTCACCACGAGAATGCCGTCCTTCGTACCGAAGTAGTCCCCCAGATCCGCGTTGAGGCTCACCAGCTCCAGGTCACCCCAAGGCTCCCCAAACGACCACTCGAAGTCCATCCCCGGCATTCCCTGCATGTGCGGCATGGCGATAGCGGGACCGGGCATTTCCATCCGCATGGCGCCGTCCAGGTCCTCCGCGACGAGCGTGGCCTGTTTCGTGTCGGCGCCGCGGTGGTACTCGATCCGCACGGTGTCGCCGGGCTCGAGCTTGCGGGCCAGCGCGACGAGCTTGCGCCCCGGGCCCGACTCGTCCTCGTCTTCGGCCTTGATGCCTCCGAGCGATGTGCCGGCGAACTTGCTGATGATGTCACCCACCTTGAGGCCCGATTTCTCGGCCGGGCCGCCCGGCGTTATCCCCTCGATCTTGGCCCCGATCTTGTCGCTCTCCGCGCTCGCATCGGTCCGCACGACCACCCCGATACGGCCGTGGTTGTCGCTGAATGCAAAGGAGAACGTGCGCGGCGCCCGCGGCGCCCGCGGCGGGCGAGGCGTCGGCGCGGGCTCCTGCGCGGTGAGCCCGGCCGCCCACAGGGCCGCGACGGCGGCGATGACCAACCACTGACGTTGCATGTGCGATACCTCCGGGGCCTAGAGCCCCACGTAAGCGGCCCGCGTCACGTGAACCCCCACCAGCTGCTGCATGAGATCCACCCGCTGCTGCCACAGTTTGACGAGCTCCTCGGGACCCGGCGGCGCCTCCAGCGGTCCCAGGCGGGCCAGCTCGCCGTCGATGACGGCAATGCGATCCTCCAGCGCAGCCGCGAGCGCGGCGGCGCGGCCGCTCATCACCCGCGCGTCGGGGTCGACGCGTCCGAGCTGCTGCTCGAGCGTCGCCGATTCCTGCTTCACACGAGCGAGCTCGGCCGCGTCCGCCTGGCGCGTGCCGAACGGGCGGAACACGAGCAGCCCGGCGACCGCCGCGGCGGTCGCCGGGCTGCTCGTGTTCCGCCCGTTCGGCCGCCGCCGCCGCTCGGCGACCACGGCCTCGCGCACCGCGGGCCAGCGGTCCCGCGAGGGGCGCCGCGTCGGCAGCGCCTTGAGCTGCGCGATACGTTGATACAGCGCGTCGAGCTCCCCACGGCACGTCGCGCACGCGTCCGCATGCGAGCGCGCCCAGCCAGACGCCTCGCCTGCCTGCAGGGCCAGCAGATCGTCCATCGTGCAATGCATCATGGTGCGGCTCCTTCGTCATCCAGCATGCCGCGCAGGCGCGCGTGCGCCCGCGCCAGCTGCGACTTGGAAAAACTCACCGTCTTGCCCATCCGCTCCGCGATCTCTTCGTGCGTGTACCCTTCGACGTCGTGCAGCCATACCACCGCGCGCGATGTCTCGCTCAACCGCTCGAACGCGCGCTCCAGGTCGACCCGCGCCGGCACGCCCACGCCTCCCGGTCCGGCCGCCGCTTCCTCGTGCAGCTCCTCCGTGGCGCGCAGCTGGTTGCGCCGGATCCGCATCAGCGCCTTGGACGCCGCGATCTGCCGGATCCATCCCCACAGATGCCCCTCCGCCCGATACTGCTTGATGCTCCGGACCACCTCGAGGAACGTCTCCTGCATCACGTCCTCAGCGTCCTCCGGGCTGCGCAGCATCCGGAGCGCGACGTTGTACACGGGCGTCTCGAACGCCCGGTACAGCGCCTCCAGCGCTTCCAGGTCGCCGGACTTCGCCCGGGCAACGAGAATGTCGGGGACGGCGAGCGAGATGGTCATCTCCTGAAATACATAGATGCGTCGAGTACGTAAGGCGTCGCGGAACGGCGTCACGAGAACGGCGTCGCGGAACGGCGTCGGCCACGTATTTCCGCGACCTCGTTCCGTGACGCCGTTCCGTGACGCCGTCTAACCAATTGCCATTCTGAGAGTTGCAACTATCTTACGGCATGCCCCTCGACCGCGAAACGCTGCATCACTGGCTGCACCACTGGCAGGACGAATCCGACGCCGCCTACCTGTACCTCGTGCTCGCCGGTCAGGAGCCGGACCAGAAGCGCAAGGACGTCTACATCAAACTGGCCGGCGTGGAAGAGCGGCACGTGCAGATGTGGGAGCAGCTGCTCGCGGAGCACGGCCACACGGTCGGACGGCCGCGACCTTCGCTGAACGCGCGGCTGCGCGCCTGGTTCGGGCGGCGCTTTGGGACGGGCTACCTGCTGCCCTTGCTCTTGCGGGAGGAGGGGCAGGAGGTGAAGGGGTACATGGACCTCCACCAGCGAGCGACGTTCGCCGACGCGCGCGAGGTGTCGCTCAAGCTCGCGAAGGAGTCGGCGGCCCACGCCGGGACGCTGGCGGACCTGGCGGGCCGGGCGGCGGAGCCGTGGCACAACACCGGGTCGGGCGGGTTCCTGCGCAACGTCGTGTACGGCTTCAACGACGGGCTGACCGCCAACTTCGGGCTCGTGGCGGGCGTGATCGGCGCCAGCGTCACGCCCCACGTCGTGCTCCTCTCGGGTCTCGCCGGCATGATCGCGGACGCGCTCTCGATGGGCGCTTCGGGGTACCTCGCGGCGAAGAGCGAGCAGGAGGTGTACGCCCACGAGATCGCCATGGAGAAGGAAGAAATCCGGATCATGCCCGAAGTGGAGGAAGAGGAGATCGCCCTGGTCTATCAGGCCAGGGGCATCGAATCCGGGATGGCCCGCCAGATGGCGGCCGAGGTGATGCGCGACTCGCAGCGGGCGCTGGACGAGCAGGTGCGCGAGGAGCTCAAGATCGGGGAGGCGCACTCGACCCCGTTCAAGGAAGGATGGGTCACGGGAGTGTCCACGGCGGTCGGGGCGCTCATTCCGGTGGCGCCGTTCCTCGTGCTGAGCGGGGGGACGGCCGCGTGGGCCGCATTCGCCATCGCCATGCTCTCCCACTTCGCGGTCGGCGCGGCACGCAGTTTTTTCACGGGCCGCGGCGTGATCCGCAGCGGGATCGACATGTTCGTGGTGGGGCTGGGCGTGGCCGCCGTCGGGTTCGTCGTGGGCGACGTGATCGCGAAGGTGCTCTAGACTACCAGGTTGAGCAGGCGGTCCTGCACGTAGACCGTCTTTCGCAGCGGCTTCCCGTCCACGAACTTGCGGACCGACTCGTCCTGCATCGCCAGGGCAACGACCTCCGCCTCGCTCGCGCCGCGGCCCACCGTCACCCGGCCCCGCACCTTGCCGTTCACCTGCACCACTACCTCCACGTCTCCCGCCGCGGCGAGCCGCTCGTCGAACGCCGGCCATGCCGCCGTGAAGATCGAGCGCTCGTGTCCGAACAGGGACCACAGCTCCTCGGCGAGGTGCGGCGCGTACGGCGCCACCATCACGACCAGCGGCTCGATGGCTCCCCGGGCCACGACATGCTCGTCGCGCACCGTGTTGAGATACTCCATCATCGCCGAGATGGCCGTGTTATAGTCGAGCCGCTCCGTATCGGTCGTCACCTTCTTGATCGTTTGGTGCAGCTTGCGCTCCACCACTGACCCCGGGAACCCCGGGCTTGCGCCCGGGGTCAGGGCCGCGGCTTCATGCGCCACCGCCCACAATTTGTCGAGGAAGCGGCGCACACCGATGATGCTGGTGTCGCGGAAGTCGCCGCCCTCCTGGAAGGGGCCGAGGAACATCAGGTACATGCGCAGCGTGTCGGCGCCCCACTTCTGGATGTAGGCGTCCGGGATGACCACGTTGCCACGCGACTTGGACATCTTCGCGCCGTCCTTGATGATCAGCCCATGCGCGCGCAGCTTCGGGAACGGCTCGTCGAACTGCACCTTGCCGAGCTCGTGCAGTACCATCGTGATGAAACGGGAATAGAGCAGGTGGAGCACGGCGTGCTCGTTTCCGCCGATGTAGCTCGACACGGGCAGCCACGTCTGGGTGCGCGCCGGGTCCCACGGCCGGTCGTCGAATTCGGTCGACGGGTAGCGCAGGAAGTACCAAGCCGAATCGAGGAACGTGTCGGACACGTCGGTCTCGCGCCTGCCCTGCGCGCCGCACCGCGGGCACTTCACGAAGTACCACTCCTTGTGGCGGGCGAGCGGCGAGACCCCGCTCGCATCGGGGCGGAAGTCCTGGATGAACGGCAGCTCCACGGGGAGGTCCCGCTCCGGCACCGGCACGGGACCGCAACGGTCGCAATAGATGATGGGGATGGGTGGTCCCCAGTAGCGCTGGCGCGAAATGCACCAGTCGTGCAGCCGGTACTGCACCTGCGGCGTGGCGAGTCTCCTCTCCTTGAGCCAGGCGATGATGGCGCCCTTCGCCTGACGGCAGGGCAAGCCGTCGAACTCCCGCGAGTTCACCAGCACGCCGTCCTCGCCGACGCGGGGGAGCGGCTCGCCCCCGCCGGAGCGCACCACCTCGCGGATCGGCAGTCTGAACTGCGTCGCGAACTCGAAGTCGCGTGCGTCGTGGGCCGGCACGGCCATGATCGCCCCGGTGCCGTACTCCATGAGCACGTAGTCCGCGATCCAGACGGGGATCGCCTCGCCCGTGGCCGGATTGCGGGCGTAGGAGCCGAGGAACACGCCGGTCTTGGTCTTGTCGCCCCCCCCTACCCGACGGGACACGACGTCCTTCCCCTGCATCTCACGTCGGTAGGTGTTCACCGGACGCCGCTGCTCGTCGGCCGTGAGCTGGTCCACGAGTGGGTGCTCGGGGGCGAGCACGAGGTACGTCGCGCCGAATATCGTATCGGGACGCGTCGTGAACACGGGGATCTTCGCGCCGGCCGGGGTCTCGAAAATCAGCTCGGCGCCCTCGCTGCGACCGATCCAGTTGCGCTGCAGCACACGGGTCGAGTCGGACCAGTCGAGCCGCTCGAGGTTCCTGAGCAGCGGCTCCGCGTACTTCGTGATGTTGAAGAACCACTGCTCCAGGAAGCGCTGCTCGACCTTGGTGTCGGGGTGCCGCTCGCAGTAGCCGTTGATCACCTGCTCGTTCGCGATGACGCTCATGTCCTTGGGGCACCAGTTGACCGCCGCCTTCTTGCGGAACGCCAGCCCGGCGGCGAACAGCTGCAGGAAAATCCACTGCGTCCACTTGTAGTAGCGGGGGTCGGTGGTGGAGAGCTCGTGCCGCCAGTCGAACATGCCGCCGAACCGGCGCAACTGGCGGCGGAAGGTCTCGATGTTCTTGGGAATCAGCTGGGCCGGGTTGATCCCCACCGAGAGTGCGTAGTTCTCCGAGTGGATGCCGAACGCGTCGAACCCGATGGGCTCGAACACGTCGTACCCCTGAAGCCGTTTGAACCGCCCGTAGATGTCGGCGCCGGTGAATGCGAACATGTTCCCCACGTGGAGGCCTTCGGCCGAGGGATAGGGGAACATCATGAGGTTGTAGAACGGCCGGCGCGCTCGGTCCAAGTCGGGCTGGTTGGTGTGCTCGCGCACCCAACGCTCCTGCCACCTGGCCTCGACCAGCTGCGGGTCGTACGGCGGGACCTGAGTCATAAGTCCATGAAATTAAACAGGCTTGCTCAACCCGGTAACCCTGCGTAGCTTCGCTTCCGACCCGCATCATGTCCAGTCGCACCCCGCAGCTCCGGCAGAGCTTCCTGGTGACGGGGGCGGCCGTGGCCCTCGTCCTGGTGACGGGGTTTGCCCTCCTCTCGAGCCGCAGCGCCAGCCGGATCGTCGAGCGGCAGGCGAACGCGCGCGGCCAGGACCTGGCAACGCACGTCGCCTCGCTGGTGGAGCTGTATTTGCGCGAGCGCCGCCGTGAGGCCGAGGCGCTGGCGGGCTCTCCCGCCGTGGTCCGAGCGGCGCTCGAGGCGTCGCAGGCCGCCGTGCGCCAGCGCCTGCCGCAGCTCGACATCCCGACGCTCGAGCGGATGTTCAATCAGCGGCGCGAGCTCGGCGGCGATGCGGATCTCGCGGCCTACCTGCGCGGCTACTCCCAGCACTCCGACTTCGCCGAGCTCTTTTTCACGGAAAGCCACGGCTACAACGTGCTCGCGTCGGACCGCACCTCGGACTTCGTCCAGGCGGGCGAAGGCTGGTGGCAGCAGGCCGTGAAGACCGGGACCTACGAGGGTCCGCCGCGGTACGACTCGTCGGCGGCCGTGGTCTCGCTCGAATACGACGTCGCGATCCGCGCGCCGCGCGTGGGGCGTCCGGTGGGCGTCCTCAAGGCCGTGTTCGCGCTGGATCGCCTGTCGCAGCTCCTGGCCTCCGCCGACCTGCCCGGCGGGGTGCGGCTCGAGGTCGTCGACGCCCAAGGCCGGCGCATCGTCACGCCTGACTCGGCCGATCTGCTGCGCCCGTTGCCGCAGGCGGCGGACATCCCGCGGCAATCGCACCCCGCGACGGCGCGCGTGTCGGGGCCGGGAGGGAGTGCGGATCTGGTCGTCACGGTGCCTACCGCGGACGGGAAATGGTGGGTGGTGTTCCGCGAGCCCGAACGAGCCGCCTACGCCGTGGCGCGCACCACGGCGACGAACATCGTGCTGTGGACGGTGGCCCTGTTCGGCGCGGCGCTGACGCTGCTGGTCGTATTCTGGCGGCGGCTCAACCGGCGCGTCACGGAGCCGGTCAGGGCGGCGGGGGCGATCGCAAGCCGGGTGGCGGGCGGCGATTTGTCGGTGACGGTCGTGACCGAGCGCACCGAAGCCGCCGAGGTGGGCGATCTGCTCTCGTCCGTGCACTCCATGGTCGTGGCGTTGCGCCGGCTGGTGGGTGCCATTCGCACGGCCGCGGACGAAGCGGCGGCCATGGCCACCGAGATCTCGGCCTCGACCGAACAGATGAGCGCGTCCACCGAGGAGATGTCGGCCACGTGCCAGGACCTGACCAAGCGTGCCGCGGAGCAGGCGCAGCTGGTGCGGGCGGCCGCGGACGACGCAGCCAAGATCCTCCAGATCGCGACCATCCTCGCGGCCGGCGCCGACGACTCGGTGCGGCGCAACAGCGCCGTCGCCGGGGTCGCCAAGCGGCACAAGGACGTGCTGGACCAGAGCACCGCCCAGCTCGCGAAGCTCGTGGAAGAGGTGGAGCGGGGCGCGGCGGAGGCCGACGCCCTGGCGCGCGCATCCGCCGACATCCAGAAGTTCGTGGCCCAGGCCAAGGCGGTCGCGACGCAGACGAACATGCTGGCCTTGAACGCGGCCATCGAAGCGGCGCGCGCCGGACCGCAGGGGCGCGGCTTCGCAGTCGTGGCGGACGAGGTGCGCAAGCTCGCCTCGGTGGCCGCCGCCGCCGCGACCGATACGGCCGACACGGTGCGCGGCGTGCTGGGGCGTGTGCAGGCGACGCGCGATCGCCTGGCGCACCTCGCTCAGGGCGCGGGCGCGGCGCGGGAGGCGGCCCAAACGGCGGCTCAGGGGCTCGGGACGGTGGCCGCCGAGGCGGAGGCCAACGACGTGTGGAGCCGCGAGATCGCCAACATGGCGGGTGAGATGCGACGGCTGGTCGAGGAAATCGGGGCGCGACTCAACTCCGTGGCCGAGGGAACGGAGAACCTGCTCGCGTCGGCGCAGGAGATCGCCGCGTCGAGCGAGGAGCAGAGCGCTTCGACCGAGGAGATCGCGTCGTCCGCGAACCAGCTCGCCGAGGCAGCGGACAAGCTCACCGGGGCGGTCAAGTCATTCCGCCTGCTGGCCGACGAGGAGCCGCCCCGGCAGGCGGCCGACTAACCCGGAACCAATCGGCCGCGCGCCCCGTACGGAACACGCACGCCGTCCTATGCCCTCGAGCGGAGCCGTCCCAAAATGAAGCGCCGCAGTATGTTCGTCGCCGTCTCGATGGTCGTCGTGCTGGGGCTGGGCGCCATGGCTGCCGCGGGAAAGCTGGGCGGCGGGAAAAAAGACGGATCGAAGGCGGTGGCCGTGGCCCGCGGGTCGCTGGTCGATAAGGCCCTCGCCGTCGGCACCATCGAGCCGCGTGTCGAAGTCAGCGTCAAGTCCATCCTCGCCGGCGTGGTGCGCCAGCGCTTCGCCGCAGTCGGGGACTTCGTCAGGCGCGGCCAGCCGCTGCTGGAGATCTCGCCCAACCCGACGCCGCTGGAAATGGTGGAGCTGCGCCGCAGCGTCGAGCTGCGCGAGATCGAGCTCAAGAACCTGGAGCGCGACCTGGCCCGCCAGCAGGAGCTGCGCAACCGCAACCTGATTTCGCCCTCCGACATCGAGATCGCTCAGCAACACGTGGACGAGTCGCGCAGTCAGCTCTCGCTCGCGCAGGAACGGCTGGCGTTGCAGGAAGGCGGCAAGGTGCTCACCGGGGGCAAGCAGGTCGAGACAGTGGTTCGCGCGCCGATCGACGGCTACATCCTCGAGGACTCCATCGAAATCGGTGATCCCGTGGTGCCGCTCACGCCGTACCAGGCCGGCACCGTGCTGATGCGTATGGCGGCCATGCGGGACTTGATCTTTCGGGGCACCGTGGACGAGATCGACGTCGGTCGGCTCAAGGAGGGCATGCCGGTGACGATCAAGATCGGGGCCCTGCCCAACGCGAGCGTGAAGGGCCGCCTCGAGAAGATCTGGCTCCAGGCGCACAAGCAGGAGCAGGCGACGGTGTTTCCGATCGAGATCGTTCTGACCGAGGTGGAAGGGGCCACGTTGCGCGCCGGCTACTCGGCCAATGCGGAGGTGATCATCTCTCGCCGCGACAGCGTGCTCTACATCCCGGAGCGGCTCATCACGCACCGCAACGACTCGAGCTTCGTGACCGTGCGTACCGGCCCGGGCAAGACAGTGGAGCGAAGCATCAAGACCGGTCTCTCCGACGCGATCAACATCGAGGTGCTGCGGGGCCTGCAGGCGAGCGATTCGATCGTCGAGCCTCCCCCGCGCGAGATCAGCTGACGTGTGGCGCGAGTTCTTCGCCGACCTGCGGGCGCAGAAACTCCGCACCTCCCTCACCGTGCTGGGGATCGCCTGGGGCACCGTGGCCGTGGTGGTGCTGCTGGCGTTCGGCGTCGGCCTGGAGCGGCAAACGAAGAAGCGGTTTCACGGCTTGGGTGACCGGATCGTCATCCTGTGGGGCGGACGCACCACGAAGCCGTTCGCCGGGTTCGGCGACGGCCGCTCCATCCGCCTGCAGGCGGAAGATGTGCCGCTGCTCGCCCGCGAGGTCGCCGAGATCGAGAACATCAGCCCCGAGTACATCACGCAGAACGCGCGGTTACGGCGCGGCGTCAAGGCGGCCGTGCCCGCCGTCACCGGCATCCTCCCGGTGTACGGCCAGATGCGCAACATCATCGCCGAGGCGGGCGGTCGGTTCATCAACGACCGCGATGTCGCCGAGCGCAGGCGCGTGGCGGTGCTGGGCGACGAGCTGGCCAAGCTGTTGTTCGAGCACGACGCACCGGTCGGCCAGCAGGTGTTCCTGGGCGACGCGCCGTTCACGGTCGTGGGTGTGATGCGGCCCAAGCTGCAGAACTCCTCCTACCAGGAGCGCGACAAGGACCGGATCTTCATTCCGGCGACGACGCACTATGCCCTGTTCGGCAATCGGTTCCTCAGCAACATCGTCTACCGAGCACGATCGCCCGAGGTCACCAAGGCGGCCGAGCGGCGGGTGTACGAGACGTTGGGGCGCAAGGACCGGTTCGATCCGCAGGACAAGGATGCGCTGGCGTTCTGGGACACGAGCGAGTGGGAGACCCGCTTCGGCCAGATGTTCGTGGCTTTCAACATTTTCTTCGCAATCGTGGGGAGCTTCACGCTGCTGGTGGGTGGCATCGGCGTGGCGAACATCATGTACATCGTGGTGCGGGAGCGGACGCGCGAAATCGGCGTCCGCCGCGCCGTCGGTGCCAGGCGCGCCGACATCATGCGACAGTTCTTCGCCGAGGCGCTGATGATCGTGTCGCTGGGCGCGATGCTCGGGCTGCTGCTCTCGGTCGGGCTCGTCACCGCCCTGGGCGGCTTGCCCATTAAAGAATTCGTCGGCGTCCCGACCATCTCGCCCCAGGTGCTCACGGCGACGCTGGTTCTGCTGGCGGCGGTCGCCTTTGCCGCCGGCCTGATGCCGGCCCGACGGGCGGCCGCGCTCGACCCGGTGGAAGCGCTGCGCACCTAGCCATGTTCTACATCCTGCTCCAGGACTTCATCGGCGACCTGAAAGCGCAGCGCACCCGGGCCTTTCTCACGTTCTTCGCGGTCACGTGGGGCACGCTCGCCGTCGTGTTACTGCTCGCGTTCGGGGAGGGACTCAAGCGCACGGTGCGCGACGGCCTGCTGGGCGCGGGCGAACGGATTTTCATGATCTACGGCGGTGAGACGAGCAAGACATTCGCGGGACTGAGCCAGGGCCGGCCCATCCGGCTCGTAGAGGAAGACCTGGACCTGCTCCAGCGCGCGATCCCCGACATCGATCGGGGGAGTGTCTCGTACGGACGCTGGGGCACCGCGTTTCAGATGGGCAAGACGCGCACCAATGCGTATCTCGAGGGCGTCGGCCCCGAGCACGAAGCGATGCGTCACATGGAGCCGGCGCAGGGCGGGCGCTTCATCAACCCCGCCGACGTCGCCCAAAAGCGGCGCGTGCTGTTCCTCGGCAACGAGCTGGCGGAGCGAATCTTCGGCAAGGGCGTGGATCCGATCGGCAAGAGCGTGGTGGCGGACGGCCTCCCCTTCACCGTGGTGGGGGTGCTGCGGAAGAAATTCCAGGACTCGAGCAACAACGGGCCGGACGCCGAGCGCGCCGTGGTCCCGTACTCGACCTTTCGCACCATCTGGGGAAACCGGTTCGTGAGCCATCTGATCGTGCAGCCGCACGACGCCTCTCGCGGACCACTGGTCAAGGCGGAGCTGTACCGGGTGCTGGGGCGGAAGTATCGCTTCGACCCCACGGATGAGCGGGCCCTGGGCATCTGGGACTTCATCGAGAGCGAGCAGGAGAACCTCGCCGTCGGGCTCGGCATCCAGATCTTTATGGGGCTCGTCGGCGCCTTCACCCTGCTGATCGCCGGCGTCGGGGTCGCGAACATCATGTACGTCGTCGTGAAGGAGCGGACCCAGGAGATCGGCATCAAGCTCGCTCTCGGGGCCCGCCGCCGGCACATCATGGGACAATTCCTGTTCGAGGCCATGACGATCGCCGTGTCCGGGGGTCTGGTGGGGCTGGTGACGGCGGCGTTGATCGTGATGGGAGTGGACGCGATCCCGACGGCGGGCAATCCGGCGATGCAGTACATCCTGAGCCCGAAGCTGTCCTGGCCGATCGCCCTCATCTGCGTGGGCATCCTCATCGGCGTGGGACTCATGGCCGGCATTCTGCCCGCGCGCCGCGCCGCGGCGGTGGATCCGGTGGAGTCGCTGCGGTACGAGTAGACACGCATTCACCGAGCCAGCTCGAAAAGACATCGCACCCTAACGTGTCGGCACCGCCGAGCTGAGCGTCGAAACACCGTTTTCGTCGAAGCTCTCGATCGCCGCCCAGTACGCTTGCCCCACGGTGAGCGCCCGCAGCTCGAGCAGCGTCCCCTGGTCGGCAAACCGCTGGTAGGTCTGATACAACTTGGAGGGTGAGATGCCCCAGCGCACGTTGTAGCCGACGACGCCGGGCACGGGCTGCCACGTGATGGCCGCGTTGCGCTCGTCCCGATCGCGCCGCGCAACCAGGCCTGCGGGTGTCGCCGGCCGCGATCCTGTGCCGTTGCCAAATACGCGGATATCGCTGATGGCCAGGGTGGCGGCGCCGACATGAATGTGCTCGTACCGTACGAAACGCGCGCGCGTGCGCTGCGCGAGCTCGATGTACGCGTTGGGCCGATCACGCCTTTCGTGCGAAAGGTCCGCCACGGTTTTCCACTCGACGCCGTCCACCGACGCCCGCAGGCGGAATTGCGTGACCACGGTGGAGTCGGTGCCGTAGAGACCCGACTTGTAATCGGCGTAGTTCACCTGGATGGCTTTCACATCGTACGCGCGGCCCAAGTCAATCGTCAGCCACTCGCCGGGACGATTCTTCCTGGCCACCCAGAAGGTGCGCGGGTTCTCATCGGTGACGTAGCTCGCGGGAAAGCTGTCGAGCGCGGAGGATGCGGTCGTCGATTTGCGGTATGACAGCAGCATCCAGCCGGTGAAGAGCTCGTCGCTCACGTGCCAGGGCCGCGTCGGCAGCCAGTGCGGGAAGTCGCCGAAGCGCGTGTCGACATACATCTGGCCGTCCGAGTCGAACCCCGCGGGGTGCAGACCGATGCGGCGCTCGAAGTTCCAATTGACCCCAATCCACGGCGTCCCCGTGTTCCACCAATTGCCGTACACGTCCTGGAACGTGTTGCCGTGTCCGGCGCCCTGGACGAATCCGCCAGGCCGGTACGCGACCGGGTTGTATGGTGCGTACGTGAACGGGCCGAGCGGATCGTCGGCGACGTAGACGCCGGTCGCGTAGACGTTGTACTCCGTGCCCGGCGCCCCGTACTGGAGGTAATACCGTCCCGCGTACTTGGTCATCCAGGCGCCTTCGATGAACGGCCGGGTCGTCGTGTCGCGATGGTCCTGGCCGAACCGCTCCCACCCGTGCTTCTCGGGCTCGAGACCGAACAGCCATTTCGGCGTTCCCCGGTAGGCGAGTTGCCTGGTCTTGTCGAGCTCGATGACATGCAGCGGATAGGCGTTCGAGGAGTTCCAATAGAGGAACCAGCGGTCCGTGTCCGGATCGTAAAAGAACGCGGGGTCCCAGGGACCGGGTTGCACCGAGTCCGGCTGGGCGAGCTCGTCGGTCTCGCGTGCGCGCGCCAGCGGCAGCGGGGGGAGCAGCCGATTGTAGAATTCCACGCGTCCGGTCGCCGGCTCGGTGAGCATCAGGATCGGCAGCGGAGAGGTCGTCGCCGGCAGGAGATAGATGGTGTCCCGCACGGACAACGCGGCAGGTGCCACGACGTCGGTCAGCGGCCAGCGCGTGGGCGTGATGTGGCGCCAGGTGCCGAGGTCGTGGGACTGCCAGTAGCCGTCGCCGATCGTCTCGAAGAGATAATAGTCGCCGCGGTGCACCACTATGACGGGATCGGCGCCGGAGCGGTAGGAGATGGCTTGGTTCTTCTGCTCGAAATTGTAGCGGTAGTCGATGTCGATCGGGTTGGCATACGTGCGCTGACCGAGCGGCGGGGTCTGTGCCGCCCCACGCGCGGTGGCGATGACGGTCAGCACACCAGCAGCGTGTCGCGCCACGGACGTCATGGAAGTCTGCCTCACGGATCGCGCGGAAGCTGCGGGCGACTCTCCCGCCGGCGCAAGGCCCGTGTGTTGTCCCTGCGCAAGAGGCTCATTTGAGGTATGATGCGCCCCACTGGGTGAATTAGGCTGGACGTTTCCGTCGTAGGAGATGAGGCGCGCTATGAAGAAGGCCATCGGCGACAACATGATTGCGAAAGAGTGGGGGTTCGAAAAAGGCCTGGAGCTCGTCAAGCAGGCCGGGTTCGACGGCATCGAACTGTGGCTGGGCGACGTCCCGTGGTTTCAGCTGAGCACCGCGGATAGCGCAGTGCGGGAGCTGCGGCGGAAAGTAGAGGACGCCGGCCTCGTCGTCTCCAACGTGTCGACCGGATTGCACTGGGCCTCCCCCCTTTCTTCGCGCGACCCCAAAGTCCGGGCCCAGGCGGTGCGCATCGTGGAGCGGGAAATCGAGACCGCGGTGCTGCTCGGAACCGATGCGATCCTGCTCGTCGCCGGCCTGGTCACCGAGGAGGTCCCCTACACCGAGGTGTACCAGCGCTGCCTGGATGCCCTCAGGCCGCTCGGCGAGAAAGCCGCGCGGACCGGCGTGAGGATCGGTTGCGAGAACTGCAACGCCGAGCACCGGTTTCTCATCAGCCCGCGCGAATTCTGGCAATTCCTGAACGACGTGGCGAGCCCCGCGGTGGGTATCCACCTCGACGTCGGCAACATCCACGACACGGGGTTTGCGGAACAGTGGATCGAGATCCACGGGCCCAGGATCACTCGAATTCACGTGAAAGACGTGATGAAGAAGCGCGGGCGCTGTGGCGACCAGAGTGTGTACACGAACTTGTTTCTGGGTGACAACAACTGGCCCGCTATTCGGGCGGCGATGACCAAAGTGGGTTACGACGGCTGGCTGGTGGCGGAGATGGAGGCGCGCTACCGCTACGCGCCGGACCAGCAGTTTTTCGACACCGCCCGGGCCATGGACCGGCTGATTTCTGGAAGGCTGTGAGATGGGCATCACCCGCCGGCGCTTCGTGGGCTGTGTCGCCGCGGCGGCCACCATCGGGCTGCCGCGCGATCTGTGGCGCTCCGGTGCGATTCCCAGATGGGTCCTCCTTGACCTCAAGGAGGCCTGCAGCCTGAGCGAGTCGGTTTCGGGATACGAGTCCGCGCTCGCCGCTGTGGGGGAGCCGTGGATCCGCTCCGACGCGTGGTCGGTGATCCGCTGCACGGGGCTGATCGTCCCGGCGGCTCTGGCGATTCCGCTGCCGGCCGTGCGCGCCATTGTGACCTGTCTGGCCCGGGGGGCGACGGTAATTCTCGAGTCGGGCGCAGCCTTCGCGGGCGGGCCGGATTTCCGGGCCCACCGCGCGGTACTGCGCGACTGCTTCCAGGTCCGCATCGAGGCACCGGTACAGCTGTGGCGCGCGCGCTCAAGCTGGCGAGGCGTACCCTATGTGGACTATACCTGGCCCTTCCCCGCGAAGCTCCGCGATTTCAGCCGCGTGGTGCCTCTCGAGCGCCAGGCAGGGGAGATCGTCGCGTGGGTGGATGACCTCCCGGTGGCGCTCGTGCGGCGGAGCGGACGCGGGACGTTGGTCTTCCTCGGGTCGCCGGTTGGACCGGCGCTGTGGGCAGGAGACGGCGACGCGAGACGCTGGTTGTGCGCCGTCTTGGGGAGCGGCGGTCAGTCCCCGAAGTTCGCCAGCCGCACGAGCTGGATGTCCGGCTCGCGCGCCAGCTCGTCGAGCACGCCGTTCACGAGCGGCTGATCCACGGTGATCGCGGCGAGCGCGTCGTGCCCCGGGAAGGGCACGCGCGCCTGGTGGTAGCTGCCGATGTTGATCCCCGCCCCGCCGAGCAGCGTGCCCACCCGGCCGATGACACCCGGCACGTCCCGGTTCCGAATCACCAGCATCCAGCCTTCGGGCGCCACGTCGACGTGGTAGTCGTCGATGCGAATCACGCGCCCATGGCCGTTTTCCAGCACGGCACCCGCCACGCGCACGCGTCCGCGCGCCGCTTCGAGCGTCACGCCCACGGTGGTTTCGAACCCGGGCTCGGGGGTGCCGGTCTTGCGCGCGTGGCGGACGCCGCGCTCCTCCGCGATGAGCAGGGCGTTGACGAGACTCACCGGCTCGACGTTCATGGCCGAGAGCAGCCCCTCGACGGCGGCCATCAGGACCGGCCGCGGCGCCGCTTCGTCCTTGCCGCCGTAGTCCACCTCGACCGCGGTGACAGGCCCGTCCACGAGCGCCAGCGCCAGCCGACCCAGGCGGCGCGCCAAGTCGAGCAGCGGCCCGAGGCGCCGCAACAGGTCGCCTGAAATGCCGGGCACGTTGATCGCAAACGACAGGTCGCCGGCGAGCAGCGCGTCGCGTACGGCACCGCAGATCTCCAGGCTCACGCGCTCCTGCGCCTCCGCCGTAGAGGCGGCGAGGTGGGGCGTGAGAATGACGCGCTCGAGCTTGCGGAGCGGCGAGTCCGCGGGCAGCGGCTCGACCGCGAACACGTCGAGCGCGGCGCCACCGATGCGCTTCTCCCCGATCGCCTCGGCCAGGGCCACGGCGTCCACCAGCTCACCACGCGCCGTGTTCACGAGCACCGCGGTGGGCTTCATGAGCTTCAGACGCGCGGCGTTGATCAGGTGGTGCGTCTGCTCCGTGTGGGCCACGTGCAGCGTGACCACGTCCGCCTGGCCCAGCAGCTGGTCGAGCGGCAGCAGCTTGAGCTGCAGCTCCGCGGCGCGCTCGGGCGAGAGGTAGGGGTCGTGCCCCACCACGTGCATCCCGAAGGCGCGGGCGAGCTGCGCCACGTGCCCGCCGATGCGGCCCAGCCCGACGATACCGATCGTCTTGCCACGCAGCTCGGTGCCCTCGAAGCGCTTGCGGTCCCATTCGCCGCGGCGCATCGCTTCCGCGGCCCACGGGATGTGGCGCGCCCACGCGAGCAGCAGGCCCATCGCGTGCTCCGCGGCGCTGACCGTGTTGGCGCCGGGCGCGTTCATGACCGCGATCCCGCGGCGGGTGGCCGCGTGCACGTCGATGTTGTCTACACCAGTGCCGGCGCGGGCGATCACGCGGAGCCCGGGGCCGTGGGTGATCAGGTCCGCGGTGACCCGCGTCTCGCTGCGTACGATCAAGGCGTGCGCGCCGGCGAGCGCTCGCTCGAGCTCGTCGCGCGGCTTGCCGGCGCAGTTCACCACCTCGATGTCCGGGGTCGCGGCGAGCATCTTGAGCCCCGCCTCGGTCAGGCGATCCGCCACCACCACGCGAACGCTCACGCCACGAGCTGCGCGAGCAGAGCCAGCAGCTCGTCCACTGCCCCGACGGTGTGGTCGCCCATGTGACCGATGCGGATGGTCGAGTCCTTGAGGGAGCCGTACCCGGCGCCGATGGTCCAGCCGGCCTGCTTCAGCCCCGCGACGACCGGCTTGGACGTCTTGCCATCGGGGAGCTTGAGGCACGAGACGGTCCAGCTGTGGCGCCCTTCGCGCGGCAGGTACGCGACCCCGTGCTGCTCGCTCCATTGCTCGACGCGGCGGCGCATGGCGTCGTGCCGCTCCCACCGCGCCTCCAAGCCGCCCTCGCGCTCGATCCGGGCGAGCTGGGTGTCGAGCGCGTACAGCAGGGAGATCGCCGGCGTGTTGGTCGGCTGGTGCTTGGTGGTCGCTTCGAGGAAGCTCACCAGGTCGAAGTACAGCCCACGACCGGGGAGCGTCTTGGCGCGCTCGACCATGCGCTCCGAGGCGACGCCCAGCGCGAGCCCCGGGGGCAGGGCGAGTGCCTTCTGCGATCCCGTGAGGACGAAGTCGAGCCCCCCGGCTCCTCCCCAGCGATCGGTCTCCACGGGAGATCCCGCCAGCGACGTCACGGCGTCCACGAGCACCATCACGTCGTCGAATTCGCGCACGACGGCTGCGAGCGCTTCGACGTCCTGGAGCACACCGGTCGATGTTTCCGAGTGGACGAGGGTGACGGCGTCCACCGGGGAGCGCTTGAGCGCGTCCCGCAGCATGTCGGGCTCGACGGCGCAGCCGAGCGGCACATCCAAGCGGATGCATTCCTTGCCGCAGGTGCGGACCAGGTTCGCAAAGCGCTCGCTGAACGAGCCGTTCACGAGCGACAGGGCACGGTGCCGCACGCCGTTGCGCACCGCCATCTCCATGAAGCCCGTCGCCGAGGTGGTGCCCACGAGGACGGGACGGGCCGTGCGGAACAGGCGGGCGAGCGGTGCCTCGAGCCGCGCGAGCAGCTGCTCCATGGCGCCGGAGCGGTGCCCGATCATGGGCCGCTGCATCGCGGCCAGCACTTCGGGGTGAACGTCGGTGGGGCCAGGCAGAAAAAACCGCCCAAAGGCGGGGGCGGTGGCGACGGAGGCCGCGCTCATACCGTCGCCCGGGCGAGACTCTCGACGAGCCCCTCCTCCACGACTTCCCTGGTCTTTACGAGGCGCACGCCCTCGTCGCCCCAATCCTTGAGCAGCTGCTCGGAGACATCCTTGTCGATGCCCTTCACGGCGTCGGTGACCACGAACAGCCGGGTGTGCGGTCGCCGCTCGAGCAGGCCCTCGATCGCCGCCTTGTCACACACGTCGGTCGCCACGCCGTACAAGACGATGTCGTCCGGCGCCAGCACGTCGAGCACGGTCGTCACGTTGTCGTTGGTGAACACGTCGAACCGGTGTTTGTGGAACAAAATGTCTCCTCGATGCGCCCGCACCCGCTCGGCGAGCGCTTTGGGGTCGATCCGCCCCGGCTCGATCACCAATGGGTCGCGGAGCGCCGTTTCCGGAATCTTTTTCTGGCCGGGAGCGCCACGCATGCAATGCGGCGGAAAGGTGGTCTTCCAGTCCGGCGTGTCGGAGATCTCGGCGTGGGCCGGCACGTGGTCGTCGGCGCTTGCTATCAGGCAAATGCCGTGCCCATGCGCGTAGTCGGTGAGGCGCTTCAAGTTGCCGATGATGCGCTCCGCCTCCGGCACGTAGAGCTTGCCGTCGGCGCGCATAAAGTCGTACTGGGTGTCGACGTCCCAGAAGATGACACGGGGCATTGCGAGGAATCTCTTCCGGGACGGGGGAACGTGTCAACGGGAGGGACTACAACCGCAACACTACTGCCACCTCATCGCAACAATTTTGCCTCGGACAGCGCGCACAGTCCGCCCACACCTTGAGGGGGAACTGCTCGCGCTCGGCGGGCACGAACCCGAGCTTCAAGAAGAACGCGGGCTTGCGCGTCAGCGCCAGCACCTCGTGCAGCCCCTGCGCCCGGGCTTCGGCGGTGAGCATCTCGAGCAGCGCCCGACCCACCCCCGCTCCCTGCCACCGCGGATGCACCGCGAGGCCGGCGACCTCGGCGAGCCCACGCGAATAGATCTTGAGGGAGCCGCATCCCACGATCTCGCCGCCCGGGGCTGCGGCAACGGCGTACTCCTTGATGTGCCGGCACAGGTCGTAATTGCTCCGCGGCAGCAGATCGCCGGTGGCGACGTAGGGGGCCATGAGCGTCTCGAGGGCCGGGACGTCGGCGAGCACCGCGTCCCGCACCGCTACACGCGGCAGCGTGATGGGAAGAGCGCTCACGCCAGCACCTCTTCGAGGATCCCCACGCCGCGCTCGAGCTCCGCGTCCGTGACGACGAGGGGCGGGATCAGCCGCACGACGCTCGGCCCCGCGGTCGCGACGAGCAGCCGCCGCTCGCGAGCCGCGGCGACGAACGGGGCTGCCGGCTCCCTCAGCTCGACACCCCACATCAAGCCGCGTCCCCGCACCTCCGCGACGCGCGTGCGGCGCGCGGCCAGCTGCGCGAGCCGTCCGCCGAGCCACTCGCCCTTGCGGCGCACCTCGGCGAGGAACTCGGGCGCCGCGATCGTGCGCACCACGTCGAGGGCGACACCGGCGACCAGCGGCCCGCCCCCGAACGTCGTAGCGTGATCACCCGGCTTGAGCGCCGCGGCGACGGCGCCCGTGAGCAGCACCGCCCCCATCGGCAGCCCGCCGGCGAGTGGCTTGGCGAGCGTGAGCACGTCGGGCACGATGCCCGTCTGCTCGTAGGCGAAGAGCGTACCGGTGCGACCCAGCCCGCACTGCACTTCGTCGAAGATCACCGCGACGCCGCGCGAATCGCACAGCTCCCGGACGAACCCGAGCCACTCGGGATCCACCGGCCGGACACCGCCCTCGCCCTGCACCGGCTCGACGATCACGGCCGCGGTGCGCGACGCCGACACGGCGTGATCCACCACCGCCCAATCCTCGCGCGGCACGATGCGGATGCCCGGGACCAGCGGCTCGAACGGCTTGCGGTACTCGGGGCGGTCGGTAGCGGCCAGAGTCGCGAACAGTCGGCCGTGAAACGAGCCCGAGAACGCGACGATTTCCGGCTTGCCGGACCATTTGCGGGCGAACTTGAACGCCGCCTCGTTCGCTTCGGCGCCCGAGTTGCAGAAGAACACGCGATCGGCGAACGAGCGCGCCACGAGCTCCTCCGCGAGCCGCTCGCCCGCCTCCGTGCGGTACAGGTTCGAGACATGGATGAGGCCGGAGCTCAGTCCCCGCTCGATCGCTCCGCGGATCACGGCGTGGTTGTAGCCGAGCGCGTTCACGCCGATGCCGGCGACGAAGTCGAGGTAGCGCGCCCCGTCGTCGGCGACGAGCTCCGCGCCGTTCCCCGCCACGAACACGGGGCCGGCGCGGGAATACACCTCGAGCAGCGCAGACAGCGCCGAAGGGACGGTGGTCACGCGGGCTGCGGAGCGGGAGCGCGGGCGACGAGGCGCGTGCCGGCGCCCGGGTCTTCCAGCAGACGCAGGTCGCCGATGCGGACGGCGCGAGCGCCGGCGCGGAGCGCCGCGGTCGCGGCCCGCAGCTTCGCGGCCATACCGTCCGTCGCTGCGCCGGCGTCGATCAGCGCTTCCACGTCCTCCGCGTCCAGGGCGGGGCGCAGCACGCCGTCCACTTGCACGCCGGCGACGTCGGAGACGAGCAGCAGCTCCGCGGCGTGCAGCGCCCCGGCGATCGCGGCTGCGGCGGCGTCGGCGTTGACGTTGAGCGGTGGGCCGCCGTCGGCGGCCGCAGGGGGTGCCATCGGGGCGATCACGGGGGTCAGGCCCGCGAGCAGGAAGCTCTCGAGCAGCCCGGCGCGCACCTGAGCGATCTCCCCCACCATCCCGAGCCCGCCCGCGGGACGCGCCACGAGCAGCCCACCGTCTACGCCCGACAACCCGACGGCGTCGAGCCCCGCCGCGCGCAGCGCCGCGACCACCTGCCGGTTCACCGGGCCGCCCAGCACGAGCTCGACCACCTCCGCGATCTCGGGAGTAGTGACGCGCAAGCCATCCCGCTGCTCGACGGTGAGCCCGAGCCTGCGGCACAGCGCGCTGATCGCGCGCCCGCCGCCGTGCACCACGACCACCGGATCGAGGCGCACGAGCGCCCGGGCGCAGGTCGCGAGCCAGCCGGGGCGATCGAGCTCATTGCCGCCCAGCTTCACCACGCGCGGGCTCAGCATACGAGTCCCGCCGTCTCGGGCAGCCCAAGCATCACGTTCATGTTCTGAATCGCCTGTCCCGCGGCACCCTTCACGAGGTTGTCGATCGCCGCGATCACGGTGAGTCGCGGGCGGCGCACGTTGACCACGGCCACCACGCCGATCGCGACCCGGTTGCGGTACACGACGTCCTTGAGCGACGGCAGCGCGCCGCGCAGCACCCTCACGCACGGCTCGGCGGCGTACACCGCTTCGTAGATCCCCTCGGCGGTCGCCTGGTCGACCTCCCGGGTCAAGGGCACGTGGATCGTCTCGAGAATCCCCCGCTTCACGGGGAGCAGATGGGGCGTGAAGATCACGTCGCCCGTGAAGCCGCCTTCGCGCGCGAGCGTGGCCTTCAGTTCGGGGAGATGGCGGTGGTCGTTTCCCACTCCGTACGCCCGGAAATCCTCGGCCACCTCGCCGAACAGGAGCTCGCGCTTGGGCGTGCGGCCGGCGCCGGTGACACCCGAGGCCGCGTCGATCACCACCTCGCGCGACTCGTCGATCAGGCCGTGCCGCACGAGCGGCAGCAGTGCGAGCAGCGCCGCGGTCGGGTAGCAGCCCGGGTTCGCCACCAGCTCGGCGGCGGGGAGCCGCGGCCGCGTCACCTCCGTGAGGCCGTATACCGCCTCGGGCGACAGCCGGAAATCCGACGACAGGTCGACGGTACGCTTGCCGGCCGCGCGCGCCTCGCGCACGTAGCGACCCGACACGCCGTGCGGCAGCGCCGACAGCACGATCTCGGCGCGCCCGAGCGGCGCATCGTCGACGCGCACCAGCGCGACGCCGTCCAGCGTCTCACCCGCGGCCGAGTCGGCGGTGGCGAACACGACCGATGCCCCGGGGTGCCGGGTGAGCAGCCGCAGTAACTCCTGCCCGACATAGCCCGAGGCCCCCAGGACACCCACGGGCACCGATGAATTAATATTCATTTCATCGGAAAAATATGCATTTGCACGGCGAGTGCAAGGGTCGTAGCCTTTCCGCCCATGGCCCGTGCGCTCCCCGCCGTGTTGCTGACACTGCTGTGGCGCGGTGTCGGCGCCCAGACGCCGGCGCCCCGACCGGTGACGGTCACGGACCTGTTCCGGCTGCGCGACGTAGCCGATCCCCAGGTCTCCCCCGACGGCGCCTGGGTCGCCTACACCGTGGCCCGGGCCGATTCGATCGAGGACAAGCAGCCCGGCGCGGTGTGGATGACGAGCTGGGACGGCACGCGCACCCTGCGCCTCACCAATTCGCCGCAGGGGGAAAGCGCGCCGCACTGGAGCCCGGACGGACGCTGGCTCGCGTTCCTCTCGAGCCGCGAGGACGAGCACACGCAGCTCTGGCTGCTGGATCGTGCGGGGGGCGAAGGCCGCAAGCTCACGAGCTTCGGCGGCGACGTCGAGGATTACGTGTGGGCCCCCGATGGCAAGCGGCTCGCGGTCGTGGTTGGGGACGCCGACACGGCGAAGCCCAAGACCCCCGCCCCCATCGTGATCGAACGGTTCCAGTTCAAGCAGGACGAGATCGGCTATCTCGGCAAGGAGCGGCGCCATCTGTACCTGGTCGACGTCGAGACCGGACATGGCACGATCCTCACGCCGGGGCAGTACGACGAGCTGCTTCCCGCCTGGTCGCCGAACGGCCGTTCGCTCGTGTTCGTGAGCAAGCGGCGCGTCGATTTCGACCGGGACAACAACTGGGACCTGTACGTGATGGACGCCGTCCCCGGGGCCGTGCCTCGTCAGCTCACGACGTTCGAGGGCCCGGACAACGATCCCGAGACGGAGAGCCGCCCCGCGTG
>Ga0209160_1000927_pt1 | contig 24529 bp, 23 predicted proteins | sample GraSoiAngelo_153_FD_186167 | JGI IMG/M metagenome (GOLD analysis project Ga0209160, IMG submission 186167) | Grasslands soil microbial communities from the Angelo Coastal Reserve, California, USA - 14_1009_12_40cm (SPAdes) (version 2) | ecosystem: Environmental > Terrestrial > Soil > Grasslands ...
CGCGAGCACGGCCTGCAGGAACTGGGCGCGGGGCGGCTCCCGGCCCAGGCCCGGCCCGACGACGAGCGCGTCCGCCCATTCGAGGGCCTCCGCGGCCTCGGGCTCGAGCTCGGGGCCGAGCGCCGACTCGACGGTGAGCACATCGGGGAGGCTCGCGCGCGCCGCCTCGATCGTCTCCTTCGCGGCCACGAGCTTCACGAGCCCCGCGCCGGCGGCGAGCGCCCCGCGCGCAGCGTGGAGTGCCGCGCCCGTCATGCCGTTGGCGCCGCCGACCACCGTGACACGGCCGCGGTCGCCCTTGTGCATTGTCGGAGTGAGCTTCGGGAGCCGCGCCCCCGCCCACATGTCCGTGACGAGCAGGGACCAGACGGGATCGGCGGGCGGCAGCCCGATGTCGACCACCACGATCTTGCCGCACCACTCGCGCGCGAGCAGGTGACCGCGGCGCGGGCCCCCGAACGTGATCGACAGCTCGGCGCGCACCGGCCCGTGCGCCTCGCCGCTCGACAGGTCGAGTCCCGTGGGGCCGTCGATCGCGATCACCGGAGCGGCGTAGGCGACGAGCCGCTGCGCCAGCGCCAGGACGTCGCCGCGCGCCGGTCCCGTCGCGCCGGTGCCGAGCAGCGCGTCGATCACCACGGCGGCGGCCGGCCACGGCTCTTCCCGACCCGTCTCGCGCACGCCGTCCATGCGGGCGAGCGCGCGGTTGTCGATCGCGTCGTCGGTCTTGGGATCGAGCGCGGCCACGCAGACCGGGATGCCGCTCGCGTGCAGCGCGCGTGCCAGCACCCACCCGTCGCCGCCGTTGTTCCCCGCCCCGGCGACGACCAGCGCCCCGCGGGTCAGCACGGCGGGATAATCGCGTACGATCAGGTAGGCGACCGCGCGTCCCGCGGTCTCCATCAGCACGCGGGAAGGAATCCGGTACTGCGTGCGGGCGGCCGAATCCCAGGCGGCGGCCTCGGTCGCGGACAGCACGGGGATCGCGTTCATGGGATCACTACCCCTCCGTATCCCACCACGGCGTCGTCGTCCCCCGTCATCATGCCGGAGTGGCTGTAGTGCACGACGTCGGCGCGCTCGGCGCCGAGCGCCCGGGCGGCGGCGATCACCGTGGCCGCGGGCGCGCGGCCGCACATCGAGATGCGCTCGCTGCGACAGCGGGCGAGGAGCTCCGCGCCGTCGAGCGCCGCGACGGCCTCGAGGGCGCGCCGATCCTTGCGCTCGGACGCGGCCGCGGGCTCGTAATGGTTCAGATCGCTCGACGCCAGCAGCAGCACCCGGTCAGGCCAGCGCCGCACCAGGCTGGCCAGCGTCTCGCCCAGCCCGCGACATCCCTCCCACGCGTCCCACGCCAGGACGAGCGGCACGATCCGCACGTCGGCTCGCCTGAGCTGGAGGAAGGGCAGCTCGACCTCCACCGCGTGCTCGGAGGCGTGGGCGGCGTGGTCGGGGCCCACCAGCGGCGACGTCTCGAGCAACGCCCGAGCGAAACCGTCGTCCACGCTCACGTCGCCGAGCGGCGTCCGGAACACGCCCGCCTCCCACAGCGAGGCACCGCCGGGCGCCCGGCTCACCCCGGTGTGGTTCGGTGCCAGGATCACCACGATGGGCGGGATCTCGAGGCGCGCGAACACGTGCGCCGCAGTCAGTCCCGAATAGACGTAGCCCGCGTGCGGGGCCATCGCGGCGCGTGCCGCGGTGGGGTGCGCCTCGCCCACGGCGTCGAGCAGCTCCCGCACCGTGCGCTCGAGCTCATCCCTCGTTCCCGGGTAGAAGCGCCCGCTCACAGCGGGCGCGCGCACGGCGTCCAAGCTTACTTGAAGCTCTGGCCGATTGCGCGACCGAAGGAGATCTCCCCGTTATCGATGCGGATGTTGAACCCGCAGTCGGGATTCGAGCAGACCCACGCCTTGTAAGTGATCGGCGCCCCGTCGCGGCCGTAGTCCGACAACGGAATCAGGAGACCTTGCTGACATTTTCTGCAGGCGGGCCAGTCTCTGACGTCGTCCATGCGGCACCCCCCTTCACCCGATCCGACGCCCCTATCCGCGCTCCACGCCGGGCCATGGATAGCCGGCCCGGAACACCTCCGCAAAATCGTAGACCCGCTCGAAGTCCTCCAGCTTGTCGGTCGGCTGGCTCGCGAGCAAGCCCACGTCGATCAGCGTGAACACCATCCGTCCCAGGTCCTCGGTCGTGGCGATGCCCCAGTGCCCGAGGACGGACGGCGCGAGCAGCCCGAACTGCTCCCGCGCGAAGTCCCGGCACGCCCACGCAAGCTCCCCGCCGCTCAGGTGGCGGCGCGCCGGGAGCTTGCCCTGGGCGTACTCCAGGGCGGCCAGCACGAACAGGTAGCCGCGCTCGTGATAGCGGTCGTCCTGGCGCCCGATGCGCTGGAACGCTTCTTCCAGGGTCGCGAAGTCGCTCACGGCCGCGCCTCGGTCTGCCCCGACGTCCGGGGCCGCACCGCCACGGGGCGCAGCGGGTGCGGCTCGAGCAGGGCCAGCTCGAGCACCTCGTCGATCGTCTCCACCGGCTTGATCTCGAGCAGCTGCTTTACCTCGTCGGGGACGTCCACGATGTCGCTCTGGTTGCGCGCCGGCACCAGCACCGTCTTGACGCCGGCACGCGCCGCCGCCGTCAGCTTCTCCTTGAGCCCGCCGATCGGGAGGATGCGCCCGCGCAGCGTAAGCTCGCCCGTCATCGCCACATCGTGGCGCGACGGCCGGCGGCACAAGAGCGACGCCAGGGCGGTCGCGATCGCGATCCCGGCCGACGGCCCGTCCTTCGGCACCGCCCCGGCCGGCAGGTGCAGATGTACATCGGTCTGCGTGAACGCCTCCAGCGGAATCCCCAGCGCGCCGGCGCGAGCCCGCAGCAGGCTCCACGCCGCCTGGGCGGACTCCTTCATCACGTCTCCCAGCTGCCCGGTCAGGGTGATCTGCCCCTTCCCCGGCATCTGAATCGCCTCGATGAACATGATGTCGCCGCCCACGGGCGTCCATGCGAGCCCCGTCGCCACCCCCACCTCGGCCTCGCGTCCCGCGACCTCGCTCTGGACCTTGGGCTGGCCGGCGAACTTCTCGAGGTTCTTCACGGTGATCTTGACGCTCGCGGCCCGTCCCTCGACCACCTCGAGTGCGGCCTTGCGAAGCACGCCCTGGATCTCCCGCTCGAGCTGGCGCACCCCGGCTTCGCGCGTGTATTCCGCGATCAGCCGCTCGAGCGCGCCGTCGGCGATGCTCGCCCGCTCCGTATGGAGCCCCGTCTCCTTGAGCTGGCGCGGCAGCAGGTAGCGCTTGGCGATCGCGAGCTTCTCTCCGGGCGTGTACCCGGGCAAGGTGAGCACTTCCATGCGGTCGAGCAGCGGGTCGGGGATCGGCGCGAGGCTGTTGGCCGTGGCGATGAACATGACGCCCGACAGGTCGAACGGCACCTCGAGGTAGTGGTCCACGAAGGTGCCGTTCTGCGCCGGGTCGAGCACCTCGAGCAGCGCGGCCGTCGGATCGCCGCGCACGTCCGCGCCCATCTTGTCCACCTCGTCGAGCATCAAGAGGGGGTTACGTGTCTCGCAGCGCTGCAGCGCGTGGATGATGCGCCCCGGCAGCGCGCCGACGTAGGTACGCCGGTGGCCGCGGACCTCCGCCTCGTCGCGCACGCCGCCGAGCGAGACGCGCGTGAAGCGGCGCCCCAGCGCTTCCGCGATGCTCTGGCCGAGTGAGGTCTTGCCGACGCCGGGCGGGCCCACGAAACACAGGATACCGCCGCGTGCCGCGGGGTTGAGGGTCCGGACCGCCAGGTACTCGAGGATCCGCTCCTTGACGGTCTTCAGGTCGTAGTGGTCGCGGTCGAGGATGTCGCGCGCCGCCTTCAGGTCGAGCCGGTCCTCCGAGGTGCGGCTCCAGGGGAGCGTCGCGATCACCTCGAGGTAGGTGCGCGCCACGTGGTACTCGGCCGACTGGGGCGACATCTGCCGCAACCGCTTGAGCTCCCGGTCGGCGACCTTCTTGGCCTCTTCGTGGAGGCCGACGGCCTCGAGCCGTCCCCCGAGCTCGGTCAGCTCGTCGTCGCCCTCTTCCTCCCCCAGCTCCTGGCGGATGACCCGCAGCTGCTCGCGCAGCACGTACTCCCGCTGATTCTGGTCGAGCCGAGTCCGCACCTTCTCCTGGATCTGACTCCCGACCTCGAGGACCTGCAGCTCCTGACCGAGCAGCTCGGCGAGCCGCTCGAGGCGCCGGTTCACGTCGTCGATCGCCAGCAGCTCCGCCTTGGCCGGAAGGGCCAGGTCCAGGTTCGCGGCCACGAAGTCGGACAGCTTCCCGGCGTCGCTGATGCCGACGAGGACCTCGTGCAGCTCCTCCCCCAGGTAGGGCGCGATGTCGATCACGCGCGAGAACTGGGCGTGCACCGTGCGCTTCAGGGCTTCCGTGCGAGCGTCCTCGACCAGCGTGTTGGGGAGCGGCTGGTAGCCCGCCACCAGCCAATGCTCAGCGGGGGTCACCTCGACGAGCCGTGCCCGCTCGAGCCCCTGCACCATGACGCGCACCGAGCCGTCGCCCAGCTTGAGCATGCGCACGACGGTGCCGAGCGTGCCGACCTCGTATAGCTCGTCGGCACGGGCCTGCATCACGGCGCCCTCGGGGGGCTCGGTGCCGCCCAGCGGCCGCACCACGCCGAGCAGCAGGCGCTTGTTCCCCTGCACCACCTCATCGATCAGCTGGACGGCGTGGGGATCGGTGAGGGCCATCGGCAGCACGACGTGCGGGTAGACGACGATCCGGCCGAGCGGCAGGACGGGGAGGCGATCCACTTATTGCACCCGCACCGACTGCGGTCCCGAGAGGCGGGCCGGAAGCTTCGCCAGCCGGACCTCGAGGAAGCCCTGCTCGTAGTTCGCCCGAATGCTCTCGGGGTCGACCGGCACGGGGAGGCGGAAGCGGCGCTCGAACGGCCCGACCTGCACTTCCATCGCGTGATAATGCGGCTTGCCTTCGTGGCGCCGGGCGGTGCGCTCGCCGGCGATCGTCAGGACGCCGTCCACGTACTCGACCGTGAAGTCTTCCGAGCGCATCCCGGCGATGTCCATGTAGACCACTAGGGCCGTGTCGGTCTCGTAGATGTCCGTCGGCGGCTTCCACTTGGACGAGGCAACGAAGCCCACCGGGCGGCCGTGGGCGACTTCGTTGAAGTAGACCTCGAGCTCTTCGGCCGGATGCACGGTGAACGAGCCCGAGCCGCGCCCGGGCCGGCCCGACGAAGCGCCACTATCGGGCATGGTGCCCCCCAACCACGGCCGCGCGCGCCGGCGGTGCGTACAGCGGGAATTGCTCCGCCAGCTCGCGCACTTCGGCCTTCACGCGCGCGATGGTCGCGTCGTCCTTTTTCGTGAGCACGGTGTCGATCGCCTCCGCTACCTTGAGCATTTCGGCCTCGGTGAAACCGCGCGTGGTCACGGCCGGGGTGCCGATGCGGATCCCGCTCGTGACGAACGCCTTCTGGGGGTCGCCGGGAATCGTGTTCTTGTTCACTGTGATGCCGGCCCGGTCGAGCAGCTCCTGGGCCTCCTTGCCAGTCACCTGCTTGGGCCGCAGATCCACGAGCATCAGGTGGGTGTCCGTCCCGCCCGACACGATGGCGTAGCCCAGCTCGACGAGCGCCGCGGCGAGGGCCTGCGCGTTGCGCACGACCTGCGTGGCGTACGTCTTGAACTCCGGAGTCAGCGCCTCTGCCAGGGCCACAGCCTTCGCCGCGATGACGTGCTCGAGCGGCCCGCCCTGGAGGCCCGGGAACACCTGCTTATCGACATCCTTGCCGAACGCCTCCTGGCAGAGGATCAAGCCGCCGCGGGGACCCCGCAGGGTCTTGTGGGTGGTCGTCGTGACGATCTGCGCGTGCGGCACGGGCGAGGGATGGATCCCCGCGGCCACGAGCCCGGCGACATGCGCCATGTCGACAATGAAGATCGCGCCCACCTCGTCCGCGATACTCCGCAGTGTCGCAAACTCGATGATGCGGGCGTAGGCGCTGCTGCCGCCGATCAGGATGCGCGGCCGCTCGCGTCGCGCCGTGTCGCGCACCTGATCGTAATCAATCCAGCCGGTGTCTTCTCGGACTCCGTAATGAGTGGCGTGGAACAGCGTGCCCGAAAAGTTCACGGGCGCGCCGTGGGTCAGGTGGCCGCCGTGCGGCAGGGCCAGGCCGAGCAGCGTGTCGCCCGGCTTCGCTACCGCGAGATACGCGGCCATGTTCGCCTGCGCCCCGGAGTGCGGCTGGACGTTCGCGTGCTCCGCCTTGAACAGCGCCTTGGCCCGATCGATCGCGAGCTGCTCGACCTCGTCCACCACCTCGCAGCCGCCGTAATAGCGCTTCCCCGGCAGCCCCTCGGCGTACTTGTTCGTGAGCGCCGTGCCCATCGCCTCGAGCACCGCCACGGACACGAAGTTCTCGCTCGCGATCAGCTCCAGCCCGTACTCCTGCCGCTCCACCTCGCGGCGGATCAGCTGGAAGATGGCGGGGTCCGCCTTGGCGAGGGGGGCACGTCGATCGATCATGCGTCGATCTTCGCGACGCGTCGCTCGTGGCGCCCGCCTTCGAACGCCGTGTCGAGCCACTTGTGCAGGATGTCCATCCCTTCCTCCTCGCTCACGAACCGGGACGGCAGCACCAGCACGTTCGCGTCGTTGTGCTTGCGCGCCAGCTCCGCGATCTCCGGGGTCCACGCCAGCGCTGCCCGTACGCGGGGAAACCGGTTGGCCACGAACGCCATGCCGAGCCCGGTGCCGCAGGTCAGCACGCCGCGTTTCACGGCGCCCGTGCTTACCGCTTTGGCCACCGGACGGCCGTAGTCGGGGTAGTCGTCGGCCGGATCCATGGTCTCGGGCCCCGCGTCCACGGGCTCGTAGCCCAGCCGCTTCAGCTCGTCGACGAGCCGCTGCTTCAGCCGAAAGCCCGCGTGGTCCGCGCCCACATAGATCCGCTCAGACAAAGTTTCGTCGCACCTTGGCGATTGCGGCGATCCGTTGCTCCGCCAGTCGATCCGCCGCCCGGTAGCTGGGAATCCCTTCCTCGCGCGCGATCTCGAACACCCGCAGGAGCGTGTCGTAAATTTCCCCCGCCTTCGAGCGCGCCCGTTCGGGCGCCCAGCCGTGCAGCTCCGCGTTCACGTTGATCAGACCACCGCCGTTGATCACGTAGTCAGGGGCGTAGGTGATCCCGCGCCGCTCGAGCAGGTCGCCATGCCGGTCCTCGGCGAGCTGGTTGTTCGCCGCACCCGCTACGATCTCGACCTGCAGCCGCGCGATGGTGGCGTCGTTGATCACGGCGCCGAGCGCGCACGGGGCGAAGATGCTCGCCCGCACGTCGTAGATCGCGTCCGGCGCGACCGCCTTCGCCCCACACTCCTCCACCACGCGCTTCACCCGCTGCGGATCGATGTCGGTGCAGGTGATGTCCGCCCCCTCGGCGAAGAGCAGCTTCGCCAGATGATAGCCTACGGAGCCGCATCCCTGCAAAGCGACCGACTTCCCGGCCAGGCCATCCGAGCCGTAGCGGTAGCGGGCACAGGCCTTTATACCGCGGTACACGCCGTAGGCGGTGACTGGGGACGGGTCCCCCGACCTGCCGATCAGACCCGTGACATGATTCGTCTCGGCCTTGATGTATTCCATGTCCGCCGTGCCGGTCCCGACGTCCTCGGCCGTGATGTAGCGCCCCTTGAGCGATTCGACGTGACGCCCGTGGGCACGGAACAGCGCTTCGCGCCGCGTGGTGCGGTTGTCCCCGATGATGACGCTCTTGCCGCCGCCCAGGTTGAGCCCCGCCACCGCGGCCTTGTAGGTCATCCCGCGCGCCAAACGGAGGCAGTCGATCAATGCGGCCTCGTCGCTCGCGTAGCTCCAGAAGCGCGTGCCGCCCAGCGCGGGCCCGAGCACCGTCGAGTGGATCGCGATGAGGCCGCGATACCCGGTGGACGGATCGTAGTACGCGCTGACCTGCTCGTGCTCGTGCTGCGCGAGCAGGGCGAAGAGCTCGAGTCCTTCGCCTTCCCCGGGCCGGCGCCCGGGGTCAGACGCGGGGCTAGGCGCCGGGATAAAGGCCGCGGGCGACGATGATCCGCTGGATTTCGCTGGTGCCTTCATAGATCTCCGTGACCTTGGCGTCCCGGAACAGCTTCTCCACGGGAAAATCGCGCATGTAGCCGTAGCCGCCGAACAGCTGCACGGCCTGGGTGGTCACCCACATCGCGGTCTCGGAGGCGAACAGCTTGGCCATGCTCGCCTGCATGGTAGTGTCCTCGCCCCGGTCCCGCCGGTTGGCGACGGCGTGGGCCAGGGCGCGGGCCGCTTCCACCCGCGTCGCCATGTCGGCGAGCTTGAACTGCACCGCCTGGAACTCCCGCAGCGGCCGGCCGAACTGCCGTCGCTCGGCGCAGTAGGCCACGGAGTGCTCGAGCGCCCGGCGCGCGATCCCGACCGCCTGCACCGCGATGCCCAGGCGACCGGCGTCGAGGCCCTCCATGGCGTAGCCGAACCCCTCACCCTCCTCGCCCAGGAGATGATCGGCCGGCAGCCGGACGTCCTCGAGCGCGAGCGCGACGGTGTTGGACGCGCGGAGACCCATCTTGTCCTCGGGCGTCCCCGGACGATAACCGGGGGCGTCGGTGGGCACAATAAAGGCGCAGATCCCCTGCTCCGAGCGCGCCAGCACCATCATGAGATCGGCCGTGCCGCCGTTCGTGGCCCAGGCCTTCGCGCCCGACAGCACCCAGCGGTCGCCGTCCCGCACGGCGCGCGTGCGCAGCGCCGCGGCATCGGAGCCGGACTCGGGCTCGGACAGGGCGAAGCCCGCCAGCGCCTCGCCGCGCGCCATCGCCTTGAGCCAGCGATGTTTTTGCGCGTCGCTGCCGTGGCGCGCCAGCATCGTCGTCGGGATGGCGTTGTGGATCGAGAGCGAAACGGCGACGCTCGCGTCCGCGGCGGCGATCTCCTCGAGCGCGAGCAGGTAGGTGACCGTGTCGAGCCCCATGCCGTCGAACTCCTCGGGCGCGCACATTCCGAGGAATCCGAGCCGGCCGAGCTCATCGATCACCTCCCGGGCGAAGTACGCCCGGCGGTCCCACTCCGCCGCGAACGGCTCGATCTTGGTGCGCGCGAATTCGCGCGCCAGCTCGACGATCTGACGCTGCGTCTCGGAGAGACCCGGGGGCTCAATCGCGGTAGACATAGAAGCCGCGCCCGCTCTTCCGACCCAGGCGTCCGGCCGCCACCATGGTCCGCAGCAGCGGCGCCGCCCGATACTTGTCGTCCCCCAGGTCGCGTTGCAGTACCTCGAGGATCGCGAGGCACACGTCGAGCCCGATCAGGTCGGCGAGCGCCAACGGCCCAAGGGGATGGTTCATACCCAGCTTCATGACCGTGTCTATGGCTTCCGGCGTCGCGACGCCCTCCATCACGCAGAAGACCGCCTCGTTGATCATCGGCATTAGCACGCGATTCGACACGAACCCGGGCGCGTCGTTGACCACGACCGGTGTCTTCCCTAGAGCCTTCACAATCTCCTCTACCTTCCCGACCGTCGCGTCGTGCGTCTCGAGTCCGCGAATCACTTCGACCAGCGGCATCACCGGCACCGGGTTCATGAAGTGCATCCCGACGACTTGCGGGGGGCGCTTGGTCCGAGCGGCGATCGCGGTGATCGAGATGGAGGACGTGTTGCTCGCGAGGATCGCGGCGGGCGGCGCCAGCCGGTCGAGGTCCGAGAAAATCTTGAACTTGACGTCGGGCCGCTCCGTCGCGGCCTCCACCACCAGCTCGGCGTCCGCGACGGCGTCCAGGCTCGGCGAGGTCCGGATGCGCGCCAGGGCCGCGTCGCGCTGCTCCGCGGTAACCGTCCCCTTCTTGACCTGCCGCTCGAAGTTCCCCCGGATGAGGGCGAGCACTCGCTCGAGCAGTCCGGGCGCGATGTCGATGAGGGTCGTCTCCCAGCCGTGCTGGGCAAACACGTGCGCGATGCCGTTCCCCATCGTGCCGGCGCCGACCACCGCGACACGACTCATGCTGCAAACGAAACGCGCGCCGTCATAGGCGCGCGCGCAGGGGACTGACCGCGGGTCGCAGGACCAGAACCGCCATCACCAGCTTCGCCAGGTCGCCGGCGAGAAACGGCAGCGTGCCGAGGCGAGCGGCGTCCTGCAGGCTGTGGGTGATAACCAGCAGCTGCGCCAGCCCGCCGAGGTGGATGAGCGCGAGACCTACGAGCACGGCGAGCGTGAGCCGGGTCCACCGCAGCCCGTCCGCGGCGAGTCCCCCGACCGCGTAGGCGGCGATCGGGTAGGCGAGCAGGTATCCGCCCGTAGGGCCGAACAGTCGGCCGACGCCGGGCAGACCGTACGGGGTGAAGACCGGCATGCCGGCGGCGCCGAGCGCGAGATACACGAGGAGCGAGCCGGCGCCGAGCCGGGGCCCCAGCAGTCCGCCCACCAGCAGGACGGCCAACGGCTGCAGGGTCATCGGCACCGGCGTGCCCGGCAGCGGGATCGCGATCTGGGCCGCGAGCGCGACCAGGGCGACGCCCGAGAGGACCGCGAGCACCCGCCGGCCGGTGAGAGACGGAGCGGACACGACGGCGGTCTGAGCCTGCATCAGAGTATCTCCACGCTGAGGGCCACGGCGTTGCCGCCCCCGAGACAGAGGGTGGCGAGGCCGGTCGTTTGGTTCCGCTCCTTCAAGGCGTACAGCAGCGTCGTGAGGATACGCGCGCCAGAGGCGCCGATCGGGTGCCCGAGGGCGATGGCGCCCCCGTTCACGTTCACGCGGTCCCAGTCCCAGCCCAAGGCGCGCCCGTCGGCGATTGCCTGCACGGCGAATGCCTCGTTCGCCTCGATCAGATCGTAGTCATCGATCTTCGTCTGGGTTTTCGCCAAGAGCTTCTGCACGGCCACGATGGGTGCAAAGAAGAGATCCTTGGGGTCGCCTCCAGCGCTCGCGTAGGCGGTGACCCGGGCGAGCGGCTTCACGCCGTGCGCCTTCGCAAACGCCAGCGACGTCACGACCAGTGCGCTCGCGCCGTCATTCAGACCGGGCGCGTTCCCCGGCGTCACGGTCCCGCCCTTCTGGAACGACGGCTTGAGCGCCGCCAGCGCCTCGAGCGAGGTATCCTTGCGGGGACCCTCATCCTTTTCGACCACGGTCGGGCCCTTCTTCCCGGGAATCTCGACCGGGATCGTCTCCGCCTTGAAGCGGCACGCGTCCATCGCCGCCACGGCCTTCTGGTGGCTCGCGAGCGCGAACGCGTCCTGGTCCGCGCGCGACACCGCGGCCTTCTGCGCGGTGTATTCGGCGAGGTTGCCCATGTGCGTGTCGGAGAAGGAGTCCCACAGGCCGTCGCGGATCATGCCGTCCACGAGCGGGCTGTCGCCCACTCGGAGGCCGCCTCGCAGGCCGTACGCATAATGCGGGGCATTCGACATCGACTCCATGCCGCCCGCCACGACGCACTGCTCGTCGCCCGCCCGGATCGCCTGGGCGGCGAGCATCACGGCCTTGAGTCCCGAGCCGCAGACTTTGTTGACCGTGACCGCCGGAACGGTCCCCGGGAGACCGGCGTGGATCGCCGCCTGGCGCGCCGGCGCCTGGCCGACGCCGCCCTGAAGCACGTTCCCGATGATCACTTCCTCGACCGCGGCGACGTCGATCCCGGCGCGGCGCACCGCCTCGCGGATCACGAGGGCGCCGAGCCGGGGGGCGGGCAGCGGGGACAGGCCGCCAAGATACTTGCCGATGGGCGTACGACAGGCGCTCAAGATGACAGCGGTCGTGTGATCGGTAGCGATCATCCGTCCTTCCGTCCCACCCCGGACTTGCGTCCGGGGTTAGTCGAACCGACACCGCGCGCAAGCGCGGGGATCGGGTGGTAACTGACCCCGGGCGCGAGCCCGGGGATCCCTCATCTCAAACTAACGGAGCCAAGCTCCTGGAGCGAACCTCTTCCTGCAGTTTCGCCACGAAGTCGGCAATGGACAGCACCACCTGCTTCTTTCCCTCTCCCCGTCCCCGCACCGCGACCGAGCCCGCGTCCGCCTCGCGCTGCCCCACCACGGCCATGTAGGGGATTTTCTGCAGCTCGCCGTCGCGGATCCGGTAGTTCAGGGTCTCGTTGCGCTCGTCGAGATGCGAGCGAATGCCCGCCGCGCGGAGCCGTTCGTGTAGCGCGCGCGCCGCAGGCGCCTGCACGTCCGAGATCGGTAAGACGCGGACCTGCTCGGGAGCGAGCCACAGGGGGAACGCCCCGGCGAAGTGTTCGATCAGGAATCCGACGAACCGCTCCAGCGTCCCGTAGATCGCCCGGTGGATCATGACCGGGCGGTGCGGGCGGTTATCCTCGCCCGTGTACTCGAGCCCGAAGCGCTCGGGCTGCTCGAAATCCAGCTGGATCGTCGCGCCCTGCCATTCTCGGCCGATGGCGTCGTTGAACTTGATGTCGATCTTCGGTCCGTAGAACGCCCCGCCGCCCTGATCGATGCGGTACGTGGCGCCGCGGTGTTTGAGGGCCTGCTCGAGCGCGCGCTCCGCCAGCTCCCACGTCGCGTCCGTGCCGAGTTTCTTGGCGGGCCGCGTCGCGAGATCGAGCCGGTAGGAGAGCCCGAACGTCTTCCCCAGCACGAGCTCCACGATGTCGAGCAGCTGGAAGATCTCCTGCTCGATCTGGTCCTCGCGCAGGAAGAGGTGCGCGTCGTCCATCGAGAGCCCGCGCACGCGCAGCATGCCATGCAGCGTCCCCGACCGCTCGTTGCGGTACACGTTGGCGATCTCGGCGAGCCGGATCGGCAGATCGCGATAGCTGCGCTGCTGCGAGGCGTAGATGAGGATGTGCATGGGGCAATTCATCGGCTTCACGCGGTAGCGCACGCCCTCGGCCTCGCCTTCCCCCGCCGCCATCGCCGGGAACTGGTTCTCGGCGTACAGGGGGAGGTGCCCGGAGCGCAGGAAGAGCTCTTCGCGCGTCACGTTGGGTGTGTAGACGAGCTGATAGCCGCGCTCCAGAATCACGTCCTCGATGAAGCGGCGCAGCTGAAAGTTCAGCATCGCCCCCTTGGGGTGCCACAGGATCAGTCCCGGGCCCACCTCCTCTTGAATCGAGAACAGATCGAGCTGCTTCCCCAGCACGCGGTGGTCGCGCTTCTTGGCCTCTTCCAGCCGCCGCAGGTAACCCTCGAGGTCCTCCTTGGTGAACCAGGCGGTGCCATAGATGCGCTGCAGCATCTGGCGGCGCTCGTCGCCGCGCCAGTAAGCGCCGGCGGCGTGCAGCAGCTTGAAGTGCTTGATCCGCCCGGTGCTCGGCACGTGGGGCCCGCGGCACAGATCCACGAACGGGCCGTCGGTGTAGACCGAGATCACCTCGTCCGGACCCAGGTCCTCGATGCGCTCGAGCTTGAGCGGGTCATCCTTGAAGCGCCGCTTCGCTTCGGTGCGTGAGACTTCCTCGCGGACAAACGGGTAATCGGCCTTCACAACCTCCATCATCTTCTTTTCGATGGCCTCCAGATCCTCCGGCCCGAAGGGGCGTTCCACCTCGAAGTCGTAGTAAAAGCCGTCCTCGATCGGGGGACCGAATCCGATCTTCGCGTGCGGGAAGAGCTGCCGTACGGCGGTCGCCAGCACGTGCGCCGAGGAGTGGCGCAGCACCTCGAGCGCCTGCGGGTCCTTGTCGGTGAGGATCGTGACCTTCGCGCCATCGGGGAGCGGGCGGGCCAGGTCCCGTATGTTGCCGTTGAGGCGCACGGCGAGGGCCGCCTTCGCGAGCCCCGGCCCGATCGCCTGCGCGAGGTCGGCGCCGCTGGAGCCAGCGGGAAGACGCTTCTCGCTCCCGTCGGGGAGCGTGACCCGGATTTCGGGAGGCATCCGGTCAGTTGGCGGGCTGACCGGTCGCCGCGGGCGTGCCCGTCAGGGGCGGCAGGTTCCGCCCGTCGCGGAAGTAGAGCGCGACCGCAAACGCGATCACCGCGGCGATCGCGATCCAACGCGCCATGCGGCTCGGGGGAAGCACCGGAGAATCGTCGGGCATGTGGAACGTATTCTAAGGAGGTTGGTGGAGGTTCGGGAGGTTAGGAGAGGCTGGGCCGCTGACGTCGAACCTCCTCTACCCTCCAAAACCTCCTCTAACCTCCCCTAACGTGTCTATTATAAGGAATGTCCCGCTTCGCGCTTCCGCCCCAATACGACCCGCACGCCGTCGAGCGCCCGCTCTACCGGCGCTGGCTCGAGCGTGGCGTTTTCACGGCCCTGGTCGACTCGCCGAAACCGCCGTACGTGATCGTGATCCCCCCGCCCAACGTCACGGCCGTGCTGCACATGGGCCAGGGGCTCAACAACGTGACCCAGGACGTGCTCATCCGGTTCGAGCGGATGCGCGGCCGGGAAGCCCTGTGGCTCCCCGGCACCGACCACGCCGGCATCGCCACGCAGAACGTGGTGGAGCGCCTCATCGCGAAAGAGGGGAAGACCCGATTCGACCTGGGTCGCGACGCGTTCGTCGCGCGGGTCTGGGCGTTCGTACGCGAGACCGGCTCGACGATCCTCGAGCAGCTCAAGATGATCGGGGCGTCGTGTGATTGGAGCCGGACGCGGTTCACCCTCGACCCGGCCTACTCGCAGGCGGTGCGGGAAGTATTCGTGCGTCTGTGGGAGGAGGGGCTGATTTACCGCGGCCACCGGGTAATCCACTGGTGCCCGCGCTGTCTCACGGCCTTGTCGGACGAGGAGGCCGAATCCAGGGACATCGACGGCAAGCTCTACTACATCCGGTATCGCGTGGAAGGCGGCCCGGCGCCCTATCTGACCGTGGCCACGACGCGCCCCGAAACGCTGCTCGGCGACACGGCGGTGGCGGTGAATCCCAAGGACGCGCGCCATCGCGCCTACGTGGGCAAGATCGCCCGGCTGCCGATCATCGACCTCCCGGTGCCGATCATCGCCGATGAGGCCGTCGAGCCCGGGTTCGGGACGGGCTTCGTGAAGGTGACGCCGGCGCACGACGCGACCGACTTCGAGATCGGGCTGCGGCACAAGCTCGAGATGCCGCTGATCATGACCGAGGACGGCCGGATGGAGCATCCGACGCGCGTGCCGAAGGCCCTCAGCCAGCTCGACCGCTTCGACGCGCGCGAAAAGATCGTGGACATGTTGAAGGAGCACGGCCTGCTCGAGAAGGTCGAGCCGCATCGGCACGCGGTGCGCCACTGCTACCGCTGCGATTCGGTGGTGGAGCCGCGGCTGTCCGATCAGTGGTTCGTGAAAATGCAGCCGCTCGCGCAGCCGGCGCTCGAAGCGTATCGCACCGGGGCGATTCGCCTCGTCCCCGAGCGGTGGGGCGCGACCTATGAGCACTGGATGGAGAACATCCGGGACTGGAACATCTCGCGACAGCTGTGGTGGGGCCATCGCATCCCGGTGTTCACCTGCACCAGGTGCGCCCCGCCCCGCCAATGGGCCGACCGCGAGGACCCGAAGGCCTGCCCCAAGTGCGGCGGTCCGGTCGAGCAGGACCCCGATGTGCTCGACACGTGGTTCTCGTCCTGGCTGTGGCCGTTCGCGACGCTCGGGTGGCCGCTCGAGACACCCGACCTGAAGCACTTCTACCCGGGGCACACGCTCGTAACGGCACCGGAGATCCTGTTCTTCTGGGTGGCCCGGATGATCATGGCCGGGTATCACTTTCGCGGCGCACGCCCGTTCGCCACGGTGTACCTGCACGGCACCGTGCGCGACACCCAGCATCGCAAGATGTCCAAGTCGCTCGGCAACGGGATCGACCCGCTCGACGTGGTCCGGCTGTTCGGCGCCGACGCGCTGCGCTGGACGGTGATCGCCGGGGTGTCGCTCGGGTCGGACCTGATGCTCGATCCCAACGATCTCGAGACGACCTTCGCGCCCGGCCGGAACTTCGCGAACAAGCTCTGGAACATCGGACGCTTCATCCTGGCGCAGCTGCCGGAGCAGGTGCCGCCGCTCCAGAGCTTCGACCGGTCTCGACTGCCGCTCGCCGACCGCTGGATCCTGATGCGGGCGAATGACGCAGTCGCCGCGACTACTGCATTCCTGGAACAGTTCAGGCTCGATGAGGCAGCCAAGCGGTGCTACGAGTTCGTGTGGGGCGAGCTCGCCGACTGGTACGTGGAAGCGGTCAAGCCGCGTCTCGCAGCGGCGGCATCGCCTGCTTCGAGCGACGCCGCCGCGGCTCACGCGGTCCTCGCCCATTGTTTCGACACGGCGCTGCGGCTGTTGCATCCGGTGGTGCCGTTCATCACCGAGGAGCTGTGGCAGAAGCTGCCCGGTCGACAGGAGGACGAGCTGCTCGCGGTCGCACCATGGCCGGCGTTCAAACCGGAGCTCGTGGACGCGGAGCTCGACCTGCAGTTCCTCCGCGTGAAGCAAGTGGTGGAAAGGATCCGCAGCATCCGCGCGGAGTACAACGTGCCGCCCAAGACGCGCCTCCGCGCCAGCATCACGGCACGCGGGCGCGACCACCGGAAGGTGTTCGAGGCGGAAGGCGAAACGATCCGGCGCCTCGCGCAACTCGACGAGCTCTCCTTCGACGGCGGGTCGAAACGTATCGGAGCCTACGCCATTTTCGGCGACGGCAGCGAGGTGTTCGTGGCACTCGAAGACGCGATCGACGTGCAGCAGGAGTGTCGGCGCCTGTCGGGCGAACTGACCCGGCTCGGGCAGCAGCTGGCGGGACTCGCCGCCAAGCTCACTAACCAGCAGTTCGTCGCGCGGGCGCCCGCCGAGGTGGTCGCCAAGGAGCGCGAGAAGGAGCGGGCGTGGCGCGACCAGCGGCAGGTGCTGGCCGACAAGCTCAAGTCGCTCGGCTGCTCCTGAGCGCCCTGGCGTTCGGCTGTGCGAGCCAGGGTACGCCGCCGGGCGGCCCGCCCCGCACCACGCCGGCGGCCATCCTGCGCACCGTTCCGGAGTCCGGGACGGTGGTGCCCGATTTTCGGGGCAAGGCCGTCGTCCAGTTCGACGAAGTGATCGACGAGGCGCCGGGGAGCCCCGGCCCGTCGGGTGGCGCGATCACCGGCCTGGCGCAAAAGATCGTGTTGTCGCCGGTCGCCGGCGACGTCAAGGTATCCTGGCATCGCAGCGCGATCCACGTCGCGCCGGAAGAGGGGTGGAAGCCGAACCGGGTGTATCACCTCGAGGTGCTGCCCGGCATCGCGGACCTGCGGCGCAACGTTACGAAGGCCGGCAAGACCATCGTGTTCTCGACGGGCGGCGCCCTTCCCGCGGCCGCGCTCAGCGGTACCGCGCTGTTGTGGGTCGAGCAGCGGCTGCTCACACAGGCCGTGATCCGAGCCGCCCCGCTCCCCGACACCGCCGCTTACGTCACCCTGACGGATTCCGCCGGGAACTTCCGACTGCGGGAGATCCCTCCCGGACGCTATCGTGTTTGGGCGGTTCAGGATCAGAACAACAACCGCCGCCAGGACCGGCGTGAGCCGTTCGACACGGTCACCGTCACCGTCGACTCCACGGCGAGCGTCGTGCTGTGGGCGTTCGTGCACGACACTGTCGGGCCGCGGATCCGCACCGTCGAGCCGGTGGACTCGATCGCCCTCCGGATCACGTTTTCGCAACCGCTCGATCCCGCCCGCGCGCCGGACACGGGCGCGGTGCACGTCTTCGCGCTGCCCGACACGACGCCCGTGGCCGTGCGGGCCCTGTATCGGCCGGCGCAGTTCGATTCGATCCAGGCGCGGGCGCGGGCGGTGGCCGACTCGCTGAAGCGGCTGCAAGACACGACGGCACGGCGTGATACGACGGCGCGCCCGAGGACCCCGGCTCCGGCAGCCCCGCGGGCGCCCGCCGTCGCCGGGGCTCCCGGCGCGCCGTCGCGGCGAGACACAGCCGCGGCGCGGGTCGATACGGCGCGCGTCCGCAAGCTCCTGAGCCAGCGCCCCGTGCCCTACGACCGGCTCGTCGTCCAGACCGCACGGCCGCTCACCCCGGGCGCGAAGTACCTGGTGCGCGTGCGCGCGGCGGTCGGCTTGAGCGGCGTCGCCGGCGACGGCGTCGGAGTGGTCCAGATCCCCGTGCCGAAGCCCGCACCGCGCGACACCACCAAGGCCAAGACGCCGTGACCGACCCGCGCCGCCGGCTCCCCGCCGTGGACGCCCTGCTGGCCGAGCCCGACGTCGCGGCGCTCCTCACCGCCCATCCGCGGGGCCTCGTACTGCGCGCCGTGCGGGACACGCTCGAGCATGCGCGCGCCCACGATGGCACCGCGCCCGCGGAGGGCTGGCATGCGGCCGTCCGCGCGCAGGTGCAGCGCCTCGCCGCCCCGTCGCTCGTGCCGGTGATCAACGCCACCGGTGTGGTGCTGCACACGAACCTGGGCCGGGCGCCGCTCGCGCGCGCGGCGCGCGAGGCCATGACCCGAATCGCCGCGGGATATTCGAATTTGGAATACGACCTCGCGGGGGGGGGCCGTGGCTCACGCCACGGGCTGTGTCGGGATCTCTTGGTGGAATTAACCGGCGCCGAGGACGCGCTCGTGGTGAACAACGCGGCCGGGGCCCTGCTCGTCGCCCTGTCGGCGTTGGCCCGCGACGGCGAAGCGGTCGTGTCGCGCGGCGAGCTGGTGGAGATCGGCGGCGCGTTCCGGATCCCGGATATCATGGCCCGCTCGGGCGCCAAACTGGTCGAGATAGGAACCACCAACCGCACGCACCTGAAAGACTATGAAGGCGCGGTCACCGATCGCACGAGGCTTCTGCTCAAGGTCCACCGCTCCAATTTTCAAGTCACGGGCTTCACCGCCGAGGTCTCCGCGCAGGAAATCGCGGGCGTCGCGCGCGCGCGGGGCGCCGCGAGCCTGTACGATCTGGGCAGCGGCCTGCTGGTCGATCTCTCCTCCTGGGGCCTCGCCGGCGAGCCCACCGTGGCCGAGGCGCTCGCGAGCGGCGTGGACGCCGTCGTCTTTTCCTGCGACAAGCTGCTCGGCGGCCCGCAGGCCGGGATCCTGCTGGGCCGACGAGATGCGATCGCCGCGTGTCGCACGGATCCCCTGGCCCGGGCGGTGCGTTCCGACAAATTCACGCTGGCCGCCTTGGAGGCCACACTGGCGTTGTACCGGGAGCCGGCGACGAGCCGCCGCGAGATTCCGGTGCTCCGCATGTTGACCGAAGACGTCGAGCAAATTCGTCAACGTGCAGAGACGTTGCACAAAGGCGTGGGCAGGGACTCCGAAATTGTCGAGGGCGAGTCCGAAGTGGGTGGTGGATCGTTCCCAGGGGTGAAGCTCAAGACGTGGCTGCTACGCTTGAATCCCCCACAGCTGGCCCCCGACACGCTGGCGGGGAGGTTGCGGTCAAACGACCCTCCCGTCATCGCCCGCATCGCCGACGATCGCGTGGTCCTCGATCCGCGCACCATCTTCCCCGAGGAGCTGGAGACGGTGGTGCGCGCGGTGCGGGCCGCGCTCGATGCTTGACGCCCCAGCCGGGGTCGCGCGCCGGGCCGCCTTTCTCGACCGCGACGGCACCATCGTGGAGGACCCCGGATTCCTGCACGAGCCCGGGAAGGTCCGCCTCCTTCCCGGCGTTGGAGCGGCGATCCACCGACTGAACCAGGCGGGCTGGCTCGTGATCACCGTTTCCAACCAGTCCGGGATCGCACGCGGCAAGTACGACGCGACCGCTTACGACGCGGTGCAACGCCGCCTGGTCGAGCTCCTGACGGCGCACGGCGCCCGGCTCGACGGCGCCTATTTCTGCCCGCACCATCCCGAAATCACGGGACCGTGCGAGTGCCGTAAGCCGGGCGTGCGGTTGTTCCGCGAGGCCCAGACCGCCCTCGGTCTCGACCTCGCTCGTTCGGTCTGGGTGGGTGACCGTTTGAGCGACGTCGAGCCCGCGCGGCGGTTGGGAGGGCGCGCCTTCCTGGTGGCGACGGGTCGCGGGGCGGCGCACGCGGCGCAAGCACGCGCCCTCGGCGTCCCCGTCGTGGCGGACCTCGCGGCCGCCGCCGCCGAGATTGTGCGCGGCGGCTAGCGCCCGCAGATTGCGGGGCGACATGGAGCCGTGGAGATTGGTCCTCCTGCTCGCCATGTGCCCCTGGGCGCTCGCCGCGCAGGCGAACCGGACGATCGCGCTGGGGGACACGGTGCGGGACTCGCTCACGCGGCGCGACGCGCTCCTTCCGGCGGAGAGCACGTACGCCCAGCAGTGGCGGCTCGCCGGGCGAGCCGGTCAAACCATCACGATCGACTTTGCATCGAGCGCGTTCGACGCGTACGCGTTCCTGCTGGGCCCCGGCTTCGAGGCCGCCGCGCCCCAGGACGACGACTCGGGCGGCCACTGCAACGCTCGGCTCACCGTCCGACTGCCGCGAACGGGAGACTATTTCATCGTGGTGACGAGCAGCGAGCGGCTCGCGACCGGCGCCTTCACCCTCACCGTCGTCCCCGGATCGAAGCCCGGCTCGCTCGCCCCTTGCGATCGGTGACGCCGGTTCCGGTGGCCGTGCTGGTCTCGGGTGGCGGCACGAACCTCCAGGCGCTGCTCGATGCGCTGCGCGACTCGCCGGTCGCGCGGGTCGCGCGCGTGGTCGCGAGCCGCCCCGACGCGGCCGCGCTCGAGCGAGCGCAGCGGGCAGGTGTGTCCACCGTCGTGCTCGCGCACCCTGACGATCCGGGCGAGGTCGTGACGGCCACGGGTGACGCCAGGCTCGTCGTGCTCGCGGGATACCTGAAGCGCATTCCGCCCGCGGCCGTCGCGCGGCTCCGGTGGCGCCTGATTAATATCCATCCGGCGCTGCTCCCCGCGTTCGGCGGCCCCGGGATGTACGGCCGCCGCGTCCACGAAGCCGTGCTCGCGAGCGGCGCCGCGCTCTCCGGAGCGACCGTCCACTACGTGGACGAGGAATACGACCGCGGTCCGATCATCGCGCAGTGGCCCGTGCCCGTTCGTCCGGACGACACGCCGGACACGCTGGCCGCGCGAGTGCTCGAAGCGGAGCACCGGTTGCTGCCGCAGGTGGTGATGGAGCTGGCGCGGCTGGGCGTACCGGAGAACCCCGTGCGGCTGGTCGCGAGCGGGTCGGCGTTCGTGGCGGCTGACGAACCTTCCGTGAGGTTCGGTGATGATCCGTAGAAAGCGAGTTTTACGGAGTCGGCTCAGTAGTTCCCATCCTGAAGGATGGGCCCGGCGCTGCACAACGCTGAAGCGTCTTCTCGCGCGTGTGCTTCTGCACAGTGCCGTGTCGGGCCCACGCTTCAGCGTGGGAACGACCACAGGGGTCGTGACCCTATTGCTCTCCGCCCTTCCGCCAGTCCGCCTGTCTGCCCAATCGGTCGATCCGCTCGCCCTGCGCTTTACGTCGATGACCGCTGTCACCGGTCTCGAGCAGTCCATGGCGGACTCGCTGCGCGCGCTCTTCCCCGGCAGCACGCGTGATCGGGTGGGCAACGTCACGCTCACCCTGGGTCAGGGCTCCCCGAAGCGACTCTGCACTTGCCCGCTCGATGAAGTCGGATACGTCGTGGGCAACATCCTGCCCGACGGTTTCCTGCTGCTGCGCCGGGTAGGAGGGGGAGGGCGCACGGCGTCTCCGCTGTTCGATCAGCAGCTCGAGGGCCACCGCGTCAGTGTCTTCGGGACGAAAGGTGCGGTGCCCGGCGTGGTCGCCGTGAAGTCGGTGCACCTGACGCGGGGCCGGGTCGCGACCGGTGCGCCCGATCCCGTGTTCACCGTGGACAACGCGTACGTGGACGTGGGCGCGGGCTCGGCGGCCGAGGTGCAGGGTCTCGGGATCACGGCGCTCGCGCCCGTGTCGCTCGCCAAGCGGCCGCAACTCTACGGCGAGCGGCTGCTCGCCGCACCGAACGCCGCACGGCGGATCGCCTGCGCCGCGCTCGCGGCGGCAGTCCAGGCGAAGCCTAAAGTGAGAGGCACGGTAGTGGTGGCCTTCACGGTGCAGAGCCTCTACGCGAGCAACGCCGGCCTTGCGAGCCTGAAGGCCCTGCTCGGGCCGTTCGACGACATCAAGACCGCCACGCTACCGGGGCGCTACCCGGACACCGCGGTTGAGACCGTCGCCCTCGCCGACGCGGACAGACTCGTCCGGGAAATCACCCAATGGATGGAGGGACGATGAGGCCGGTATGGCGGTATAGCGGTAGAGCGGTGGGCGCCGCAGCGGGGCTGCTTACCGCGTTACCGTTCTACTGTCTTTCCGCCCAAGACTCCGTTCGAATCTCCGAGGCGCAGACGGTCCTCGCCCACCTCGTGGAGACCTACGGCGTCTCCAGCGCCGAAGGTCCGGTGCGGGAGGCGGTGAAGCGGCTGCTCCCCGCCTGGGCCAAGAGCGAGACCGACACCGCGGGCAACCTGTGGGTGCGGGTCGGCGAGGGCAGCCCCGTGGTTGTCTTCATTGCGCACCTGGACGAAATCGGTTTCCGCGTGACCGGGATCGGCGACGACGGCACGCTCGAGCTCGAACCGCGCGGCGGATTCTTCTCCTCCCTGTTCGAGGCTCAGCCGGCGCTGGTGCACACCGACCGGGGCGACGTGGCCGGCGTGTTCATGCCGCGCGACTCCGGCTTGACGCGCCACACCCCTCCCCCGCTGCGCGTCGATGTAGGCGCCAGATCGCGCGCCGGGGCCATGGCCCGGGACGTGAGCCCCGGGGCTACCGTCACGATGTCCAAGCAATACGTCCGGCTCACAGGCACGAGGGCGACGGGCCGCTCGTTCGACGATCGTGTCGGCTCGGCCGCGCAGCTCCTTGCGCTGCGCCGTCTGGACCGCGCGGCCCTCAAGCACCAGGTGATTTTCATCTGGAGCGTGCGCGAGGAGATCGGGCTCGAAGGGGCGGCGGTGGCGGCCGCGGCGCTTGGCACGACGCCTCGTCGGGTGTACGCGATCGACACGTTCGTGTCCGCGGACTCACCGCTCGAGCTGCCCAACTTCGCCGTGGCGCCGATCGGGGGAGGAGCCGTAGCGCGGGCGATCGACAACTCGTCGGTCACGCCCCCGGCCTACGTGGACTCGCTCGTCCAGATCGCGCGGGCGCGTGGCGTCGCGCTTCAGGTCGGCACCACCAACGGCGGCAACGACGGATCGGTATTCACCCCGTACGGCGTGGTGGACGTCGCAATCGGCTGGCCGCTGCGCTACTCCCATTCACCAGTCGAGGTGGTGGACCTGAGGGACGTGGTCAGTCTCGCCGACTTGATCCGGGCCGTGGCCGAGACCTGGTGAAGCCACGAGCCCTGCTGTCCGTGTCGGACAAGCGTGGCGTCGTGGAGCTCGCCCGCGAGCTGATCGCGCTCGGCTGGGAGATCGTTTCCACCGGTGGCACGGCCGAGGCGTTACGTAAGGCCGGAGTCCCCGTGATCCCGATCGAGCAAGTGACGGGATTCCCCGAGATCATGGACGGCCGCGTGAAGACGCTGCACCCCAAGGTGCACGGCGGCCTGCTCGCCCGTCGCGCCCACCCGGGGGACCGCGCCGCCCTCGCCGGGCACGGCATCACGCCGATCGACCTGGTGGTCGTAAACCTCTATCCGTTCCGCGAGACGGTCGCGAAGCCCGGCGTCACTCGATGCTTCGCTCGGCCGCGAAAAACCATCAAGACGTCTTCGTGGTCGTCGATCCGGACGATTACCCCGTGGTGATCGCGGCACTGAAGCAGGGCGGACTGACGCCGGGCGCAAGCCCGGGGTTGCGAAGAGACCTCGCCGCCAAGGTGTTCGCTCACACCGCCGCGTACGACGCCGCAATCCACGCCTACCTCACGAGGGATGCGCCCGGGTGGCCCGAGCGGATCACGCTCGCGCTGGAGCGGCGCCAGGAGCTCCGCTATGGGGAGAACCCCCACCAGGCTGCGGCGCTGTACGCGACGGCAGAGCCCGGCATCCGCGACCTCGTGCAGCTCTCCGGCAAGGAGTTGTCGTTCAACAACCTGCTTGACCTGGACGCGGGGCTGCTGGCGATCGCGCCCTGGAGCGCGAGCGGCGCGAATCGCGCGGCCTGCGCCATCATCAAGCACACCACTCCGTGCGGCATCGCCCTGGGGCGCTCCCCGCGGGAAGCGTACGAGCGTGCCCTCGCCACCGATCGGACGTCCGCCTTCGGATCGGTGATCGCGTTCAACGTGGCGGTGGACCGGCCGACCGCCGAGGCCATGCGCGAGCTGTTCGTCGAGGTAGTGACGGCGCCTGCGTTTGGCGACGACGCCGTCGCCGCGTTCCGGGAGAAAAAGAACCTGCGGGTGGTGCGCCTTCCCGCCGGAGAGGCCGCCGGTTGGGACTGGAAGCGGATTCGCGGCGGGTTCCTCGCCCAGGAGCGCTCCCGCATCGCACAGATATTGAATGAAACAGGTTGGAGGGTGGTGACCAGGCGACCGCCGGACGACGTCGAGTGGCGCGACTTGCGCTTCGCCTGGGCCGCCGTGGGGGCGGTCAAGTCGAACGCGATCCTCCTCGCCCGCGACGAGGCGGCGATCGGTATCGGGGCCGGCCAAACGTC
>Ga0209160_1000931_pt1 | contig 24490 bp, 21 predicted proteins | sample GraSoiAngelo_153_FD_186167 | JGI IMG/M metagenome (GOLD analysis project Ga0209160, IMG submission 186167) | Grasslands soil microbial communities from the Angelo Coastal Reserve, California, USA - 14_1009_12_40cm (SPAdes) (version 2) | ecosystem: Environmental > Terrestrial > Soil > Grasslands ...
CCACTTCTCCGCGCTGTACCTGAGGGCGGCAAGGCGCCCCGCGCTGGCACGCGATGGGAGCCGCGACCTTCGAGAAGCGCGCTTTAGGTTGCGCACTGGCGTACTGGAGTGACTCGACGACGAGGAGAAACCCAATGTGCAAACTGTGCGATGAAGGGAATCCCCAGAGTCATTCCGGTTCGCGACGCGATTTCTTGAAGGTGACGGCCGCGTCAGGGGTCGCCGCCGCGGGGGCGAATCTGTTCGCGGCGCGCCCGGTCGGCGCGCGCAGTGACGACCCGCCCGAGGACCACGGCCGGCAGGGCCGGCGCTACGTCATTCGCGGCGGTTCGGTGATGTCGATGGATCCGGACGTAGGCGACTTCCCCGAGGCCGACGTGCTGGTCGAGGGCAAAAAAATCCTCGCCGTCGGACCGAACCTGCACGCGGGCGGCGCCGCGGTAATCGACGCCCGCGGCCGCGTCGTCATGCCGGGCTTCATCGATACGCACCATCACCAGTTCGAGACGGCGCTGCGCAGCTTCCTCGCCAACGGGCTGCTCTTGCCCGGCACGCCGGGCGGCGACATCAACTACTACCAGTACATTCTGCTCACGTTCGCCCCCGTGTACCGGCCCGAGGACGTGTACATCAACGAGCTGTTCGGCTCGCTCAGCCAGCTCGATGACGGCGTTACGACGGTGCACGATATCTCGCAGATCCACCACTCGCCCGCACACTCCGACGCAGCGATCCAGGGCATCCTGGATTCCGGCCGCCGGGCGGCCTTCGGCTATTTCGAGGGCGCGGGTCTCACTCACGGTCCCGATTACAAATATCCGGACGACGCGGTCCGCATCAAGAAGCAGTGGTTCTCCTCGAGCGATCAGCTCGTCACCATGATCATGGGCGGCGAGGTCTACCTTCCGGGCTACGAGAAGGCCTGGAAGATCGGGCGCCAGCTCGGCCTCCAGGTGGCGGCGCATATCCTCTCCCCGTTCGGCATACGCCCGATCTTCGACTTGCTCGCCCAGGGCGATGGCGGCGACAGCGGCACGCTGGAGATCGGATCCGACAACCTGTTCGTCCACATGACCGGGATGTCGGACCTGGCCTGGCAGAAGGTGAAGGCCGTCGGCGCTCAGGTCTCGCTTGCCGTCCCGATCGAGATGAACATGCGGCACGGCACGCCGCCCATCCTCAAGATGCAGAGCCTGGGCCTGGAGCCGTCCCTGAGCTCGGACGTCGAGGTCACGATGACGGCGGACTTCTTCACCCAGATGCGCGTCACCATGAACCTCCAGCGCGCGCTGGTGAACCAGATGATCCTCGATACGGGATTCGCCACCGGCAACTGGTGGCCGGCGCAGCCAGTCGGCGTGCCGGACCCGCTCACCACGCGCGAGGTGCTGCGCTACGCCACCATCAACGGTGCGAAGCACCTCCGACTCGACAAGAAGACCGGCTCGCTGACACCGGGCAAGGAGGCCGACATCATCATCCTCGACGCGACCGCGCTCAACGTGGCGCCGCTGAACCAGGTGCCGGGAGCGGTCGTCTCACTGATGGACCGCACCAACGTCGAGACCGTGATCGTGGCGGGCAAGGTGCGCAAGTGGAAGGGGCGCCTGCTCGACGTCGATCTGCATCATCTGCGGCGGCAGCTCGAGGCCTCGCGCGATCACATCTTCTCCGCGGCTGGCATCAAGCAGGATTTGTTCCGCAGCAATTGAGCGAAGCGTCGATGAGACATGGGGCGGCGACGGCCGCCCGGGCTCGATTGTGACAAGGAGGCGGCGATGACGGACACCATGCATTGGGTCGGCACCTGGACGGCGGCTCCCGCGCCCGGCGAAGGCGCGGCCTTCAGCAACCACACCCTGCGGATGATCCCGCGGGTCAGCATCGGTGGGCGCGTGCTGCGCGTACGCATCTCGAACGCCTACGGCGCTCGCCCGCTGGCGATCGGCGCCGCGTACGTCGGTCTGCGCAGCACGGGGCCGGGGGTCGTGCCGAGCTCCAACCGCCGGCTCACCTTCGGCCGCGAGACCAGCGCGACGATCGCCGCGGGCGCGCTCATCGTCAGCGATCCCGTCGAGCTGGCGGTCGAGCCCTTGGCGGACGTTGCCGTCAGCGTGCACCTGCCGGGCGATCTGCCGGCGAGCTTCGGAATCACCGGCCGCTACGCACGGCAGACCAATTACGTGTCGCCGCCTGGCGATTTCGCCGCCGAAGAGGTCATGCCGGTCGGCCGGCTCACCGACGACTGGTACTTCGTCTGTGGCGTCGACGTCCTGGCGCCGCGGCAGACCGGCGCCATCGTCGCGGTCGGCGACTCGCTGACCGACGCCAACATCTCGACTCACGACGGCCATCATAGCTGGCCCTCGCAGCTCGCGCGTCGCCTCATGGCGCGGCCGAGCGGGCGACCGATGGCGGTGATGAACCAGGGGCTCGGCGGCAACCGCATCCTGCACGATATCCGGGGCGACAGCGGCCTGCGTCGCTTCGACCGCGACGTGCTGGCGCAGCCCGGCGTCACGCACACGATCATCATGCTGGGCACCAACGATCTGAGGAACCGTCCCGGCAAGGCTGAAGAAGAGGTCACCGCGCCGCAGATGATCGCCGGGCTCAAGCAGTTCGCGGTGCGCGGCCAGGCCCGCGGGATCAAGGTCATCGGCGGCACGCTCACGCCGTTCGAGAACGAGACGTTCTTGCCCGGCGCCTGGAACCCGAGGCGTGAGGCCGTGCGCCAGGCGGTCAACGAGTGGCTGCGCAAGGCCGAGGGCTTCGACGCGATCATCGATTTCGACCGGGCGCTACGCGATCCCGCCCATCCGACCCAGATGTTGCCGATCTACGATTGCGGCGACCATCTCCATCCGAGCGACCTGGGCTACCGCACGATGGGCGACGCGATCGATCTGGCTTTGCTCGAGTAGCTCAGCCGCGCGAGGGGAGGGCCGCGGCGAAGCTGCCGCTGATCAAGATCTCGCCCTTCTGGTTGACGGCCTCGAGCTCGCCCTCGACGAGCTTCTCGGCGCCCGCCTCGAGCTTGCGCGTCACCCGGCCCCGGCAGATGACGTCGTCGCCCGGCCAGGCGCGCGTGGCGAAGCGCACCTTGTAGCGGCGCACGTTGGGCCGGCCGGCGAACGCCGTCACCACGCGGCTCAGGATGCTTGCGTTGAGCATCCCCATGGCGAACACGGTCGGATTGCCCGAAGCCTCGGCGAACGTTTGATCGTGGTGGATCGGGTTGAAGTCGCCGGACGCGCCCGCGTACTTCACGAAATCGGTCCGCGTGAGCTTCTCTACCCGGATCTCCGGCAGCGCGTCGCCTTCCTTCACGTCTTCCCAGTAGCGCCTGGTGGCCGCCATCGCTTTCTCCTGTGCCTCAGTCCTTGACGACCTGACCGGTTTCGATGCTGACGGCGCGCGCGCGGGCCACCAGCGTGCCGTGCTGGTTGCGGTACTCCGTCTCGGTCACCGCGAAGTTCATGCTGCCGCCGCGCTTGCCGGGCTTCTCGTACACGTCCATCACCGTGCTCACGGCGGTGAGCACGTCCCCGGCGTGGATCGGCGCGAGGAACTCGTACTCCTGCTCGCCGTGCAGCACGCGCTTGAGGTCCATGGGCAGGCGGGGCCGCCCGCGGCCGTCGTCCCAGTGGCTGACCGTCTGCAAGAACGTGAGGGGCGGCATGATCCCGCCGGCCTCGCGCTCGGCGTATGCCTCGTCGAAGTAAAGCGGGTCGTCGTCCCTGATGGCGCGGGCGAACTCACGGATCTTTCCGCGCTCCACGTGCATCGTCACGGGCTCGCCTTTCCTGCCGATGATGCTCTTGTCGACCGGCATAGCCTCTCCCTTTCTCGCTCGGGTGCACGACCGGCACGATGATACCCGAATCGGCAGCGGCCTCCGGAACGAGCTATCCTTGGGGCCGAGCGGCCGTCGCGCGGAGACTCGACGAGCATCGGTGACTGACCGAGCGCGGGCGGCCGATCCCGACAGAAAGGGACCCGACATGATCACCAAGTTCGACAGCCTCTACGCCGGCCACGTGGACATGGACGACATCGGCTACGGCGGCGCCGCCGTGAACAGCCGCGTGTTTCCGAACGAGCACCTCGTGACCACCTACGCCAAGGCGCGCAACCTGGCGCGCCTGCTCGACCGGTGCGGGTACGACACGTTCTGGCTGGCCGAGCACCATTTCCAGCGCGAAGGGTACGAATGCATCCCGAACGTGCTCCTGCTGGCCCTCGACCTCGCGCATCAGACCGAGCGGCTGAAGATGGGATGCGGCTTCAACATCACTCCGATGTGGCATCCGCTCCGGCTGGCCGAGGACTTCGCCATGGTCGACGTCCTCACCGGCGGCCGCGTCCGCTTCGGTGTCGGACGCGGCTACCACACCCGCGAGGTGGACACGTTCGGATCGCCGCTGCTCGACCAGGTCGCCAACCGTGAGCTCTTCGAGGAGCAGGTCGAGATCATCTTCAAGGCGTTCAACAACGCCGTGTTCTCGCACGAGGGCAAGCACTACACGATCCCCGCCCGTGTTCCGTATCGCGGCTACGATCTGAAGGACCTCACGCTCGTGCCGCGGCCCGTCCATCCCGTCGAGTGCTGGCAGCCGATCCAGAGCGCGACACCGCGCGGTCTGGACTTCATGGCCAAGCACGGGATCAAGGGGCTCATCGGGGGCGGCGTGGCCGAGGGCGGAGCGATGCGTGGCGTCATCGAGGCCTACCGCGATGCGAACCGCCGCGCCGGGCGCGCGACCGAGCTGGGCGAAGGGCTGTGCATCGGATTCCACTTCCAGCTCGCCGCGACGAAGGAAGAGGCCGTCAAAGCCGCCGCGGGATATTTCGAAGAGAACCTCAAGATGTTCGGTCCATTGCGGCTGGTCCGCTCGCTGTCGCAAGAGCAGATCGATGCGATGGCCGACCCGAAAAAAGCACCCTACGCCGGCTTGCCCACGATCGACGAAGCGGCCGGACGCGGCGCCTACCTCTGCGGTCCGCCGGAGCAAATCATCGACACGCTGATGCACCTGGAGAAGGAGTATCCGGGGCTCGAGCGCGTGTCGGTCAGTCATCCCATGGGCGCGTCGGAGTCGCTTATGCTGGAGCAGCTCGAGTGGTTCGCCACCGAGGTCATGCCGGCGTTCACGCGGCGGTCGCGCTGAAGCATATGCGGTCCTCGGGCTCTCATCAGCACGGAGCAGCTCTCGAAACGGACTGACCCCGGAGGAGTGCATGACGGCCACTGACATCACGGGACTCGGCGTGTCCACCAAGTCGGCCGACGCCCTGGCCGCGTACGAACGCGGCCTTGATTTGTTCCTCCGCTGGCGGACCGGGTCCGTCGAAGCTCTGGATGCCGCCGCACAGAGTGATCCGCGATTTGCGCTGGCCTATTGCACGAAGGCCTACATCGCCTGGCGCATGGGGCGAGCGGACCTCGCCACCGCGGCGTCCCGTCAGGCCGCGGCGGTGGGCGATGACGCGCGCCACGAGCGCGAGCGCCTGCACGTCCAGGCGGTCGATGCCCTGCTGCGCGGTGATCATCCGGCGACCTATGACGTCCTCGGCCGGATCGCCGCCCGCTTCCCGACCGATCGGATCGCCGTGCGTATCATCGGCCTGAACTGCATCACCCAGGGCGACTATCGAGGCGGCATCGACATCGCGCGCCGGAGCCTCGAGGCCAATCCGGACGAGCCGCAGTACCAGACCATGCTCGGATTTTTCCTGGAGCAATCCGGCTACAACGACGAGGGGCTCGCCGTGAGCCTGCGCTCGCTGGCCCAGGACCCGACCAGCCTCTACACGTATCACGCGGTCGGCCATGCCTATCAGGCGCGCGGCGACTATCGCAACGCGCTCGAGACGTTCGAGCGAGCGGCCTCGCTCGAGCGTTACCCGCATCTCCTCTGGCACCTGGCCGAGGCCCAGGCGCTTCTCGGCCACGATCGCATGACCCGGGACTACTGGGCGTCCACGGCACCGCCGCTGCCGCTGTACGAGCGCATCGAGCTCCTCTGGCGTCTCGAGGTGCTGCGCGGCACGCCGGCTGATGCGGCCACCTGGCGAGACCTCGCGAAGCAAGGCGAGCGAATTCTCGGCGAGTACGCGGAGTGGCAGACCACGTGGATGCACCACTGGCTCGGCGTGGCGTTCGCGAAAGCCGGAGACTGGACCGGGGCCGAGCAGCAGGTCGAGCGGCTACGCAAGATGCCCGCGGGGCGTCCCAGCGGCCACTGGTCGACCCTGGGCGTCGCTCTGCTCGAGGGCGAGCTGGCGATCATCCGCGGCGATCTCGAAGCGGCCGTACGACTCATGGCTCCGGGGGTCGCTGATCTTCACGCCATGGGCGGCGGCAGCCGAGAACAGAAGGACATCTTCCGCGACGTCTTCATGGAGCTGCATCGTCGCCTCGATCACGTCGACCGGGTGATCGAGCTGGCGCAGGAGCGCTTGCTCGCCAATTCCCACCACGTGCAGTCGCTCGCCGCACTCGCCTGGGCGTACGAGCGCAGCGGAAACGCGGTCCTCCAGCGTCAGGCCTGCCGGCAGCTCGTCCGGAGAGCCGAGGAGGCCGGGCTTTGCGCCGAGGCTCCAGAGTTGGTGGCGGCGCGGCGAGTGCTCGAGCTGGCCGCCTGATCTCCCAGCTCGCTCATGAGTCCACGGTAGGATCGAGGATGATCTTGCCCAGTGGTGCGTTGGTTTCGACGAGGCGATGGGCCTCCGCCGCCTGGCGGAGCGGCAGGACGCGGTCGACGAGAACCTTGAAGATCCCCGCTCTGGCCAACTCGAACGAGCGCTCGAGGTCTTCTCGGCGCTCCACGCCCAGTCCGCTGATGACCCGCAGACGTCGTTGATAGAGGCGCCGCACGTCGAGGGTGACGAGCCCGCCGCCATGAGCGCCGACGGTCACGAGCCTGCCGCCCGGCGTGAGACTGTTGAACGCGCCTGGCCAGAGGGCAGGATCGGCGATGTTCTCGAAGACCGCGTCAGCTCCGTGGCCGCCCGTGATCCGCATGACCTCTCGCTCGAGATCCTGCCGGCGGTAGTTTACGCCGAAGTCGGCGCCAAGAGACATGGCGAGCTCGACACGCTGGTCCGTCCCGGCGGCCGCGATCGTATTCGCCCCCAAACTCTTCGCGACCTGTACCAGACAGCTGCCCAACCCGCCAGCGGCTCCCATGACCAGCGCCCAGTCGCCGGTCTTGAGGTCGGCGAGGTAGCACTCACCGAAAGCCAGCGGGAAATGCCGCGCGATGACCGTCGCATGAGCGAAGGCGAGCCCTTGAGGAAGCGGCACGCAGTTGACGGCGGGGATCCTCAAGAACTCCGCGTATCCACCCCAGCACTGGACCCCGAGCATCTTTCGACTCGCACAACGGCGCTGGTGACCGCCCGTGCAGTGCTGGCAGCGGCCACACCCAACACCTCCGAAGATGGCCACGCGATCGCCGATCTTCGCCTCCTCGACCTCGGGGCCCACCGCGGCAACCACTCCTGACGGATCGTTGCCCAGGACGAGTGGCAAGGTCACTCCGTAGTTACCGCCGTCCTGCCGCACCTGGAGATCGAGTGTACGGTTCACGGATACGGCGTGAACCCTGACGAGGACCTCTCCGGGCCCAGGGACCGGCGTCTCCACGTCCTCCCACCTCAGGACGTCGGGGCCACCGAACTCCCTGATGACGATCGCTTTCACACGTTCACTATCTTAGCTCTCCCGAGTTCGGCGTGAGCCGCTGGCCCCCGGACGGTCTCTACACTATTCTTCGCCATAGACCAGCGATAGGGCGCACGCACCCACAGAGCTGATACGGGAGGCGACCTCGTGACAGCAGAGCCGGGCGCACAGAAACAGCCGTTTCGTCTCGACGAGGCCACGATCGACGAGTTGCACGCGGCGATCAAGTCAGGACGGACGACCTGCGTCGCCGTCGTTCAGCATTACATCGACCGCGTGCGCGCCTACAACGGTGTCGCCAGCCTGCTCGTGACGGAAGACGGTCTCCCTGTACCGGAAGCGAGAGGCGCCGTGCGCGCGTTGGCGCCGCTGCGCTTCCCCACGGAGACCGTCAAGGCCTCGACCGTCCTGCCCGATCTTCACAAGTACAAGGGCCCGGCCCTCGAGTTCGGGCGCATGGAACCGACGGCGTCCGATCCCTCGGTGCAGCAGCAGTACGGGATGATCGTCGGCAAGCCGCAGGCCGGACAGGTGAACGCGCTCGCCACCCTCAACATCAGAGGTGAGCGATCGGTGACCTGCCGCGGCGACTTCGATCGGCACCCGTCCGCGGGCCCGCTGCCGCCCGGCGCGCCTGCCGTGTGCGAGATGTTTCGCCGGCTTCCCGACGCCCTCGAGCGCGCGGCCGAGCTCGACGCGACGTATGGCCGCAATCCCGACCTCGAGAAGATGCCGATGTACGGCGTCGTGTTCTCGTTCAAGGATCCGTTCGACACGAAGGACATGCGCACCACCGCTGGCGGCGACGCGCGCTACGACATCGATTTCCCCGCGCGCGACCACGGGCTGGTCGAGCAGCTTCGCACCAAGGGCGCGATCATCTTCGCCAAGGCCGTCAACACCGAGTACAACGGACGGGCGGGCAATCCCGGCGGTCGCCACGTGCCCGACAAGGTGCTGCCGTCGACTCTCGGCTATCAGCGCAGCACGTGGGGCGGCAATCCCGCGAATCCCTACGACACGACACGCGCGGCCTCGCTCGGCTCGAGCTCGGGATCCGGCGTATCGGTCAGCGCCAATCTGGTGATGGCCAGCCTCGGCGAGGAGACGCGTGCGTCGTGTCGCGGCCCGGCCAACCACAACGCGGTGGCCCTCATCCTGCCCCACAAATCGATGCTCGGGTTTAACGGTGGTGCGATCGGCGCGGACATCTATTGCGATCGCAGCGGCATCCTCTGCCGGACGATCGGCGACTGCGCCAAGGTTCTCGATGCGCTGAAGGATCCAGTCGAGGGCTACTACGACCCACGGGATCACTACACGACCGTGCCGCGGTCGTCGGTGTTGAGCACGCCGTATGCGAGTCACGCGAAGATGCCCGGTGCACCCGCCGCGTTACGGGGGGTGCGTCTGGGCATCGTGCGGGAGTCCATGGTCTATCCGTCGGGCTCGAAGACCGAAGAGCCGATCGTCAGCGCCGCCGCCAGGGAGATCAAGACGATTCTGGGCGCTCGGCTGGAAGCGACGCTCGTGGAGTCCTCCCATCCCCTGTGGAAGCGCGATCCCGACCTCGAGGCCATGGCGACGGATTTCCAACGGGCGCTCGCGCGGCTGGTGCCGCTCATCATGCCCGATCTGTTGTTCAGGCTCGGGCGCGACGGGCGCCCCCTGTACAAGGAGTTCGCGGCGGCGATCGTGCCCACCGAGTTCATGTCCGGGAAGATCTTCGGCACGGGCACCATGCAACCGATCGACTATTGTGTCGAGCTCGCGGAAGGCCGGATCGCGCCACCGACCAATCTCGATATCGCGACCATCCAGGAGCAGGAGCTCGCGATGGCGTTCAGGTTCCACGCCCCGCAATACCTGACCCGCCGAGCCGCGGACTGGAAGGCGCGCGGCTACACCGAGACGCTCGTCGACTTTCCCGCGCTCAACGCGCGGTCCAAGTTCTGGGGCGACGATGGGCGCGCGGCCTTCAGGAACTGGGAAGAGGTGACCGACCCGCGCAATCCGCTCGGGCAGCGTCAGGGCGTCGACGAGCGCATCATGCTGCGTGAATTGCTGCGCCGGGTAGACATGATGGTGCTCCTGGAGAACCGCCTGGACGCGCTGGTGCGCCTGCACACGCCGTTTCCACCGGGAAAGATCGGCGGCGCGTATCAGCCGGGGCTGCCCGGCAATCTACGGCTGGAGACGTTCTACGGGCCGAACGCGGGGCTGACGGAAGTCCTGATCCCCGCGGGCTACGTGACGACCGTCTACGACCCGGTGTTCGCGCTGAGCCCCGAGGGCACGCGCTATGTGCCGGTGTCCTCGGATACGCCGACGACTGTTCCCGAGCCGGGGCTGCCGTTTTCGCTGGTGTTCCGCGCCGAGCCGGGCCGGGAGGATGTTCTGCTGAAGATCGCCTCGGCCTACGAAGCCGCCTCCAGGCGACGCGTTCCGCCGCCCGCGTTCGGCCCACTCCCAGCGCAACCGCGTGCAGAGAACGCCCGGGGCTAGGCGCCGCGCTCGCTCCGTAGCGCGTCGACCAGCTCGCCGAGTCGCGGCAGGTCGTCGAGCCGATCGACGAGTGCCTCCACCCGCGCGACACCCGCTCCGCTGAGCACCACACCCGCCAGCTCACGGAATTTCTCTCGGAGCTCGCCTTCGCCGTAGGGATTTTGATAGTCGCCGCGAGCGCTCTCGCGAAGGCGGGTCACCTGACGGCCGTCGGTGAAGGTGACGGTCACCCGCGCCGGCTTGAGTCGGGGCACCGAGGCGCTGAGCGCCGGATCCTCGCGGACCGTGACGCGCCGCCGGAAGGCCGCGATCGCGGGATCGCGAACGGCTTCGTCGGTGAATGCGTGATAGCCGGCGTTGCCCCGCAGGACGAGCGCGGCCGCCGCGTGGGGCAGGGAGTACTTGGCCGCGAAATAGTTCGCGGGGTTTGGCTCGCGCATGTTGGCGGCGAAGCGATACGTCGCCACGTCGACGCGCTCGAGGCTGGCGGGATCGGGCCGAAGATCGGTGAGGATGTCTTCCAGCGCATCGAGCGCCGAGTAGATCGGATTGCAGCACGCGCGCAGCCGGAAGTAGTTGCGCGCGATCTCCCAGCGCTGACCCAGTTCTTCCGTGACGGCTTCGGGCTGGAAGCCGTCGCCGACGAGCTGGCCGAAAGCCTCCTCGATGGCGTTTGGTTGCGCGGCGACGCCGGCCAGCGCCAGCTCGGGCGCGAGCGCCCCCGCGAAGCCGCTCATCCCGCCGGCCACGTTGAGCGCGGTCGCCCCAGCAACGGCGTTGGTGTAGCCGGGCGTGAGGGCGAGGATCACGCCGATCCTGAGCGCGAGGCTCATCTGCTCGGCGGTCGAGCCGCGTAGCCGCGCGCCGGCAGCGACCGCGCCGAGCAGCGGCGCCTGACCGTTCTGATGCGCGAGGGGCCGCGCGGTCAGGCCAGCGCCGAGCCGAGCGGCGACTTCGTAGCCGAAGATCAGCGCGGCCAGGGTCTCACGGCCCGATCGGTCCAGCCATTCGCCGCTGGCCAGTGCCGTCGGCAAGACCTGCACCGCACCCTGGCAGGACACGTAGCGATGCCCCTCGCAGAGCTCGATCGACCGCCCGGCGAATCCGTTGAGCAGCGCCGCCGTGCGCGGATCTGTCGTCGGCCAGCCCGGTGCGTAGACCGTCGCTCCATGACCGCCGGTCGCCGTCAGCCTCGCCCGCGCGCCGGCCACTTCGGGTTGCACCGAGCCGGCGAGAATCACGCCGAGCGTGTCAAGCAGCACGAGCTTGGCGTGCCCACGAACCGTGGCGGGAATCGCCTCCCACGGTGTCGCGGCCGCGAAGTGCGCCAGCTCCTCGATGGCTTTGCCCATCACGATCTCCGTATAGGTGAGTGAGCGTTCAGCGCTGGTTGAAACGCCAGCGGCGGAAGACGTATCCGGGATCCGAGGCTGCGCGGCCCTCGCCGATCAGACGCGCGCCCTCGGCGTCGAAGTCGAAGAGGTGCTTGAGCTCCTGATGGTCGGTCGCCTCGACATGGACGTCCGTGATCGTGACGAAGATCTCGTCCAGGAGCCGAGCCTGGTGAAGAGACTCCAGGATCACTGCTCCGCCCTCGCAGTCCAGATAACGTACCCCGAATTCGCCAAAGAGACGCTCGTGCGCGGTGCCGAGTCCGCCCGAGCCGATCTTCTCTTCGCCGGCGACCAGTGTCGCGAAGCGCTTCTCGTTGCCGCCACGCGCGTCAAGGAGGCGCGCTCCAGCGCCGGTCGTGATGATGATCACCTCGAGACGAGGCGTGTTGAATATCGGCGCCCGGAGGTCCAGTCGACCGGATTCTGTGTACAGCACCTGGAGTGGAAAGCGGCGCCGCCCCTGTTGCGCCCGGAACTGATACAGGGCTTCTCCCAGCCCACCTTCGATGTCGGGTGTTCCGATGAGATCGGGCTGATCCCGCAGCGTCTGGGCGCCGAAGGAGACGGCATCCGCGCAGGCGCGGAGATAGCGCATGAGCTGCAGGTCGGCGAGCCGGCCCGGTCGGGAGAAATCGCCCCCGGCGATAGCGCGGACGGGATCGTCGTGCGTTCCGGTCCGCTTCCACGTGAGGATGCCGTTCGTCGACGCGATCACGTTCGCGTAGACCCAGGGACGATTCGGCCAGGGCGGTGGAAAGCCAAGGGCGTCGACGCGATCGGGATCCGGTGAGGTCGGGCCGTGCGGAAAGCGCGTCTCTGAGTTCCGGGTCCACGAGACCCGCGCTCGATCTGTCGGCGTCACCCTCGATCCAACCCCCGAGTCTGCGGCGAACGTCCCCCGGACGCTGCTGACGCCGCTCCGTCCTAGCGTCTCATGCCGCCCATAGCTTGCGGGACGGGAGCGGGCGCGACGCGCCGGCCGACGGCCAGATACACGCCGCCGGCGACGACGATGCCGACGAGCCAGCTCAGGTCGGCGCCGCTCAAGAGCCTGGTCGAGATCGGTCCCTGGAGCGCCGGCACCAGACCGTCTTCGACCGACCAGCCGGCCGCGAGACCCACGACGAAGGCCACGATCGCGCCCCAGTTGACGTCGCCGTACGCGCTGCGCTCCGGATCGCGATAGAGCTCGTCGACGTCGATGTGACCTCTCCGCGCGATGAAGAAGTCGGCCAGGACGATGCCGGCCCAGGGGCTCATCCACAGGAGCAGGCTGATCATCCAGTTGTCGAAGGCTTTCGCGAACGAGGGCTGGAAGACGAAGTAGATCGTGACGAGATAGCCCACGACGCCGGCGATGAGCGCGATGACGGTCCGCGAGAGCCGAAGGCCCATGCTAAGCGCGGCCAGCGCGGCCGAGTAGACGTTCAGGATGTTCGTGGCGATCGGGCCGTGGAGCACCATCAGCAGCACCAGGAGGCTCATGACCCCGCCGAAGACCGCGCTGACCATCTTGGCCGGGTCGGTGTCCTTCGTCACGCTGGCGACGGTCGCTCCGAGAATGGCGAGCCAGACCGTCGGGACGAACATGCCGAGGTAGCTGTACCAGAAGACGGCGGCCGACGACACGGACCGCGGAACGAACCGCGAATAGTCCGACGCCCACGTGACCCAGGAGATGCCCCAACCCACACCGATCGCGGTCATCAGAAGCGAGATCATCGCCAGGTGCGCGGCCGGCGGCAGGGGGCTGGTGAGCCCCCAGTTGACGATCCCGGGTCGGCTCCAGGCGAGAATGCTCATCAGCACCATGATCGCGGCCGTGAACGGCACCGTGTACTTCTCGAAGGTCCTGATGGCGTAGAACCCATAAATCCCGATGAGGACCTGGATCACCATGACGACGGTCGCGACGACGAGATTGCTCAGCCACGTGTCGCCGATCCCGAACTGACCGAGGATCGCGATCGCGATCTTGACGGGGAAGTAGGTGTTGACGCCGATCCAACCGAGGGTCATGAGGAACATCAAGGCACTCGGCAGGTAGGCCCCTCGGCGGCCAAACGCGGCGCGCCCGAGCACCATCTGATTGACGCCGGTCTTGTGGCCCATCACCGTGAAGGCCGCGAAGATCGCGCACCCCACGATGTTGCCCACCACGATGACCGCGATGGTCTCCCAGAGCCCGAGGTTGAGCACGATCCCCAGCGCGCCGAGGGCCCAGTTGATCGGCGCGATGTTGGCTCCGGCCCAGATCCACATCTGCTGAGGTCCGGTGGAGTCCTTGTCCGCTTCGGGGATCGGCTCGATGGTGTGGACGTCGACCTTGAGTTCGGCTCGGGTGTCAGTCGCCATGCTTCCCCCCTGCCTGCTGAAGGTGTCCGGTGGTGCCGGGCGCGATACTGCGCCGCCGGCGAAGGCGCTGTCAAGAACGGGGGGCCGGCGCCGAGCCGTGGTGCTCGACGACAAACTGGCTCAGAATTGAGCTATCTGGTCAAAGGCGCAACGGTCGAGTAGGGTCAGGTCGCCGGTCAGGCCGCGGAACCCCTTGATCCATTTGTAATGTTGATTCGGTATCACTTTTGCCTCAGGGGTCTTCCATGGGTGGTTTCGAAGCCCGCAACGCGCGGCGCCCGTCCATCGTCGCGCAGTACGCAGCTCAGGTCGCGCAATGGCTGCGCGATGATCCCGCCATCTCGGCTGTCGAAATCCTGCGGCGCGCCCAGGCGCTTGGCTACAACGGAGGCAAGAGCGCGCTCTACGAGCTGGTCAGGCGAGTCAGAACCCTGGACGAACGGCCCGGGGGGTCGCGACAGCTCATCGTCGTTTCGCCCGATCGGGAGCACCTCTACAACTTCTTCAAGCGCGCGTTCGATGGTAACGCGACCGTTCAGGTGGTGCTCGATCGTCGCGTCGCGGTACGGCCCCAGAGTGCCGAGCCCACGGAAAGTGCGCGGCCCTCGCGCAATCGACGCCTCCCGCAGAGGACGGATGGTCTCCTGCGTGCGATCGGCTGGACCATCATCCGCCTGCGCGGCCCGAAGATTCGTCGGGGCCCGCCCCCAGCAGCTTCCTGACCCCCTCGCTCAGACCATCGCCCGAGTGGGCTCGAATCGCGCAAGGCTCTCTGCGAGCCAGCGAGCCGCGGTGCCGCCGATCAACCCCATCGCGATCGTGATCAGCAAGGCCCCGACGGTCGGTCCCAGCCCGGGCATCATCGGCTGAAACGCCGGCGTCCGGCCGATCGTGAGCCCCCAGAGCGCGAACAGGCCGCCCGCATAGATCACGCTTGCCAGCACCGGCCGTCGCCGAGGATCGAACACCACCAGGAGCAGCACCGGCAACAGCGACAAGAGCCGAGCGAGTGGTCCGCCCGGAACGCCGCCCGGCGTGCCCCCGTTCTTCCGCGCGATCGCGTGCGAGACGGCGATCGGCGAAGTCGGATCCTTGGCGATCTCCTCCTGGACGACGGACACCGGCTGGATGATCTCGAAGCCGATGCGCGCGATGTTCGCGCCGATCGTCCCGATGGCGAGGGCGACGATCAGCATCACGACCGGGGCCGAGCGCCGGCCGGTGAGATGTACCGCCGCGATCAGGGCCAGCGGCAAGAAGAGCGCGCCCAGAATCGGAAAGGCGTAGAAGCAGAGCCCGCCGTAGAGGTACGCGAGCCGACTGGCCGGCCGCAGCCCGATCGAGAGACTGCCGTAGAAGCTGGTCAGGGCGAGCACGAGCGCGACGTACCGGGGCCAGCTCTTCGCCGGATACGCCTCGCGGGCGACGAGCGCGCATGCCAGGGTGTTGACCGTGACGCCCAGGAGTCCGAGAAGATGCGGCGGGCTCCACAGGGTCACGTCGATTCCAAAGAGACGGTGCCAGAGGTCGTCGATCGGCGCCGCGAGAACAGCCAGCGCGATACCGCACGAGGCCAGGAGAAAGCCGGGCGTGCCGCTGAGCCCAAGGACGCGCTCGGTACCTTCGGGCGCGCGGCCGGCAAGCAGGCGCCGGAGCGTGTCACGCGCCAGCACGCCGAAGCTGGCCAGGACGATGAGGGTCACCCCGCCGTAGGTCATGACGTGCGGCGGAATCCAGAACGAGTCGCGGCCGATCAGCACGTGCCACATGATGTCCCACTGCACGCCCCACCCGGCCAGCAGGTTGGCGCCCAGCAAAACCCAGAGCGCAGCGCGATAGAGGCCGAGCGATTCGATACGGGTCGTGGACGCCTCGGTCGAACGGCCAAGGAGCGCGGTCGGCACGGAGCTCATCGGTGCTTCTCCTTAGATTGAGAGGCGCGCACGACCTTTGCCGCTAAAGACGGCGGTCGTAGATGAGTGCCCAGGCACCGCAGGAAGCGCGCCTGACGTTGCTGGAACTCGGCGTCGGACGGTCGCGCGCCGGTGACCATGTGGACGACCTGAGGAAACGCCAGCGGAAAGATGGTCAGCGCCATGAGCGCCAGGACCAGGCACTCGGCCTCGAGATCCTGGTGCAGGCGCCCGGCTCGCTGCGCGTCGCGGAGGCGCTCGGCGCCCTCGACCCACGCCTTGCGGCGCTCCTCTTCGGCGATGGGCTTCCGCTCGCCGGCGCCGAGCGCTTCCCACTGCATCAGCCGGATACCGTCCCGGCGCTGCAGGACGCGCGTGAAGAGGAACGGCAGGAGGTCGTCGGGATCAGCCGGCGCGGCGGCGACCAGATCGAGATTCGTTGCGATCCCTTCACGCAGGACGGCGCGGTACAGCGCTTCCTTGTCGCCGAAGTAGTGGTAGAGCATCCGCTTGTTCACAGCCGCCGAGCGGGCGATCGCGTCCACGCGCGCGCCGGCGAAGCCCTTGGCGACGAACTCACGACGGGCTGCGCGCCGGATGCGCTCGCGGGTGCGGACCGGATCGCGGCTTGAAGTAACCATGCGGATACTTACCTTCGCACCGAGAGTATCTATATGGTTACTTGCTGTCAAGGGACCGTCGCGGCGGTCGGCGATGGCGGGTTCGCAGAGCTGAGGTGCCGGGCGGCGGGGATCAGCCGCCCGGCTCGGCGGGCTTGAGGTCAGTGCTTCGTGGCCAGGCCCTTGCGCTTCACATAGGTCCAGAGCTTCTTGGTCATCTCGGCGGGTCCGATCGGTTCGGCGCCGAAGAGCGACTCCAGGCTGTCCGTGCGGCCCCGGAAGCTGATCGCGTAGCCGCCGAATGCGGGCTTCTTGCTCGCCTTCTTGGTCATGGGTTCCTCCTTTCCTCCCGAGATTGAGCGCCTTCGCTTCCAATGACTACCACGCGCGGGGGGCAGGACAAAGGAAAACGACGACATCTGGGGCCCATCGAGCGCCTGTCGCCGACACGGCCGCCCTGCCGTATGGTCGGAGCCCATGAAGTCCCGAGATGGGAGGGTTTGACCGTGAACGAATTCGAGGGAAAGAGTGTGCTGGTCACTGGATGCGGGCGGGTGCGCGGGATCGGCCGCGCCCTCGCCGTCGCGTTCGCCCGCGCGGGGGCGGATGTCGCCGCGACCGATATCGCGCCTGGCGGGACGCGGAACGAGAACGAGGAAGGGCTCGAAGAGATTCGTCAGGGCTGGAAGGGGCTCGAGAGCCTGGCCGCGGAGATCCAGGGCTTCGGACGCCGCGTCCTCACGCTCGTGGGCGACGTGAGCCGCGCTGCCGATGCCGAACGCTTCGTCGCCGAGGCGCTCGCGCGGTTCGGCCGCATCGACGTGCTCGTCAACAACGCGGCGGCACCGCACGGCGCCGATCGGCGCCTGGTCTGGGAGGTCCCGGAAGAGGCGTGGGATCTCGTGCTCGACGTGAACCTCAAGGGCACGTTCTTGATGAGCCGAGCCGTGATCCCGCACATGCTGTCGCGCCGCAGCGGGCGGATCATCAACATGGCGTCGGTCTCGGGCAAGCGGGGCACGCCTCGGCGCGGCGCCTACACCGCGTCGAAGTTCGGCGTGATCGGGCTCACGCAGGTCCTGGCCCAGGAGCTCGCCGCGCACGGCATCACCGTGAACGCGATCTGTCCGGGGAGCGTCGACACGAGCCGGCGCGAATCGACCTCACGGCGGGAGCGCGCGCTCGCCGAAGGAAACCCGGGCGCACCGGTGCTGGGCCTTCCTCCGACGGGGCGGGTGGCGCGCCCCGACGACATCGCGCGGCTCGCCTTGTTCTTCGCTTCCGAGCAGAGCGATCACATCACCGGCCAGGCGTGGAACGTCGACGGCGGGTCTGTGATGTCGTGAAGAATCCAATACATAATCGCCACGAGAGTGAGCGTTTTGGCTACTCGTCTGACCTCATGACGTTTCGGGAGTGATGAGCCGATGAAGCCGTTCCGATTCGGGATCAATATGCGAGACGCGAAGTCGCGAGCCGAGTGGCAAGACAAAGCGCGCAAGGTCGAAGCGCTGGGCTACTCCGTGCTCCTGGTGCCCGACCACCTCGCCGCCATGCTGGCGACAATCCCGGCGGTGATGAGCGCCGCGGACGCGACGACACGACTCCGGGTCGGCACGAACGTGGTCAACAACGATCTCCGCCATCCCGTGCTGCTCGCGCGAGAAGCGGCGACGATGGACCTCTTGACGGAAGGACGGCTCGAGCTGGGGCTGGGCGCGGGTTACATGCGAGTCGAGTACGATCAGGTCGGGCTCCGCTTCGATCGAGGAGGCATCAGGGTCGAGCGGCTCGCCGAGTCGGTTCCGATCATCAAGGGCTTGCTCAGCGGGGCCGAGGTCAACTTCGCCGGCCAGCACTACCGCGTCACCGGCCACACGATCCATCCTCTTCCCGTCCAGCGGCCGCATCCGCCGATCATCATCGGAGGCAATGGCCTTCGCCTCCTCACGCTGGCGGCGAGCGAGGCCGATACCGTGAATCTCACGGGCATCACGTTCACGCGAGGCGGCATGTCGCCCGACATGTCGGGATGGAAGATCGCGGGCGTCGATGAGCGCCTGCGGGTGGTACGGGAAACGGCCGGCCAGCGATTCAGTCGTCTCGAGCTGAGCGCGCAGATCCAGCGGGTGATCGTGACGGAGCACCGGCGTGAAGCGGCAGCGGAGCTCCACAAGAACTGGCAACAGCTCAGCGTCGAGGAGATCCTCGAGGCTCCGTACGTGTTGATCGGCACCGTGGACGAGATGGTGGAAGCCCTGCACGCGCGCCGCGAGCGCTGGGGGCTCTCCTACTTCGTCACCTTCGAGCCTTACCTGGAAATCCTCGCCCCCGTCGTGGCGAGGCTCACCGGCAAATAGCGAAAAGCCCGCGAGCCCACGCTGTTGACTCCATCCAGAATCTCTTCCACCATCCGCCGTGAGGAGCGTGGCCGCCGTGAGCGCTGACAAGACCCTGAGCCAGCTGGACGCGTCGTCGTGGCGGCAAACCATCGCCGAGATGCACGCGTCCGGCCGCCAGGCCGTGCTCGCGATCACCGGCGGTGGTAGCGGCGCGATCGCCGAGCTGCTCCGCGTGCCCGGCGGCTCGCGGCTCCTGCTCGAGGCGCTGGTGCCGTACGATGCGCGGGCGCTGGCGGCGTTCCTCGGCTTCGAGCCGGACCAAGCCTGCAGCGCTGAAACCGCGGTGGCGATGGCGCAGCGCGCGCGCGAGCGGGCGGGGAAGCTCGCGCCGACCGGCGCCCAGCTCATCGGCCTCGGCGCGACGGCGGGGCTCGTTACCGATCGTCCGCGACAGGGCGAGCACCGCTTCCATATCGCGGTCGCCACCGGCGCCGGCACCGACCACTGCTCAATCGTGCTGGCCAAGGGGCGGCGAGACCGCCCGGCCGAAGAAGACCTCGTCGCGCGCGCCATCGTGCTGTGGCTGTCCCGCGCGTGTGGCGTCGCCGCGCCCTCTCCGCGCAGCCTGCTGGATGCCGACGAGCGCTACGCGGAGGCCGTCGTGCAGACCGGTGATTCGATCGACCAGCTCCTGGCGGGCGGCCTCACGCGCGTGACGGCGTGGCCCGATGGCCAGCTGGTGCCCTCGGCTCCGGCCCCGAGCGTGGTGCTGTCCGGCTCGTTCAACCCGCTCCACGCCGGCCACCTCTTGCTCGCGCGAGTCGCGGAGGACATCCGACAGCAGCCGGTCGCCTTCGAGATCTCGGTGATCAACGTCGACAAACCGCCGCTCACCGCCGGCGAGGTGCGGAACCGGCTCGCGCAGTTCGCGTGGAAGGGGAGGGTCGAGCTCACGAGGGCGCCGACGTTTCTCGAGAAATCGCGTCTGTTTCCGGGCGCGACGTTCGTGATCGGCGCCGACACGGCCGAGCGCCTGGTGGCCAGGCGGTACTACGGTGACGACGAGGAGCGGATGGCCGCTGCGCTGCAAGAGATCGCCGATCGGGGCGGCTCTTTCCTCGTGGCCGTGCGGGTCGACGGCGGCGGGCGCGTGCGCTCGCTGGGCGACGTCGCCGTGCCGCCGCGGTTCGCTCACCTCTTCACGGCGATCCCGGAGAGCCGGTTCCGCCTCGATTCCTCGTCCTCTGACATCAGGGCGCGGCGACAGGCCGCGCCCTGAGCGGCGGCTTGCCGAGCACCAGGTCAGCCGCTTTCTCCGCGATCATCATCACGCAGGCATTGATGTTGCCGGAGACCAGGTCGGGCATGGCGGAGGCATCGACCGCGCGCAGCCCTTCGACACCCCGGACGCGCAGCGCCGGGTCCAGGACCGCGTCCTCACCGATCCCCATCGCGCAGGTGGCGCAGGGGTGGTGCGCGGTGATCGCGGTGCGGCGCACGAACGCGTCGATCTCCGCGTCGGTGCGGCAATCGGGGCCGGGGGCAGTCTCGCGGCCGCGGAGCCCGTCGAGCGCGTTGCGGCTCGCGATGTCGCGCCCGAGCTTGACGCCCTCGCGGATCGTGCGGACGTCGTGCTCGGTGGCCAGAAAGTTCTGCACGATACGCACGGGCGCGCTCGGATCCGACGAGCGCAGCCGCACGACGCCTCGGCTCTCCGGATGGAGCATCACCGGACGCAGCCCGAAGCTGTCCTCGTAGGCCGGCGTGATGCCCGGGAACCACGGATGTGCCAGCGCCGGCGCCCCGCGGAACAGGAACTGGATGTCGGGCACCGCCAGATCGCGGCGCGTCTTGAGGAAGGCATGCAGACGACTCGGAAGCACCGTCCCCGGACCCGTGCCGAGCAAATAGGCGCGCGCCATGTTGAGCGCCGTGCGATCCAGGCGCATCTCGGCGTGAAACGGCCCCCGGCCGCGGCGAGTGTGGTGCACGTCGACCGAAAGGTGATCCTGGAGATTTCGGCCGACGCCGGGCAGGCTCACCTTGGGCTCGAGACCGACCTCGCGAAGATGCTCCGGCTCGCCGATGCCCGACAGCATGAGCAGCTGCGGCGTGTTGAACACGCCGCCGGCGAGCAGCACCTCGCGCGTGGCCGAGGCCCGGTGGAGCCGTCCGGTCCTCGCGTACTCGACGCCCGTCGCACGCGATCCCTCGAGGATCACGCGCGTCGCGAGTGCGTTCGTCTCGACCGTCAGGTTGGGCCTTCGCGTGGCCGGCCGCAGGAACGCGACCGCGGCGCTGCAGCGCCGTCCGTTCCGGATCGTCCACTGGCTGCGGCCGAAGCCTTCCTGCTCCTTGCCGTTGTAGTCCTCGGTGAAGGGCCAGTCGGCCTCTCGCGCCGCATCGAGCCAGGCGTCGAAGAGAGGATCTCGGTTGCGGGAATCGATGACCGAGAGGGGCCCGCCTCCGCCCCGCCAGGCGTTCTCGCCCTTCTCCCAGGTCTCGCACCGCTTGAAGTAGGGGAGCACGTCGGCGTACGACCAGCCGCGACAACCGTTCTGCGCCCACCGGTCGTAGTCGCCGCGATGGCCGCGCACGTAGGCCATCACGTTGATCGAGGAGCTTCCGCCGAGCACTTTCCCGCGCATCGCCTCGATCCGGCGGCCGTCCAGCCGCGGCTCGGGCTCGGTGTCGTAGCCCCAGTCGAACATCCGGTGCTCCCAGATCTTGCCGAGCCCGATCGGAACGTGGATCAGCGGATGGGTATCGCGGCCGCCGGCCTCCAGCAGCAGCACTCGAATGGCAGGATCTGCGGTGAGCCGGTACGCGAGGACGCAACCCGCCGACCCAGCGCCGACGATGACGTAGTCGTAGGCTGCTCGATCAGCCATCGCTACGCGCAACGAGCGATCGAAACCGGAGGATCGTAATGACGACGTTCGAGACCTCTCCCGGCGTGCATCTGCACTACCTCGTCGACGACTTCACCGCGCCCTGGACGGAGCCCGCGACGATCCTCTTGCTGCACGGCAACGCGGAGAGCACCCAGGCCTGGTATGCCTGGGTGCCGTTGCTGGCGCGACGCTTCCGCGTCGTGCGACCGGACATGCGCGGCTACGGGGCGTCGACGCCGATGCCGCGCGACTTCAAGTGGTCGCTCGACGTCATCATCGACGACTACGTGCGCCTCATGGACTCGCTCGGCGTTCAGCACGTGCATCTGGTGGGCGCGAAGATCGGCGGGATCATCGCTCGGGCCTTCGCCGCGCGTCGGCCCGAGCGGGTGACGACGCTCACCGTGATCGGCTCGCCGCCGCCGCTACGCAAGGGCGCCGAGGGGATCCCGGCGCTGACCGCAGAGTTCGAGACCAAGGGGGTCGAGCACTGGGCTCGGCGCACGATGGCGGGACGTCTCGGAGCGCGGTTCCCGGCCGTGGGGGTCGAGTGGTGGATCAGATTCATGGGCCGCACACCGGTGTCGACGATCGTCGGCTTCAACGCCGCGATCAACTACTCCGACATCCGGGCCGACCTGCCCAGGATCGCCTGCCCGACGCTCGTGATCACCACGGACCAGAGTGGTCTGGCGTCGGTGGACGAGACCCGCGCGTGGCAGCAGACGATCCGAGACTCCGAGCTGCTGGTGATCCCCGGCAACTCCTTCCACGTCGCGGCGAGCGACGCGGAGCGTTGCGCGCGCGCGACGCTCGACTTCATCGACCGCCGCGGCGGCCCCTAGGCCCAACGCGCAAGGCCCCACGGGCTACCCGACCTCGACCAGCTCCAGCGCCTCGCGGCTCGGGCCCTCGATCATCACCGCGCGCGTGTCGCCGAGACGGTAGGGCTCCTCGAGGAAGCGGACGCCCTCGCCGCGCAGCTTGCCGACCCAGGCGTCGAGATCGCCCACACTGAGCGCGATGTGGTCGTAGAGGTGGCCGCGGGAGCTCGCGAGGGGCCGGTCGTCCTGACGCATGTAGCAAGGCAGCGCCACGTCGCCGAACACCACTGCGGCCGACGGGGCCCTGAACATCCCCTGGCGCTCGAGCGCCGGCCACGAGCGCTCGGGTCCGCGCGGCACCTGGCAGGTGGTCTCGGTCATGCCCGGCGGGCTGGTGCGCCCCGCGAACACGGGCGCGTTGAGATGCTTCTGGTACCAGAGCTGAGCGCAGAACGGATCGTCATGGAACATGTGCACGTGGTTGAAGCGCTCGGCCGGATGGTTGCCGGCGTATTCGACCAGGGCGTCGTCGGGTCCTTGCATGTAGCCGAACCCTCCGCTACGCGCCGGCTGGATGCCATTGGCCTTGGCCTCGGCGATCTGCGCCTTGGTCCGACCGGGTACGCCGCCCGTACCAGGCCAGGTGTCGCTGCTGATGAAGACCGAGCCGCCTTCATCGGTGGTGTAGAGCGGGAGGAGCTTGAGATGCTTCCGGCCCTTGTAGGTGTCGAGACTCTTGCGCGTGTCGGTGACGTGCCAGCCGAAATGCCAGATCGCGGTTTGCGGCGAGGTCGGCGGTACGGCGGCGACCTTCGTGAACAGGACCAGCACGTCATTGGGCGCCGCCAGCGCGGGGAAGCCGCCCCAGCTCGCCTTCGCGCTGGTCGGGAAGTGCTCGATGTAGAACGCGACCGCCGCGTCCGGGTCGATTGAGTTCAGATGCAGGTGATGGAAGCCCGGGGCCGGAAGCATGTCGGTCTCTCCTGTCGCGTGATGTGGACCCACTCCGCGAGCGCTCCGATTTAGCCAGCAAAGGGGGCGGCGATCAAGTCAGTCGTCCCCTGGGAACCGGCGCCCTCCGCCATTCCGCACCTCGTCACATCGGAGTATCATCCCGAGATAACAATTGCTCCGGAGGGTGCCCCATGTCGACCAATGGACAGAACGAGGCGCGGAAGATCCGCGCGAGCCTGAAGCACCCGATCATCGACGCGGATGGCCACTGGGCCGAGTTCGCGCCGCACATGCGGGAGGAGTTTCGCCGGATCGGCGGCGACACGGCGGTCGAGGCGCTGGCGATGGCGAGCGCCCGCATTCCCAACTCGCTCAACATGTCCGTGGCCGAGCGGCGACGCCGCCGGATCGGGCAGGAAGCGTTCTGGTTCCTGCCGACCAAGAACACCCTGGATCGCGCGACCGCGATGATGCCGCGTCTGCTCTACGAGCGCCTGGACGACATCGGGCTCGACTTCTGCGTGATCTATCCGACGGCCGGGCTCGGCTACTACCGTCTGCCGCCGGACAAGCTGCGGCGCGCTCTCTGCCGCGCCTACAACGTGTTCACGATGGACCAGTTCCGCGAGTACGGCGATCGCATCATCCCCGCGGCCATCATCCCGATGTACACGCCCGAGGAGGCGTGCGAAGAGCTCGAGTTCGCGTCGAAGCAGCTTGGCTACAAGGTCGTCATGATGGGGAGCCTCATTCGCCGTCCGATTCCCGCGCTGGTCGAGGAGCACCCGGAGGCCGCGAGGTTCGTCGAGTGGTACGACCCGATCGCGATCGACAGCGAGCACGACTACGAGCCGGTGTGGGCGAAGCTCCGCGAGCTGCGCATCCCGCCGAGCTTCCACAACGGCGCGCGCTCGATCCTGCTCCGCAACTCGCCGTCGAACTTCTGCTACAACCACATCGGCCACTTCGCCTCCGCCAGCGAGGCCATGGCCAAGGCCA
>Ga0209160_1000933_pt1 | contig 24474 bp, 24 predicted proteins | sample GraSoiAngelo_153_FD_186167 | JGI IMG/M metagenome (GOLD analysis project Ga0209160, IMG submission 186167) | Grasslands soil microbial communities from the Angelo Coastal Reserve, California, USA - 14_1009_12_40cm (SPAdes) (version 2) | ecosystem: Environmental > Terrestrial > Soil > Grasslands ...
TCCCTCCGACGTTGGTGTTCAGGACGCGCATGCCGCCGATGAGCACCGTCAGCTCGGGTGCGGTCAGCGTCAGCAATTGCGCCCGATCGATCAGGAACTCCTCGCCCGACACGGGGTACTTGCCCCCGAGGTAGTTTCGGAAGCCGTCCGCCACCGGCTCGAGCACGGCGAAGGACTCCACGTCGGTCTGCCCCTGTGAGGCGTCCATGCGCCCCGGCGCGAAGGGCACCGTCACGGCGTGACCGCCATTCTTCGCCGCCTGCTCGACGCCGGCGCCTCCGGCCAGCACGATCAGGTCGGCGAGCGAGACCTTCTTGCCGCTGGACTGTGCCTTGTTGAACTCGCTCTGGATGCCCTCCAGCGTCTTGAGCACCTTCGCCAGCTGGGCCGGCTGGTTGACCTCCCAATCCTTCTGCGGCGCGAGGCGAAGGCGCGCCCCGTTCGCCCCGCCGCGCTTGTCCGAGCCCCGGAACGTCGACGCCGACGCCCAGGCGGTCGACACCAGCTCCGAGACGGACAGCCCCGACGCCAGGATCTTGCCCTTGAGGGCAGCGATGTCCTGCTGATCGATCAGCTTGTGATTGACCGCGGGGATCGGATCCTGCCAGATGAGCTCTTCGGCAGGAACCTCGGGGCCGAGGTAGCGGGCGCGCGGCCCCATGTCTCGATGCGTCAGCTTGAACCACGCTCGCGCGAAGGCGTCGGCGAACTGCTCCGGATTCTGGTAGAAGCTCCGCGAGATCTTCTCGTATGCCGGGTCGAGCCGCAGCGACAGGTCCGTGGTCAGCATCGCGGGCGCGTGGCGCTTGGCCGGGTCGTGGGCATCCGGGATCGTGCCGGCCCCCGCGCCCCCCTTCGGTCTCCACTGATGCGCGCCCGCCGGGCTCTTCGTCAACTCCCACTCGTAGCTGAACAGGTTCTTGAAGTAGTCGTTGCTCCATTTCGTGGGCGTGGTGGTCCACGTGACTTCCAGGCCGCTGGTGATGGTGTCACCGCCTTTGCCCGTGCCGAAGGTGTTCCGCCAGCCGAAGCCCTGCTCCTCGAGGCCGGCCGCTTCGCAATCAGGCCCCACATGGGACTCCGGGCCGGCGCCGTGAGTCTTGCCGAAGGTGTGACCACCCGCGATGAGCGCCACCGTCTCCTCGTCGTTCATCGCCATCCGCTTGAACGTCTCGCGGATATCCGTGGCCGCCGCGATCGGGTCCGGATTGCCGTTCGGGCCTTGCGGGTTGACGTAGATCAGACCCATCTGAACGGCGCCGAGCGGATTCTCGAGATCCCTGACGCCGGTGTACCGCTTGTCCCCCAGCCACTTGTCCTCCGAGCCCCAGTAGACTTCCTCCGGCTCCCAGACGTCCGGACGCCCGCCGGCGAACCCGAAGGTCTTGAACCCCATCGACTCCAGCGCCACGTTGCCCGCCAGGATCAAGAGGTCGGCCCACGAAATCTTGCGGCCGTACTTCTGCTTGGTCGGCCACAGAAGCCGGCGCGCCTTGTCGAGGCTCACGTTGTCGGGCCAGGCGTTGAGGGGTGGGAACCGCTGCTGGCCCGACCCGGCCCCGCCGCGGCCGTCGCGGATGCGGTACGTGCCGGCGGCGTGCCACGCCATGCGAATGAACAACGGTCCGTAGTGGCCGAAGTCCGCCGGCCACCAGTCCTGCGAGTCGGTCATCACCGCCAGGAGGTCCTTCTTCACCGCCGCCAGGTCCAGGCTCTTGAACTCCTTGGCGTAGTTGAAGTTCTTGCCCATGGGATCGGAAGGCTGCAGCATTTTTAGGTTGAGCTGGTTGGGCCACCAGTCGCGGTTCGACCTGGCGCCGCCAGCTGTGTGCGTGAACGGGCACTTTGCTTCGGTTGACATCTGTTCTCTCCTTTGGTCAGTGGGTCGCCGACATCCCCTGCATGCCAACGCGGGCCGGCTTCCGGTATCTCGTCACGGGCCTTAGTTGCTCTTCGGGCGGGAGCCTGGCGCCGTCAGGCCTTCACCGCCTCCCCGCCCGCAGGCTCGACATCCGCCGCTGATACGCCGCCTGGCGCTCGCTGCTGATGCCCGCTCTGCGCAGCGTGTCCTCGGGGGTGGTGATGGGCTCAGGCGGGGCCGGCGAGAGGGTCGACTCCAGCGCTGGGGCTATCCAGCCCACGACAGCGAGAAACTTCTCGCGGCAGTCAGGGCAAAAATCGGGCACACGGTAGGGCGGAATCGGATCATGCATCATCTCACACCGTCCTTTTGCCGGTATCGGCCACAGCGACTCCTTCAGTTGTGAGACGCCCCTACTGCTGTCGTGCTCATCGGTCTTTGCGAAGCCTTCGCGCCGGGCGCCGAGACCTCGAGGTCCGTCGAGCGGCACAAACCCGACACGTCCCATGGACCGTCAAGGTGTGCGTCGTGACGACGTAGCCTTGCTTCGCGAGGGAACTCAGATCGACCGGTCGAGCTTGGCGCAGAAACAGGTCGACCACTCGACCGCATCGCTCGCAGACGAAATGATCGTGCTGGCTGGTCTCGGGATCGAATCGAGCTCCCTGTGCGTCCAGAAGGAGGGTGCGGATCTTACCCTCGTCGACGAGACTGTGGAGGTTGCGGTAAACGGTGGCGAGACTGATCCGAGGCAGTTTTTTGTGAACCCGCTGGTAGATCTCATGGGCGAACGGGTGAGTGTGATCGCCCTGGAGAGCTTTGAACACCTGCGCCAACTGGCGTGTCGTACGTTTGCGGGCGGCCTGCCGCATCTTCTAACCTCGAGATCCTGGCTACCGGGCGGATCGGGTCGAACCGTTAATAGGAAGGGTTATCAAATTGACGGTTGCCTGTCAAGCGATTCCCCAGGCGACCCAGTGAGTTCAGGTGGCGTCGCTCGGCCTCCACGAACGTACCTCGTCGCCTGAAGAGATCGAGCGTGCTTGCTGATTCTTGCGAAAAGGTTCCACCCGACGCGCTGCGTCCGCGCCGGCCCGGCCGCGAGGTCCCTCGAAAGAGCAGGACCAATGAGCGCGAACCCGACTGGACACCCGGAAGAGGGACCGACAGCGTGGATCCACGCCGTGCGTGTAGTCAACCCGGACCATTTCGACCCGAATACGCCACAGACGCCCGGGATGCACCGAGTCGCGGCGGTATCGCGGACCACCGTTGGCTCGAAGGGGATATGGGCGGGGATAACAGACGTCACCGCGCATGCGGCGACCGGAACCCACCATCACGGCGAGCAAGAGACCGTCATCTATGTGGTCAGTGGCCATGTCAGGATGCGTTGGGGTGACCGGCTGGAGTATGAGGCGGACGCCGGGACCGGGAACTTCATCTATGTGTCTCCCTTCGTTCCGCATCAGGAGATCAATCCGGCCGACGAGGCCTCGAAGTGGGTCATCGTGCGCAACGGTCACGACCCGATCGTCGTCAATCTCGAGTCTATCGACGAAACCCAACAGGCGGCCACCAGCCTCACTCACCCCGGCGCACTCGGCCGCAACCTACCCTAGGCCCGCTGAGACGTTCAAGAGTGAGTGCTGTGCCGTCAGCTCCCCGGTAACCACCGCCATCGATTACCCGGCGAATCACTACGTAGCCACTTCGTTCCGGGCGCCTGCGCATCCCTGCTCGAGGCGCTCGTCGGTTGCGGCTTCACATCGGCAACCCGACGTTGATCATGGCCTCGGGAAATGGGTGAGTGAAAATCGCATCGCGACGGGCCGGCTCACTCAAGGCGCCTCGAACCGGGGCGCCTCGACGGCGACCTTGTCGAACGACTGAACGGTCGCGCGATACGTCGTCGCCGGCGACGAGACGGGGACGTAGAAATAACCGCGATCGCCGGCTTTCACGTCACCCACGACCCACCCCGAGGCGGACGCGGTCACCGTCCCGTTCGCGTCGACGCCGTCGACCCGCAACCGAACATTGGTGATTCGCCACGGGAGGCCGTTGTAGACGTATCCCGCGACCCCCAGCCCTCGAGGGCCGTCGGCTTGCGCGAGCTCGAACCGAAATGGCGACTGCGCGTCCGCCGTTGGAGTCTGCGCCTGCGCGATACCGGCGCCTGCAATCGTCGCGATCGTCATTGCAAGAAGTAACAGCATCCTCTTCATCAGCGATTCCCCTCGGCAAAGATCAGCGGCGCGTGCCTGCGTGGCGTCCCGCGCCTCACAGCAATTTCTCTACCGTGATCGGCAGGTCGCGTACTCGCGCTCCCGTTGCGTGATACACGGCGTTGGCGATCGCGGGCGCCACGGATACCGCGGTGAGCTCGCCGAGGCCCTTGGCACCCAGCGGGCTCGCTTCCTCGTCGAACTCGCCGACGAAGAGCGTCTCGAGCCGCGGAATATCCGCGTTCGTCGGTACGAGGTAGCCGGAATAGTTTCGATGGAGGAAGCGGCCCATCACCGGATCCGTCTCCGATTGCTCGAGCAGCGCTTGCCCTACGCCCCAGATGATCCCACCGATTGCCTGACTGCGAGCGGTCTTGGGATTGATGATGCGGCCGGCGTCGTAGGCACCGACGACGCGGTTCAGGCGCACCCGCCCCAGATCAGGGTCGACGCGTACTTCGGCGAAGACCGCCGCGAAGCTGAAGACCGCCTTCGGCCCGTTCGCCTCTTCGACAGGATCGTAGTTCCCGTCGCCGACTAGCGTGGCAAGCCCGTTGCGCGCCAGCAGCTCGACATAGGTGATATTCAGATTCTTTTTCGCCAGCACTAGCCTACCGTCGGTAACGACCACATCGTGGCGAACCGCACCGGAGAAGGGCGCATTTCGTCCGGTGAGCGACAGCTCGATCGCCCGGTCGCGCGCGGCTTTCGCGGCCAGCATGACCGAGGCACCCGCGTTCGCCATCGTGGCCGAGCCGATCGAGGCGTGGGACGCAGGCAATCTCGTGTCGCCCAGCCGCACGGTGACCTTGTCCGGCGCGAGCCCCAGCGTGTCGGCGGCGACCTGCTGCATGACGGTGTAAGTGCCGGTGCCGAGGTCGTGCGTTCCGGCCTCGACCAGCGCCGACCCGTCCCGCTTCAAGGTGACCCGCGCCTGCGCCGGCCAGCGCCAGTGCGTGAAGATTGCACCCGCCATCCCCTGACCGATCAAATAGCGGCCGTCGCGCATCGAGCGTGGCTCGGGCGTCCGCCCGTCCCAGCCGAAGCGCGCCGCTCCCTCCGTCAGGCACTTGCGCATTGCGCGCGTGGAGAAGGGGCGGCCGCTGTGCGGGTCGATCGCGGTGTCGTTGAGCAGGCGTAGCGCGACTGGATCGACGCCGGTCGCATAGGCCAGCTCGTCCATCGCGCTCTCGAGCGCGAAATGGCCGAGCGCCTCGTGGGGGGAGCGCAGTGGGGTCGGCGTGTTACGGTTCACATGGACGACCTTGTGGTTCGTCGAGATGCCCCCGCTCGCCCCCCACAGCGAGCGCGTGCAGAGCGCCGCATACTCGATGTAGTCATCGAAGACCGGCGTCGGCGAAATACTGTCGTGGCGAATGCCGGTCAGCTTGCCATCTCTGCCTGCGCCCAGCGCGATCGTCTGGATGGTCGCCGGCTGGTGGCCGACCATCGAATACATCTGTGCGCGGGTGAGCTGCACTCGCACCGGTCGCTTCAGCACCTTTGCCGCGAGCGCCGCCAGCAGGGTATGTGGCCAGACGTAGGCCTTCCCGCCGAAGCCGCCGCCCAGGAAATGGGACACGACGTTGATCTTCTCCGGCGGTATGCCGAGCACGATCGACACCAGCTCCCTGGCGCCGAAGATGTGCTGGGTGGTTTCATAGAGGGTGAGCGTGTCGTCGGCGTCCCAGACCGCCGTCGTCGCGTGCGGCTCCATCTGGTTGTGGTGGCGATCGGACGTCGTGTAGCTTCGCTCGATGCTGACCGCGGCCGCCGCGATTGCCTTCTCGGCATCCCCGACCGACGACGCGACCGGCCACAGGAATTGCGGAGGGTCGACGGCGTCCTTCGCCGTCTTCGGACCAAACACCACCGGGCGCTGCGCTTCGTACTCGATCCGAATCAGCGTGCCGGCATGGCTCGCCTCGTCGAGCGTCGCGGCGACCACCAGCGCAATCGGCTGGCCTGCATAGTGGATCCTCTCATCCTGAAGCGGCAGATACGACTGCCCATGCGGATGAAGGTGGCTCCAGGGCTTTGGCGTCGGCTTCATGCGCGGCATGTTTCGATGGGTGAACACCGCGAGCACGCCCGGCGCCTTCTCGGCGAAGGAAGTGTCGATCGACACCGTGCGGCCGTTCGCGATGGTGCTGGAAACGATCGCGGCGTGCGACGCGTCTGCGAGCGGAATATCCGCCGTGTAGCGCGCGGCGCCGGTTACCTTGAGCCGCCCATCGAAGCGTGACATCGGTCGTCCGATGGCATTCATGCGCGTGCTCCCGCGGTCTGCAGCGCGCGCAGTGCAACGCGCTGGGCCAGCTCGACTTTGAAGGCATTGTCGGCGAGCGGGCGAGCGTCGGTGAAGGACGTGGCGATTGCCGACCTGAGCGCATCGCTGTCGGCCAGCGATGCCCCACGTAGAGCGGCTTCGGTCGCGGTGAGGCGCCAAGGTTTGTGCGCCACACCGCCCAGGGCGAGCCGCGCCGAGCGGATACGCCGACGATCGCCTGCGACCGCAGCCGCCGCGGAGACGAGCGCGAACTCATAGGACTGGCGGTCGCGGATCTTCAGGTAGTGCGAGGCGCGACCTTCCTCGCAGGCGGGCACCTCGATCGAGACGATGAGATCGCCTCGACCGAGCCCGTTGTCACGTTCCGGTGTGTCGCCAGGCAGGCGATGGAAATCGGTGAACGGGATCGCTCGTTCGCCCGAGGGCCCGCGCACGACGACCCTCGCGTCCAGGGCAGCAAGCGCCACGGCCACATCGGACGGGTTCGTGGCGACGCACGCATCCGACCAGCCGAAGATCGCGTGGTTGCGATTGAGCCCGTGAAGGGCCGCGCAGCCGGAGCCCGGTCGCCGCTTGTTGCAGGGAAGATCATCCTCGTCGCGGAAGTAGGCGCAGCGGGTGCGTTGCATGATGTTGCCGCCCATCGACGCCATGTTGCGGAGCTGGCCGGATGCGGCGAACAGCAACCCCTCAGCGATAACGGGAAAGCGCCGGCGCACGTCAGGATGCGCTGCCACGTCGCTCATCCGGGCCAGCGCGCCGATACGCAGTCCGCCGTCCGGCAACGCCTCGATCCTCGCCATGTCCGGCAACCCGTTGATGTCCAGCAGACGCTCGGGAAGCTGCGCGCGGTCCTTCATCAGGCCGATGAGATCGGTGCCGCCCGCGATGAAAGCCAGGTGGGGGTCCTGCGCGTGGGCCGCGATCGCTTTCGCTTCGTCGTCGGCTCTCGAAAGCGCGAAAGGATGCATGGTTCAACTCTCCCGGAATGATCAGCGGTTCGCCGCCGTTGAGCGGGCGACATCGGCGGCGCTGATGCCCTCCAATGCGAGCCCGTAGCCGACGCCTTCGTCTACAATGCGACGCAGCTTCTGGGTCAGCGCGATCCGGGTGTAGCTCGAGGTCAGCCGCGGCAGCGTGGCGAGCCCTTCGGCAATTTCACGCGCGCGGGCGAGCAGCTTGGTTGCCGGCACGATTTCGTTGACAGCGCCCCATTCCCTGGCGGTCTCGGCATCGAGCTCTTGGCGGGTGAGGATGAAGTACCGGCCCCGCACGGTGCCGATCACTTCTTGCCACAGCAGATGGACGCCATCGCCGGGCACGATGCCGAATTCGAAGTGCGGCTTGTCCTGAAAAACCGTCGAGGGGGTCGCCAGCACGATGTCGGCGAGCAGGATATATTCGGAGTGCAGCCGCACCGGGCCGTTCACCGCGGCGATCAGCGGCACCTCGATGTCGAGGATGTTCATAAGGACTTTTTTGCCCTCGCGGTAGATCTTGTCGTAGCCTTGCGGGCTGAAGAAGTCGAAGCCGTCGGGGCTGATCGACTCCATGAACGCGGCGCCGCTGCCGGTGAGGATCACGACGCGATTATCGGGATCGGCGCCGATCGCGTGAAAGAGATCGACGAATTGTTCGTGGGTATGCCCGTTGAAGACCAGCGTACTGCCATCGGTGTGAAGCGCCACTTCCAGCACGCCACTTTTTGAACGGGTCAGGCGGGCGTTGGCGAAACTGTCGCGATAGCCGTCGAAGCGATTCATAGACTTGGTCCTTGTCGTAAGGGGTGGCCGCCATGGCTGGTGCGATGCATCGTTCAGCTCGTCGCCGCCACTTCCGCGATGGCATCGACGATATTGGGATAGCAGGCGCAGCGACACAGGTTGCCGCTCATCCGCTCACGAATCTCCGCAGCCGACAGATCCGCGATGCCGAATGGGCGCCCGACATCGGTCGTGGCGGCGCTCGGCCAACCCGCTTTCACCTCTTCGATCATGGCGACGCCCGACATGATCTGGCCGGAGGTACAGAAGCCGCACTGGAAGCCATCGTGCTCGATGAACGCCGCCTGCATTGCGTGGAGATTGCCGTCCCGCTCCAGCCCTTCAATCGTGGTGATGCGTTTGCCGTCCTGCATCGCCGCCAGGGTCATGCAGGAGACAACGCGGCGGCCGTCGAGATGGACGGTGCAGGCTCCGCATTCGCCGCGATCGCACGCCTTCTTCGTACCGGTCAAGCCGAGCTCATCACGCAACACATCGAGTAATGTCGTGCGCGGTTCGACGGACACGGTCCGAACCCGGTCGTTGACCGTCATGCTGACGGGCACGCGCGCGTCGTCGTGCGTCACCGGGTTCTCACGCGCCTCACGTGCGACCGTCGCCGTCGGTTTCATCGCGTCGCCTGTAGGCGTGGACCCGCTAGGACGAGATCACTCTGCGGCGTCGAGCGTGACACTCTTGCGACGTCCTGCCTCAGCAGATAGACCGATACCGCGAAGAGGACGACGTCCTTCATGAGGAACGGCACGTTGCCCGTCATGGCGGGAAACCCGCCGGCAGACGCCGCCCAGCCGTCCGGCATGAACGGGATGATCGTGACGGTTCCGATGAATGACGCGCAAGAGCCGAGGGCGCCGAGAACTCCCAGTCGCTTGTGCCAGAATCCCAGGAACAAGAGCAGGGCGAACGACCACTCCGACACGCCGAGCACCCAGCTCGCTCCCCGGACGCCGAACACGGGGTACATCCAGGAAATCAGCGGGCCGTTGCTGATGTAGGGAATCAGCACCTGCGCCTCATACTCGAACCACTTCTGGTACCCGAAGAACAAGAAGAGAACGACCATCGACGCGCGAATCAGGTGATAGTCGAGGTCGTCTTTGAGGAGGCCGAGCTTGATCAATATGTTGCTGAGCCAGTTCATGGTCGATGCCCTCCTTGTGGCCTTACGACGACGCGCCTCGCGCCTCGGTCACAACCAGCGGCGGCACATTCGACAAGAGCGGGCCAAGTCCCTCCGCCATCGTCAGATGCGCCAGAACGGCGTCGCGAAGTTTCGGATATGGCAGCTCGGCCAGCATCGCGGCTTGCACCGCAGCCACGACCTCACCCGCCTCGGGACCGATCATGGTGAAACCGAGGATGCGATCATCACTTCCGGAGACGAGCGCCTTCATGAAGCCAGGTCGTTCGCCCATCGCCTGCACGCGCAGCACCTCACTCATCGGCAGCGTCGCCACGCGCGCCGTCACGCCTTGGCGTCTGGCGTCGCCTTCGCTCAGCCCGACGTGGGCGAGCGGGGGGTCCGTGAAGACGCAGTACGGGATCAGCCGATCGCGCGTGCTCCGCTTGCCGCCAGCGAGATTGTTTTTGATGATCCGGAAGTCGTCGACGGATGCGTGCGTGAAGTGCGGACTCCCAGCGCATTCTCCGATGGCCCAGACGTCGGATGCCGTCGTCTCTAGCCGCTCGTTGACGCGCACGTAGCCACGAACGTCCAGCTCGACGCCGGCCTCCTCGAGACCGATTCCGGCGGTGTTCGGCGTGCGCCCCACCGCGACGAGGATGTCGCTGCCCTCGATCCTTTGCTCCCCGGCAGGCGTGCGCACTGCGAGCGTCACGTCCTTTCCGGATCGGCCGTGCACGCGGAGCGTCTGGGCCGCCACGAGACATTCGATGCCTTCGCCGCTGAGAAGACGCAGCATCTCGTCCGAAATGTCCCGATCCTCCTGGCTGAGAAGCTGTGCCCCCTGCTGGATGATCGTCACGCGGCTGCCGAAGCGACGGTACGCCTGGGCGAATTCGAGACCGACATACCCGCCGCCGAGCACGATCAGATGTGGCGGTACGTGGTCGAGCTCCAGCGCTTCGATATTGGTAAGCGGGCTCGCGGCCACTAGGCCAGGGACATCCGGGATCGTCGCGTGAGTTCCGAGGTTGAGGAAGATCTGGTCGGCTGTCAGCACGCGCGTGCCGCCGTCATTGAGACGCACCTCGAGCGTTTTCGGAGCAACGAAACGCCCGGATCCCATGATCAGCCCAGCGCCGCTGTCCTTGTAGTGGCGCAGGTGCCCGGCGATCTGGCCGTCGACCATGTCGCGCTTGCGCTGGCGAACCCTCACCATGTCGATCGCCACTCGGCCGGTCGTCGTGCCGAACTCCGCGGCGTGCTGCGCCACATGCGCGACGTGCGCGCTCCAGATCTCGTTCTTGCTGGGCATGCAGTTGACGTTCGGACAGGAGCCACCGACCCACTGGCGCTCCACGACGGCAGTGCGTCGCCCCGATCGCGCCAGATGCCAGGCGAGCAGCTTGCCGCCCGCGCCACTGCCGAGGATGAGCGCTTCGAACCGTTCCGGGTAAGCCATGCCTGCCTCCGAGTTCAGCCGTCACCTTTGAGATGTGGACGTCGGCCGTCGCGTTGTAGAGCCCGCTCCTCGCGCGTATTCCTCTCGAACGACGCCCTCGACGGACGCGCCGGCACTCGCCATGAACGTCGATAGACGTTTGCGGAGCAAGAGTCGGGCGCGGTGGGCGCGCGTTTTTGCTGTCGGAACCGTGATCCCCAGGACGTCGGCGACCTCTGCCATCGACAACCCCTCGACGTCATACAGGACCATCACGGCCCGATAGTGAGCAGGCAGCTCTGAGACCGCCGAGCTCAGCACGCCGCGAAGCTCGGTTTGCACCGCGGGGTCGTCGAGGCTCGACGACCAGTCTCTGAGCGCGCCCGCATGGCGCCCATCCTCGTTGAACGGGGGCAGAACTTCGTCGAGCGAGATATCGACGAATGCCTGTGGACGTCGGCGAATCTTTTCGTAGGCGCCGTTGCTGACGATCCGGTAGACCCAGGATCCGAAGGCCGAGTCACCCCTGAACGTATCGATCTTCCGCACCACGCTCCAGAACGCATCCTGGACGGCCTCCTCGGCATCCTGCTCGTTACCCGTGATTCGGACCGCCAGGCGATACGAGCGGTCACCGTACGTCGCAACGAGCCGATCGGCGGCGGTCGGTTCACGCAGACGCAATGCTCTGACGAGTCGCCAGTCACGGTCAGCTCTCGCCGGGGTGGCCTCCGGATTGGGCATGACGTCGACCTGGGCGTGCGGCGTCGAGGTCAGTGTTCCTTGATACTCAAGCTGCTCGACTTCCATCACGCGCCTCCTCCGTATCGCCCGTGCGCTGTTGGTTCAGTACGTCGCCTACTCAGCATTGGCAAGCTCCGTGCCCAAACGATCCATCATCTCGGCTTCGCCAACCGTGCGGAAGCGTTGGGCTTGTGAGTGACGGGAAGCCGGCACCCGGAAGTGGGCCTACGGTATTTCGTAAGCGCCGGAGTCCTGCGGGGTGGAACGGGTTCTGAGGTTACGAGCCTTCGTGAAGCTTGAGCGGCTATGTGTCGTGCACGGTCCGCTTGAATGCGATCCCCAGCTTCGCCATGCGGCTGCGAAGCGTATTCGGATGGAGCTTGAGGATCCGGGCAGCGCCCTTGGGACCGTGGATCACGCCCGCGGTGGACTCCAGCGCGGCCTCGATGTGCCGGCGCTCGATTTCTTCCAAGGGGGCGAGCTCAACCGGCGGCACGGCGGGAGCGACCTGTCCGGCCAGCTCGTTGGCCAGCGCAGCCTCTGTGCTCCCGGAGGGCATCGCGGGTTCACTGGCGTGAGCGGTCGCAGCCGGCAAGGGGACGAGATCTCGATCGATTTCCAGGACCGGTCCCTCGCACAGCACGACGGCACGCTCGATCACGTTCTGCAGCTCACGGACATTTCCCGGCCACTCGTAGGCAGTAAGATGCTGCAGCGTCTCAGGCGCCACGGCGTTGATCCTCTTGCCGAGGTTCCGGGAGAAACGCGAGAGGAAGAACATGACCAAGTGCGGGATGTCGGCGCGACGCTCGCGCAGCGGCGGGACCTCGATTGGAAACACGTTGAGCCGGTAGAAGAGGTCGGGACGAAAGCGCCCCGTCCGCACTGCTTCCTGGAGATCGCGATTCGTCGCCGCGATCATCCGCACGTTCACCCGAACCGTCCGGTTCGACCCCACGGGCTCGAACTCCTGCTCCTGGAGAACACGGAGAAGCTTCACTTGCGTCTCAAGAGGAAGCTCGCCGACCTCGTCGAGGAAGATCGTGCCCCCGTCGGCCAGCTCGAAGCGGCCGACGCGGCGCTCCACGGCACCGGTGAAGGCGCCCTTCACATGCCCGAACAGCTCGCTCTCGACCAGGCCCGCGGAGATGGCGCTGCAGTTCACCTTCACCAGCGGACGGTCGCGCCGGGCGCCGCGGTTGTGGAGCGCGCGGGCGATCAGCTCCTTGCCCGTCCCGGTCTCGCCGAGAATGAGCACGCTGGTATTGGTCGCCGCCACCCGGTCGACTTTGCGGAGCGCGGCGAGCAGCGTCGAACTCGAACCCACGAGCTCCTCGAAGGGATGCGCGCGTCGAATCTCTTCCTGCAGATAGACGTTCTCACGCACGAGTCGGTCGCGCAGGTCGCGCACTTCTTCGTAGGCCAGGCAGTGGTCGAGCGCGACTGCCACGGCGCTCCCCACTTGATCGAGCAGGTCGCGTCGAAGCTCTTGGAAGGCCCCCTCTCTCGCAGCCATGAAGAAAAGGACACCAAGGCAGCACTCGCTGCTCAGCAGTGGGATTGCGCACACGGACTGCATGCCTTCCCGCTTCATGACATCGAAGGTGACCGGGAACCGCTCACGCAGCTCCTCCCGCGAAGACGCGATGAGCCACTGCCGCGTTTCCTCCGTCCAGCGGCAAGCGGTCCCCGCCGCGGGCAGCTCCTCTACCTGGGCCGGGCCCGTCGTGGCGTTCCCTGTGGACAGCACGTGGGCCCTGAGCTTGTCGCCCTCGACCGGGAGTTCGATCCCAAAGCGGTCGGACGGCAGGACGTCCCGCAGGCACTGAGCCAAGGTTGTGAAGAGCTCGTCTCGGTGCAGGTGCCGCGCTACCGCCCGGTTGATTTCGAGGAGCGCCGCCTGCTCATCTCGGAGCCTGCCGAGTTCCTCGTAGGCCGCGCAGTGCTCAACAGCCACCGCGATGGAGGCTGCGATCTGCTCGAGCAGAACCGGCGGGACTCCGGACCAGGCATCCGCCTGCTCAGCCATAAGGCTCAACGCGCCGACGCAGCGCCCCTCGGTCAGGAGCGGGACGACGGCGACCGACTCCATGCCCCACCGCCGCAACCGCTGATAGCTGACCGGGAAGCGGTCTCGAACATGCTCTGCGCGGTCCAAGACGAATGGGCGCCCGTGCTCGACCACCCAGCCCGGGATCGAACCAGCGCGAGCAATCGCCTGGCCCTGGTAGAATTCGAGGCCCAACTTGCCGTAGGCGGCGTAGACCGTCAGTGTCGACGGGTCGGTACCGGGCAGCAGGAGGATCACGCGGCTCACCGGTACCACTTTCTGGAGCACATCCGCGATCGCCGTGAACAGCGCCTTGCGGTCGAGATGACCAGCGACGGCGCGGTGAATTTCGAGGAGCGCCGCGAGCTGATCGGGCCTCAGGTCCGGCGTCCGTTGGGGTCGCGATTGAAGCTCGTCGGCGGCCTGCTGGACGGCGGCGCCTCCCTCAGGAGCCCCACGCAGCGGCGGATCAGCACTCGAGTGGGTCGAGAAATCACCAAGCATGCCGCCTGTACCTATCGACAGGTCCCTTGGGTACCGTCGCGTCTCGGAATAGCAGTGGCGAGGCCGTTTGGCACTCCACCTATACCGCGTGGACATGTCACGGTCAACTCGCCACCGATAGCCCTCTTCGTGGCGGGCCGCCTCGGCGGGAGTGAGCTGGCGCCGCTAGCTGACCGATCGCCCCTGGACCGGCACGATCACCTGCGTGCGCGAGCGGACATGCGGCGCGAACTGGTACCAGCCGCGCATGGCGCGGAACTCTGCGGTAGCGACGGCGTCCGGGCTGTCGAGTTCGTAGATCGTCGTGTAGATCCGCCTCGCCGTCCGTTCCGTTTTGCCGGCCGCAGTCTCCGATATCTCACCCGAGGATACATAGCGCCGGCCGCGCCGCACTCCCGGGCATCTCAGCGCGTCCGGCAGGTGAACCGTGTCGTACCACCGATTCCATTCGCCCTCGATCGCGGCGTCGACCTCAGCAATCACAATTAGCAGGCACTCGGGAAACTCGGACATTGCGGTCTCCTAGCGGAGTGGTTGCTTGGGCATCAGACCCCCAACGACGGCGCCCGGGGGACTGGGACATCCTACTTCACCGCCGACCGTAGCGCGACGAAGGGGGATTGGGCCTTCATCGAAGGCCGATCTCGAAAGTGATCCTCCAGGCGGCCGACGGTGGCGGTGTCTTTGGCCTCGCCGAGGGCGAACTCGACAGTCATCTCGAAGGCCCGGGCGGCCGGCATCGTGAGTGCCATCGGCAGCGGAGACGTTCCTTCGGGCCTTCGCCGCCTGGAGCTTGGCTTCCTGAGTGAGCTGCACGTTGACGCCGGAATGGGCCAGGGCGACGTTCAGCCCCTGATTCGTGCCGGTATGCTGCTGGAGGAAACGGGTGATAGGATGGCTTCGGATTCGCGGCCTGCACACGGCGCACAAGACTATACGGGATGATGTAGCCATGGACTTCGCCTCCGCCGCGTACGACGTCGCCGACGCGTTCGCCGCCAACGAGCTCTATCAGGACAACGGCTGGACCGACGGGCTGCCGATCGTTCCGCCGACGGACACGCTCGTCCAAACGTTTCTCGAGGCCGCGCGCTTGGCACCGGGCGACGTCGTCGGCGTCGAGCCGGTGCGCCGGCGACGGCTCACCGCCGAGAAAGTCGCGATTGCGGCTGTTATGGCCGGCTGCCGACCCGAATACATGCCGGTGGTGCTCGCTGTGGTCCGTGCGCTGTGCGATACGGCGTACGGGCTGCATGGCGTCTCCGCCTCGACCGGAGGCAGCGCGCCGTTCATCGTCGTCAACGGCCCGATTCGGAACGCGATCGGCATGAACGCCACGCACAATGCGCTCGCTAACGCCAGCCGCGCGAACGCGACCATCGGCCGGACGACGCGATTGATCATCCTGAACGTGCTGCACGGTGTGCCCGGCGGCCTCGATCGCTCGACGCTCGGTCATCCCGGCAAGTTCACGTACTGCGTCGCAGAGGACGAAGACGGCAGCCCGTGGACACCGCTGTCGGTCGAACGCGGCGTCCCGGCCGGCGAGTCCGCGGTGACGGTGCTCGCGGCAATGGCGCCGCACCAGGTGTTGAACGAGTGGACGCGTGATCCGCGCGAGATCCTCGACACCTACGTCGGCGCGATCCGCGGCAACATGCTCACGTATTCGATCTGGGCCGGCAGCTACGGCATGGTGATCGGCCGGCAGAACCGCGAGGTTTTTGCCGCGGCCGGTTGGTCGAAGAAAGACATTCGTGAGTACGTGCACGAGCGCGCGTGGGTCAAGCGCGGCGACTGGGCATCGGTCGGCAAGGCGTCCGTGGTGGGCAAGGACCCGGAGCGGGTCCACACGGCACTGCGGACACCTGACGATCTGCTCGTCGTCTCCGCCGGGGGACCGGCCGGCGGATTCGGTGCGATCATTCCCCCGTGGTTGGGGGCGAAGTCCTTGGCCGTCACGATGCGCATCGAGGAGAAGCCATGAGAATCCGAGTCCTCGACCCCCGAGTCGATCCCGAGCTCGAGCCGCTCGCCCTCGCACCGGCCGCCGTGCTGGAGGGCGCGACGATCGGCCTGCTCGACAATGCGAAGATAGGCACCGCCCACTTCTACGACCATTTGGAAGACCTCTTGCGCAAGCACGGCGTGCGCGAGTTCATCCGACGTCGCAAGCCTGACACGTCGCGACCTGTCCCGCCCGAGATGCTCGCCGAGCTGGCGGTGGCCGACGCGATCGTGTCCGGGATCGGAGACTGAGGAAGCTGCTCGTCGTGCAGTCTGCACGACGCACTCGCAGCGGAGCGGCGTGGCGTTCCGGCGGTGGCGCTGATCACCGACCGGTTCATACCGAGCGCGAAAGAAATTGCGTCGATCGAGGGATTGCCGGACTACCCGTTCGCCGTGATCGCGCATCCGATCGCCGGCAACACCGACGACGAGCTGAAAGCGAAGGCGGAGCAGGCGCTCGACATGATCGTACGGATCCTGTCATCCCGCGCCTAGGTACGATGTACTCATGGTGCCTGGACCTGAGGCGCCTCGACCGCGACCTTGTCGAACAACTCGCTGGCTCCATCGACGTCAAACATCACCTTGCCGCCCCGCTGAACATGGGCGACGGCTTCGCGGAAGGCGGTGAGCGGATAGGTCGCTGCGATAGGCACTCGAATCGCGCCTGAAGCCACGAGCGGCGCCGTCTCGCGCAGCGCGCCCGGTATTTTCAACTCGACATCAGGATGGTTGAGGAAGAAGCCCTTGACGACGACACGCTTGGCGATCAGGTCGAGCGGGGCGACAGTGACTGGCTCGCCGCTCATCAGAGCATAGACGACGAGCGTCCCGGATTGGCTGAGAACCCCGGCTATGGTTGCGGCGGCTTTGCCTGCGACCCCGTCAATGCCGAGCGGCACGCGGGCGTCGCCGATCGTTGCCCGAATTTTGTCGAGCGCCCCGCTCTGATCGACGATCACGAGGTCGCCGCCGACGGCTTGCAGCTCGGGAACAAGCTCGTGGCGGCGAACGAAGTTGAGTGTCTTGAGGCCGCGGGCCTTGGCAATTGCGATGAGTGACCGGCCGACGCCGGAGTTGGCGGCATTCTGCGCGACCCAGTCGCCGGGCCTGAGGTCGATGGACTCGTTGAGCAGCAAAGCCGCCGTCGGCGGATTGATGCCGAGCATGGCGAGTTGGCGCGGATCGGCCTCGGGCAGTGCGAAGAGGCCCGCGGCGGGTGCAACGAGTCGTTCGCGCCAACTGAAGCTGTAGAGCGGCACGAGCACGCGATCCCCGACCTTCAGGTGGTCGACGCCCCTGCCAATGGCCAACACTCGCCCCACCCCTTCATTTCCGACGACGCTCGGCAGCGAGGGCCGGACCGGATATACACCCTGGATGAGATACAAGTCATTCATGTTGATCGGCGCGTGCTCGACACCGATCAGCACCTCGCCGCCGGCCGGTGCTGGAGGTTCGGGAAGGTCGGCAAGTTCGAGGACGATTCCCGGCTCGCCAAAAGTTCTGATTTGCACTGCATGCATTCTGCGCCTCCCGTATTAGTGATGGCCGAATTCGACGAGGTCGCGACCGGCGAGCGGCCCCCCGGCCTGCTGTAGGCGGCCACCCGTCGCGAGACCGCCGAGATCGATCGCCGTGAAGCCGAAACTCTCGATGAGCTGTTTGATGAATGCGGTCGGTTCGGGATGGTCCCCCGAGACGAAGATCACGCGACGTCCTCCGTTCTTGACCGGTCCATCATTGAAGCGGGCGGTGACGATCGAATTGAACGCCTTGACGATGCGGGCACCTGGCGCCAGGGCCGCTACGACCTCGCTCGCGCCCTTGCCGCCGAGATCGGCGAGGACGAGCTTCGGACTCGTCTCGACAAAGGGATTCGTCGCATCGATGAGCACCCGGCCGTTCCAGGCGGGTAGGCTCTTCAACGCTGACTCGACGTTTCGCCAAGGCACGGCGAGCAGCACGTAGTCGAGGCTCGCGGCTTCCTCGACCGAGGCCGCGGACGCACCACGGCCGAGCTCGGCGACTTCGTCGCCGAGTGCATCTGGACCACGCCGGCTGCTCAAAACTACTTCATGGCCCCTGGCCAGCGCCTCTCGCCCGAATGCGAGCGCGACAGCGCCGGCGCCGATCGTGCCAAATTTCATGCCCCCCTCCTATCGTTTGGGAGATCGATGAGGACCACGCCAGCCCGCCACCTGCCCATCGCCACGCCTTTGAGCCTCAGCGATAGGGGTGGAAACAGACGGATGTCGCATGTCTCTCTCCGCCGAGCGTCCGTTGACGCGCCTCAGCCGGTCGCGCGCGCACCTCAGGATTTAGGCGGCCACCCGGACGATGAGCTTGCCGAAGTTGCGCCCCTCCAGCATTCCGATGAAAGCGCCTGGCGCGTTTTCGAGACCGTCGACGATGTCCTCGCGGTAGCGAATGCGACCCGCGGCGACGCCCGCACCAACCTCGCGCAGGAAGTCGGCATAGTGTTCGGCCGCGAAGTCGTAGTAGATGAAGCCGCGTATGGTCAGCCTCTTCGAGAGAATCTGCCGCATGGTCGCGGGGAGCCGATCCGTACCGTCGCCCGGTGGGACGCCGTTGTACTGCGCAATGAGCCCGGCGACCGTCACGCGCGCAAAATCGTTGAGCAACGGCAGCACGGCTTCCCAGATGGCTCCGCCGACGTTCTCGAAGTAGACGTCGATGCCCTGGGGACATGCCGCGGCCAGTCGCGCCGGAAAATCGGCGGCGCGATGATCAACCGCGGCGTCGAAGCGAAGCTCGTCCTTCACGAAGGCGCATTTCTTCGGGCCGCCGGCGATGCCGACGGCTCTCGCGCCCGCGAGCTGGGCGAGCTGTCCGACGAGCGACCCGACCGGACCGCTGGCCGCGGCGACGACCACGGTCTCCCCGGGCTGCGGCTTGCCGATGGCGCGCAGGCCGCCGTACGCCGTGAACCCGGGCATTCCGAGCACGCCGAGACCGGTCGTGACTGGTGCAACCGCCGGATCCAGTTTGCGAAGGCCCGTGCCGTCCGAGAGCGCATGCGTGCGCCATCCTGTTCGCGCCAGGACGACATCACCTTTGACATACGCCGAATTGTTCGAGAAGAGCACATGCGCCACTGTCTCCCCGGTCATCACCTCGCCGATCTCGAGTGGCGTGGCATACGACTTTCCGTCGTTCATAGAGCCGCGCATATACGGGTCGAGGGAGAGATACTGCACCCCGAGCAGAAGCTGGCCGGCTGCCGGGGTCGGGATCGCGGTCTCTTCGAGGCGGAAGTCGGCGAGCTCCGGCTTCCCCTTTGGTCGAGCCGCGAGAACGATCTGTCGCCCACGCGTTGTCATGACGCGCACCTTTCCCTTGTCCGAGACTCACTCTTCGCTACACTTGTGCGACCCGCCATCCACGAACAACTCGATTCCCCTGACGTAGCTACTGTCGTCGGACGCGAGGAACACCACCGCCTTGGCAATCCCGTCGGGTCGACCGAAGCGGCCGAGTGGCACCGTGGCGGCGATCATCTTCGCGCGCTGCTGGCCTGTCTCTCCGAGGAGGCGAGCAGCTCATTGCCGTTCTGCCCACTGCGCACGAACTCGCTACTTTGCGCGAAGCTGTCCCAGCGCACTGAGCCAGTTCTCGAGGTGATATGTGCGAGCGATCTTGCCGTCTCTGATGGTCTGGATGTCGATCGCCAGAATCCGAAAGCTCTTGCCCGTATGCGGCACACCGAAAAGATCGCCAGCCGGTGTTCCGCTCACCTCGCCCCGCACGATGACCCGATCGCCCGAGACGAGGACTTCCTTGATGTCGAACTTCATGTCGGGGATGGACTTGGCGAAGCCACCGACGACCTTGATAGAGGCCTCACGCCCCCAGCACTCGCCCGGTAGATACCCCCAGCACGACTCGTAGTCCGCGGTGAGGATTTGTTCCTGCAGCGTCCGCATATCGCCCTGGACCGGCTGGTTGAACAATACGTACCACGATGTGATCACGGCGCGCGCCTGCGCCTCCGTCAATGTCTGTGCTGAGGCGGTCACCGCAATTGTCACGACGGCTGCGGCCACGACGAGTTCGGCAAGCCTCTTCATCGCATCCTCCCCTTCAGGCTCGCTCCTTGCCGATCCAGTCAGTGATGTAGGGCGAGCAGTTGAGAACGTTGATGCCTCTGGCCTCACAGCCTCCGAGGAAACGAACAACCTGAACGTCGACGAGGGTCACTTCTTCGAGGTCCAGCGTCACGTTCCCTCCGCTCTCCTCGATCTGATTCTCGACTTCGCTCAAATGCTCGGCTTGCATTCGACCGATCAGTCGAATCGTCGTGCGGCCCCGATCCGAATACCTTTCGATCCTCAGCGTCACGTTCGACGGGCTCCAGGGCTCGTCACGCCAGCAGGTCCTATTCCTGCTCCCTCCGCGGTTCTCCGGTCCCCAAGGTCCTGTTGGGGCTGGGTGGGCCCCGGAATCGCAAACCGCGCGCCAGACGGGAAGTCTTCAATGACTGCCATTTACCTCGCTGACCCGCGCCGAACCTTCGGCATTCGCCGAAACTTCGGCGTAGAGCTCGAGGTCCTTCTGGATGGCTGGAGCGATGTGGGGCGGAACTAGGCTCCGACCCGGGCAGTGGCGACTAGGGATGCTATGAGGTCTTGAAACGAAATCGGTCGATGCCGAGCTTCCTCAGCCGTGATTCGAGAGTCTGTCTCGGTAGGCCCAGCTTTGCCGCGGCACCGGTCGCACCGCCGATGACACCGTGGGCATCGCGCAGCGCGTCCTCGATGATCGCTTTCTCCCGCTGGGCAAGATCCGCAGTCAGTGATCCGGTTGGCACAACGCCGTCGGCAGGCGCTGGGGTTAGCCAGCTGGGATCCGCTCGAAACACATCCGCGTCGCTCAGAATCACCGCCCGCTCGATCACATTCTGGAGCTCGCGAATGTTGCCCGGCCAGTGATAGGCCTCGAACAGGTCAAGCGTCTCCTTGCTGATGCTTCGAATCCTCTTGCCAGCCTTCTGCGCATATCGTTCGACAAAATACTCCACGAGCAATCGAATATCACCACGCCGATCGCGAAGCGCCGGGACTTGAATCGGAACGACATTGAGCCGGTAGAACAAGTCGGCGCGGAAGACTCCGTCCCTGACGGCGGCGGTGAGGTCTCTGTTCGTCGCCGCCAGCACTCGGACATCGACGACGATCGGCTCGTTTCCCCCCACACGTTCGAACTCCCGCTCTTGAAGCACTCGCAGCAAGGCGACCTGCGTTTCCTGGGGCAGCTCTCCGATTTCATCCAGAAAGATGGTCCCACCGTCGGCTGACTCGAACCGACCGAGCCGTCGCTGCAACGCTCCGGTGAACGCGCCCTTCTCGTGGCCGAACAGCTCCGACGCAATCAACGATTGCGGAATCGCGGCGCAGTTGACGCGAATGAACGCACGACTCGCCCTCCGGGAGCGATTATGGATCGCACGGGCGACGAGCTCTTTACCCGCTCCGGTTTCACCCTGGATCAGAACCGTAGAGTCGCTCGGCGCTACTTTCGTGATGTGATTCAAAACCGTCCGTAGCGCATCCGAGGAGCCGACGATTTCTTCGAACATCGACGAGCGCATGATCTCTTCCCGCAATGCGACATTCTCGTTCCGCATTCGGTCTTCGGCTCGTTTACGGTCGTCAATGTCGGTTCCCGTCGCGTACCAGCTCACCAGGTGCCCTTGTTCGTCATGGAAGGGCTTGTAGCGGGTGAGGAACCACCGATACTGCCCGTGCTTGCTCAAGGCCCGCAGCTCGAGCTCGAAGGGAAGACCATCCGCCAGCGCCGCCTGCCGCTGTTCGCGCACGCGTTCGAGGTCTTCCGGGTGGAAGATTCGGGTTCGAAAGTCCGAGCTGACGACGTCGGCCATCGCTAGACCGGTGTAATCGAGCGTCGCTCGGTTCGCGTAGATCGGACTGCCGTCGGGATCGAGAATGACGATGTTTTGAGGTATCGCGTCAGTGATCCGGCGGAGTGCGCGCTCGTCCTCGCGCAACTTCGCTTCTGCCTGTTTGAGCGCATCGATGTCCGTGCTCGTTCCGTACCATCTGACGATCTCGCCCGCGTCGTCGCGGACGGGCTCGAAGCGAGCGAGAAACCAGCGAAACACTCCGTCGTGACGACGAAGACGCCCTTCGAACTCTCCGCTCCTGCCCGACGCCACGATCTCGGCCCACTTCTCGATCAGCTTCGGAAGGTCGTCGGGGTGAACGGCCGCTTGCCAACCCTGCCCGCGCGCCTCGTCCTCCGGGATACCCGTATAGTCCTGCCAGCGTTGATTCACAAACTCGTTCGAACCATCCGTCAGCTTGCACCAGGCGATCGCCGGAAGGGCATCGAGAATCGCTCGACCCTCGGCTGTGTTGGGATGTTGCTGGTGGGAATCCGAAGGGTTCATGATCGCCGGCCGCTGAGTTTACGCCTTCGGTCCCGATGCAGCGGCGACTCCCGCTCGCGCAGCCGTGGCTCAGGAGCCGGAACCCAGGGGGTCACGGAAGTGGCCCCGACGCGCCGTGTGCGGCCCCGAAAGCGGTCGTCAGTTCGTCAAGGCGCTGCCCCGTTCCCTTGGCGCGCCGCTTCCCGAGCCAACGACGGCGGCCCTCGACATCCGCGCTCAGAAACTTCACCCACTCGTCCGGCGAGGTCTGCACGATGACGTCAGCCACGGCCTCCCCGCGCTGTCGCGTCCAGCGGGCGCCGTCGAAGCGAATGGTGTAGCTGCGATCCTCGCCGAAGCGAAACACCCAGGTCGTGCGACGCGTGCCGCGCGGTCGGCGGTGCGCGAGATAACGCACGATCGCGTCCATCGCACGCCCGGGATGAATCGCTTCCCCCGGGCGCGGGGGTCCAAGCGCATGATCCATCCCCCAGACGAGCAGCGCGTCGAACACCGACTCGAGCGCCTGCCCTTTGGGCGTGAGGCGGTACCAGACCTCCCGCTCGCCGGCGACTTCGCGGGTGACGATCCCATCCGCCTCGAGAGCGCGGAGGCGGGCGCTGAGCCCCTTCGGCGTGATCGTCGCAAGCGATCGCCGCAGATCACTGAAGCGACGCGGACCGCCGAGCAGGTCGCGGACGATCAACAGCGACCACTTTTCGCCGATCGTCTCCAGGGCTCGTGCTGCGGGACAGAAGTGCTGGTACCGCCGCTTCAAGCGCGATAGGGCGTCGGGGGCCATTGACGCCATGATATCCGAAGTATACTCTACGGTATCCAAAAGATACCTCTCACCCCCGTGGAGGAGCCGATGACGGCCGAGACAGCCACCGAGCGCGGAGCCGACTGGAAACCGACGGCGTGCATTCTCTGCGAGTGCAATTGCGGCATCCTGGTCAAACTCGGCGGCGAGGACGGCCGCCGGTTCGAGCAGATCCGGGGCGACAAGGCTCATCCAGCCTCGAAGGGCTACACCTGTCAGAAGGCGCTCCGCCTCGACCACTATCAAAACGGTCGAGGCGAGCGAGTGCTCTCTCCGCTGCGGCGCCGCGCCGACGGCTCATTCGAGGAGATTGACTGGGACACCGCAGTCGCCGAAGTTGCCGCCCGGCTCGCAGCCGTGCGGGACATCTACGGTGGCGAGACCATCCTTTACTACGGCGGCGGGGGTCAGGGAAACCACCTCGGCGGGTTCTATGGGACGGCGACGCTGCGCGCGTTCGGGGCGAAGTTCCGGTCCAGCGCGATCGCGCAAGAGAAGACCGGCGAAGCCTGGGTCAACGGCCTGATGCTCGGCACGCCGGTACGCGGCGATTTCGAGCACTGTGAAGTCGCCGTGTTCGTGGGTAAGAACCCCTGGCAATCGCACAGCTTTCCGCACGCGCGGCTCACGCTGCGTAACATCGCGAAGGACCCGGCCCGCTCTCTGATCGTCATCGATCCACGGCGCACGGAGACGGCGGAGCTCGCCGAGTTCCACCTTCAGGTGAGGCCAGGACGCGATGCATGGCTGCTCGCCGCGATGGGCGCGATTCTAGTCGAGGAACAGCTCATCGACACCGCGTGGCTCGGCGTGCACGCCTCGGGTCTCGAGGAGGTCGTCACGGCACTGTCGGCGGTGCCGATCGCCGACTATTGCCGGATCAGCGGCGTCGAAGAATCGCTCGTGCGCGCGGCGACACGTCGGATTGCGGCGGCCTTGAGCGTCGCCGTCTTCGAGGACCTGGGCGTCCAGATGAACCGGCACTCCACGCTCGTGAGCTATCTTGAAAAGCTCGTGTGGCTCCTCACCGGAAATCTCGGCCAACCCGGCGGACAGTATGCACCGGCGACCTTCGTGCCCATCGTGCGCGCGAGTCGCAACGAGCTCGATCCGCGCACGGCGCCGCGGAGCCCGGTCGTCGGCGCGAGAATCCTGACTGGCCTGATCCCGTGCAACGTCATCCCCGACGAGATCCTCACCGATCACC
>Ga0209160_1000935_pt1 | contig 24458 bp, 23 predicted proteins | sample GraSoiAngelo_153_FD_186167 | JGI IMG/M metagenome (GOLD analysis project Ga0209160, IMG submission 186167) | Grasslands soil microbial communities from the Angelo Coastal Reserve, California, USA - 14_1009_12_40cm (SPAdes) (version 2) | ecosystem: Environmental > Terrestrial > Soil > Grasslands ...
CGGCGACTTCGTGGATATTGGCGCAGCTGCCTGGCACGTGCACCGTCGCGTCGTGGCCAACCAGCGGGCTGAGCTGATCGGGTAGAGCGCAGACGGTATCGAGCAGGTGCCAGCTACCACCACGATGAAAGACATAACCGGCGCAGTGGCGGCCGCCCGAGCTGGCGGTCGAGAAGATGACGACGGCGGCATCCGTCCCGACCGTCTGGCCGATGAGAGATAGACAGGCCGCCGTCGTCGCACATTTCGCGGCGAAATGGAGCCCGGTCTTCACTTCCACCCCGGGGATGGCCGCGGCCTGCGGTGTCCCGGCAGTCGTGCCAGCGGTCGAGGGCAAGTGACCCGCGGCGGTCTGGCGCGCCGCGACCAGGTGGGTCGACGGCAGGAGCAGGTAGGCGAGCGGCACGACCAACAGGACCGCGAGGACCACGGCGACGGTCAACACGAGTCGGGGTACTCGCGGGCGGTGCCAACGCGGCAGGGACACCCGCGGCATGGCAAGCCTCGGCAGGGTCAGCGCCGGCAGGCCGATCCGGGGGAGCCTCGACACGCTACTGCCACAGCTCGGGCAGAACTCGTCCGAAGGAAGGTCCGGCGCCCCGCAGTTAGGGCAGTAGACCAGCGTACTGGTCGGTGCCACGGCCTGCTTCCAGTCGAGCGGCAGTCCGCAGCGCTCGCACCAGATGTCGATCGACAGATTCGGATAGCGGCATGCCGGGCAACGGACCCGGGTACCCTTAAGCCCTCCTATCACGTGTCTTGATAATACGCAGGATCGCCCAATGCTGGGCTCGAGCTGATTCAACGCTGCAGGTAAGGTTGGCTGATGCCGCCTGACGCCAGCGAATCTTATCCGCTCCCGTTCGCGCTCGACCTCGGCCTGACGCTCGGGCCGCTCCAGCGGGGATCGACGGATCCGACCATCTTCTTCGACGGCGACGAGGTCTGGCGCGCGGCCCGGACACCCGCTGGACCCGCGACCCTGCACCTTCACCTGGCCGGCGCCAGGGTGGTCGCGGACGGCTGGGGCGCTGGCGCGGCCTGGGCGGTCGAGCACGTCCCGGCGTTGCTGGGGTTCGACGATCAGCCCGAGAGCTTCCGGCCGGCGAACCCGATGCTGCTCGACCTGCACCGACGTCACCCGGGACTGCGGCTCGGCCGCACGCAGCTCGTCTTCGAGTCGCTGCTGCCGACCATTCTCGAGCAGAAGGTGCCGGGCGTGGAGGCGTGGCGATCCTACGGCCGGCTGGTGCGCGCCCTCGGCGAGCCCGCGCCCGGCCCGGTATCGCTGCTGCTTCAGCCGCAGCCGCGCCGGCTGCTGATGACCCCCTACTGGACGGTCCACCGCTTCGGCATCGAGCGCCGGCGTTTTGCGGTGATCCAGGCGGCGGCGGGGCACGCAAACCGAGTCGAGCAGACGGTAACGATGCCGCCGGCTGACGCTCGGCAACTGCTGATGCGCCTGCCGGGGATCGGACCCTGGTCAGCGGCCGAGGTGTCGGCGGTGGCGCTCGGCGACCGCGACATCGTCTCCCTCGGCGACTATCACCTGCCGCACCAGGTGGCGTGGGCGCTGGCGGGCGAATCCCGAGGCACCGAGGAGCGGATGCTCCAATTGCTCGAACCTTATCGTGGGCACCGGGCGCGCGTCATCCGGCTGCTGACCCTCGGCGGGATCCAGGCGCCCCGCTTCGGTCCGCGGATGCGCCTGCGCCGGATCGCGGCGATCTAAGAGGCTTTCTTCGCCGGCTGAAAGTACGGGTTCATGCCCGCGGCGTGGTCGGTGGAATCGATCACCTGGGTGATCTGGGGAACCGCGGCCTTGATGGCGACCTCGATCCCCTGCCGCAGCGTTACGTCGACCTGCGCGCACCCCTGGCAGCCGCCGCCCAGTTGCACATAGGCCGCGCCGTCGCGCACCTCGAGCAGGTCGACATAGCCGCCATGGGCCGCGACCGATGGATTGATCTGCCGGTCGAGCACCTCCTGCACCCGCGCTGCCACCGGATCGCGCCAGCCTTCGTGGGGATTCTCGATCCGCAGCGCCCCACCCATGACGGAGGCGTCGAGCTCGATGGTCGCGCCGTCGAGATTCGCCGCGCTGCCCGGCTGGACAAGTACGCGGAGGTTCGGCGTCTCAACCACGAGGTCACCGGGCGGCGCGTCGCCAGATGCCACCAGGTCCAGCTCGTAGACGAACTCGCCACCCCGCCGGCCGGCGATCGCGATTCGAAGGCAGGCATCAGGGTGGCCACTCTTGGCGCGGACGCCATCGATCTTGGCCAGGGCCGCGGGCGTGACCGTGATCACGGGCGACATTGCACCATTCTATTCGTGGTCAACTAGGAACAGTGGCACGCATTCTCCTGCTTATCCCGAGCCGGACCTATCGCACCCATGACTTCATGGAGGCCGCCGGGCGCCTCGGGGTTGCGGTGGTGGTCGGCTCCGAGCACCGCTCGGCGTTGGCCGGACTGATGCAAGACCGGCATTTGCGGCTCGACTTCCAGGAGGTCGAGCGATCGACGGCGCGAATCGTCGACTATTCGCGCCAGCACCCGCTCAGCGCCGTGGTCGCGGTGGACGACAGCGGCACCGTGCTGGCCGCCTCGGCAGCACAGGCGCTCGGGCTCCCGCACAATCCCATCGACGCCGTCAACGCCGCGCGTGACAAGGCACAGATGCGAGCGCGTTTTCAGACCGCGGGCCTGGCGGCGCCCGGTTTCATCACCGTCCCCATCGATCAGGATCCGGCCATGATCGCCCGGACCCTTCGCTATCCCTGCGTGGTGAAACCGCTCGACCTGTCGGGCAGCCAGGGAGTGATCAAGGCCGATGATGCCGCCAGCTTTCCGGCGGTCTTCAAGCGGGTGGCGGCCATCGTCGCCGCCTGCCGGCCGAACGGTGTCCGCCCCGCGGTGCTTGTCGAGGACTTCATCCCCGGCGACGAGGTGGCGGTCGAGGGTTTGCTTCGCGGCGGCGAGCTCGAGGTGCTGGCCATTTTCGACAAGCCGGATCCGCTCAACGGCCCGTTCTTCGAAGAGACGATGTACGTGACGCCGTCGCGGCTGGATCCGGAAATACAGTCGCGGATCACGGAGACAACGAGCCGCGGCGCGGCGGCGCTGGGACTCCGCGACGGACCGGTCCACGCCGAACTGCGCGTGAATACCGGCGGCGTGTGGATGCTGGAGCTGGCGGCACGCTCCATCGGCGGCCTCTGCTCGCGCACGCTTCGGTTTGGTTCGGGCATCTCGCTGGAAGAGCTGATCCTGCGGCATGCCGCGGGGCTCCCGATCCCGCTGCATCAGCGCGAGCGGCAAGCGGCCGGCGTGATGATGCTGCCCATTTCGACGGCAGGACGCCTGCGCGCTGTCGAGGGCCAGGCCGAAGCCAAGCAGGTGCCTGGAATCGATGGGCTGGTCATTACCATCCCCCCGAACGAGATGCTCACCCCACTGCCGGAAGGCGATCGCTACCTTGGCTTCATGTTCGCGCGCGGCGAGACGCCCGCGGCCGTGGAGTCGGGCCTCCGCCAGGCGCACGCCCAACTGCGCATCGTCGTCGATGGCTGACCAACGTGTCGTGATCGTCGGAGCCGGCTTCGGCGGTCTCGCCTGCGCCCGCAAGCTGGACGGCGCGCCGGTGCAGGTGTTGCTGCTCGACCGGCATAACTACCACCTCTTCACTCCCCTCCTCTACCAGGTGGCGACCGGCCTGCTCAATCCCAGCGACATCGCCTATCCCCTGCGCGCGATCTTCCGCCGGTCGCGCAACGTCCGCTTTCGACAGGCGACGGTCGACGGCGTCGACCTGGGCCGCCGAGTGGTTCGTCTGACTGATGGCGCGGAGCTGCCCTTCGACTACCTCGTACTGGCGACCGGCAGTGTCGACAACTATTTCGGCAACGAGGCGGTGGCCCGGGTCTCCATCGGTCTGAAGGCGCTGGCGGATGCGACCCGGATGCGCAACCACGTGTTGACCTGCCTCGAGCGTGCCGATGCGGAGACCGAGCCAGAAGCCCGGCGCGCCCTGCTCACCTTCGTCGTAGTTGGCGGCGGTCCCACCGGCGTCGAATGCTCTGGCGCGCTGGCCGAGCTGATGGACATCGTCGCCGGCAAGGACTATCACCAGGTCTCAAGGGACGAGATCCGGATCATCCTGGTGGAGGGCGCCGATCGATTGCTCAATGCGTTCTCGCCGCATCTCGGCCACTACGCCCAGCGCATCCTGACCCGTCGGGGCGTCGACATCCGCACCCGTGCCCTGGTCAAAGCCGCGGATGCCCGCTCCGTCACCCTGGCGGATGGAACCAGGATCGACTGCGAAACCATCATCTGGTCCGCCGGCGTCCGGCCCAACGACGCGGTCGTCGATGCGTCCCTCGCGCGCTTTCGCAATCATCGGGTCACGGTTGACGCGTGGCTGCGAGTTCCCGGAGCGACCGGTGTCTACGCCATCGGGGATGTGGCGTCGCCCAAACTCGGCGATCAGGGCGAGCTGCCGATGCTGTCACCGCCCGCGATGCAGGGCGGGCGGTACGTCGCGCAAACCATCGTCGACGCGGTGCGCGGCCTGCAACGCGAGCGCTCGCCCTTTCACTACCTGGACAAAGGCACCATGGCGACCGTCGGGCGCAACGCCGGGGTCACCCACCTGCCCGGCGGTCTGGAGTTCACCGGGTTTATCGGCTGGCTCACCTGGCTGTTCGTCCACATCTACTACCTGATCGGATTCCGGAACCGGATCAGCGCCCTCGGCTCCTGGGCCTGGGACTATGTCCGACACGACCGCCCGATTCGCATCATCCTCGCGACCGGCAACGACGGAGCAGAGTGACGGGCATGCGCTATCTCGCCCTCGCCACCGACTACGACGGCACCCTTGCCTCGCAGGGCGCGGTTGATTCAGAAACGATCGACGCCCTGAAGCGGCTCGCCGCCACGGGGCGCAAGCTGATCCTGGTCACCGGTCGGCAGATCGAGGACCTGGAGCACGTCTTTCCCGACGTTGCGATGTTCGATCAGGTGGTCGCCGAGAACGGTCCCGTTCTCTATCGACCCAGATCCGGCGAAATTCGTCTCCTTGCCGAGCCGCCGCCGGCGACGTTCGTCGATGCCCTCAGGCGGCGAGGGGTCGACCCGCTCGCGGTGGGGCACGTGGTGGTGGCCACCGTCGAGCCCAACGACACCGTCGTCGCCGAAGTGATCCGCGAGCTGGGCCTCGGGTTGCAGGTCATTCTGAACAAGGGCTCGGTGATGGTGCTGCCGGCATCGGTCGACAAGGCCACCGGGCTGGCGGAGGCCCTGAAGGAGCTGTCCCTCTCACCGCAGTCTGTGGTTGGCGTCGGGGACGCCGAGAATGACCGGACCTTCCTCGCCGTTTGCGGACGCAGTGTCGCGGTCGCCAACGCCCTCGATGCGGTCAAGGAACGTGCCGACTTCGTGACGCAGGGTCGATCCAGCGCCGGGGTCCGCGAGCTCATCGAGCTGCTGGTGACCGACGACCTCCAGTCGCTCGATGCGACACTTGCCCAACGGCGGGCCGTGCCCTAACGCAACAGCAGGAGGCCGCGCCCGGTAGGGCGCGGCCTCTGCTTCTCGGCTTTACGGGGTGACGTGTGCGACGAAGGTCGCCCAGTTGGCGAGTGCCGTCCGGGTCGTCAGATCGGTAGACGGATGGGCGATAAACTCGGTCGCGAACCAGACGCTGTTCCCATCGGCGACGGCCGCTGTGTAGTCACCCCAGCGGGCGACATCGCCGGCCCCAGGGGCTCTGGGATTGTCATAGCCGGTGAAGCCATCTTCCGGCCCTTGCCCAGGCGCGGCGATGTGAATGTCGCCAACGCCCGTGCTCGCGTTAATCGACGCGTACGCCGTGCTCGGGAAAAAGTCTGGTCCGACGAGCGTAAAGGTGATGATCCCCTTACCTGTGCTCGTAACACCGATCGAGGGGAACAGCAGGTTCTCCTGGTTGACCGCCGCGTAGCCTTGCTTGGTAACGCTGGCGGATAGCGTCCCGTTCGCGTCGGACGGAGTGACGATGAAGTAGGCAGCGCCGGCACGGGTCGGTCCGTTTGCTGTCTGCACCGCGCTGTTGACGCCTGCCCACAGCTTGCCATTCGCGAAGACGACCTGGTTCATGCGGTCGTCATTGGCTGCCACGAGCGCGAGCGGATTGTGGGTCGCATCGCCGAGAAATAGCTCGCCCGACTTCTGCTCCGCGTTGGGCGGCTGGCCATAGAACTCGCTGCCAATCACCGTTACCGCCAAGCCTACGGCGGGTGTCGTGCTGAGCGACGCGGTATTGGTCAGTGCCCAAACGGCGAGGCCGGAGGCACCCATGCCAATGGCCGGCGCAGCGCTGAAGTCCAGGTCACTCATGAAATATTCGGTACCACGATTGGCGGACTCATACGCTGCCGACGGTGAGGTTGCCGGCTGCACCGAGAATGCCAGTCCGCCGTTCGGCAGGAGCATGGGTCCGGCGTTGATTTGAACCACCGGGATCGTGGTCGGCGTTGCTGCCGGCGTCGCCTCGATGGCAGCTTTGGAGATGGCGTAAATCTGCGCGCCGTTGAATGACGACCCGAACGGGTGCAAGTTGTACTCGTTCGTGCTCACGTAGAAGCCGTTCGCGTCTGCGCCGATGAGCGGCTGGTCACCGAAGCAGGGGCACGAGGCGTGAGCGCCGCCCGTGGCGTCGGTGGTGTCGAAGAAGAACACGCTCCAGGACTGGGTTGGGTCATTCGTATTGCTAACGGCCACGTATTGCTTGGAATGGGTACCAAAGGCCTCGGTTACAGGATCGAGGTCGATTTGCAGCGCGGTCAGAAACCAGCGCTGCGTATCGGAATCGAAGTAGCACTTGGGATCGCTGATGAAGTCGCCGAACACCGGCGGGCTGGTGCGAATGACGGCCGGCTTCGCCAGCAAGAACTGGTTGAGCGCGGTGGTCGACGTGAGTGCCGTACCGGACTTGCTGAAGACGCGAAGAGCATCGTTGACGGTCTCCACGACAAAGTTGCCACCAACGCAGAGCCCCTGGTCGGGCGGCTCCAGGCTGAAGTTAGTCATGGCGTAGGCGCCGGTACCGGAATGCCGCTGGTTCTCGTGATTGATGCCGGTAAAACCGCCGAAGTTCGACAGCTGACCAGTTGCCAGTGCGTTTCCAGCCGGCCGCGGGACGCCACTCGCGGCCACATGGTTCAGGTTCGGGTTCTGGGGCGGGTGACTGTCCGCCTCGATGGCCGGCGCTGTCTGATCGGTCAAGCTGTCCGCGGTCGAGCTGGTGCGCCCGGCGGCGAGGTGCGTCTTTCCCGCATATGTCAGGTGAGCGGAAGTTCCCGCACTTCCCGAGGCGGCAAGGCCACCGACGCCAGGTGCAAGTGCGGATAAGGCCAGAGCGGCCGATGCCGCCACGACCAGATAGGGTCGCCGTTCTACTTTCAAGCTTTCCCTCCCTCCGATGCTGTGGTTGAGTTTGTCTAGCGTAGCCGGATTTCGGCGGCCGGTCAACGTTCCGTTAACCGGTGTTAAGGCAGGCGCCTCGATGTTGGCTTTTTTGAGTCCCGGCGCGGCTGCCACCGCCCGTCACGAACCAGGACGCCCTCCCGTCGCAGGCGGCGGACCTGCTCCTCCCGGCTATGGGCAGCCAGCTCCCCGTTGGCCCGAACCACCCGCCACCAGGGAAGTCCCATCGTGGTGGCGAGCACGTTGCCGACGGCTCGGGCGGCGCGCGGGTAGCCGGCGCGCCGGGCCACCTCGCCGTAGGTCAGGACCTCGCCCCGTTGGAGATCCCTGATCACGGCGTTCACCGCATCCCGAAATGACCGCTTCGGCGTCATTGCAGTTCGGGCAGCACTTGCGCCGCGAACTGCTCGAGCTCCGCGGTCACGCTCGCCGCTTGTCCATACCCGGTGAGAATCAGGAGGTCGGTTTCGGCGGACGCATACTGGCGACTCAACTCCAACCAGCGGCCGGCATTCGGCCCCAGCGGCATCGCCGCGGCCACCGGACCGATCCCACCTGCCGCCCGAAAACGGGCGACGTAGTCTCGAACCGCGTCGGGCTCGGCGAACCACAGCATCAGACCGCAGTCGTGGGCCGCGGCGATCGACAGCGCGCGCTGCCCCTGCCCACCGATCCAGATCGGCAAGCGGTCGCCCTGCGGCGGTTTGGGATTCACCCCAACCTCGGGGATGTTCCAGAAGTGGCCCGAGTAGGAGAACGTCTCACGGCTCCAGGCCAGCCGCAGAATGTCGAGCGTTTCCTCGAGCCTGGCCAGGCGGTGGTCGGTCGGCCGTCCGAGCGCGTTTCCCTCTTCGACCAGCCAGCCGGCGCCGATGCCGAGTTCCAACCGTCCGTCGGAGTAGAGGTCCAGGGTGGCCGCCTGCTTGGCCAGCGTCAGCGGGTCGGTCGTGATCAACGGGATCACCGACGGGCCGAGACGGACGCGCTCGGTGATGGCCGCTGCGAACGCCAGGCTGAGCAGCGCATCCCCCCACGGCGTGGTCGCGTCCCACCCGGGACGCCCGCTCGGATCGTAGGGATAGCGGCTCTCGAAGCGGACCGGGATGGCGGTGTGGGTCGTGGCCCAGAGGGAGTCGTAGCCGAGTTGCTCCGCCATCCGGGCGACCGCGAACATATGCTGCCGCGACGGGTTGCCCGCGTTTCGGAGGACTGGGCCCACCCGCATCCAGGCAAGCGTAAGCCTCCGAGTGGTATTGCAGCCGACCGGCGTTATAGAAAGGATGCAGCCGGATCCGTCGACCCGGACCTCGCGGCGACCGCTCAAGACCCGCGGCCGCGCCTGGGCGCGCGGGCTGGCAGCCGGGCTGGCGCGTCGGCGCGTTCAACCCAACGTCATCTCGCTGCTGAGCCTGGTGCCGGCCGCGGCTGCCGGTCTGTGCTTCCTCCTTCTTCCCCACGTCGCGCCCCTGCTCCAGGTCTTTCTGCTGATCGTGGCCGCCGGCAGCATTCAGCTGCGCCTGCTCGCCAACATGCTCGATGGGTTGGTCGCCGTCGAAGGCGGCCGCAAGACGCCGACCGGCGACCTCTTCAATGAAGTACCCGACCGGATTGCCGACGTGCTGATCCTGGCGCCGGCAGGATACGCCCTCATCTGGCTCGACTCAGCCGGCATGGCGCTCGGCTGGCTGGTCGCGCTGCTGGCCGTCCTCACCGCCTACGTCCGGGTGTTCGGCGGCTCACTCGGCTTCCCCCAGAGCTTCATGGGACCGATGGCCAAGCAGCACCGGATGGCCACCCTGACCCTCGCCTGCTTGCTCTCCGTCATCGAAGTCATCGTCGCCGGGTTCCAGGGTCGCATCCTCTTTCTTGCTTTGCTCGTGATCGGGCTGGGCGCCGGGCTGACCATCATCCGTCGGCTGCGGTTGATCGCCCGTGAGCTGCAGGATCGTGTACCCGGGTGATCGACTCCATCCTTGCGACCGCGGCGCAGATCGTCGCCGGCAGCACGGTCCGCTGGGCCGGCTGTGCGCCTAGCGAGGAGCAACGCATCTACATCGCCAATCACAGCAGTCATCTCGACTTCATCGTCCTGTGGTCGTACCTGCCGCCGTGGCTGCGTCGCCGCACCCGGCCGGTGGCCGCCCGCGACTACTGGGCGCGTGATGTGATTCGCCGCTATCTGGCCGCCCGGGTCTTCAACGCCGTCCTCATCGACCGGGCCGCTTCCCCCGGCACCCCAGCCGGCCAGCTCGGCCGGCAGGCGGTCGATCAGATGATCGAGGCGCTCGGGGATCAGCACTCACTCATCCTGTTTCCGGAGGGAACGCGGGGCTCCGGCGACGAGGTCGCGCCGTTCCGCAGCGGGCTCTTTCACCTCTGCCGAGCGAAGCCACAGGTCGCGGTGGTTCCCGTCTATCTCGAAAACCTGAACCGCATCCTCCCCAAGGGCCATCTCTTGCCGGTGCCCATCTTGAGCCGGATCACGTTCGGCACGCCGTTACGACTCCAGCCGGACGAGACGAAGGACGCATTCCTTCAGCGGGCCCGCGAGTCGGTCCGCGCCCTGAAGGCGGCGGCGTGATCCTCCTGCACGACGTCGCGCTGCAGAGGCTGTTCGGCGGGCTGGTCGTGCTGCTGATCGTCGCCACCGTGGCCGGCCGGCTGATCGCGCGCCGGGCTCGCGACGAGCGGGCGCTGACGACGGTCCGGAATCTGAACGCGCGCATCAACGCCTGGTGGGTGATGTGCGTGATCTTCGCCATTAGCGTGGTGATCGGCCCGATCGGCGCGGTGGTGCTGTTCGCCCTGATCTCGTTCCTGGCCCTGCGGGAATTCATTACGCTGATCCCCACCCGGCCGGCCGATCACCGGGCCCTGCTCTGGAGCTTCTTCCTGATTACGCCGCTGCAGTATTTGCTGGTCGGCATTCACTGGTACGGGCTGTTCAGCATCCTGATTCCCGTCTACGCCTTCCTCTTCCTGGCGCTACGAATCGCGATGTCGGGAGACACCACCCACTTCCTGGAGCGGGTCTCCGCCATCCAGTGGGCGCTGATGATCTGCGTCTACAGTCTCAGTTACGCGCCCGCCCTGCTCGGCCTCGGCATCCGCGGGCATGGCACGCCCGGCCCCACGCTGCTGCTGTTCCTGGTGATCGTCGTCCAGGGCAGCGACGTGCTCCAGTACATCTTCGGCAAGCTCTTCGGCCGGCGGAAGATCGCGCCCCACGTCAGTCCCAACAAGACCATCGAGGGTTTTGTCGGCGGTGTTGCCGCAGCCACGCTGCTCGGCGCCCTCCTCTGGTGGGCGACGCCCTTCGCCATCTGGCAGGCCGGCCTGCAGGCGTTGATCATCGCCCTCACGGGTTTTGTCGGCGGCCTGGTCATGTCAGCCATCAAGCGCGACCGCGGCGTCAAGGACTTCGGCACCATCATCGCGGGCCACGGCGGGATCCTCGATCGCGTCGACTCGCTCACCTTTGCGGCGCCGATCTTCTTTCACGTGACCCGCTTCTTCTACGGCGGCTGAGCGGAGCTCGGTCAGGCGGCGCGCCTGAGTGCGTCGAGACGGAGCGAGGCGATGCCCATCATCGTCGTCTTAGCCCGCCATGCCGCGGCATCGATCGAGCCGTCGACGAGCTGCTCGATTTCGCCTGCCGGGTCGACGACCGCGTCGTCCTTTCGAAGCACCGCGCGCCCCGAGGCCCCGGCTTCGACCACCCATCCAGCGCGCACCATGGCCAGCCCAAGCGCCCCGGCCAGCATGGCCCGTCCGCTGCGCGCCGCCTCTTCGTCGGCGACCCAACGCGTCCCGATCTTTCCGCCGACCTTGCCCACGGATGGAGCGAGGTCGGGCAGGGTTCCGACCGTCCAGCCGCGCAGGATGTGAAAGCTGCGCCGGACGTCGTCGTCCCAGCGAAATTGCTCGCCGCCTGCGCCGGCGTCCTCCCAGGGCAGCGCCCCGGCCACTGGCGCGGCGACCGGAACCTCGGCGGGCATAGCCGCGTTCGCCGGCGCGATCGGATCCAGTAACGATGCAGCCAGCGGCTCGCTGCTCGTGTCGTTGCCGGCGGGGAGTTTCTCCAGGGCGGCGATCCGCGCCGCCAGCGGCGGGTGGCTGTCGAAAGCGTCGAGCTCCGGGTGCTTCAACTCTTCCGCCATCGCCTTGCGGATCAGGTCACCGGTTCGAGGCAGTCGGAGAAACCGCATGAAGTGTTCATCCGGGGCCGGCCGCGGGGTCAGCCTGTCCGCATAGACCGGCGTGTTTTCGCGGCAGTAGTGGGCATAGGCCACGCTGGCGCCGTAGACGCCGCGAAGCCCGCCGATAAAGGCTTTCGCCCCGGCCACCCGCGCCGCCAGCGCATCGGCCTCGAACTCCTGCAGCCGGGAGATATCCTGGGTGATGGTCAGGAACATGCGGCCGTACTGGAGGAACGGCCACATCAGCATTGCGCTATGGCCCGAGAGATGCGTCAGCGTCCGCCCGATCGCTTCGCGCGTCTTGTAGATCCAGGGCGCGAGCTGGGTGTGGCCGCCGCGATAATGCCCGAACTCGTGCGCCAGCACGGCGCGAAACTCGGAGATGCGCAAGATGGACATCAAGGGAACCCCGAGCAGCATGACCCGGCGACCCCCAACTCCCATGACGCCGCCCCGCTGCCGGACGCCGGCATTGACGTCCTGCACCAGGTAGACCTCTTCGGGGAGGGGTTCGCCGACCGCCCTGGCGATGGCGCTCAGCTCGGCAAACAAGCGCGGATGCGACCGCGGGCTGGCGGGCTCGCCGGGGATGCGGAAGTGCTCGAAGGTGGGCAGGATCGACAGCAGGATGATGGCCGCCCCCGCGAGACAGAAGATCGTGATCCGCAGGTTGATGCGGTGCAGGTCGGTCCACTCCAAGTAGGGCACCGCCAGCAGGGCCACGGCCAGCCCGATCGCGAGCACGTAGAACCCGATCGTGAGCAAAACCGCGAGGACGGCGCGACCGGCCAATGGATACCCCCTTGTGTGGGTAAAACGAGGCCGAGCTATCGGCCCTTGCGAGGGTCGAATCAGGCCGGGGTCTGCGGGCGTACCGTCAGGCAGCTGAGCAGGAAGCCGATCGCGCCTGACACCAGAATCGAGCCGAGCCAGAGCGTGACGGGCCAGCCGATCCCGCGGGTGAGCTCGACGACCAGCAGGTAGAGCGAGGAGACCCCGATCGGGCCGAGAAATGACGCGATTCGCAAGGCGGTCACCCGCTCGGGTCCTGGCCGGAGCCACAGCACCACGAGGTCGGCCAGCAGGCCGCCCACGACCGCGACCGGGATCAGCTCGAAATGTTGCTCGAGTGAGCCGAGCATGGCGCCGTTCAGGCCGACGAGCAGCGTCAGACTCCCGAACGGCAGGGTGAAGCGGCTCAATAAGTAAAGGATGATGCCCATCAGCAGGGCGGTCTGCACCATGATGCCGAGGATGCCCAGCTGCTGCGCGTAGGCGATGGTCGATTGCGAACCCACCTGCGTGCCAGCCCAGGGATTGACCAGCGGCTGGTCGAACTGGTCGAAGAAGGTGAACATCGAGAGGAGGAGACTTGCCGAGATGATGGCGGTCACGGGAGCCTGGATCCCGGGCCGGCGCCACGCGGCGCGCAGAGGTCCGGTCACGATCAGGCCCAGAGCGAGCATCAGCAGCAGGTGGGGCGGGCTGACCAGCGCCGCGAGGCTGACCTCGATCCCGAATCGGAGGTGCCAGAACATGTCGATCACCCCGCCGATCCCGAACAGGACGCAACCGACCAGCGAGAGGCCATAACCGGCCGGTAAGGCCTCGCCCAACGACTTTCCCTTCGCCTGGTTGCGCAGCGCTGTGATGGCCAGGAAGGCCAGGACCGCGAACATCCCGGTGTAGAGCACCGCGTGCCAGGGGGTGAAGAAGGTCTCCAGCCGCGCCAGGTGCCGGTGCGCCCAGGCGTCGAGGTAGGCACCGCTCATCAGCCAGGTGCATAGCAGCACCACCGTCCATTCGAATTGCGTGGTCCCCGTAGCAGACCCCCCGCGTCCCTCCGAGAACGAGTCAGTACTAGCGGTATCGAGAACGGCTTGCATGGTTTCCCTCACTAACAGTCATTAAATTCCGTGATGACCCCGCTTCCGAACGCCCATAGGCTGCCCGCATGGACGAACAAGAACGGGGTCTCATTGAGCGGGCCAGGTCCGATCCGGAGGCCTTCGGGCTTCTCTACGATCGCCACGTCGCCGGCATCTACCGATTCGTCTACGCACGGGTGGGTAACGCGGCGGCGGCCGAAGACGTAACGGCCGAAGTTTTTATCAACGCGCTGCGGGCCATCGACCGCTACCGGGATCTCGGTCGCCCGTTTTCCTGCTGGCTCTACCGGATCGCGAGCAACGCCGTCGCCTCCCATTTCCGCCACGAGCCGGTCAGCCGGGAGTTGACCGAGTTGGTGCCCGATGCCGCCGCCCCGGTCGACCTGACGGCCCTCCGCCACCTCGAGATCGAGTCGGTCTGGCATCTGGTCGATCAGCTTCCACCGCAGCAGCGCTGGGCCATGACGCTCAGGTTCCGAGAGGACATGAGCGCCCGCGAGGCGGCGGCGGTCATGGGAAAGTCGGATGCCGCGGTGAAGCTGCTCATCTACCGAGCGGTGGGCCGGCTCCGCTCCCAACTGGCTCCGGCTCTGGATGGCGCGCCAACGCGATCAGCTCTAGCTGTGAATTGATCCCCAGCTTCTGATAGATGTGTTGGAGGTGAGTCTCAATGGTGTTCGGACTGAGAATCAGTTGTTCGGCGATCACCTTGGACTTGACGCCACGCTCGGCGAGGCGGCGCACCCGAAGCTCTGCTCCGGTCAGCACGTCCGGATCGACATACCGGCGGCGCCGCCGTCCGTGTGCCAGCTTCAGGTCCTCAACCGCTTTTTTCGCGATTCGGTCGGCGCCACAGGCTTCAGCTAGGTCGATGGCTTGCTTCAAGAGCGGGCGGGCGGCCCGGTCCTGGCCGGACTTCCGCAGCTGGGCGCCCAGTCGATGGCGGAGCCGGGCCTCCAGGAGTGGCATGCCACTTGCCGATGCCAGGCCGATCGCCTCCTGGATCAGGCGCGTCGCCGCCTCGAGATCGCCTTCGAGCTGTTTGAGAGCGGCCTGGCTCCCGGCCACGACGATCCGGGGGAAACGGCACGGCAAACGCTCCGCCATCGATTCGAGCGACGCCAGGACCGCCCTCGCGTCGTCCATCCGCAGGCCGTGCAGGTAGGCGGTGATCGCATCGCCGGCCCAGGGAACGATGCACGGCTCCAGGATTTGCAGCTGGGTGGCGAGCACTCGCAGCCGGTCGAAGATCGCGCAGGCATCGGCCGTGCGCCGATCGTGCATCGCCAGCACGGCCTCGATGTGCAGCAGCCACACGCGACCTGCCCAGTTCTCGTCGGGGTCGGCTAGGGCGCGCGCGCGGCGGAACCATTCGGCGCACTCCTCCATCTGCCCGATCTCGTTCAGAGCGTATGCATGGGTGATGGCCGCCCAGAATGCTCGCTCCGGCGCCAGGTCCGCCAGCAGCGACGCCCGGTCGGCGAGCTCGAGCGCTTCGCGGAGCTTTCCCGTCCGAAGACAGGTGTCTCCATGCATAACGGCCACCGCGGCGATCGCGACCGGAAGGCGCATTCGCTCGGCCGCCTGCATGCCGACCTCGTACGCGGTCGTCGCCTCAGTGAAGCGTTCGGTCCACTTCGCCAGGTTTCCGTAGGTACCGAGCGTCCCCCAGCTCCAGGCGAAGTCCGTGGTATCGGCCTCGGGATTCGCGAGCGCCTCCCCGACCGCGGCATCAAGCACACCGATTCCAGCCGGGTCGCCGCTGACGAAGGTGCTGAACGCCCAGGCAGTATCCGCCCGCTGGCGGAGCGCCGGCGATCCATTCACGGCCAGCTCGCGGGCCTGGACCAGCAAGGGCGTGGCGAGCGCCGGACCTCCAGTCGGCCAGGAGACGAATGCCTCATCGAGCAGGGCTCGAGCGGCCTCCGATTTGTCGATTGGAAGGGCGGCGGCAACCGCGGCACGAAACGCGTCACGAGCTTCCTGCACCGCCCCGCGAATAAAGAGCGCGCGACCCAGCATTCGCTGCGAAACCGTCCGAACATGCTCGGTCAGATCTGGAATCGCCAGCACACGGCGAAAGGTCGAGGCCGCGCGGCGGCCATCGCCGCTCGCCAGCAAGGTCTCCCCCAGGTCCATCAGCAGGTCGGGAGGCGCCTGGGCACCGGCAACCTCAACGGCAGCGATCAGGCGTTGCTTGGCTCGGGCAATCGCGCCGGCGCGCAGCGCGGCTCGGCCGGCCTGCGCCAGAACGGTCACGGCCTGCTGATCACCGAGCAGGCCCGCCTGCGCCGCATGCTCGGCGGCCTCCGACGGATCGGCGCCCGCCGCCGCCAGCAGTCGGAAGGCGCTGGCATGCCAGCGTCCGCGTACCGCCGGCGGAATTTCGTCATACAGCACCTGGCGAAGCAAGGGATGCGCGAACTGCGCCCAGCCGGGGGCATCGGATTTGAACAGTCCGCTATGACTCAGCGCCTCGAGCGCTCGATCGCCCTCCGCCGGCGGGAGTTCGGCCACCCCGGTCGCGATGGCCGGCCGGAACCGGCTTCCCAGGATGCCTGCCGCTTGCGCGTAGCGCATTTCCTCCGCGGATGCGCCGGTAAACCTGGCGCGCAGCAGCCCGGCCTCGGTCGCCGCGGCATCGCCACCCGATTCGGGAAGGCGGCGGCCGCGCCGGATGTTCGCCGCCACCTCTTCCACCAGCAGCGGATTTCCGGCGGCGAGCCTGGCTGCCCGCCGAGCCGAGGGGGCGGTGATCGCGCCTGCCCGGGCCGTAAGCATTTCAGCCGCGCCCGCATCGCTGAGTGGTCGAAGCCGGTCGATGATCGCATCACCATCGGTGGTGAGGGACCCGACGGTGTCGAGAGCGTTTCGCGGCCACGGCCGCAGCGTTCCAATCACGGCCACTGGCAGGTTGCCGATCCGCCGGCAGAGGAATGACAGCAGCGCCAGCGAGTCGTCGTCAGCCCAGTGAAGGTCGTCGAGCAGCATCAAGGCCGGTGCGGCCCGGTCCTCCAGAAACGCGAGTGCCGCATACATCCGCTCCGCCCGCGCCTGCAGCGGCGAGCGCCTTCGTGATTTGGATTCGGCCGGGCCACGGAATCCGAGCCCGCGGAGCGCCTGGTCGATGATGCCGAACGGCAGCGTCGACTCGGCGGCATCGCCACGTCCGGCACTGATCTGGAAGTGAGCCCGCCCAATCGTTGACGCCCGTTCGAGCATGGTGGTTTTTCCCAGGCCCGCTTCGCCGACGATGAACAGGCTGCGCCCTAGGCCCTGGCGAGCCTCATCGAGCACGTGCTCAATCGTCCCCACGGTCGCGTCGCGCTCCCAGATTTGTGCCGGGGGCATGCCCTCCCTCTTCCCGGCAATCGTAACGCCTAGGTAATTCCCCGCCTACCCGAGCGTGAACGCCTTCCGCACGATCCGTTTCGTGGCCACGGCTTCGGCGTCGGCCGGCGAGCGCAAGCGGATGAAGCGCATGTCTTTGCCGCCGCCCTCGAGCAATCCGCTCGCGTCTTCGAGCTCACGGCCGCGGTAGAAGTAAAGGCTGGCGTAGGTCGCAAAGGTACCGATCCCGGCGACGTCTGCGCCGTCGAGCGCATAGCGAATGATCTTCCACATGGCGCTCTTGGACCGCGGCGGCTGGCTTCGGTAGCTGATCTCGGTCGCATTCGGCGCGATCGCCTTGATCGTCCGCCGCGCGGCCTGTATTGTTGGACGCACCGCCGCCGGTACCTGCTTCAGGTGTTCGGAAACGGAAGGCGCGGCGTCGAGACGGCTCGCGGTCATCGTGGTTTCTTCCTATCCCCGAACACCTGCTGGAGTTTGACCGCGAACTCTGCCGCGTTGGTGTCGAAGCCTCCGTGGGCACCGGGGAACACGACAGCCTCGGTCCCCAGCCGCCTGGCCAGCGCGAGCCCGCCCTCATGGGCCAGCTCGCCTCGCGACGCATCCCCGACGCCCGGGACGATCCGGGTCGAGCCCGACTTCAAGGCGTCGAAGTCCGGTTCGTAGTCGGCGATCGCCTGAAAATAATGGCGAAACCAGAAGTCCATGTTCCGCTGCATCTGGGCCATCCCCTCTCGCATCTCGGGTGTGGGCTCGCCCGGCGGAGGCGGCGGCGGAGCCTGGCGGATGCGGGTATGAGCCATGAACTTCTGCATGGTCGGCCCGATGCCCGCCGAGCGGTAGGTTTGAACGATATCTGTCATCTCGATCCTCGCCCGCGCCGGGTCCGGTTGCAGGACCGCGGACGGCGGCTCGTGCGCGACGAGGGTACGAACCTGCTCTGGATGGCGCGCCGCGAGCTCGAGGCTGATGGTGGCGCCGCCACTGCTGGCGAATACAAACGCCGGTTCCTTCGTCACCGCCGCCAGCAGCCGGTGCGCGTCATCGGCGAAGATCTGCACGATCCGGGCGTCATTGAGGGTGCCCTCGAGGGGGCTGTGCGAGAGGCCCCGGGGGTCGTAGGTGACGACCGTGTAATGCGCCGCCAGCGGCCCGGCGATGTTCCGGAAGGCTCCGGCGTCGGCTGGTCCGCCCGGCATCATCAGCAGCGCGGGGCCGGCGCCGCGAACCTCGTAGTAGATGCTCGCTCCCGGCACGTTCAACGTCGCGGTCTTCATCGGTACAGTCGTTTGCATGGAACCTCCTACCGCAGCATTTATCTACTTAGACTGCCATTCGACGCCAGAGTCATCTACGACGCGACCAGGGAGGCCAGCAGGTTCAGCGACGGCACAAAGAATAGGTTGCCGGTCACCGCCCGACTGAAGTCCAGCAACCGATCATAGTTTCCAGGCGGACGGCCCACGAACATGTTCTCCAGCATCTGTTCGGTTCGGCGCGGCGAGCGGGCATAGCCGATGAAGTAGGTCCCGAATTCCCCGCGGGCCACATTCCCGAACGGCATGTTGTCGCGAACAATCTTGATCTCACTCCCATTTTCGACGATGGTGGTCAGTGCGTTGTGGGCGGAGGTTGGTTTGACGGCGTCGTCCAGCTCGATATCAGACAGCTTGCTGCGACCGATGATCCGCTCTTGCGCTTCGGTTGACAGGCCGTTCCAGGCCGGCATGTCATGCAGATACTTCTGCACGATGACGTAGCTGCCGCCGGTGAACCCGGGGTCCTCTCCGCCGATCAGCGTCGCATCCGTCGCTTCCTGACCGGTGGGGTTCTCCGTGCCGTCGACGAATCCGATCACGTCGCGGTCGTCGAAATACTGGAAGCCATGCACCTCGTCTACGGGGGACACCGACTTGCCGAGCCGCGCCATGAACTGTGTCGCCAGCTCGAAACACAGGTCCATCCGCGCGCCACGGATATGGAAGAGGATGTCCCCGGGCGTGGCGACCGCATGGCGCGATTCGGCGTGGATTTCCCGAAACGGATGCAGCTCCGCCGGGCGCTTCGACCCGAACAGGCGATCCCAGGCGGACGAGCCAAACCCCATCACGCAGGACAGGTAGCCCTCCAGGTCGCGGAAGGCTACGGCGCGGACAAGCCCCGGGAAGTCATCACAGAACGCCCGGACCGTCGTGCGCGAGTCATCACCCGGGTTGACCGTGACGACGAGAAAGATGGCGGCTCGCGTTAGCGGCGCCACTACCGGCTGCGGCTGTGGGTTGTCCATCTGACGCCCCTTCGCTTCAAGCGTAGTCGCTGTCGGCTGCTAGGGTAGGGCGATCGGCGCGCATAGATACGATCCGTTCGCAGCCGGACGTTTCGCCGTTGGCGTCCAAACCATCCAGGCGCTGGATCCGGCTCGCGGCCGGCGATTCCCAACCATGATCTGGTCCCCGACCGGCGTCGCGAGCGCGGATCAGCCGTTGGTTGTCTTCTCCCATTCCAGCGGTGGAAACCGGCGGTCGGCCACCTTCCTCTGCACGCATCTGGCCAGTCACGGCTACGTCGTGGCCGCGATGGATCACTCCGAGCTGGTCACGCCTGAACTCGCCCGCCGCGAAGGCGAAACCGAAACCGAGCGGGCCACCCGGGCCGAGGCCATGATCGCCAGCCGGGTACCGGACGTCCGTTTTCTGATCGACCATTTGGTCAAGGACGCCGGCTTCAACGTCGACGCCGCGCGAATCGGACTCGTTGGCCACAGCTTCGGTGGTTGGACGGTGCTGGCGACGCCCGAAGTCGATCCTCGGGTGCGGGCCGTTGTGGCGCTGGCACCGGGCGGGATCGCGAACCCAAGACCAGGAATCCTTCGGTTGACGCTCACCTTCGCGTGGAGCCGAGAGGTGCCGACTCTGTTGCTGGCGGCCGAGAACGATGTGATGATCCCTCTGCCGGGCCTGTCTGAGCTCTTCGCGCGGTTGCCGCCGCCAAAGCGGATGTTCATCCTGCGCCGGGCGGACCATCAGCATTTCGTCGACGACGTGGAGGGCGAGCACGAGGGTATGCGCGGCGGGTCGTTTCCGGGGGACGCCGCCTGGATCCCGGCGGCGATGCGCCCGATGTCGGAGCTATCTTCGGGCGATCAGGCACACCTTTTCGCGCGCGGGCTTACCCTGGCGCACCTGGACGCGACGTTACAGGGGTCGGAAGCCGCCGATCAATTCCTGGCTGGCGACGTGGAGGCCGAGCTCGCCAGGCTGGGTTGGGCAACCGGCTGCGCCGAGGGAGCGACCTGAATCTTGAGTCCTCCCCCACTCTTGAAGGTGTCAATGGCTTTCGCGTAATCATCGAGTCCGAATCGATGGCTGATCATCGCTTCGGAGTTGATCACCCCCCGAACGACGAGAGCCAGCGCCCGTTCGAAGCTGTTGAGCACCGCCATCGACCCGATGATCCGGATCTCGTCTCGATAGACGTCGAAAGGCGACAGCTTCGCCCGGGCTTCGCCGCTGGCGACGCCAAAGACGAGGAACGTTCCACCGCGCCGCACCCTGCGGAGACCATCTTCGATCGCGGCCACCACCCCGGTGGCGTCAATCACCACATCCCAGCCGTCCGAACGATCGAACTGGTCAGCCGTATCGGCGATCCGGTCCGCCGCAAGCCGTTTGGCCAACTCGAACCGTGCCGGGTTCTTGTCGACCATGTCCACGCTGGCAGCCCCCGCATGCCGGGCCAGCTGCGCCAGCATCAAGCCCATCGTCCCGGCGCCGTAAATCAGGTAGCTATCGGCCAGGTGCACACCCACCTGGTCGAAGCCGTGGACGGCGCATGAGAGGGGCTCGACCAGGGTTCCCCACGGCCGCGGCAGGTTCGCCGGGAGCGCAAAGGCCACATGGCTGGGCACGCGGACGAACTCGGCTGCCGCGCCGTCGAGCGTGACGCCTAGCGCGCTGTAGTTTTCGCACAGGTTGGTTTTGCCCATCCGGCAGAATCGGCAGACACCGTCGGGGAGGTTCGGGTCGACGGCGACGAAATCGCCCACCCGCACGTTGGTCACCCCGGGTCCCACCGCAACCACCTCGCCGCAAAACTCGTGTCCCGGCACCACCGGGTACGTCGCGGACGAGATGTCGCCGTTGAGCAGATGCAGATCGGTGCCGCAGATGCCGCACGCCTCGACCTTGAGAATCGCGTCGGACGCGCCAGGCGTCGGATCGTCGACCTTCGTGACCTCGATCTGGCCCGGCTTTTCGAAAACGACAGCTCTCATTTCACTGCTCCCATTGTCAGCCCCCGAATCAGCTGCTTTTGCGCAATCCACCCCGCCAGCAGGACCGGAAGACTCGCCAGCGTCGCGGCCGCCGCCAGCTTGGCATAAAACAACCCACGGCCGCTGATGAAGCCCACCAGGAAGATCGGCGAGGTGGCGGCGATCGTGGTGGTGAAATTGACGGCGTAGAAAAACTCGTTCCAGGAGAAGATCAAGCAGATCAGCGAGGTGGCCGCTATGCCAGGCATGATCAAGGGCAGCACGATGTTGATCAACTCGTGCCGCATGCTTGCCCCGTCGACGCGGGCAGCTTCGATGAGCTCGTGCGGGAGTTCGAGCATAAAGGAGCGCAACAGCCAAATGCCGAGCGGCAAGTTGATTGTCGTGTAGATGATGACGAGGACCAGGATGTTATCGAGCAGATGGAGGTCGCGCGCGAGGATATACAGGGGCACCAGGCTGGCGGCGAACGGCAGGAAGCGTGTCGAAATCAAGAAGAACAACACGTCGCGGGTTCGCTTCACCGGACGGATCGATAGCGCGTAGGCAGCCGGCAGACCGAGGAGCAGGACCAGCAGGGTCGACCCGATGGTGGCCGAGGCCGAGTTGATCAGGTAGGGCGGGAAGTCTCGAGACAGGACTTCTTGCAGGGCGGTCAGGGTCGGGGTGAAGAAGATCGTTGGCGGGATGCTGGCGGCCTGGACCTCGGTCTTCAGCCCTTCGAGCGCCATCCAGAGAACTGGAAAGAAGAAGACGATCGCGATCGCCCAGGCGAGCGCCGACCAGGCCGCTTTCGAGATCCTGGCTCTACCCCTTCCGGGTCTCGCGGCCAGAACGCTCATCGCCTCGTCTCAACTTGAAAGATGGTGAAGAGCGTCCGCAGCGCGAAGGTGGCGACGATCATCGTCAGGATCACGGCCAGCACCCCGATCGCCGACGCCTTCCCGATATCGAAGGCCTGGAAGGCCTCGAGATAGAGCTTGAAAGGGAGGTTGGTGGTCGCCTGGCCCGGGCCGCCCTGGGTGGTCATGAAGATCGTGTCGAAGCTCTGCACGATGAACAGCGACCCCAGCAGCGCTCCCAGCTCGATGAAGGGCCGGATGAACGGCAGGGTGATATAGCGGAACATTTGCAGCGCTCGGGCGCCGTCGACTCTGGCCGCCTCCAGGACTTCTTGGTTCTGCGATTGAAGGCCGGCCAGCACGATCAGCATCATGAACGGGGTCCATCGCCAGACCTCGATGCCGACGATCGAGGCCATCGGGAACCGGTTGATGAAGTCGAAGGTGCCGAGGCCGATCGGCGTGAGAAGGTAGTTGACGAAGCCGGTGAGCGGGTTGAGAAGGGTGTCCTTCCACATCAGGGCGGCGGCGGTGGGCATCACCAGGAAGGGCCCGATCATGAGCGTCCGAAGAATGCCCTTGCCGAAGATCTCCCGGTTGAGGAGCACGGCGATGCCGATGCCGAGCGCCACCGAGATGGCGACCGCGCAAACGGTCAGGACGATCGTGTTCCAGATCGCGATCCTGATGGTGGCATCGTTTAGAACGTCGAGATAGTTCTGCAGGCCGATGAAGCGCGCCGGCGCCACGCTGAGCAGGTTCCAGTTCTGCAGGCTGTAGAAGATGGTGAGCAAGAACGGAACCTGCGTGACGAGGATGACGTAGACGAGCGCGGGCAGCACCGGAAGCCGGCGCAGCCAGCCTTGCAAGCGAGCGGCGGAGGCGACCGAGCGAGCTCGACCGCCTCCGTCTCCGAGCGCGGTTGGAATCGATGGCTGGACCGTCACGCTAGCCATCGCAATCTTCCCAGCCTCCGGCTCTTTTTACTTTCGGTAGTTCTTCCCGACAGCATCGGCCAGCTGCTGAGCCTGCTGCAAGGCGGTGTCCACGCTGGTGGTACCGGCGATCGCCGCCGCGAACTGCTGCGAGACCTGGTCACCCAGGTTCTGAAATTCGGGAATGTCCACGTACTGGATGCCGGTGTAGGGAACGGGGTCCACCGTTGGATGGTTGACGTCGGCATGTGTGATCGAGTCGAGGGTCAGCTGGGCAAAGGACCCGGCGACCTTCTGATACTCGGACAGTTGGTAGGTGGACGTCCGGGTGCCGGGTGGAACGTGGTTCCAGCCGAGCTTGGTGCCGACGAGCTTGATGTAATCCTGCGACGTGGCCCACGAAGCGAAGGTCCAGGCTGCATCCTTCTTCGTGCTGGTCGTGGGCATCCCCAGCGACCAGGCCCAGAGCCACCCGGAGTAGGGCTTGAGCCTGGCCGGAGCCAGGGCATAGCCGGAGTTGGCCGCCGCGTCGCCCGTGAAGTTGCTGGCGCCGACGGTCGCGTCGTACCACATGGCGACCTTGCCACCGTTGTAGGCATTCAGGCACTCGCCAAAGCCGGAGTTGGCGGCGCCCGGCTCGCCGGCGGTCTTGATCAGGTTGACGTAGAAGTTGACGGCCTCTTTGAATTTCGGCGACGTGAGCTGCGCGTTCCATTGCTCATCGAACCAGCGGCCGCCGAAGGTATTGACGATGGTGTCCAGGGGCGCGAGCTGCTCACCCCAGCCGGGCAGGCCGCGGAGGCAGATGCCGGCGAGACCCTTGCTGGGGTTGTTGACCTTCCGCGCAGCGGCTGCCACCTCATCCCAGGTCGGAGTCGTCGACAAGGTCACCCCCGCGGCTTGGAGGAAGTCCTTGCGATACATGAGAAAGGACGATTCGGCGTAGAAGGGGACCGCGTAGAGGCTTCCGTTGTAGGAGAGCGCCTTGGCCACGCCCGGCACCAGGTCGTCGGCCTGGTAGGAGGACGTCTTCTGTACGTAGCTGCCCAGATTCTGAATCCAACCATTTTTCGCCCATAGTGGAACCTCGTAGGTGCCGATCATGCTCAGATCGAACCTGCCGCTATGGGTGGCGACATCCTGGGTGACTTGCTGGCGGAGTTGGTTCTCGGGCAGGATCACGATCTTGACCTGGATGTCGGAGTGCGCCTTCTGAAACTCGGGGACCAACTTCTGCAGGTCTTCCATCTGCGGGTTCCCCACCGCCGCTACGGTAATGGTCGTCTGCGCGCCGCTGCCACCCCCACCCGCCCCGCATGCCGTGGCGAGCAGGCTCGCCATCAAGAGCGGAATGGCGAAGACAACGTAGGACCTGGTCCGCGCGCGCCGCGGTAGTCGGTGATTCCCGTCGCTCATGCGACCACCCTCCTTAAACACTCGGAGGCGGTAGCCGCCTCCAGTTGCTCCCTCAGCCCACCGAAATTGACAACGTTATCA
>Ga0209160_1000936_pt1 | contig 24443 bp, 26 predicted proteins | sample GraSoiAngelo_153_FD_186167 | JGI IMG/M metagenome (GOLD analysis project Ga0209160, IMG submission 186167) | Grasslands soil microbial communities from the Angelo Coastal Reserve, California, USA - 14_1009_12_40cm (SPAdes) (version 2) | ecosystem: Environmental > Terrestrial > Soil > Grasslands ...
GAGCGCAGGGGCTCCCGCGAGGGAAGTCGGGGCGCGCGCTGGCCGCCTGGCTCACGCGGGACGCCACTAAGGAAAACAGCGGTCCCAGCACGTGGCGCCGTCTCCCGATCGCTCGCGGTGTAGAGCTTCACGTCGACGCCGATCATCCGCTCGCCCGGCTGGGAGCCGACGACACTGGCGTCGCGGAAGCGGTGCGACAGGCGATCGCGAAACTACTGCCGAATCTGCCGACGTAGTGCCGTGCGCCGGCCCTCGGCACGGCCGGCACCGTCTTCAACCGGGAGCAGCGATGGGCTCGTGGATCCTGCTGATACTCGTCGTCGTCATCATCGGGTGGATGATCGCCGCCTACAATGGCCTCATCTCGCTCAAGAACCAGACGCTGAACGCCTTCAAGCAGATTGACGTCCAGCTCAAGCGCCGCCACGACCTCATCCCGAACCTCGTGAACGCGGTGCGGGGGGCCATGGACTTCGAGAAGTCCACCCTCGAGGCCGTGATCCAGGCGCGCAACCAGGCCGTGAAGATCAACGCGGGCGGCCCCGAAAACATCAAGCAGATCAGTCAGGCGGAAAACCAGCTGTCCAGCGCCCTCTCCCGATTGCTGGTTACGGTCGAGCGCTATCCCGACCTCAAGGCAACCGGCAACGTCGCGCAGCTGCAAGAGGAGCTCACGTCCACGGAGAACCGGATCGCCTTCGCCCGGCAGCTTTACAACGACACGGCCACGCAATACAACACGAAGCAGCAGCAGTTCCCCACGAGCTTCGTAGCTGGCCTCGCCAAGGCTCAGGCGGCGGAGTTGTGGGAGCTCGAGGATCAGGCCGACAAGGCCGTCCCCCAGGTCGATCTCTCGGGCCGGCTCCCCCCGACGCCCGCGCCGCCTCGGCTAGAGGGCGAACGGCGGTGAGGATGTGAGCGACGAGACCACCCTCAACCTCTTCCAACAACAGGAGACCAACCGCCGGCGCACCGTCCTGCTGGTGGTTGGCTTCGTACTCTTCTTCGCTTGGCTGGGCTTCGGCGGCGATTTCATCCTCCACCTGTATACCGCCGACGCGCCCCCGGAGAGTTACCATCACGGGTTTCCGTGGATTGGAATCCTGCTCGGCACGATCGGGATCGCGACCGCCTGGTACGCCTACAAGACCGGACCCGAAAAGGTGCTGTGGTCGACGGGGGCGTGGGAACTGATCACCCCGCAGGACGAGAAGCAGCGGCAGCTCGTCAACGTGGTGGAGGAGATGGCCATCGCCGCGGGCGTCCCCCGGCCCCGGATCTACATTGTCCCCGACCCCGACCCCAACGCGTTCGCCACCGGGACCGACCCGAACAACTCTCACATCGCCGTCACGCAAGGCCTGCTCGATCTCTGCTCCCGCGAGGAGTTGCAGGGTGTGATCGGTCACGAGCTCGGCCACGTGAAGAACTACGACGTACGCCTGATGACCACGCTGGCGGCAATGGTGGGGGCGGTGCTCCTGATCCACACCGGTATTTCGCGGATGCTGCGCGGCGGAGTCCGGATCGGCGGCGGTGGTGGCGGCGGGGGAGGAGGCGGCGGCAAGGGAGGGAAGAAGCTTGGCCAGCTCGCCTTGGTGCTCCTCGTCGTATGGGTCATCACCTGGATCCTCGCCCCGATCATCACGCAGTTGCTCGCCATCGCGGTCAGCCGCAAGCGGGAGTACCTCGCCGACGCGATGGGCGCGCAGTTCACGCGCAATCCGCTGGCCCTGGCGAGCGCCCTGCAGAAGATCGAAGGAGCCGAGGCACCAACGAGCTCCATCCAGCGGGGCGCGGCCCACCTCTGCATCGCCGATCCGCTGGGGCGCAGCATCAATCAGCACGAGGGTGCCTTCGCCAACCTGTTCGGGACCCACCCACCGATGGCGATGCGCATCGCACGACTCAAGGGGATGGGGTACGCCCAGTTGAAGAAGGAGGGAGGCTTCGTCGCGTGAGGGCGTGGCTTCGCCGCCGCGCCCGCCGCACCCTCCACGAGTTCCGCACCCGCCTCGCCCGCTTCCAGCTCCAGCAGCGCCGTCAGGCCAAGGCCGCCCTTCTGGGCGATCCCGTGGTCCGAGAGGCCATCGCCGCGCACGCGGCCGAGCACCGCATGAGCGACGCAGAGGTGCGCCGGCGCGTCGAGACCTACATCGCCGAGATCGTCCCCCACTTCAGCATCCTCTCCTACTACAAGGTCGGCTACAACCTCGCCAAAGCGCTCGTCAATCTGCTGTACAAGGTGAGCGTGGACTACCAGGACGAGGCGGCGCTGGCGCGGATTCCCAAGAAGGACGTCGTCGTCTATCTGATGAACCACCGCTCCAACGCGGACTACGTCGTCGTCGCGTACGTCCTTGCGTACGGCGTGCAGGTGAGCTACGCGGTGGGTGAGTGGGCGCGGGCGTGGCCGCTGGAGTACGTCTTCAAGTCGTTCGGCGCCTACTTCATCCGCCGCCGCTACCGGGAGCCGCTCTACCACGCGGTCCTCGAGCGCTATGTGCAGCTCATCACCCGCAACGGCGTGACCCAGGGGATCTTCCCGGAAGGCGGGCTGACGCGCGACGGCCGGCTCAAGCTGCCGAAGCTCGGCCTGCTCGACTACATCTGCCGCACCGTCCTCGACGCCGACTTCGCGCGCGATGTCTGGTTCGTGCCGGTGGCGCTCAACTACGACCGCGTTCTCGAGGACCGGTCGCTGATCCGGGAGCTGGTGGCCGAGGGTGACCGGCCCGGCCGGTTGAGCCAGCTGTTCAGCGTCACGGCCTACGTGCTCGCGAACCTGGGCCGGCTCCTGACCGGGCGGCTCCGGCGCTACGGACGGGCGGCGGTCAACTTCGGGACGCCCCTCTCGCTGCGCTCCTGGTTGGCGACGGCGCCGCCGGGCGTGCTCGCGTGGTCCAAGGAGCAGCGCCTGCCCGAGCTCCAAAAACTGGCCAACGAGATGCTGCGACGGATCGGCGCGATCATTCCCGTCACCCCCGTTCCGCTCGCGGCGGCCGCGCTCCTCTCCTTCGAGCAAACAGTCGTGCCCAAGGCCGCCGTGCTCGATCGCATGGACCAGCTGCGCGACCGCCTGCAGGAGGTGAACGCCAAGGTCGTCCGCGGCGGGGCACGCATCCACGACATCTGGGACCGGGCGTGGCGGATGCTGCGACTGCGGCAGCTCGTCGTGGCCGACGGCGACAGCCTCGTGATCTTGCCGCGCGGCCGACCTCTGCTCGAATACTATGCCAACTCGATCGCGCATCTCGTCCGGATCCGGGGTCCGCGGCTCCCGTTTCACAAGGAGCACGAGCGCGAGACCGATTTGCCGCGGCTCCGGAAACCGGACAACGCGTAAATCGGGTACGCGTGGCAGCACCCCACACCCCAAATCCCACTCCCCATCTGTAGATTTGAGATCATGACCCGCGTCTTGGACCTGGGATCGCTACAGATCGGCGACCGCGTGCAGGACACACTGCTCGTCCTGGATGCCGAGCAGAAGAGTTTCGACGGCGGCGCCTATACGGTCCTCACATTCGGGAATGCCACCGGCCGGCTCCCCAGCGCGCCGTTTTTCGACAAGGACCTGTCGTTCGTCGAAGGAGTCCGCCGCGGCCACGTGGTGCAGGTGATCGGCGAGGTGGCGGAGTACCGCGGCCGCCGCCAGCTGCGTGTGACCGCCCCGCTCCGCCTGCTCCCCACGGGCGCCGTGGACCTGAACCAGCTGTTGCCGACCGTAGGCGATGTCGGGCGGTACTGGGACGTCCTCGACGGCTGGCGCCGGGAGATCCGCAAACCCCGCCTCGCTCGTGTCCTCGGCCTGTTCTACGACGACGACGAGTTCCGGACGCGCTACGGCCGCTGCCCGGCGAGTGTCAACGGCCACCACGCCGCGATCGGCGGGTTGGTCAAGCACACCGCCGAAGTCGCGGCGATCGCGCGCACCATCGCCAAAGTATGCGGCGCCGACCCCGACCTGGTACTCGCGGGCGTCCTCCTGCACGACATCGGCAAGCTCGAGAGCTACCGCTGGGACGGCGTCTTCGAGTACACCGACGGCGGCCATTTGCTGGGACACGTGGTGCTGGGCGCGCTGCTGCTGGACCGGCGGCTCGCCCTCGAGACGCCGTCCCCGTGCACCGCGGCCGAGCGCGATGTGCTGCTCCACCTCATCCTCGCCCACCACGGACGCCTGGAGTTCGGCAGCCCGGTGTCGCCGATGACCCTCGAGGCCGAGGTCCTGCATTGGGCCGACAACGCCAGCGCCAAGACCTCCAGCATGGGCGAGGCGCTGCGCGAGGCGGAAGCGTTCGGCGAGGCGCTCGTGTCGCAACGCAAGTTCTGGCAGCTCGACTACCGCCGCGCCTACCGGGGCGTCAGCGACTGGGGCTCGCCGCCAGCCGGCGAATAGCCTCGGCTGCGCGGTCGATCTGCTGCAGCGTCGTGAGCAGCAGCTCCCGCACGACGAACTCTTCGGTCTCCATGCCGGCGAGCTGCGCCGAACACCGTGCGGCGCACAGCGCATTGTTGATCTCGGCGAGCGTGGCCAGGCGCGCGCCCGCGGCCGGGTCCGGCATCGTGCAAGTGGGCGTCACGGCCCGAACCTAGCGCTCCGACGGCACCACCCATCACCTTTTTTCCTGTGCCGTACCGCTTTTTATCGCACACCGCGGACGCCGCCGTTGTCCTCGAAGCGCCGGACGAGGCGGGCCTGCGCGCCGCCGGCGTCGCGGCGCTGCGCGAGCTGCTGGTGGGCGACAGCCCCGTCGCCGTCGCCCTCGAGCGACCGATCCGGGCGTCCGGGAACGACACGGCCGAGCGCCTGATCAATTACCTGCGGGAGGTCCTGTACCTGTACGACGCCGAGCGCTTCGTCCCGGCGGAGGCTGGAGCCGAAGGGGTGCGGGGAGAGCCGTTCCAGGCCGACCGGCACCGCGCGACCCGCGAGGTCAAGGCCGTGACCTACCACGGCGCCGAGGTACGACGCGGCGCGGACGGAGGGCTGCGGGCGACCGTGGTGTTCGATCTCTGATGGAGACGTCGGTGCGCGTCGAGCGTATCGATGCCTATCGCTGGCGCGTCCCGCGGCACGGGGGGATGCGCACCGACGGCCTGATCTTCGCCGACGAGGGGCTGATGCGGGACCTCGAGGGAGATCAGGCCGTGCAGCAAGTGGCCAATGTCGCCCACCTGCCGGGCATCGTCGGGCCCGCGATCGCCATGCCGGACATTCACTGGGGCTACGGGTTCCCCATCGGCGGCGTGGCGGCGTTCGACCTGGAGACGGGCGTCGTCTCCCCCGGCGGCGTCGGCTACGACATCAATTGCGGCGTGCGGCTGCTCGCGACGTCGCTCTCCATCAGCGAAGCCCGCCCCCGCCTCGGCGCGCTCGTGGACGCCCTGTACCGGACGATCCCGTCCGGCGTCGGCGCGTCGCGGTCAGACGTCATCCTGCAGCGGCGGGAGCTCGAAGCAGTGCTGCGTGAGGGGGCGCGCTGGGCCGTGGAGCATGGGTTCGGCGTTCCCGCCGACCTCGAGGCCATCGAAGCGAACGGGACGCTCGAGGGCGCCGACCCCGGCGCCGTCTCCGACCGCGCCAAAGAGCGAGGAAAGTCCCAGCTCGGCACCGTGGGGAGCGGGAATCACTTCGTGGAGGTCGGCTACGTGGCGGAGACGTTCGACGCCGCCGCCGCGGCGCGCTTGGGGCTCGAGCCCGGCCGGCTCACCGTCTTCATCCATTCCGGATCGCGCGGCCTGGGCTACCAGGTGTGCGACGACTCGCTGGAAACGATGCTGCGCGCCAGCGCGAAGTACGCCATCCCGCTCCCCGACAAGCAGCTGTGCTGCGCACCTCTCGCGTCACCGGAAGCGCGGCAGTACTGGGGCGCGATGAACGCGGCGGCCAACTTCGCCTTCGCGAATCGCCAGCTCATGGCTCACTACGCGCGCCGCGCGCTCGCGCAGGTCTTCGGCCCCGAGGCGGCCGAGCGCACGCACTTGGTCTACGACGTCTGCCACAACATCGCGAAGATCGAGCGCCACGTGGTCGCCGGCGCACCGCGTCGCGTCTGCGTCCACCGCAAGGGCGCGACCCGCGCGTTCCCCCCGGGCCACCCCGAGCTCGCGTCGCAGTTTCGCGACCTCGGTCAGCCGGTGCTGATCCCCGGCGACATGGGCCGCTATTCGTACGTGCTGTTGGGAACGGAGGGAGCCTTCCGCGAGACCTTCGGCTCGACCTGCCACGGCGCCGGGCGGCGTCTGTCGCGGCATCAGGCCAAGAAGCTGGCCCGACCGCGCAACATCCTGAAGGAGCTGGAGGCCCAGGGGATCCTGGTCCGGGCCGCCAACCGGGGCACGGTGGACGAGGAGATGCCCGAAGCCTACAAGGACGTCTCGCGTGTGGTGGACGTGGTCCACGCCGCCGGGATCGGGCGGAAGGTGGTCCAGCTCAAGCCGGTCGCGGTGGTAAAAGGGTGAGTCAGCCGACTTTCGCCAGGTCCGCTTCGGTCGTCGCGAGCAGCCGTTTGAGGCCGGAGCGTCCGACCAGGGCGACGCCGAACGCCAGAATCGGCAGGACCTGAATCGCCTGGAGCGCGAACCCGGCCGCGACGCCCCGCTCGGCCGGGACGCCGAACGCCAGCAACGCTCCCGCCATCGCCGCCTGCATCACGCCGACGTTCGCGGGCGTGACGCGCACGATTCCACCCAGGTTCACCGCGATCATCGCCGTGAAGGATGCTGCCGGGCGCGCCGGGATGTGCATCGCCTCCAGCGTGAACTGGTACGCGGCCCACTGCGCGATCCAGTTCACCATCGCGAACATCGTGGGCACGACCAGGCGGCCGCCCCAGCCCATCTCGGCGAGCTGCGAGGCCCAGGTGCGGATACTCGAGGGCAGCCTGGGCATCAGCCGGGCCCACACCTGGAACCGGGCCATCAGCAGGATGCTCGCGAGCGCCAGGGCGGCGCCGATCTGCAGGCCGCGCAGCGTCGCCGGGAGCTGCATCAGCGTCGGGGCAACGACTACGAACAGCGCGAGCCCGAGCGCTTCGACGGCCCGGGCCGCGATGACGGAGAGCACGCCCGCCCGCACCGGGACGCCGTCGCGCTGGTGCAGCAAGGTGATCCGCGCAGCTTCGCCGCTCACGCCGACCCCGACGATGTTCACCGCGGTCCCGACGAGGTTCGCCTCCTGCGCGGTCCACCACCGCGCCCGCGCCACCGGTCGCAACAGCACCTGCCACCCCCAGGCCTTGGCCAGCGGGGAGAACAGGTTCACGACGAACCCCGCCCCGAGCAGCCAGAGATTGACCCCGACGAGCGCGGCGCCGGTCTCCTGCCACGGGAATTTCAGCACCACGCGCAGCGCCAAGCCCGCTCCGACCAACGCGAGCCCCCACCACACCCAGCGCTTCACGCGAGCAGCTCTCCGAGAGGGCGGAACTCGTACCCGGCGGCCAGCGCGTCCGCGATGACGCCGGGCAGCGCCTCCGCCGTGGAACGGCGATCGCCGTTGGGGTTGCTCCCGTCACCGTCGTGCAGGAGAATGATGGCGCCCGGCCGCAGTTTCGCGCGCACGCGGCGTCGGATCTCCCCGGCGGGGGGTCGGTCCGAATCCCACACGCCGAACGTCCAGCCGAAGACGCGGTAGCCGAGCCGCCGGGCCGCGGCAGCCACGAACGGGTTGCGGTAGCCATGGGGCGCGCGAAAGGCGCGAGGTGGCTGGCCGGTAACTGTCACGATCGTGTCGTGAGCCTGCTGGAGCTCGGCGCGCACCCTCGCCGGGCCGCGGACGTGGAGCTTCACATGGTGCTGCGTGTGGTTGCCGATCTCGTGCCCCAAGCCGGCGGCCCGCCGGGCGGCCGTCGCGAAGCGGCGCACGTGCTCGCCGACCATGAAGAACGCGGCGGGCACGTGCTCGGTCTCGAGCGTGTCGAGGATGCGGTCGGTGGCGTCGGGGTTCGGCCCGTCGTCGAAGGTGAGGTACAACGCCCGGCCACCGCGCGGTCCCCGGCCGATCGCCCGGCCAAAGAGGGGTGCGTTGGGATGATACATCCCGGCCGCCAGCACCCCGACCGCCGCCAGACCGGCCGGGACGAGCAGGCCCGTCACCGCTTCACCCGCTCGTAGACGGCCAGCACCCGATCGGCGACGCGGGGCCAGGCGTAACGGGCCGCCTTGGCCAGGCCTGCGGCGCCCATCGTGCCACGACGCGCCGGGTCGCCGATGAGCGCCGCTGCGGCGCCGGCCCACGCCGCTGGATCGCCCTTGGGCACCAGCACGGCTTCGGCGCCGCCGTCGACCAGCTCTCGGAACCCGGTGATATCGGAGACGATCATTGGCGTTCCACTCGCCATCGCCTCGAGCAGCGTGATACCGAACGACGCCTTCGTGGTCGGGCACAGGTACAGGTCCGCGGTCCCGTAGTAATCCGGCCGCTCGGTGAACACCGCGCCGGCGAAGCGCACGCGGTCCCCCAGCGGTCGGGCTTTGCGCTGATAATACCCGCGCAGCGGGCCGTCCCCAACCACGGTCAACTGGGTCGCCGGGTACGCGGCGAGGATCTCCGGCATCGCCGCCAGAACGGTGTCGAGACCGTTCCGGGGATCGAGCCGGCCCAGGAACAGCAGGCGGGGGCCGGACGTGAGCGCGTCGCTGGGGCGGCGGCCGTTGGGGTGGAAGTACTCGACGTTGACGCCGTTGGGAATGATCTCGAACTCGGCCCGGAAATACTTGCTCATCGCCTGCACGACGGGCCGGCTGACGGCGATACGGGCGGCTAGCCGGTCGAGTCGCGGCTGGAGGAGGCGGCGGAACGCCCAGTACCCGGGTGAGCGGCGAAACCAGGTGTGGAACGTGCCGACCACGGGGAGTCCCATGCGCCACGCCGCGCTCGAGGCGACGAGGCCCAGGGTCGGCGCGAGGGCGTCCTGCAGGTGCACGACCTCCGCGCCGGTCTCGCGTAACACGGCGGTCATCCGACGCCTGAGTCCGAAGCCGGTGGTGATGCGCGCAAACGAGCCATTGCTGTAGACGAGGCGGCTGGTGCCGAGGCGGCGCACGAACGGCGGATCCTCGCCCTGGCCTGTCATGTTCGACGTGACGACCGTCGCTTCGTGCCCGCGGCGACGCAGCTCGAGGGCGAGATGGTGCACGTGCTCGGTGACACCGCCCAGATGGGGATAGTAGAACTCGGTGACCAGCGCTACCCGCATGCACCCACCCGTTTCAGAAGGAACGCTCCGCGCCTGATTCAAGACCCCGGAGGGGGCCGGATGGTCAATCTACCTGAGGGGGAAGAAACACGAAGCCCCCGGGTCGGCACGATAGGCCGCCCGGGGGCTCCGCACACCAGCTACCCGGAGCCGGGGGCTTGCGCCCTCCGTTCTTCTTCCCGTCGCCGCCGGTTGGCTGATGCGCCGCTCGGTAGGGCAAACAGGAGCTCCGGCTTCCATCCCCAAGCAGCCTGGCCGGGCCGCAAGGTTCGCCGATGTGAGTGCTACGGGTCAGATCGGGTCGCGGACCGACCTTCCGCACTGCGCGCCGAGGCACCACGTCGGCGCGGCTGGGGCACGCGACTGGCCCCAACTGCCCGGACCGGAGAGATTCTCTCCCGGATCGACGAGCGCCTGAGCCCTTGTTTGCATCGGCGCCCTCCCCGGAGCTTCCGTCCGAACCCGTCTCACAGGCGTGACCAGGACGCCAGGTCCCAGCCCTTCCCTGCGCGACGCGTGGAGGCAATATACCCCCCTCACAGTATCGCGCAAGTGCCGATGTTTCTTCGGGTTAGCTCACCATGATGTGCACGAGATGTGCACTGTAAGACGCACCTGCCGCGCCGGTTCCGCCCCTCATCCACACGATGTGGAGTTGTGAATCCACAGCGGGCACGTTTCCACAATTACTGCGGCGGCGGCTTCTGCAGCCCGGCTTTCTCTTGGAAGGCGCGCCGCGCAGCGTCGTAGCGGCGCAGCGCGACATCGAGTTGCTGGAGGCGATAGGGGCCCCAGTCGCGGAGCGAGTCGGCGCGCGCAGCGGTTGGGGGGCGTGGATTCCACTCTCGCCCGCACTGTACCAGCGTGCGGCGGAGGTCCCTCGCCGCCGCACGCAGGCGCGCCTGCTCCGCTACCGCGCGGGGCGTGACCGTCTCTGCCCCAAGCACGCGCAGCAGCGACTCGAGCCCGGCCGCTGCGCCCGCGCAGCCATCCTGGATGCGCGCAGCGCGCTCCAGCACGAGCGCCTGCGAGACGGCTTGGAGATCCAGGGGAAAGACGGAGGCCGCTCCCCCCAGGCGGCTGATCGAGTCATTCGCCGCATTGATGACGCGCTCGACGCGGGCGGTCCTCGCGGTATCGGGCAGCTGGGCAGGGGGCGCCGCCGCCGTCCACAGCGCCACGAGCAGCACCATCAAGAGTCGATCGCGACTTCGTGGTAGGTGTATTGAGCGTCGGGCTGGGCCGGGAGGAACAGGCACCCCGCCCCGCCGGTGGCGAACCACGCGGCGAGCAGCTGGGTGGGCTGGGCGGCTCCCGGCGCCGCGAACAGCGCCTGCATCCAGCGCCGAATGTGCCGCAGCTCGGGAGCGCGGCGGCCGAGCATCGCGAGCACCGCGCCGGACCCTTGCGTCGCGCGCAGAAAGTGGGCGATGGCGTGGACCCGCTGGGCGAAGGTATAGGCGCGGACGCCGGGCTCATCGTGCAGCAAGGCCCCCTCGTAGGGGTCAGCGGGTGGGGCCTCCGTCTGGGGGCCGAAGTAGACGTAGACGCGCTGGTCGCCCTGCTTGCGCTCGACCACCGCCGCGGCGCTGTCGGTGGCGATCTGCGCAGCGTGCAGGAGGTCGTCGGCGGCCAGGATCCCCACCGCCCCAGTCCACTCCAGGGCGGCGAGGGCCTGGTCCATGGGACAGCCGACCGCGTCGTCGTAGGCCAAGAGACGCGGCGCCTCGCCCGCGCGCAGGAAGAAGTGCGCCAGGGCTTCGGCGCGGTCCTCGAAGGTGCGGACGACGCGAGAGGTTGCGGGAACGGTCACAACGGGATTATAACCCTACGCCCGTAACACAAACAGAGGAGCGACCATGCGCTGCGTTGCAGCCCTGATCGCGTGGAGTCTACTCGCGGCGGGGATGGCGGCCGGCCAGGATACGACCGCGCCACGACCCGACTCGACGAAACCCGACAGCTTGCCACCCCCGCCGACGGCTGCTCAGGTCAGATACCTGGAGGGCCTGCGCACGGCGAGCCGGGGGATCGCCCAGCTCAAGGACGGCGTGGACCGCGTCGTCCGGATGCAGAATGATACGATCAAACGGCGCCAAGCCGGCGCCCGGCTGGGAGGCCTCTGCTCGGCCGCGCGCGGGTTCATGGCGAGCGGGCGGGCGCAGATGCTCCCCACGGCCTACGATCTCCCCACCCGCACCCCGGCCAAGCTGCTGTCGGTGCGGATCGACTCCCTCATCGCGTATGCCCCGACGTGCAGCCACACGGCGGCCAAGAACCCGGCCCCGGTCGCCACGGAGGTGCTCAACCGCATCCGCCTCTACGAGGCCGCGCTGGCGGCCTTCAGGACGGCCATCGGGCTTCCCAATCGTTCGACCGATACGACGCCGCAACGTCGTACGAGATTGCAGGACTGAGGCCGCTCCAACTCGCCGTTACGGCGTCTGCTCCGCCTTCGGCTCTAGCCGCAGGATCCACAGCCCGCTGTTGATGTCCGGGACGAGGATGTTGCCGTCGCGGACCACGGCTCCCCAGGCGAAGGGCGTGTGCGGCCGCTTTCCGGTCGAATCCGCCGTCAGCATCCAGCTCATCTCGCGGCCTTCCCGCAGCAGGTCACCCTTGAGCTCGCCCGAGATGTCGAGAACGCGCGCGCCGCCCTGGTAATTGCCGAGGTAGAGGGTGTCGCCGACGACCCAGACGTTATGCACGCCGCCGTCGGTCGGCTCGTACCAGGCGACCTCCCGGGGGTGCAGCAGGTCGGAGACGTCGATGACGTGCATGCGCCCGAACGTGAGATTGTTGCCGTCCTGCAGGCCCTTATACGGCCGCGCGGCGTACACTTCGTCGCCCACGAAGACGTAACGCCCGTGGCGCCACGCGGTGTGGGTGCCGCGCACGAATCCCGCTCCCCAGAGCTGCTCGACGCGGGCATAGGTGGCGTTGAGATCGTACTTCGCCCGGGCCACGAGCTGCGGGCTCTCGGGACTCCCGCCTTTCATCCCGTTTCCCACGTCGAGAATCACGAGCCCGTCGTTCCAGTACGCGAGGTACGCGAGCCCGTCGACCACCATGACGTCGTGCAGGTAGCGCCCGGCTTCCGTCTGCTCGGTCTGCCAGCGCGCGACTTCTTTGGGGTGGTACGGATCGCGGATGTCGATCACGCGCAGCGAGCCCGTGGCATCGTCGGTGATGTAGGCGCGACCCTGGTAGACATAGGAGCTGTGCACCCCGCCGCTCACGGTCTCCGTGTATTCGGCGATCGGCTTGGGATGGCAGGGGTCGCCCGCGTCGAAGACCACGATGCCGTTCTTGCGGTCCGAAGCGCCCTCGCGCGAGAACACGCCGTACTTGCCGTCCTCCGTCGTCATCACGTCGTTCACAATGCGCGCGTTCGTGAGCATCGAGTCCACGATCTTCGGATGCGTCGGATCAGCAATGTCGATGGCGTACACGCGGTCGGCGATGGTGGAGAGATACGCGCACGCGCCGGAGGGATGCACCCACACCTCCGCGGTGCTGAACTTGATGGGCAGGTGGGCCCGCACTTCCATGCCGCGGGTGACCCGGCGGGGCTCCACGTTGACCACCGCGTCCGCCGTCCGCGTCCCGAAAGCGGCGGTGACGGTGTACGTCCCCGGCAGCTCCGCCACGAACGCCCCATCAGGGTCGAGGTCCGCGGCGCCGCTCCCGGCTTCGAGGGACCACGCCGCCGTGACACCCGGAATCGGCCGGCCGGCCGCGTCCTTCGCGGTCACCGTGAGCCGCACGACGTCGCCGGTGCGGACCGACGTCGCGGCGGGCTCGATGGTGACGCGCGCGACGGTGTTGGCGACGACCTGGATCGCGAGTGCGCGGGTCACGGGTCCCGCCGTCGCGGACACGGTGACACGTCCGGGCGCAAGGCCGCGCAAGACGCCTTCATTGGTGACACTCGCGACCCGCGGGTTGCTCGACGTGAAGGTCACCGGATCGTGGCGGGCGTCGTCGTGCGCGCTGTAGGCGGTGCCGACCAGGGTGAGTCGCGTGCCGACCACCACCTTGGAGGGGGCGGGGGTGACCTCCACGCGGGCCGGTGGCTCGGGCAGGATCCGGTAGACGGCGAAGTTGATCTGCTGCCCTTGCGTGCCCAACACGGCCGCCACCGCGCCGACCCGGAGCGGCCCCGCGTACCCCGCGGTGACCATCCCGGTTGAATCCACTTCCCCGTTGTCGCTGCCGACGAACCAGTAGATCCGCGCGTTGGCCACGGGCTGGCCGCCGGCGTCGAGGGCGCGGGCCGAGAGCTTCAGCGTCTGACCGATCTGAATCTCGCCGCCGGCCGGCGTGATCTCGACCTTCACCACTGGCGACGGCGGCAGCGACGGCACCGCGGGCTGTTGCAGCAGGGCGAGGAGCAACGGGGAGAGATGCATGCGAACTCCTTATGGGATAACAGGTTGTGATGGCTCGAGTTTCACGATCCACAGCCCGCTATTGATGTCGGGGACGTAGATCAACCCGTCGCGGTAAATCGCGCCCCAGGCATTGGCGGTGTTGGGGGTGAGACCGTCCTTGTCCCCCGTGTGGATGTGGGCGTATTCGCGGCCCTGCGCCAACAGGTCGCCCCGGAGCTCGCCGGCGATGTCCACGACGCGCAGCCCGCCCTGATAGTCGCCGAGGTAGAGCGTGTCACCCGCGACCCAAACATTGTGGCTGCCCCCGTCTTCCGGTTCGAACCACGCGACCTCTTTGGGGTGGCCGAGGTCGGCGATGTCGATGACGTGCAACCGCCCGTACGCGCGTCCCAGCCCGATCACGCCCGCCCCGCCGCCGGGTTGGCGCGCGGGGAACACCTCATCGCCGACGAAGACGTACCGCCCATGGCGCCAGGCAGTGTGCGTGCCGCGGATGAACCCGGGGCCCCCCGCGAGCTCCACCTTCTTGTAGAGCGCGTTGAGGTCATACTTGAACTGCACGACGAGCTGGGGGCTCTCGGGACTGCCGCCCTTCATGCCGTTGCCGACATCGAGGATCACCAGGCCGTCGTTCCAATAGGAGAGGGTGGCGAGCCCGTCGCGCACGTCGATGTCGTGCAGCGTGCGGCCGGCCTCGGGGCGCTCGACCTGCCAGCGCGCGACCTGTTTGGGATGGTACGGATCGCGGATGTCGATCACCCGCATCGAGCCCGTCGCGTCGTCGGTCAGGTACACGTAGCCGCGATACACGTAGGTGCTGTGCACGCCGCCGGTGACCGTCTCGGTGAACTCGGCGATCGGCTTGGGATGCGCGGGGTCCTCGAAGGAGAGGATCACGATGCCGTTCTTGCGGGTCGAGGCGCCCTCACGGGTCATGACGCCGAACTTGCCGTCTTCGGTGGTCATCACGTCGTTGACGATGCGCGCGTCGACGACCACCGAGTCCGTGACCGCCGGGCGGGACGGGTCCGCAATGTCGACGGCGTAGATCCGGTCCCCGATCGTGGAGATGTACGCGTGCTTGCCGTCGGGGTGCAGCCACAGCTCGGCGGCGGGAAGTTTGAGGGGGAGCCGGCCGACGATGGTCGACGGTCGCGTGATATTCCGTGGGGCGACGCGAACGAACGCTTCGGCAGTCCGGCTGCCCAGTGCCGCGACGACCCGGTAGCTGCCGGCTTCGTTGGCGACGAAGGCTCCTTCGTCATCGACGGCGGCGTACCCTCCGCCGACCGGCGCCACCGACCACTCGGGGCGGGCATCGGAGACCGGGCGGTGCGCCGCATCCGTCGCCGTGAAGGCGAAACGGACCACGTCCCCGGTGCGGACAGCCGCGTCTCCGGGCGCGAGGGCGACCCGAGTCACGGTGTTGGGGACCACGGTGATCGTCCAGCGGTCCGTCGCGGTCCCACTGGAAACGCTGACCGTGGCCTGGCCGGGCGAACGGGCGCTGAGGCGCCCGAAGGGGTTCACGTCCACCACAGTGGGCCGCGTCGATTTCCACGCGACCGGGTCGTACCGCCGGTCGTCATTGGCAGCGTAGGGCTCGGCCGCGAGCACGAGGGAGGTGCCGACCAGCATGCGCGTTGGCTTGGAGGCTATCACCACCTTGGCCGCCGGGAGCGGCAGTACGGTGATGCGCGCCATGCCGATGGTGGGCTTGATCTGTCGGCCCGGAATCCTTGCCACGGCGGAAACATTGAGCGTTCCGGTGGCACCGGCGCTCACCAGGCCGGTCGAGTCCACGCGGCCCTCGAAGAACCCCCCGCTGGTAAACCAGGCAAACACCGCCCCGTCCACCGGTTTGCCGGCGGAGTCGTAGGCAGCGGCGTTGAGGCGTAGGGTGTCGCCCACCTTGAGCGCGTAGGCGGCGGGTCGGACGTCGACCCGGGCGATGGGCTGCGGGAGCAGGGGTTGCTGCGCGGGTTGTTGCGCCGCGAGCAAGACAAGCCAGCACGGCATCAGCATGGCGGACCTCACGAGGGTGGTTCGACGGCGGACTGGGACGTTACCGGCGGAGGGCCTGAGGGGGAAGAGGCTTTGAGGTGTCGCCTTACTGTCGCGATACTGTTTTGGCGGGCGTTTCCGGTGTCGTTGACAGCGTGAGAGCCGCGTCCTACTTTTGGCGCGGTTCAAGCAAGAAGAAACGTGACACCGATTTATGGTAGTCAGCGCTCCCGCGAGAACCTTCACAGGCTCGCGGTTTTTGTTTGAGCCCGTCCCTTGTCACGGTGACCTGGGCCGCATCTGATCCGGGGCGGAGCCCCTAAGTACAGAGGGTTAGCACGGTATGGCAAAGGGTAAAGTGAAGTGGTTCAACGACGCGAAGGGCTTCGGCTTCATCGCGCAGGAGTCGGGTCCGGACGTCTTCGTCCACTTCACGGCGATCCAGGCCGATGGTTTCCGGAGCCTGTCCGAGGGCGACACCGTGGAGTTCGACGTCACCCAGGGGCCCAAGGGCCTGCAGGCGCAGAACGTCCGCAAGGTCTGACTGGGGGCAGGCGGATCGCAGCACGGCAACGGGCTCGCGGGGGGGCACCTCCGGGCCCGTTTCGCCTTATTATAGGGGCCATGCGCACCGCACGGCTCGCGCTTCTCGCACTGCTGTCTCCCCTCGCGCTCACCGCGCAGGCGAGCCGTCCCGACACCGCGCGCCGGCCGGCGATCGCCTTTCGAGGGTTCGCTCCCGGCACCAGCTATCGGGACTTCGCCGACCGGGCGCGCGCGCTGTCGCGCCCGGGCGCGACGCCGCTCGCCTGCAACACTTCCAGGAAGACCGCCCAACTGATGGAGTGCGGCGTCCTGATCCGGGATCCCGCGGACAGTGCCGGGTTCTATCTCGGCGCCTACGTGATCGAAGGACGGGTCGCGATGATCTCGTTCGGGGATTCGGGCGGCACGCGGCTCGTGGAGCGAGTCCAGCGGGAGCTGCGCGCCACGATGGGCCCGCCGCACGCCGCCGCGCGCGGCACCTGGCAGTGGAAGAACGGGCGGCGCATCCTCAAGCTCAATTGGCGCGGCCGTGGGAGCGCCCGGTGGATCTACGTCCAGATGGAGGACGGCGACCTCCTGGCGCGCATCAGCCACTACACCGCCGCGCGGCGCTGAAGCCCTAAGGCGGCGGCTCGGCGGCCCCGATCAGCCGGTCGGCGAGCTGACGGACGCGGTCCGCGCCAGCGATCAGCCCGGTCCACCGCGGCGGAATGCTCGATTCCCCATAGCGCGCTCCCAGCAGCGCCCCGGCCACGGCGGCGTTGGTGTCGGTATCGCCGCCCGCGTTCGCAAGGTAGGTGAGCGAATCTTCGATGGTGCGGTCGTGGGTAGCGAACCAGAAGGCGATCTCCACGCAGTGAACGACATACCCGAATTCGCCCGGTACAGTGATCGGGAGGTCGTCCTGGCGCTCCCGCGGGACGCGATGCAGCGCGTCGAGCAGCGTCTTGGGGGCGCGGTCGGCCAACCGGTGCACGACCTCGTCGACGAAATAGATGTTGCCGTGAAGCAGCTCGCGGGCGCCGAGGCACACCGCCGCCGCGCCCCAAAGGCAGCGGTCGTCCGCGTGGGTGATGGCGGCCTGTTGCGTGGCGACGCGGATGAGCCGGTCCGGGTTGTCGTGAAAGCGGAGCGCGACGGGCACGCAGCGCATGACGGCGCCGTTGCCCGCTGCGCTCTGCGGGGCTTCGGCGAGGGCGCGGCGCCCGGCCTCGAACGGCTCGACGCCGCGCTCGACGAGCTTCAAGGCGCGGCGCGTGAGCACGCCGATGCCGCGGCCGTCCGCCTTCATCCATCGCACCCAGCGCTGCGCGGCGTCCGCGGCGTCGAAATCGCCCTGTTCGGCAAGGGACTCGGCGAGCAGCAAGGTCATCGCCGCGTCGTCGTCGTAGGGAGACGCTTTGGGCGGCGTCGCCGGGTCGCGGACGCCGTCGGGATACGCCGCGCGGATGGCTGCGGGAGTGCCCAGGTGCTCGGTGGGAACCCCCAGCTGATTGCCGGCCACGAGCCCCAGGAGCGCTCCCCGGGCGCGCGTGACCAGTTCGGGGTCGAGCATCGGCCCTAAGCTAACAGCGTTAGGTTTGGGCATGCTACTCCGTATCCTCGTTGGAGTTATCCTCGCCTACGCCTTGCTGGTGCTGCTCGCTTGGGGGTTCCAGGAGCGGATGGCCTTCCCCGCCCCGCGCGGCGCCCTCCCCGACGCCATCGAACTGAACCGGCTCGGCGCCCAGCACGTGGAACTGGTGATGCGGGACGGAACCCGGCTCGCCGGCGTGTACCTGCCTCCCCACCACTCTACCCAACCAGACGGTCAGGCGAGGTCACCCCGAGCGAAGCGAGGGGCCGCATTACTGTGGTTCTACGGCAACGGCGAGAACGTCGGGGCGATCTGGGATATCGTGGTCGCGTGGCAACCGCCGGGCGTGGGGGTGTTGGTGGTGGACTATCCCGGCTACGGGGCGAGCGGCGGGCGGGCGACGGAGCCGAGCCTCTACGAGGCGGCCAACCTCGCGTACCGGGCGCTCGCGGGCCGGGACGATGTCGACCCGGCCCGCGTCTTCGTCTATGGCCGCTCGCTCGGCACCGTGGTGGCGACGTACACGGCGGCGACTCAGCCGGTCGCCGGGCTGATCCTCGAGTCGCCCTTCACCAACGCTCGGGAAATGAGCGGACAGCACTACGGCCTGTTCCCGCGCTTCATTCTGCGCCTGCGGCTCGACAATCTCAGCACGATTGCGCGGGTGCGCTGCCCGGTGCTCGTCTTTCACGGAACGGCGGATCTCCTGGTGCCGCCGCGCATGGGCGAGGCGGTCGCGCGGGCGGCGCCGGGCCCCGTGGAGCTGGTGTGGATCGAGGGCGCGGGTCACAATTCGACGTACGAGGTCGGGGGGCGCCGCTACCGCGAAAAGTTGTGGGAGTTCGTCGCCGCCGTCAGATCACCGTAACCGGGAGCAGCTGATCGCGTTCGGCCTCGAACCGGCGCTCGGCCTCGTCGAGGCTCCGAGCCACGGCGGAATCGGCGGGGTCGGGGAACTTGGCGCTGGGCGCGACGCGTCCCGTGAGCTTGCGCACGGCGACGAGCGCTCGCGTTACCTCGCAGCGGTCGGGGTCGGGATCGGTGTGGCCCGCGACGAGCAGCTCCTCGAGCAGGGGGAGGGCCGCGGGGTCGCCGAGCACGTACAGCGACTCGAGGATCTTCGGCGCCAGGAAGCGCCGCAACAGCTGATCGCCGCGGATGCGGGCGAAGAGCGCCACCAGCTCAACCGCGCTCCCCGGGTAGTGGCGGGCGGCCTCCACGGCGGCCGCGACGAAGGCGTGATGCGCGGCCGGGGTGCGCAGATACGTCCGGAACAGCGGCCAGGCATCGGAGGGGCGGCGTTCGGCCAGCGCGAGAAACGCGAAGTAGCGGCGGGGCAGCGGCGCCCGCGTGTCGCCGATGACCGTGCGGAGCCCGGCGACCCCCCAGCGCGCGCCCACGAGCGCGGCCGCCGCCGCATGCTGCCAACGCTCGAGCTCGGCGACGCGGAAGGTGACGACGTGTGGGTCGAGAAAGGCGCGGGCGCGCTCCAGCACCGCCAGGAGGCGGCGGTCCACCTCCGCGAGCGCCGGCTCCAGCGCTTCGGTGTTCGCCCGGCGGGCGTGGGCCAGCGCTTCCCAGCCGAGCTGCTGCGGGTCCACTGCCTCCCAGGCGGCCTCGAACGCCGGCTCGTCCGGCGCCGCGAGCAGGCGTTCCAGGGCCGCGGAGAAGCCACACAGCTCCCGCAACGGATCCACGCGTGCAACATACCGCGGCGAAGGCGGTTGTCCACACACGTTGCGATTCCTCAGTCCAAGCCTTAACCTACCGCGCGCCAAGCGACACCGGCGCCCGCGAGTCGCCCGGGAGGGGGGATTCTGCACCGACGGTTCATCATCCTGGCCGCCTTGTGCGCGGCGGCGTGCTCCCGTAGCGGGGAACCGATCTACATCGGGGTCGCGGGACCCTTTTCCCAGTCCCGGGGCGCCTCGATGAAGCTGTCCGCCCAACTGGCCGAGCAACAGTTACGCGAGCGCGGCGGCGTAGCCGGTCGCCCGTTGCGGCTGGTGTTCGTGGACGACAGCGGCGCGGACGAGAGCGCCGTTCGCGTCGCCAAGCGACTCTCCGACAGCAGCGAGGTGGTCGCGGTGATCGGGCACCTGTCGAGCGGGCCTACGCGCTCGGCGCTCGCGGTCTACGACCACGCCCGGCGCCCCGTGCCCGTCATCTCGCCGTCCGCTTCCAACCCCGATCTCTCCGGACTGTCGCCCTGGTTCTTCCGGATCTGTCCGAGCGACGTCGCGCACGGAGCGCAGCTCGCGCGGTTCGCGCGCCAGCGGCTGGGCGCCGCCCGCGCCGCGGTCATCTACACCAACGACGACTACGGCCGGGGCGTGCGGCGCACGTTCGTCGCGGAGTTCACGCGGCTGGGCGGGACCGTCCTGGAGGAGGATCCGTTCCTCTCGACCCACACGACGGCCGAGCCGTACCTGGCCCGCATGCGCCAGCGCGGCGGCGTAGACGTGCTGGTATTGGCGACCCAGCGGGTGGAGGCGGAGACAGTGCTGCGCGACCTCCACGGGCTGGGACTGCGCTGGCCCGTGATGGGAGGTGACGCGCTGGTCGGGATCGAGGCCGACGGGGCGCTCGCGGAGGGCGTACGGGTGTCGGTCACGTACCTCGCCGACCGCGCGGGCGAGCAGAACGGGGGGTTCGTGAACGCCTACGCGCGGGCGAACGGGGGCGCGCGGCCCGACCACCGGGGCGCTGGGGCATACGACATCGTGATGCTCCTGGCCAGGGCGATCGAGCAGGGCGGTGCATCGCGGACCGCTGTGCGGGACTATCTCGCGCAGGTCGGGCGCAGCCGGCAGGCGTACGAGGGGGTAACGGGGCGCATCGCGTTCGACGACAAGGGAGACGTGCCGGACAAGCCGATCACCATCGCCGTGGTGCGCGGCGGGCGTCTCGTGACGGAGTGGGCGCCGTGACCTGGCGCCGGCCGCACGAGAGTCTCACCGGCCTGCTGGTGATCGGGTTCGCGGGGCTGCTCGCTGGGCTGCTGCTCACCGCGGTGCTGGGCGTGCTGTGGCTGGGCCAGATGCGCCGGGACTTGGAGCGCGAGCTCGGCTCGCTCGAGCAGTCGAGCGAGATGGGCAACGGGCTCATCGCGGGCGCGTTCGACGAGATCCGCACCGCCGAGCAATACCTGAGCGTGCCCAGCCGCGACGCGGAGCGGGCGTTCCAGCAGTCGGCGGACGACGGGTTTCGCTTCGAGCGCGGGCTGGAAGAGCTCCCCGACCTGAGCGTCGAGGATCGGGTGACGGTCACCCGCATCAAACAGCTGCAATCATCGATCCAGGTCGACTACGCCCTGGCCCACGCCCTGAAGGATCTGGGGCGCGAGCGGGAAGCGGCGGCGCAGGCGGCGGTAGTGCGGGACCCGGCGCAGGAGCTGACGCGACTGGTGCGGGACCTCGGCGCCCGGCAGGCCCAGCGGTCGGTGGCGGCCGCCCAGCGACTCGGCGACCGGGCCGCGCGACGCCAGGCGCTGCTCATCCTGGTGCTGCTCGCGGTGGTCTTCGTCAGCGTCTCGGTCGCCGCCTGGACGATCCGTGAGGTGCGCGGGCCGCTCACCCGGCTGGTGACGGCCGCCGAGCGGTTCGGCGGCGGCGACCTGCGCCCGGTGACCACGGGCCGGATGCTGCGCGAGTTCCGCATCCTCGCCGACGCGATGCGCATCATGGGCGACCGGCTGCGCGGGATCGTGGGCGAGGTCGTGGGCGAGGCGGACCGCATCGCCGGGTCCGCGAGCGACCTGTCGGCGGCGAGCGAAGAGGTGGCGGCGTCAAGCGGGGAGGTGGCGCGGGCGATGGTAGAGATCTCCGGGGGCGCCGAGCAGCAGCGCAACGAGCTGAACGGCATGGGCCGGGCGCTCGCGCACCTGCAGCAGGCCGCAGCGGAGATCGCCGAGGCCGCCACGCGGCTCGCCCAGCTCGGCGAGGAGATCCGTGCGGTGGCCGACCGCCACCGCGGCGACATCCAGGCCGCGAGCGGGGCGTTGCTCGACGTGCGGGAGGTGGTGCAGACGACATCCACGCAGATCACCCAGCTGGCCGAGCAGAGTACGGCGATCGACGACTTCGTGGAGCTGATCAAGCGGATCTCGTCGCAGACCAATCTGCTGGCCCTGAACGCGGCGATCGAGGCAGCGCGGGCGGGGGAGCACGGCAAGGGGTTCGCGGTGGTGGCCGAGGAGGTGCGCCAGCTCGCCGACGACGCGGCGCGGGCGGCGGCCGACGTGGCGAGCACGACGGCGGTGATCCGCGAGCAGGTGGACGACGTGACGTCGACGATGGCGGCGGGGACGGCGAAGGTGCGGGGGCTGGAGTCGGTGGCGGAGGGGGCGGCGCGGGGGCTCGCGGAGATCGTGGCGGCGGTCGAGCAGGTGGAGCAGGCGGCGGCGCGGGTCGGCGCGTCGGCGCAGCAGAACCGGGACGTGGCCGAGCAGCTGGGGGGTCAGGCGAAGGACGTGGGGGGCCGGGCGGTGAGCCACGCGTCGAGCGCCGAGCAAGTCACGGCAGCGACGGAGGAGCAGGGGGCGTCCACCCAAGAGATGGCCGCCTCGGCGGGGACGCTGCTGCAGGCGGCCGAGAAGCTGCGGGCGCTGGTGAAGGAGTTTCGGGTGTAGGCTACTGGACGATGACGGTGCCGGGTCATGCCCGGGTGGTTGGAGCAATGATATCTGTAGACTCCCGGTGTGCACTAGCGGCGGGACTTCTTCTTCTTCTCGGGCTTGTGCTTGACCTTAGGTTTGGCGCCGCGCGTCGCTTTGCGCTTCGCCTTCAACGCCGTCTCGACTTCGGCCATCACCCGCTCGCCTTCCTCCGGGCCGATCAGGCCCCGGCGGACGGCGTACCGCACCAGCTCCTCGGCATCTTCGACCGCGAACTCACCCAGCCCCGATGCCCCGCGGATCGCCTTGACGAGCGCGTCCGCCACCGGGCTGCGCAGCACGCTGGCGATGCCGGGAAGGGCCTCGAGCAGCGAAGAAATCTGCGACCCGCCGAGCTCGGCTGGCATCGAACGCGCTGCCCTGACGTTGAAGGTGCGCCAAGCTACAATCCACCCTCCCGACCGTCAAGAATTCTGGCGCCCTTCCCTCCCTACTGCTGGTAACGAACCCACAGGGTGAGTCCCGTGCCCGTCAGGTCCGCGCGCCCGCGCGCGGCGGCATAGATCCATCCGGTGTCGAGCCGCCCGGTCACGTGAGCGGTCAGCTGGTCGGAAATACCGTAGCGGGCGCCGAGTCCCGCGGAGTAGAGCCGCCCGCCGCGATAGTCCGCGGGACTCCACTGCCGGAACCCCACCAGCGGCTCCAGGACGAGTCGCGGCGCGACCGACCGGCCGTAGCGCAGCTTGGCGTTGAACACGTTCTCTTTCGTGTCCGGGGCCGGGCCCAAGTTCGAATGTCGGACGAGGCGACAGTAGTCCCATGACGCGAAGGTGAGCGTCCCGCGCCCCGCGCCGTCGAAGCGAGGCTGAAGGCACCGGGCGTTCTCGGAGGCTAGCTAGCGGCGGTGAGCGCGGTCACGCCGGGCCCGCAAGGCGTCGAGGGGAGACGCGGGGGCGCGACGGGAAATCGTGAGCTCCGAATGTGACAGGAGCTCCCCCAGGACGGAACGGGTACGGGCGTCGAGGGGCAGCTCGAAATGCACGTCGAGACGGTACCTGGCGTGATCCGGCCCCTCGCCGGTCAGGGTGAAGCCCTGGGGTTCCGGCTGGACCTGGTCTACTTCGATATCGGCCAGCCGTTGAAACTCCGGGCCGTCCATAGGCAACCTCCGGTTGCAGCAAGAGATACACCCCGGGAGGGGGGTGTCAAGCAGAACTGGAAGGCATAGATTCCCCCGTGGAGGTGACCACCGCCGGTGGGTCGACGCGGCATTAAGGAATTCCGGGCGCCCGAGGCTCTGGCGCTCGTCGCCGCAGACCGGGACCACCAGCCTTTGGTGTGCCCGTCGTGCGGCGCCCGGAAAATCGTGCGGGTGCCCCGTCGGCGGGCACCCCGCCCTGGGGCGTCCCCGCGGGCCGAGAAGATCACGTTGACGTGTCAGTCGTGCGGGCGGCACGCCGAGTACATCGAGCGGGGCCAGGAGCCGACGCGAGACACCACGATGGACCCCCTCGCCGGATGAGGGGAGACTCGAAAGGAGCACGTCTCGTCCGTGGCGGGTGATGCGATTCAGATGATGGGGACGGTCAGCGAAGTACTCCCCAACACGACCTTCCGCGTCAAGCTGGAAAACGGCCATGAAGTGCTGGCCTACGTCAGCGGCAAAATGCGCAAGAACTACATCCGCATCCTGCAGGGCGACCGGGTCGCGGTGGATCTGTCACCGTACGACCTGACGCGAGGGAGGATCACGTACCGATACAAGTGAGCAACGGCGTAGAGGGACTACGTAGAGAGACCACGTAGGGGAGAAACGTAAGAGGCCGGGCTACAGTCCCGGCCTTACGTTTTCCCTCAACGTTCTCTTTCGACGGCTTCCCTCAACGCATTCCCTTGACGTCGTTGGGGTTTAGAAGAACAGCATCAGCCCCGCGGATACGTCGAAGCGGTTGGGTCCCACGAGGGCGGGGTTGTAGCGGTTGATCTCCTTCGTGGCCTCAACCACTGTGTGGAGCGACCTAGTCATGTTGTGGTACCAGCCCACGGTGTACGAGGCGAGATGGTTACGCGAGTTGCTATTGCCGTCGGCCGACCCCGTGCCA
>Ga0209160_1000937_pt1 | contig 24437 bp, 24 predicted proteins | sample GraSoiAngelo_153_FD_186167 | JGI IMG/M metagenome (GOLD analysis project Ga0209160, IMG submission 186167) | Grasslands soil microbial communities from the Angelo Coastal Reserve, California, USA - 14_1009_12_40cm (SPAdes) (version 2) | ecosystem: Environmental > Terrestrial > Soil > Grasslands ...
CGCTCAAGGGGTACGACTCGGCGCCTCACTCCCCGCACGGCACTCTTGCGCCCGTTCCCATCCATCGGCGCCAGAACGGCCCCGCGCAATCGGAAGTACTTGTTTCATAGAGGGGGTCACCACCGGTCCAATCTCCTTCGGGCCCCGGGAGACGCCGATGCCCGAGCGCTGCGCGGGCGCGCGCCCGCGTGTCACGCGCGCCTCCGTGCCGGAGTACCTAAGTCAGAGAATAGTATCCCGCTTCGCGGTCGAGGCTGGCACGGTGGGCACCGTGCGGGACTATTTATAGGTAGAGGGGAACGTCTCACTCCTCCTCAGCCATGAGAGGGCCATGGTCGACCGCCGGACCGGCGACAAGGTGACTCGCTTCAACCCCGATCAGGGGTTGCTGGCGCTTTCTGACCGTGAGCACGACACCGCCGTCGCGGAGCCGCACGGCCAGAACACCCCCACGACGCGGGCGCCGATCGCCTACCCGCCCGACGCGATTCTCACGCAAGAGCAGGTCGCCGCATGGCTCGGCATCTCGACCCGGACGCTGCGGAAACTGCCCATTAGGCGCTGGACCTCGAGCCGACGGCTGGTTCGCTACCTCGGGCGGCACGCGTTACAGTACGTCGAGGAGCAAGCCACGTGACTCCATTCCGCTCGCACGGCAAGGGGACCTACGTCCTCAAAGGAACGTTCGGCGGCGTCCGCATCGAACGCGCCACCGGGACGCACGACCCAAAGCGCCTCGAGGATCTCCGCGCGATGTGCCGCACGCTCGCCGACGCCGGCCGGCTTGACATCCTGGAGCAGCTGCGCGACGGAACGCTCCGGCTCCTCGATTGTTGGCGCCACTACCGCGGCGGCGACTGGTCCCAGATTCCGACTCCGGAGCACGCCCGGCCACTGGCCGACGCGTTCGCGGCGTGGCGCCGGACCGTGCCGGGCGATCGCCATCGCCACGACTTAGGTGTCGCCGAACGACAGATCCTCGCCGCGGCGCGGACTGGCGCGACGGTCGCGGACTTGCCGACAGCGGTCAGTACCCTCCGGATCCGCTACGATGCGAAGGGCGCCGGGCGCCAATTCAACAAGCTGCGCGACGCCGCGAGCGCGTTCCTCAAGCAGACGGTCACGCGCCGCCATCCGCTCTACCAAGCCGTGCGCGCGATCGAGCCGCTGCCCGTCACCCGACGATACGCCAAGCATCCGCAGTCCCCGGCCAGCGCTCGAACCATCGCCGACGTCCTGGGCGGCGAAGCCGGGCGTATCTGGTGGCTCCTCTGCTGCACTGGGATGGGGCCGGACGAGTACTTCTCGCTCAAGTGGGCGGTCGAGGACGACTTGCTGCACGTGAAAGGCACGAAGCGGCGCGGCCGCGATCGTCTTGTGCCCCGGCTCGCGGAGATCGACCCACCTCTGCTCACGGTCTGGGGGTTCCGGTCGGCGCTCAAGCGCTCCGGGTTCGGCGTCAAGCCGTACGATGCGCGGCGCTCCTTTGCGAACTGGCTGGAGCAGGCGGGGATCTGGGAGACGCACCAACAGGCCTACATGGGCCACGGGCCGAGGACGATTACCGACCTCTACCGGCGACACGAGCTCGTGCTCGACCAGCTCGAGCGCGACCGGGGCACCCTGCTCGCCTTCATCGCCGGTGGGATTTCTGGTGGGACGAGGGAGGGGGTATCCCGAGATCTTCCAGTGACCCGGGCGGGGATCGAACCCGCGGCCTGCGGATTAAAAGTCCGCTGCTCTACCAACTGAGCTACCGGGTCGGACGGCGGAAACTTCGCTGGTCGTCGCCAGAATCGCTACGGCGGCGCGATGAGCGGGGTGTGAGAAGCGACGCACCGCCACTGTCCGGCCCGGATGACGCAGCGGCGACGAGGAGGGCCGACGCCAACTGAAGCTGGCTCACGGAGTTTCGCACCGCGTTACGTGCGCGCCGCCCCGGCACTCTTTACCGTATGCGCCCTCCCGCACCGCGCCCCGCCGCGCCACAGCAACGCACGCCCGATCGCACCCTCGTCGAGCAGCTGCTCGCTGACGACGAGCGCGCCTATCGCGAGCTGCTGGCGCGCTACCGCAGCATGGTGTACGCGATCGCCTACGCCGTGCTGGTCGACCCCGAGCGCGCCGAAGCGGCGGTCGAGAAGACGTTCCGCGAAGCGCGCCGCAGGGCGGCGACCTTCCTGGGCGCGTCGAGTACCGTTCCTAAGTGGCTCACCGATCTCGCACACGAATGCTCGGCTAACGGGCACTAGCCCGGCGCCGGGAGCGACACCGTTCCCGCCTTCTTCATCGCCTCGATCGTCTCTTCCACCGTCATCAGCCGCGTGGTACGGGTCGTCTTGATGTGCCCCGGGGTGACGGCCGCAATCACCGCGGCGATGGCGGTCGTGTCATCGGGCGCCTCGACGATGGCGGTGCCGTCGAACTCGCCGAAGTGGTAGTACAGATCCACGAGCCGGCCACCGAGCTTCTTCATCATCCCCTCGACCAGCTGCCGCCGGTTGGCGGGATTCTTCGCGAGCGCCGCCCACGCCTGGGCGGTATAGGAGAACTGCAGCATGTAACGGGGCATGGTTCGGTCCCTCCGCACGTCGGGGAATAGACAGACGGCGGCCCGCGATGCGCAGCAGCTGCCGCGTCAGGACCGCCGTCGTCATATAGCCCCTGGACGAGGGACCGTCAAGCGAGCTTACGGCTTCCGCAGCACCACGCTGGGATTCAAGATCTCGAACTGGTCGTTGCGGTTCATCGCCCAGGCTTGCTCATTGTGTCCGGGATCGCGCGGTCGCTCCTTTCCGAACGACACGACCTCGATCCGGTCGGCGTCGATGCCGTGGTTCACGAGATACTGCCGCGCCGAGATCGCCCGCCGGTTGCCGAGCGCGAGGTTGTATTCGTCGGAGCCACGCGCGTCACACCTAGCCGAGCGGCCGCGCGAGCCCGAGATTGGAGCCACGTCCCGTACGGGAGACTCCCCCATGCAGGTGCGCCTCCTCTCCGCCCTCGGCCTGTGCCTCTGCGGCGCGGCGACCGCCGCCGCGCAAGCCAGACGCGTCGAGCTCTCCGATTTCCAGCGGTTCGTGACCGTGTCGGACCCGCAGATTGCGCCCGACGGCAGGTCGATCGTGTGCGTCGTGTCACGGGTGAACTGGAAGGACAATCGCCGCGACAGCGACCTGCTGCTGGTCGATGTCGCGAGCGGCGCCCAGCACTCGCTGACCCACGACCGGCGGGGCGTCGGCTCACCGCGGTGGTCGCCCACCGGCGACCGGCTCGCCTTCCTCGCTACGGCAGGCGCGGGAGACAAGGCGACGCGGCAGGTCTTCATCCTCGACATGCGGGGGGGCGACGCGCTGCAGCTCACCACGGCTGCCCAGGGAGTGGAGCAATTCGCCTGGAAACCGGATGGGACGGCGCTCGGCTACGTCACCGCCGATGAGCCGGCAAAGCGGGATTCCACCGCCCGCTACCAGGATGGCTTTGAGGTGGGGAACGACGGGTTCCTGACCAGCGCCGCCCCGCTACCGTTCCATCTGTGGCTCATCCCGGCGGCTGCAAAGGGAGACAGCGCGCGGCGGCTGACGTCGGGCGGCTGGAGCCTGGCGCAGACCGATCCGGGCGATGCTTCCTTCCCGCCAGTCTCATGGTCGCCGGATGGCAAGTTCATTGTGTTCACCCGGCAGGCTTCGCCGCACTTCGGCGACGTCGACTCGACGGGGGTCGTGGTCCTCGACGTGGCGACGGGGGCCGTGCGGAAGCTCACCGGACATGCGACGTTCGAATCCTTCAGCGCCTTTTCGCCCGACGGGTCGCGCATCGCGTACGCCTACTCGCGCAACGGCGATACGAACGACGCGACCGGGATCTTCGTCACCGCGGCGTCGGGGGGCGAGGGGGCGGACCTGACCCGACGGCTGGACCGCAGCCTGCTCCAGGCCATCTGGATGCCCGACGGCAAGTCGCTGCTGCTCGGCGCGCATGACGGCACACAGACCGCGTTGTGGGTCCAGCCGCTCGAGGGGGGGGCGGCGAAGCGCCTCGAGCTGGGAGACCTGAATCCGTCCTCGTTCTTCTCGCCGGTCGATGTGACCGTCGGGAAGAATGGGGCCATCGCGTTCACCGCTGCGTCCCCGAGCCGGCCCGTCGAGCTGTATCACCTGGCATCCCCCACGGCGACGCCGCGCCGGCTCACCGATCTCAACGCCGAGGTCGCGGCGCGCGACCTGGGAAGGGTCGAGCGCATGGAATGGCAGGGGCCCGACGGCTTCCGTGAAGACGGCGTGCTGACGTATCCCCCCGGCTTCACCAAGGGCAGGCAATACCCTCTCGTGCTGTTGATCCATGGTGGCCCACAGTCAGCGTCGGTGCGCTCACTCGCGTTCCTCCCCCAGCTGGTGGCCGCGCACGACTACGTCGTGTTCCAGCCCAACTACCGCGGCTCCGATAACCTCGGCAGCGCCTACCAGCGCGCGATCTACAACGACGCGGGCGACGGCCCGGGCCGCGACGTCATGGCAGGGATCGCCGCGGTGGAGCGGCTCGGCATCGTGGACACGTCGCGCATCGCGGTGTCGGGTGCTTCCTACGGCGGCTACATGACGACCTGGTTGATCGGCCACTATCAGATCTGGAGAGCCGCCGTCGCCGTGGACGCGGTCACCGACAAGGTGGACCAGTACAACCTGGCGGACTACAACGTGGAGGAACGCTATTCCTTCGGCGGCTCGCCCTATACCGGGGACCGCCTCAAGGCCTATCGCGAGCAATCGCCCATCTCGTTCGTCGCGGCGATGAAAACGCCCACCCTCATCCTCTCCACCACGGGAGACGCGCGCGTGCCCGTGACCCAGTCCTACGCGCTGTACCACGCGCTGCGGGACCGGGGCGTGCCGGTGAAGCTCATCGCCTGGCCCGTGCCCGGGCATTTCCCGGGCGACCCGGTGCAGCAGTCCGACGCCTTCCGGCGCTGGCTCGAGTGGCTGGACCAATACTTGAAGGGACCCGTGTCCGCCCGGTGACGGCGGCCCGGGCGCGCCGTTGGTTGCTCGCGCTCTACCTCGGGAGCGCCGCGCTCGTCACGCTGCAGCAGGCCGTGCTCGGCCGCTCCAACAACTTCCGCGTCTTCCGCTCGGCGAGCCTCAATCTGTTCGCGGGCCGGGACCTATACGCCGCGCACCCGGAGCAGCACTTCGACTTCTACAAGTACAGCCCGACCTTCGCGCTGCTGTTCGCGCCGCTCGCCTACCTGCCGTTCGCGCTCGCATTCCTGTGCTGGAGCCTGCTCAATGCGCTGCTCTTGTGGTACGCGCTCGACCGCCTCCTCCCCGAGCGCCCGGCGACGCTCGCCCTGGCGCTCGTGTATCTCGAGGTCCTGTTCTCGATGCAGTACGGCCAAAGCAACGCCCTCGTGGCGGCGCTGTTGATCCTCGCGTTCGTCGCACTCGAGCAGGGGCGGCAGGAACGGGCGGCGGCGCTCCTCGGCGTCGACGCCTTCATCAAGATCTTTCCGCTCGCGGGGGTGTCGTTTGCGCTGTTGCACCCGCGGCGCAACCGCTTCGCTCTGCTCGCGGCCGCCGCCCTAGTGGGGCTCGCGCTGCTACCCCTCGCCGTCATGACGCCCCACGAGCTCGCCGCGCAGTACCGGTCGTGGCGCGCCATGGAAGCGGCCGACGCCCAGCAGGTGCACCGCGGCTACGCGCTCATGCAGTACCTCTACATGGTCGGCCTCGACTGGCCCAACTGGTCCGTGCAGCTCGCCGGCACCGTGCTGCTGCTGCTGCCGCTCGCGCTCGGCCGGCGTCGCTGGGACGACGCCGCGTTCCGCCGGTTGTTCCTGTGCACGCTGCTCGTCTACCTGGTGCTCTTCAACCACCAGTCGGAGCGGGCCAGCTTCGTGATCGCCTACAGCGGCATCGCGATCTGGTACGTGAGCGCCCCCCCCGCCCCCGGCCCGGCCGAGCGGCTGCGGACGGCCGTCATGGCACTTACGCTGCTCGTGATGGTGGTGCACGACGTCGACATCGTACCGCGCTGGGTGAAAAACGACATCCTCATCCCCTACCGCATCAAGGGGATTCCCTGCCTCGTGGCCTGGCTCGTGATGGAGTGGGAGCTGTTCGTCACAGCGCGCCGAAGTGCACCAGGCGAAACGCCCCGCTCGCAAACCGCGCCCGCACCACGGGCGACGTGAGCGCCGCGAGCTCCACGGCCCGGGGCGCCCTGTAGTCGTCCCAGCCGGCGAGGTCCCCGTCCGGGTGGCCCGGATGCACCATCAGCTCGGTCGTCCCCGGCTCGAGGCGGTCGAGCAGCGCGAGCACACGCGTCAGGAAGCGGGGGTCGCCCTGGAGCGAGATGCCGTAGAACCGGTCGGCGTGTCGCGCTACCGCGGCCCCACCGCTCCGCGCTGCGATGCTCCAGGCAGCGACGAGCGCCGTCTGCTTGATGAGCGCCCGCCAGCGCGCCCGAGCGGCCGAGAAGGGCTCGAGCGGGACTCGCACCACGGGCACCCCCTCGCGCCGCGCCGTCTCGATCACTACCCCCCAGATGCCGGGCAGCACGTGCACGTGGCGATGGCTGTCGACGTGTGTCACCCGCACACCCGCGTCGCGCAGCCGTGTGAGCTGGGCCGCGCATTCCGCCGCGACGTCGGTGGGGTCGAGCCGACCGGTGAACGCGCGAGCGACGAGCGCCGAAAGGGAGTAGAAGCGGCCGGTGGAGGAGTCGGTCAGGCTAGGCGCCGCGGTCAGCGGCGCTCCGGCCGTCAGGTTCAGGTGCAGGCCCACGCCCAACGTCTCGCCCGCTCCCCGTAGCCGATCGCGCGCGTCGGGCCATCCGGGAGTGTTGACGAGCACCGAGACCGACGATACCACGCCCGCCGCGTGCGCCTCGAGGATGCCGCGATTCACGCCTGCCGAGCAGCCGAAATCGTCGGCGTTCACGACGAGGCGGCGTTCGTCAGGCGTAGCGCCCCCGCCAGTCGTTCCAGCGGATCTTCATCAGGTCGCGGACCATCCCGGCCGCGTCGGCGGCGAACCGCACGGTGCTCGGCTCATCGTCGTAGCGGTACTGCACCGCCACTTGCTTCATTCTGAGGCCATGCTTGCGCGCGATGTAGAGCACCTCCACGTCGAAGCCGAAGCCCGGAATCGTGAGCCGGGGGAACACCAGCTCGGCCGCCGGCGCGGTGAACCCTTTGAGCCCGGCCTGGGTGTCGAGGATGCCGGGCAGGAGCGCGGTCCGGACGACGCGATTGAAGACGCGGCTCATCACGTGGCGGGTGTAGAGATAATGGAAGAACGACGGACTCATGAGATAGCGCGATTCCGGCAGCACGCGGCAGGCGATCGCCACGTCGCTCCCCGCCTCGAGGTCGCGTACGATCTTGGCGATCTCGGCCACGGGATATGCCAGGTCCGCATCCGTGAACACGCGGCACGCCCCCCGCGCCACGGCCATCCCGCGCGCGACGGAGAAGCCTTTGCCCCGATTCGCGTCGTTGCGCAGCAGGCGCACCCCGGCAGCCGTGCGGGCGAAGTCGGCGAGCAACCCCGCGGTGACGGGCTCGCTGTGATCGTCGACGAGGATCAGCTCCGCCGGCTGCATCTCGCCGCACAGGAATTCCCGGAGCGCGTCGAGGTGCGCCGGCAGACGCTCGGCGCCGTTCCGCACCGGCACGATGAGCGAGAGAGCGATCGCGGGCTGCGCCACGAGAGACAAGATAAGGCGGCAAGGGCGGCAGGGGCGGCAGGGGCGGCATACCGCTTTTGCCGCCTTTGCCGTCCTTGCCGCCCTCGGGTTAGCTTTGCCCGCCGTGAGCGCCACCATCCAACACATCTCCGACACCGCCCGCTGGGTCGCGCTGTACCGCGCGATGGAGTCCGACCGGCCGGACGCCCTGTTTCGCGACCCCTACGCGCGCCGGCTCGCCGGCGAGCGCGCCGAGCGCATCGTCGCCGGGATGAAACGCGGCCGCGCCTGGGCGTGGCCGATGATCATCCGTACCGCGGTGATGGACGAGCTGATCCTGCAGGCGATCGCGCGAGACGGCGTCACGACGGTGCTCAATCTCGCGGCGGGCCTCGACACGCGCCCGTACCGCCTGCCGCTCCCGCCCGCGCTCCGCTGGATCGAGGTCGACTTCCCCGACGTGATCGCGTACAAGCGGGAGCAGCTCGACGGAGAGCGCCCGGTGTGTGGGCTCGAGCAGCTGGGCGTCGATCTCACCGACCTGGCGCGACGCCGCGCGCTGTTCGCCCAGATCGGCGGCGCGGGACACCCGGTGCTGGTCGTCACCGAGGGGCTGCTCATCTATTTGACGCCCGACCAGGTGGGTACGCTCGCGGACGATCTCGCCGCCCAGCCGTCGTTCCGCTGGTGGCTGCTGGATCTTGCGTCGCCGCGGCTGCTCAAGATGATGGAAAAGACGTGGGGCCGCGCGGTGGCCGCGGGAAACGCCCCGTTCCTGTTCGCGCCCGGCGAGGGCACCGCGTTCTTCGCGCCGCACGGTTGGCGGGAGGCCGAGTTCCGCTCGACGTGGGAGGAGTCGCTGCGCCTCAAGCGGACGATGCGGCTGGCGTGGCTGTGGCGGCTGGTCGGCCGACTGTACCCGAAACGCAAACGGGAGGAGTTCCGGCGGTTTTCGGGGATCGTGATGCTCGAGCCAACGCCCAACAGAAAGGACGCTCCATGAACATCCGCTGTCGACTGGCGCTCGCCAGCCTGGCCGGGGCCGTCGCGTGTAGCCGGCCGGCGCCTCGCGCCGCAGGTCCCAGCGTCGTCACCATCACCGCCACCGACTACGCGTTCGGGGTGCCGGACACGATTCCCGCCGGGCTCACGACGTTCCGTCTCGTCAATCAGGGGAAGGAGCTGCATCACGCTTCTCTGGTCCGGCTGGGCGACGGCAAGACGGTGGCGGACTTCCAGGCGGGCCTCGCGGCCGCGATGAAGAGCCACACGCCCCCGCCGTCCTGGATGACATTCGCCGGCGGACCGAACGCGGTGACCCTCGGTGACACGGGCGTCGCCACGCAGCTGCTCGAGCCTGGGTCGTACGTTCTCGTGTGCTGGATTCCCAGTCTCGACGGCGTGCCGCACGTGATGAAGGGCATGATGCATCCGCTGGTGGTCACTGCGGCTGCGGCTTCCTCCCCCGCCACCGAGCCGGGCCCCGATGTGACCATCAAGCTCACGGATTACGACTTCCAGCTGTCCCACCCCTTGACCGCGGGCAGGCAGGTCGTCCGGGTCGAGAACGCCGGGGCGCAGGCCCACGAGATCGCGATCGCCGCGCTGGCGCCGGGCAAGACGTTGCGGGACTTCATCGCGTGGGAGCAGGGTGGTGAAAAGGGCCCGCTCCCTACGGGTGAGTGGCTGGGTGGTGTCACCACCATCGAGGTCGGCGCGCACTCCCAGTTCACCACGACCTTCGCGCCGGGGGGCTATCTCCTGTTGTGCTTCTGGCCGGACACCAAGGACGGGAAGCCGCACCTCATGCACGGGATGGCGAAGCAGATCACGGTCAGCTAGAGGCATGGGCGGCAAGGGCGGCACGCGCTCCATGCCCCTGCCGCCCTTTGCCGTCCTTGCCGCCCTTACCGCCCTTCTAGAACACCCACCTCACCCCCGCCTGCAGCTGCCGCGGGTCGCCCAGGCCCGAGCGGATCGTCCCGTCGAAGTTGAAGAGCAGGTTACCGTACGACGGGTCCCGGAAGTTGTCGTTGTTGGTCACGTTGAAGATCTGCAGGATTGCTTCAACCTGACCCCGGGGACCGGCGGGGAAAGGCCGCGACAAGCTCAGGTCCCACGAGAAGAACGCGTTGTCTTTGCGCAGTGTGTTGCGCAACACGACACTGCCATCGGCGCAGACGCGATCCACATCCGTCGCGGCATCCGCCGGGCCTCTCGCACGCTGCCCTGCCGGCGGGGCGAAAGGGTTTCCCGGCCGCGGCCCGCAGCTCGCGGACGCCGGCTGTGCGGAATAGTAGCTGATCCGATTGTCGAAATGAATGTTTCCCGGCAGTCGCACCACGGCCCACGCGTTGACGCGGTGCCGTTGGTCACGCAAGCTCCAGTTGTACTCAGGCCCGAGATTGTTGGCCTTGGCGTAGTATAGGGTGAACGGGTCGCGCTCGTTGTCGTCGTCCGACTTGTCGAAGGCCAGAGTGTAGTTCACTTCGAACTGCAGATTCGGGTCTAGCAAGCGCTTGAGACCCAGCGTGACACCGTTGTAGCGCGACTTCGCGTTGCTCTTCACGGTCCACAACACGCCAACACCGTTCAGCGTATCGGCCGGGCCGGTCGGCGGTCCCGCCACGGCGGGCAACCCGGTGCTCCACGGGCTGCCGAAGACCGGGTCGTTGCTATTGAAGAACCGGGTCAGGTAATCCGTGCTCGCGTGGGTGTAGCTGATCGAGGCCGAGATCTCCCGGGTGAGCTGCCGCTCGTAGCCCGCCGTGACGCTCCAGGTGCGCGGGTTCTGGAAGTCCTTATCGGCCACGTAGACGTCGGGGTGGTCGGGCGGCGTCGCCGAGCTGAGCAGGTTGCCGTAGGCCGGCATGCTCCCGAACCCGCTCCCGCCCGCGAGCGTCTCCCCGATCGAGCCGTTGGTGCTGCGGATGCTGGCCAGGTTCAGGCCGGGAATACGCGCATAGTAGATCCCGGCGTTGCCACGGAACACCTGCTTCCCGGTGCCGTCGGGGTCGAAGCTGAACCCAAAGCGCGGTTGGAACATCTTCCAGTCGGACGGGATGGTCCCATCCGAGGGGAACGTGAACGTACCGGCGGGGGTGGTCTTCGACTTGCCGATGAACGGCGCGAAGAACACTGACGACGCCGGAGTGATCGGGTCGGGCTCGATCTGCGCCTCCCACCGGATCCCGTAGTCGATCGTCCACCTGGGCGAGGGTTTCCAGGTGTCCTGAAGGAACAGCGCCAGCTCGTTCTGCACGATCGCCTGGGTGCCCGAAGCCTCGACCGACAGGCCGTTGACACCGGCCTGCTGGAGGTAGAGGAGCACCGGCCCAATGATGGTACCACCTGGGCAACTCCCGGTCGTGTTGGGGGGCCCGTTCGAGCACTCGACGTAGTTCGGGTTATTGGCGTAACCGATGAAGCCAGTGACGCCGTCGAAGATGAACCGCCCGTTAGCGAATCCGATGAACGTCTGGTCCGTCTCGGTGCGGTTCCACTCCGCTCCGGCCTTGAAGAAATGGTCGCCTCGCTGATACGAGACGTTGTCGAGCAGCTGGAGGCGCGTGTCGTGGTCCTGAATCGGCAGGAAGAAGGGCATCCCAAATCGGAAGGTGTTGGCGAAGTCCATCCCCGTGTCGGGGAACGGCCGCCCCGCGAGCGGGTTCGTCGCCCCGTTGTAGGGCCGCGGCCGGTCCTCACGCGACCACTGGAACCGCAGCTCGTTCGAGGTCCGGGAGGACAGGTACGACACCAGGCTGCCGTTGATCGCGTTGGACCAATCCTTCTCGAGCCCGTTGGCGCTGGCGCCCCAGGTGTCGACGTCGAACGTGCCGTTCTGCTGCTGCGACCAGGTGTAGTTGTACTTGAGCGACAGGTTGTCGCGGTCCGACAGGCGCCAGTCGATCTTCGCCAGGGCGGTGCGCGCGTCGTTGGTGCGCGATACCGGTCCGAAGTCGTTCGCTAGGGCGCCGCTGAAGTGCGTGGCGAGGTAGGTGGTCAGGGAGTCGAAGGCCAGGCTCGCCGGCCGTACCTTCTGCTTCACCTCGTTGTAGATCTGCTGATCGTAGGCGGCGAAGAAAAACGCGCGGTCGCGCTTGATCGGGCCCCCGAGGGTGAAGCCAAACTGGTGCTGGCTGAAGTCCGGCTGGAACGATTGGGTGACTCCGGTGGGGAACGTGTGCGACGGCGTCCCCGAGATGCCGTCGAACTTACCGAAGTAATGGAGCGACCCCTTCAACTCGTTGGTGCCAGACTTCGTGATCACGTTGACGAAGCCGCTCGAAGAACGTCCGAACTCTGCGGTCGCCCCGCCGGCGGTGACGACGATCTCCTGCACCGCGTCGAGGTTGAAGGTGAACGGCGGCCGCTGCCCGCCGCGCTGCTCGCCGAAGAAGGGGTTGTTAAAGTCGGCACCGTCCACCGAGACGTTGTTGTGGATGCCTTTCTGGCCAGCGACCGTCAGCTCGTCGCCATCGGGGCCTTGCACGATGCCGACGTCGGGCGTGAGCAGGGTGAGGTTGAGGAAGTTGCGCCCGTTGTTGGGCAGGTTCGTGACCGCCTGTTCCGGCAGCCGATCCGAGGTCGCCACCTTGGTGGCTTCGACCACGCTCGCCGTCGCTTCGACGACGACGGGCGCCAGTTCCACGGCCGCCAGCGCGAGCTTCAAGTTCACCGTTTCGCCCACCCGCACCGGCACGCCGGTCTCCGTCGCCTGGCTGAACCCTACCGCCTTCGCCGTCACCTCGTACGTGCCGAGCGGCAGCAAGGTCGCGACGAACACACCCTTCTCGTCCGTCGCGAGCGTGCGCGTGAAGTTGGTTTGCAGGTCGCGCACGGTGACGGTGGCCTGACTGACGGGGTTGCCGCTGGGATTGGTCACCACGCCGCGGATGATGCCGGTCGTAGCCTGGGATTGCGCCGCGAGCGGCGCGGCAACGCCGCACAGCCCGAGCGTCGCGCCGGCGAGCACGAGGGCTCGGCACGCGCGCATACGAAAGCCGCACGTCATAGGTCGAAGCTCTCCAGGAAGCGGTCGTACAAGGGCGAGCGAAATTGTCACAGGAACGGGGGGACCGCAAGACGGCAGGCGGTTAGGCGGTTAGACGGTTAGGTGGTACCTTTTCCACTAACCGCCCAACCGACTAACCGCCTAACCGCCTATGCAGAATCCCGACATCGCCCGGCTGTTCGACGAGGTCGCCGATCTCCTCGAGATCCAGGACGCCAACCCGTTCCGGGTGCGGGCCTACCGCAACGCCGCCCGCACCATCCGCGACTTCCCCGAGTCCCTCGCCGACCTGGTGCGCGCCGGGACGAAGGACCTGACCGAAATCCCCGGGATCGGGGAGGACCTGGCGGAGAAGATCACGGAGATCGTCGGGACGGGGGCCCTGAAGCTGCACCGCCAGCTCGCCGCCAAGCTCCCAGCCGGCCTGCTCGACCTGCTCCGCATCCCGGGGCTCGGGCCCAAGCGGGTGAAGCTGCTCCACAAGAAGCTCAAGGTGAAATCGGCCGCCGATCTCGCCAGCGCGCTCGACGCCGGCCGCGTGCGGAAGCTCAAGGGCTTCGGGGAGAAGATGGAGGAGAAGATCCGCGCCGGGCTGGGGCAGGCCCAAATGACGGAGCACCGGCTGCTCCTGAACGAGGCCGAGACGCAGGCGAACGCGCTCGTCGAGTACCTGAAGGCCGGGGGGGGAGTCCAAGAGATCGCCGTGGCGGGGAGCTACCGCCGGCGGCGCGAGACCATCGGGGACCTCGACGTGCTCGTGACCAGCAGCGACAGCCCCAAGGTGATGGCGCGGTTCGTCCAGTATCCCGAAGTCGCCAAGGTGCTGTCCCAGGGCGAGACGCGCGCCACCGTGAAGCTGCGCGGCGGGCTCCAGGTGGACCTGCGCGCGGTCGAGCCCGCCGCCTACGGCGCCGCGCTGTTGTACTTCACCGGGTCCAAAGCGCACAACATCGAGCTCCGCACCATCGCGCAAGAGCAGAGCTACAAGCTGAACGAGTACGGCCTGTTCAAGGGCACGCGCCGGGTGGCGGGCAAGACCGAGGAAGAGATCTACGCCAAGCTCGGCCTCGACTGGATGCCGCCGGAGCTGCGCGAGGCGCGCGGGGAGATCGCCCTGGCGCGCCAGCACAAGCTGCCGACGCTCGTCACGCTGCAAGACATCCGCGGCGATCTCCAGATGCACACCAACGCCACCGACGGGCAGGCGACGATCGACGACATGGCCCACGCGGCCCGGGCGCTCGGCTACCAGTACATCGCCATCACCGACCACTCGAAGCGCGTCACGATGGCGCATGGACTCGACGCGAAGCGCTTGCGGGAGCAGTGGCGGGGGATCGACGAGCGGAACGGCGCGAGCCGGGGGTTTACGATCTTGAAGAGCATCGAGCTCGACATCCTCGAGAACGGCAAGCTCGACCTGCCCGACGAGGTGCTCGGCGAGGCGGACTACGTCGTCGCCACGATCCACTACGGCACGAACCAGACCAAGGCGGAGCTGACGCGGCGGTTGGTGGGCGCGGCGGAGCACCGCTGGATCGACGCCATCGGCCACCCCACCGGTCGCCTGCTCGGCAAGCGCGAGCCTTATCCCCTCGACTTCGACGCGCTGTGCCGCGCCTGCGCGGCCGCCGGCTGCCTGCTCGAGCTGAACGGCCACCCCGAGCGGATGGACCTCCCAGACACGCTGGCCGCCGCCGCGCAGCGGCACGGCGTCCGCTTCGTGCTGTCGACCGACAGCCACCAACCGAACAACCTGGTGTTCATGAAGTACGCGGTGGAGCTGGCGCGGCGGGCGGGACTGGAGCCGCGAGATATCCTGAATACGCGACCGCTGGAGGATTTCCGGAAGGGATTGAAACGGGCGGCGCGATGAGCTCCAGCTGCACGACCGGCGCGAAGCTCTTGCGGTGGTGCCACGTGAAGCCGAGCGTGGCCAGTGCGGCGAGGTGCTCGGGCGTTCCGTAACCCTTGTTGCTGGCCCAGCCGTAGTCCGGGTGCCGCCGCGCCAGTAGCTCCATCAGGTAGTCACGCACGGTCTTCGCCACGACGGAGGCGGCGGCGATCGAATGGCAATGCACGTCGCCGTCCACGATCGCCTCGTGCGGGCACCCCAGCTCGGGAGCGGGCAGTCCGTCCACCAGCACGTGGGCCGGCCGGACCGCGAGCCGGGCGAGGGCGCGCCGCATGGCGAGGATGCTCGCCCGCCGGATGTTCAGCCGGTCGATCTCGCGCACGCTCGCGGCGCCCACCGCGACCGCGAGCGCCCGGGCCCGGACCACGGCCGCGAGCCGCGCCCGCTTCGGGGCCGGGAGCATCTTCGAGTCGCGCAGGCCGCGGATCACCCGGCAGAATGGCGGAAACACGACGGCCGCGGCCACCACCGGACCGGCCAGTGGACCGCGGCCTGCCTCGTCGACACCGGCGACGAGTCCTTCCCCCCCCGCTCCACCCCGCGCTTCCCAGAACGCGATCTCGCGCTCCAGCGTGGGGCGGGGGCCTCTCACGCCTCTTGCTTCTCCACCGTCTCGGGGACCGTCAACCCACGCTTCTCCCGGATGCGCGCCGCCTTGCCGGCGAGGCGCCGCAAGAAGTAGAGCTTGGCGCGGCGCACGCGCCCCTTGCGGACCAGCTCGATCTCCGCGATGGATGGCGAATGCAACGGGAAGATGCGCTCCACGCCGACGCCGGCGGAGATCTTGCGCACCGTGAAGGTCGTGTTGATCCCGGCGCCCCGCCGGGCGATGCACACGCCCTCGAACGCCTGCAGCCGCTCCTTGTCGCCCTCGCGCACCCGCACCATCACGCGCACGGTGTCGCCCGGATCGAACGCGGGCAGGTTGGTCCTCAAGCCTTCCCGCTCGATCGCTCTCAGTCGGTCCATACCCTCATCCTCGTTCCTGAAATCGTGCCCACAGATCGGGCCGCCGCTCGCGCGTCAGCCGCTCGGCCGTCGCCTCGCGCCAGGCCGCGATCTGCGCGTGATCGCCGCTCAACAATACCGCCGGCACATCCAATCCGCGATAGCTCGGCGGGCGGGTGTAGCTCGGCGGGGCGAGCAACCCGTCGTAGTGCGAGTCCGTCGCGGCCGACTCGTGATCCCCGAGCGCGCCCGGCAGCAGTCGCACCACGGCGTCGATCACGCACAGCGCCGCCGGCTCGCCCCCGGACAGCACGAAATCGCCGAGCGACACCTCCTCCGCGCCCAACCCCTCCACCACCCGCTGGTCCACGTCCTTGTAGTGGCCACACAGCAGCGTCAACTCCCGGCCCACCGCGAACCGCACCGCGTCGCGGTGGTCGAACGGCCGGCCGCGCGCCGACAGCAGCACGATCGGCGGCCCGGCGCGCAGGTCCTCCACCGCCTCGAAAAACGGCTCGGGCTTGAGCACCATGCCCGCGCCCCCGCCATAGGGATAGTCGTCCACCGTCTTGTGCCGGTCGTGCGTGTAGTCGCGCAGCGGCACGACCCGGTAGCGCACCAGTCCCTGCTCGGCCGCGCGCCCCGTGATGCTCGCCGCGAGCGGCGCCTGGAACACTTCCGGGAAGAGCGTCACGACGTTAATCGTCAGCATCGGCTTCTTCCACGGCGACGAAATGGTCGCGCCACGGCTCCACCACGGCGCGCGACGTGACGCCCAGGAACCCGAGCAGCCATTCGCGTTGGTAGGCGCGCCGCCGCGTCACGACCAGCGGACCCGCCACCACCTGCCGCTCCTCGTTCACCACGTACAACCGGGCCTTAGGCGCGAACACCGCGCCCGGGTTCTCCACGAGCGGGATGACGGCGACCTCCCCCCGTTGGCCGTGCGGCTTGCGGAGCCGCCCGACTACGCGGGCCGTTTGCCCAGCACGCCCGCCTGCTTCAGCAGCGAGCGTACTGTGTCGGTCGGCAGCGCGCCCTTCTCGAGCCAGGCGCGCGCCTGCTCCGCGTCGACCTGGATGCGCGCCGGGTGCGTTCGCGGATTGTAGTTCCCGAGCGTCGCGACGAAGCGGCCGTCGCGGGGAGACCGCGAGTCCGCGACGACGATCCGGAAGAAGCTCTGCCCCTTCCGTCCCACGCGCCGCAGGCGAATGCGAGTTGCCATAGCGTCCGTCAGGTCCTTTTCGAGGGCGTTGGCGTCAGGGCCGTAAACATAAGCCCCGCAAGGTAATTGGCGAGTCGCCCGAATCCAAGTGGTGGTTATCTTGGCTGCATGGGCCCACGCCCAGCTCCACCCGCTCCCCTGGCGACCGCCGCCTGGTCGCGCCCCGACGACGCGACACGCCAGGCCCAGCTCGACGCGATGAAGTGGCGGGCGACCGGACTGCTGGCGCTCGCCACCGCCGTGTTCGTGGCCGCGCGGGCGTTCGAGGCGCAGTACCCCTGGCTGGGCTACGTGCGCGCCACGGCGGAGGCGTCGCTCGTCGGCGGCCTCGCCGACTGGTTCGCCGTGACGGCGCTGTTTCGTCATCCCCTCGGCCTGCCCATCCCGCACACCGCGATCGTCGCTACCCGCAAGGAGCGAATCGGGCGCATCCTCGGCACCTTCGTGCAGAATCACTTCCTGTCCCGCGACGTCATCGCCGGGAACCTCCGCGCCGTGCGGCCCGCCGAGCGCGCGGCTCGCTGGCTCAGCGACCCCGAGCACAGCCGCCGCATCGCGCGCCAAGTCGCGAGTGGGCTCGCAAAGACGCTGGACGCCTTGCCCCAGGCGGACGTCCAGGAGCTCGTGCGCGAGGTGGTGAGCGCCCGTCTCCGGGCGACGCGCGTCGCTCCGGCGCTCGGCAAGACGCTGGCGCTCGTCCTGGCGGGCAATCGCCAGGAGGAGCTGCTGAACGTGGCCGTGCGGCTCGCTGCGGAGGCCGTCCTCGAGAACCGTGAGCTGATCCGCGAGCGGGTGCGGGTGGAGAGCCCCTGGTGGGTGCCGGGCGTGGTGGACGACAAGATCTATCAGCGGATCATCGACGCCGTGCAGCGGCTGCTGCGCGACATGGGCACCGATCCGGCACACCCGCTGCGCGCCACGTTCGATGAGGCGGTCCGGGACTTCATCGAGCGGCTGCAGCATTCACCGGACGTCATCGCCCGGGCGGAGGCGATCAAGGACGAGTGGCTCGCGGACTCGGCAGTCGCAGAGCTCTCGAACCACTTATGGGAGACCATTCGGCGCGCCGTGGTCACCTATGCGACCCGCTCCGACGGCGCGGCGCCCGGCCCGCTCGAGCGGGGCGTCAGCGAATTCGGCGCGGCGCTCCTCGCCAACCCCGACCTGCTCGCGGAGCTCGACGACCTCGTCATCGACCTCACGGCGACGGTCGTGGAGAAGTACCGCTCCGAGATCGGCAACCTGATTGCGCAGACCGTCGCCGGGTGGGACCCAGAGGCCACGTCGCGCCGGTTCGAGCTGGCCGTCGGGAGGGACCTACAGTTCGTGCGCATCAACGGGACGCTCGTCGGCGGCCTGGTCGGCCTGGCGATCTACGTGATCACTCGGCTTTGGCCCTGAGGCTCACGCGCGGCACGTGGCGCCACCCGGGCCACGCCGCCGGCGCATCCACGAGCCGTACCGCCGGCACGCCATCCACCATCAGCCGCGTGATTTCCGAGCGCCGCTCTGCCCGCTCCGCCGTCCGCCGTTTTCCCCACGCGCGCTCGAGACCGGCGAAGAACCGCGCAGCCGCCGCGCGGTCGCCCCACAGCGTGTACCAGACCAGGACGTCGTCGCCCCCCCCGCCCCCCCCGCCCAGCACCTGGTAGCGATCGCCGGCCCAGCCGGCGGCCAGCAGCGCCGCCGCGCTGTCATCGCCCAGCAGCTGCTCGAACAGCAACCGGACCTCGAACTCGCCCAGCCCGTCCTCGTAGCGCACCGAGTCGCGGCCCGGACGGAGTGGCGGGGGTGTGAACGCCACGGACCGCGGCTTGTCGCCCGCGACGTAACGCTCGGGGTGGAGGATCTGCGTGGTGGAGACGGGCATCAGGGCGCCGTACGGCTGCTTACCGGGGTACGCGTGCTCGAACCAGCGCACGAACTCGGCACCGCCCAGGTAGGGGAAGATCAGGCTCTCGCGCACCCAGAGCGGCGCGCTCGAGAACACCTTCATCTGCTCCTGCTGCTTGCCGAGCGCACCGCGCAGGTCCCAGAAATTCGGGAGGCTCTCGAGCTTCTGCTCCGGCATCAGCACCAGAATCTGCGCGAGCGTGGCCTGCCCCTCGAGGATCGACTGCGCCGCGGTGCGCCGGTCGTTCTGCCGCTTGAGCTCCACCAGCGAGTCGAGGTTCACGTACTGATCCTGCAGCGCGTGCACCAGCTCGTGGGAGATCACGAGCCGCGCCTGGCTGGGGTCGATGTCGGTGGGAAGGTAGAGCGCGTTGGAATCGGGATCGAAGTACCCCGCGACCTGCTCGGTGAGGAGGTCGATCATCATGCGCCGCAGGTCGAGGGAGTCGGGAATCAGGCCGAACAGCCGGTACGCCGCCTCGGCGCCGGCGAGCTCGGCGGGTGGCAGGTCGTCGTCGAACTTGTGGATCACGTAGTCCCGCACCTGGGTGCGGCTGCGGCGCAGCACCACCGGACGGTGCTTGAACGTGAGACCGGTGGCCCGCTCCACCGCCGGCATCATCTGCTCCACCGCCTGCTTCAGCTCGGCGTCGTTCTGGACCTGCTGCGCCCGTTGCTCGCATCCCACCACCGCGGCAACGAGCGTCCCCAGCGCGAGCGCCAGCGCGGCCGCCCAGCGCCGGCTCACTCCTGCCACTCGATCCCCTTCCCCACCGCGGCCGCCACCACGCGGGCGATGTCCTGACCCCGGACCACGATCCCTTGGTTCTCGAGCTCGCGGCGCAGCAGCTGATCGAGCTCGGCGCGCCTGTCGGCAAGGGACGGCAACGGGCGGGAATGGGCGGCAACGGGTGGCACTGTCTCCGTCGTCTTGCCACTCGCCTTGCCGCCTTCTGCCGCCTCCTGCCGCCCTTTGCCGCCTAGCATCTTCTCGATCTCCGCCCCGATCCGCTCCAGCATCGGGAAGATCTCCGCCACGAAGTCCTCCGCCGGCTCCTGCTGCGGCCGTTCGTGCGTGAGCCCGCGCCGGATCATCGCGTCCACCTTGCGCCGCTCCCGGATCAGGCGGTCGAGCTCGGGCGACACGCGCGCCGTCGCCTGGGCGTGGGCGCACGCTTCGTCCAGCACGTCGATCGCCTTGTCGGGCCGCGCCCGCTCGGGGACGAAGCGGTCGGTGAGCACGATCGCCGCCTTGAGCGCGTCGTCGGTGATCGCCACCGCGTGGTGCCGCTCCAGCCGCGGCCGGCGCGCGACGAGCACTTCCCACGTCTGGATCGCATCGAGCTCCTCGACCAGCACCGGCTGGAAGCGGCGCTCCAGCGCGGGGTCGCCCCGGATCCATTTGTCGTACTCCCCGCCCGTGGTCGCCCCGATCACGCGGATGTCGCCCCGCACCAGCGCCGGCTTCAGCATGTTGGCGGCGTCCATCGCGGCGCCCAGCGCGGTCCCCTGGCCGATGAGGTTGTGCAACTCGTCCACGAACAGGATGAGGTCGGGATCGGCCGACAGCTCCCGCACGAGCTTGCGGATGCGCTCTTCGTACTGGCCGCGGAACGCGGTGCCCGCGAGCAGCGCCACGTGGTCGAGCGCCACGACGCGAGTGTCCTTGAGGGCCGGCGGCACGTCCGCGCCGGCGATCCGTTGAGCCAACCCTTCGACGATCGCCGTCTTGCCCACGCCCGCCTTGCCGATGAGCGCGGGGTTGTTCTTGTTGTGGCGCAACAGGATGTCCACGACGCGCGCGATCTCGGCGTCGCGGCAGCGCACCGGCTCCAGGTCACCGCGGCGCGCTTGGGCGGTGAGGTCCACCCCGACGCGCTCCAACACAGTCCCGGAATCGAACAGGCCCTCGAACGGGTCGCCCATCACTTCACCCGGCCCGCAGGAACCGCACGTACCAGTCGATGATCCCGGCGCCGAACACGAACACCACGGCCGCCCCCATGGCGAGGAATACCCCGAACGGCACGTGACGCTTCCGCCGGTGCAACAGCAGTAGTGGCACGTACACCAAGCTGCCGAACACCGACCCGGCGAACACCGTCAGCAAGACCCCCTTCCAGCCGACGAAGGCTCCCACCATGGCCATCATCTTGATGTCGCCCCCGCCCATCGCCTCCTCTTTGAACACCCATCCGCCCACCATGCCGACCGCGTACAGCAGCGCGAAGCCCGTGGCCGCGCCGAGCACCTTGTCGATGAAGCCTGGCACGCCCGCCGTGAGCGAGAACCCCAGACCGATGACGAGCCCGGTCCAGTTGTACTCGTCCGGGATCAGGTAGTGGCGCGCGTCCGTCACGGCGATACCCAGGAGGATCGTCCCCAGCACCCCGGCGGTGAGAAACCGGATGGTCGGCCCGTAGGCCAGCATGGCGGCGACCCACAGCACGCCCACCACCGCCTCGATGATCGGGTACTGCACCGAGATCGGCTGGCCGCACGCGCGGCAGCGACCCCGCAGCGCGAGCCACGAGACGATGGGAACGTTGTCGCGCCACGCGATCCGGCGACCGCAGCGGGGGCACGTGGAAGGGGGATGGAATAGAGAGCGCTGTTTCTTGTCTTCGTTGGCGAGCCGCAGGATGCAGACGTTGAGGAAGCTCCCGAGACACAGTCCCCAGAGCCCCGCGGCGACCACCAGGATCGGGTCAGCGGCCACGCGCCACCTCGTAGAGCAGGATCCCCGCCGCTACCGCGACGTTGAGCGATTCGGCGCCCTGCGCAAGCGGGATGGCCACGCGCTGCGCCGCGACGGCGTTGAGCTGGGGGCGGATGCCCGCTCCTTCGTTTCCCACGATCACAGCGATCGGTCCTTCCCGCTTCCCTCTACCCGCGTCCCCGAGGGCGCGATACAGCGGAACGCCGTCCGCCGCGGCACCCCACAGCGTCACGTCGTGCTTGCGCGTCCAGGTGATGAAGCCGGCGTCGTCGAGCATCACGACGGGATGCCGGAACGTGGCCCCCATCGCGGCGCGCAACGCCTTGGGGCTCGTCGGGTCCGCCGTGCCGCGCAACACGACCGTCCCCGCGGCGCCGAGGGCGTGCGCCGTGCGGATCAGAGTGCCGACGTTGCCGGGGTCCTGGACGCCGTCGATCACCAGCGCCACCGCGCCGGGACGGAGGCCCAGATCGTCCTCCCGCCAGCGACGCGGCTCGATCACGCCGAGGATCCCCTGCGGCGCTTCGGTGTCCGCCAGCTGCAGGAAGGTGCGGGCCCCCACCTCTTCGACCGGCACTGAGTGACGCTCCAGCTCGGCGACGAGCGCCGTCCCGCGGGCGGTTCGCGCGAGATCAGGCGCCACGAGGGCGCCGCGGAACGGGAGCCCGGCCGCGAGCGCCTCCTCGACCAGCCGCACGCCCTCGATCAGCGCGAGTCCCCGTCGCCCCCGGGCCTTGCGGCGTTGAAGATCGCGGATCGTCGATAGCAGATTAGTGGCTATGGGTTCCCTCGCGCCGTGGCGGCCCCGTGCGGGTCTTCAATATGCCAAGGACCGCTGCGCGGGCGCTACGTGAAGATCGCGCTCACCATCGCCGGCTCCGACTCGGGAGGGGGAGCGGGCATCCAGGCGGACCTGAAGACCTTCCATCAGTTCGGGGTGTTCGGAACGAGCGTCGTCACGGCGGTGACCGCGCAGAACACCGTGGGCGTGCGGGCGTGGGAAGCGGTCCCCGTGGCGCTCGTGACCAAGCAGCTCGAAGCCCTGGCCGAGGATCTGCCGCCCCTGGCGGTGAAGAGCGGCATGCTGGGCTCGGCGGCGGTGGCCGAGGCAGTCGCCGCGGGGATCGCGCGGCACCGCCTGCCGAACTACGTGCTCGACCCGGTCATGGTCGCGACCTCGGGCGATCGGCTGCTCGATCGGGACGCCGAGCGGATCATCCGGCAGGACTTGCTCGCGCTCGCCACGCTCGTCACGCCGAATCTCGACGAGGCGACGATTCTCGCGGGCGAGCCGGTGCGGACCCCGGAGCAAATGGAGCGCGCCGGGCGGGCCCTCGTCAAGCTCGGTGCCCGCGCGGCCCTGGTGAAGGGAGGACACTTGACGGGGGACGCCGTGGTGGACGTGCTCGTCACGGACGCGGGCTCGCAGCGCTTCACCCGGCCGCGGATCGACACCACCTCGACCCACGGGACGGGCTGCACCCTTTCCGCGGCAGTCGCGGCAGGCCTGGCGCACGGCCGGCCGCTCGAGCGCGCGGTGGCGGATGCGCTCGACTTCGTGCAGCGCGCTCTCGCGGCCGCGCCGGGACTGGGCCGCGGCCACGGACCGCTCAATCACTTCGTGCCGGGACCACCGCGCCCGCCAACAGAAGGGCTGTAACCCCGACCCCGGACGAACGGGTTGCGGACCGACCGCCGACGAACGGACGGATCGTACCGGCACGGCATTGCCGTGCACCCGTCCCCGACGAACGGACGGATTGGGGGGCTCGGCATGCCGCGATTGTAGGGGCACGGCATTGCCGTGCCCCTACACACAACGCCGTGCCCCTAGACACAAAGACACCCCTACACACAACGACACCCCTACGCACAACGACGCCGCGCCCACACCCGCCTGCGGCAAAATGGCTATGCCGGCATACGTTTGGCATATGCGGCCCAGCCCGCGCTGGCCCAATGTCCCGGCTCATGTCAGCTCCGTCGCGGGAGGCCTTTCCATCGAGACCGCGCGGGCGCCGTTCCATTCGGCTGCCCGATCATGACTACCGTCAGCCTGGGGCCTACTTCGTGACGATTTGTACAAGAAATCGGGCACCGACCTTTGGGGCGGTCGCGTCTGGGAGCATCCATCTCAACGCAGAGGGACAAGTCGCCCAGGAACTCTGGCTTGCCATTCCGCGACACTTCCCGAACGTGCGACTAGACGTGTTCGTAGTCATGCCAGACCACATCCACGGCGTCCTGATCTTGCAGCCGCTCCCGGACGATCGCCCGAGACCGCGACGCTTCGCCGACGCCGTGCCCGGGTCCCTCTCAACGATCGTTGGTGCGTACAAGGCTGAGGTGACGAAGCGCGTGAAGGCGCTCCATGATCGAGCAGGGGTTGGGCAACGCCGTGTCGGCACTGTGTGGCAGCGGAACTTCTACGAGCGAGTCATCCGAGGACCGAGAGAGCTACAGGCGGTGCGGGCATACATCCTCCACAACCCTGCGTAGGGGCACGGCATTGCCGTGCCCCTACATACAGCGACGTGCCCCTACACACAAACGTCGCGCCCGCGGGCCGAACATCCGGCGGAGCGAAACCGTCAGAGCCGCTTCAGCACCCCCCGGATGAGCTGCTCGAGCTGACCCGCGACCTGGCGGCCGGCGTCGAGCACCTCCTGATGAGAAAGCTGGTGCGCCCCACCCGACAGGCCGGCCGCCACGTTGGTGATGCTCGAGAAGCCGAGGCAGCGAAGCCCCCGGGCCCGCGCCGCGATCACCTCCGGAACGGTCGACATCCCGACCGCGTCGGCGCCGAGCCGCGCGAGCATGCGGACCTCGGCGGGCGTTTCGAACGACGGGCCGAGCAGCGCCGCGTACACGCCTTCCTCGAGCGGGATCCGCTGCGACCGGGCGACGTCGCGCGCCAGCGTGCGCAGCTCGGGGTCGTAGGGGTCGCTCATGTCGGGGAAGCGCTCGTCGCCCTCGGCCACCGGCCCCACCAAGGGATTGCGGAACATCAGGTTGATGTGGTCCGCGATGAGCATCA
>Ga0209160_1000938_pt1 | contig 24421 bp, 20 predicted proteins | sample GraSoiAngelo_153_FD_186167 | JGI IMG/M metagenome (GOLD analysis project Ga0209160, IMG submission 186167) | Grasslands soil microbial communities from the Angelo Coastal Reserve, California, USA - 14_1009_12_40cm (SPAdes) (version 2) | ecosystem: Environmental > Terrestrial > Soil > Grasslands ...
CAACGCGCGCATCCTGCAACTCGGCGCGAAGTTCTTCTTCTAGCCTGGCTGCGTCGCAGTCACCTTCAAGCCTGGCCCTTGCGGGCCAGGTTTTTCTCTGCTTACTTTTGTCTTGACTTCATTGTGGCAGGACAGCTAACAATTGTTATCGTCGCCTTAGATATTTTGACAATTAAATAGCGTAAGTCCCTTTAGATGGAAGATTTTGACTTTAAGCCCTTTAAACTCTAAGATTTGCAGTCTTTTTCGCGCGCTAACTTGATGAATCCAAAAGATCGAGGGGGAAGGGGAGAGGGGAGGGGTCTGTAGCGACGCAGCTAGCTGCGTCTCACCGACAGCCCGTCGGCTTGCTGATCTCAGTTCATTCGAAAGCTCGGGTCCGCCAGCACCGCTCACGAAGGCGCGTTCGCCTCTCCGGCCGATCCCGTTCGGCAGAGTTTTTGGGTGGCGCAACGCTTAAAGCGCTTGCGATAAGCGCTCTCGAATGAATGAGGGCTCAGCCCCTGTCGGGGCAGGGCGAGGGTTTCCCAGACCCATTTAGCATCACACCTTCACCCATCTTCGTTCCCGCGCACTCGCCGCGATAGCATCGCACAATACGAGTTCTTCATGGCCGGTTTCAAACGTGGGGAAACGGCGAGGCGCTTGGAAATCGCCGGCAGAAATATACCCGTAGAAATCGTTGAACAACTGCACAAATGTATCGGGATAACCCTCGATATGTCCTCCGGGATAGGCTGCATACCCGCGCGCCTCCGGACTCATAAGCGCCGGATCTTTCATCATTCGTTGATTTGCTTCATTACGATGCCCGATCCACAGCACGTTCGGCGACTCGGAGTGCCAGGCTAGAGATCCCTCTGACCCATCCACTTCGAACCACAGCCGCGCCTTGCGTCCGGCGCTCACTTGCGAAACCGTCATCACACCCCGCAGCGAATTTTCAAAGTGCAGAAGGACTGAACCATAATCGTCCGTGTTGATCTTTACTTCGTCAAAGGCGCCATCGCTCTGCTCTTGAAAAGTCTCGACGCGCCCGCGCGGTTTGCGCCGCACTGGTATGACAGTCGCCAGATCGGCGCAGACTTCGGTGACTTTGCGTCCCGTAATCCACGTCATCAAGTCCAACCAGTGTGTGCCAATGTCGGAAATCGCCCGCAACTCACCGCCCAGATGTGGCTCCAGACGCCAATTCCAGTCAGTGGGATAAAAAAGCCAGTCTTGCAGGAAGCTTCCGTACACCAACCGCGGCTCTCCGATCAATCCGTGTCCAACCAAGGCTCTCGCTTCCTGGCAAAGCGGGTAGTAGCGAAGGTTGTAAGTAACGCCCCCGGCTCGGTTCTGCTGCCGCGCCGCTTCGATCAACGCAGCACTCTCCTTGATATTCATGGCCAGCGGTTTTTCGCACATGACGTGCTTGCCCGCTTTCAACAGGGTATCCGCCTGTTCGTGGTGTAGGTGGTTCGGTGTGCAGATGTGCACCACATCAACTTCCTTGTCCCCGACCACTTCTTCGAGGGAACCGTATGCGCGGCTGAGACGAAGAGAGTTAGCGCCGTCCTTTGTTCTGTCTGGAGAACTCCCGAGAACTCCCTCCACCGGCACGCCTAGGCGTCGCAGAGCTTCCACATGAGCCCTACCGACAAAGCCAATCCCGATCACTGCCGCCCGCAGGTTTACCATCCGTCACCTCAGGTAGTTTTGAAATGAAGTAGAAGTGTACCGGAAGGAGAAAGACTGGGATATCGCCTGAATTCGATGGGACTGCGTGTAACGGTTCTCGCACGTGAAGAATACTGGTATTCTTCGACAGGGCGTGTCTTTTCGGAAGCTCGTACAGGATTGCAGAGCTTTCAAAGTACACTATCCAACTTGGGCATGTTGCCGGGTCGTACTTACCACGGCGAGTCCCTGTTCCAGATCAGCAATCAGATCATCAGCGTTCTCAATACCCACCGACAACCGGATCAATTGTTCCGTGACGCCCATCTTCTGCCGCGCCTCGGGCGAGATCATGGCATGAGAAGTGAGTACCGGAAGGCTGACCAGTGAGTCCACTCCGCCCAGGCTGGGCGCAAGCGTGAAGAGGTGCAGCGCCTCGGAGAGATGGCGGGCATCTTCTCCCGTGCCATCAACTTCAAAGCTCAACACGCCGCCGCCACCAGCCATCTGTTCCATCGCCAGGGCGCGTTGCGGATGACCTTCAAGGAATGGATAATGCACTCGTTTGACCTTGGGATGAGCACGGAGAAATTCCGCCACTCGCAACGCGTTTTCATTCTGCCTTTGGACGCGCACCGCCACCGTCTTAATTCCGCGCAGCAGCAAAAACGCGGCGTGAGGATCCATGCAGCTTCCCAGCACGGTCCGGCTTTCGTGAATGTTCTCAATCATGTCACGCCGTCCCGCAACGATGCCGCAGATTAGATCAGAGTGTCCACCGAAATACTTCGTCCCAGAATGCATTACCAGGTCGATGCCAAATTCCGCGGGACGCTGGTTGATCGGTGTGGCGAAAGTACTGTCAATCATGGTGATTAAGCTGTGCTGCTTTGCCAACGCCGCAGCCTTTCGCAAATCCACCACCTTCAAAGTAGGGTTGGTCGGTGATTCAAGATAGAGAAGCTTTGTATTTGGCCGGATCGCGCGTGCGTGCTGCTCGTACTCTGTCGTGTCCACAAACGTGGTTTCGACGCCCATCTTTGGGAGCCATTGGCTGAGGAACTTGGTGGCGCCTCCGTAAATATCCCGCTGAGCGACGATGTGATCCCCGCTCTTCACCAGCGCAAATATTGACGTCGTAATCGCCGCCATGCCGGATGCGAAAAGAAGGGCAGCATCCACGCCTTCCAGTTCAGCCACTGCAGCCTCGGCGACCGTATGGGTCGGATTGCCATACCGCGTGTAGAACATGTCAGTGTGCGTTGCCCGCACCTGTTGCTCACTGTCTGTCACTTCGAAAGTCGAGGTCTGATAAATCGGAGTCGCCAGCGGCCCATTCTTTTTCGTGAGATCGGTCCCGCCGCGTACGGCTTCGGTTTCCTGACGACGCTGATGCTTCTTCATACTCCCTCCTTAGTAGGCACTCACGCTTTAGCAACCGCAGTGTCGAAGGCGGGTACAAGGGAAAGCCATTCCGCCGATCGAGGGTGCCGTCCACTTGTGACTTGCTCAAAAGACTCCTGCAGTGAGCGCGCAACTGGGCCAGTCTTACCGTCGCCAATCATTCGAAAATCAATTTCCCGTAGCGCGATCACTTCAGCCGCTGTACCGCAAACGAAAACCTCGTCTGCGATATAAAGTTGATCCCGCGAGATGGGTTCCTCAAGTACGGTATCGCCCAGGTCACGAGCTAATGTAATCAAGCTGTCGCGGGTAATCCCTTCCAGAATTGAAGCCTTCGGCACGGTGTAGATCAGGTTGTCGCGCACCACGAATATATTTTCGCCCGAGCACTCGGCTACGTATCCCTGGGGATCAAGCATGATGGCCTCATCGAATCCCAGGCGTTGCGACTCCGTCTTGGCCAGGATCGAGCCCACATAATTTCCCGAGACCTTGGCCTTGGTCATCATGATATTTGGGTGCAGGCGCGTATATGAGGAAATATTGGCGCGAATACCGCGTTCCCGTGCTTCTGCGCCTAGAAACGAAGTCCACTCCCAGACGGCGATCATCAACCGCGGTTTGCCGCTGTCCACTACCAGGTTCATCGCCCCATCCAGATAGATCAGCGGCCGGATGTAGCAGGCGGAAAAGCCATTCGCTGCGACCGTCTTGTGAATCGCCTCCAGGAGTTCAGCCCGTGTGAAAGATAGATCTCGAAAACCGACAATGTGCGCCGAATCGAGCAGGCGATCAACGTGCTCCTCCAACCGGAAAATGGCGGCTCCAGTATCAGTTGCATAGCAGCGTATGCCTTCGAATACGCTAAAGCCATAGTGCAAGCCGGCATTCACAAAAGGAATTTTTGATTCGGACGAGTCTTTCAGTTCGTGCTCAACCCAAACGTAACGCGATTTAGATGCCATAGAATCCTCGATCCACGACTAGATAATTATTCAAGAGTAACTGTCAGAACCCGACTGAGCAAGAGCCTTCGCGGTCTTAACCTTCCGAATAGCGTCGATTTATCACGACCCCCGGACTCGATTTATAATCGCCCCCTTATGGATACAGGCCTAAAAAACCGGGTTGCCATCGTCGCCGCGTCCAGCCAGGGAATCGGTCGGGCCGCGGCCGAAGCCTTTGCCGCTGAGGGATGCCGCGTCGCTATGTGCGCCCGCAATCCGGAAGCGCTCCAAACCGCCGCCAAGAAAATACAAAAACAATACAGTGCCGAAGTGTTAGCCGAGGCTTTGGATGTCACCGATCCGAGTGCCGTGCACCGTTTTGTCGAAGCTGTCGTTAGTAATTTTGGCGGGGTCGATATCTGCGTCACCAATGCCGGAGGTCCGCCGGCCAAGGGCTTCCTCGCTGCTTCGCTGGAAGACTGGCGAAAAGCCGTAGACCTCAACTTTCTAAGCACGGTCTATTTCGCCCGTGAAGTCATTCCTCACATGCAGCGCAAACATTGGGGTCGAATCATCACCATTACCTCAATCACTACCAAGCAGCCGGTGGCCGATCTGGTCCTCTCAAATGCCGTGCGAGCCGCCGTGGTTGGTCTGGTCAAGAGTCTTGCCAACGAATTCGGGAAAGATGGAATCCTGGTTAACAACGTAGGACCCGGGTATACGGCCACCGATCGCCTGAAGGAACTTGCCAAGTCCCGTTCCGCGGTGCTAGGCAAGAATGAAAATGAAATCTTCGAAAGCTGGGCGATGGATTCTCCGCTCAAACGTCTGGGCGAACCTCGCGAGGTCGCGGATACCATTGTGTGGCTCGCCTCGGAAAGAGCCTCGTATATTACCGGTCAGACCGTCCTGGTGGATGGGGGGCTTTATAAGGGTCTATAACACTAACTAAAGCAAATTGTGGAACCTTTCCAAGGATTGCTAATCCTTTCGGTTTCGAGTAATCTGTGGCTCACTTTCAATGAGTTAGTTTGCTTGGGGACGTGCCTGCAACCGCAGGATCAGGACTCGTTCATGTGGGCCACTGCTCGTCTCGAAAACGCAATTATTTTTACAGTCGGGCAGAGCCGGTTCGTCGCGCTGTTTCAGGTCTTGTCCTTTCATCGTTCCGAGACGATAGCGGAAACAGACCCGTCGTTTCTCAGGGGAGGGGTGTATGTCCAGGTCGGTCAATAAATTCCTTTGCTGCGCACTGTTGGCAATTTCACTGGTAGGCATGACCTTTGCCCAGGGCGGAGCTACGGGAGCCATCACCGGAACTGTGCAGGATTCAAGCGGTGCGGTGGTAGCCAATGCTGAGGTCCGCATCGTGAATCAGGACACCGGCGCTCTCACCCGCACCACCAGGACTGATGGCAACGGCTCCTTTGCGGCAACCCTGCTGCCGGTGGGAAATTACACGGTCTCGGTCCACAGCCCGGGCTTTCGCGAAGGCAAGTTCCCCGACATCGCGGTGCGCGTAACCGAAACCACGCGCATGACCGCCAAGCTGGTGCCGCTACAGGTCCTGGAAAAAGTTGAAGTCCAGGCCCAGGTGCAGGCGGTAGATACGACCACCGCTACCACCGGAGAAAGCGTCGAAGCCAGGACAATTCGCAACCTGCCGCTGTCGACCCAGAACTTTCAGCAACTCCTGACTCTCTCTTCGGGTACTAACTCTGACCTGAATGCTTCCGCATCACTGGGGCGGGGAGATGTCCGCATAGAAGTAAACGGCCAGCGCGAAGACAATAACAACTACTTGATCGAGGGCATCAGCGCCACCGACTACAACGTCGCCGAGCTGACCAATACTCCATTACCCAGTCCCGATGTTGTTCAGGAATTCAAAGTCCAAACCAGTATGTACGACGCCACCCAAGGCCGAAATGGCGGTGGGAACATCAACGCCATTCTGAAGACTGGGACCCGCAACTTTCACGGTAGCTTGTTTGAGTTTTTTCGCAATACGGACTTGAATGCGAATGAGTTCTTCCTCAAGCGAAGTCAAACGAGATTAGGCCTCTCCAACCGCCGGCCCGATATCAAGCAGAACATTTTCGGCGGTAGCCTGGGCGGACCGGTCGGAAAGGAAGGCAAGGGGGGCTTCTTTTTTGTGAATTATCAGGGCACTCGGCAGCGCAGCGGTCTTTCCCCGGGAGCAATCATCAGCACTACGCTCCCTGTTCTGCCAGCAGATCGCTCCCCAGGCTCGCTGGCCGCGACCATGTTCCCCGGAAACCCTAGTGTCACGGCTGCTACGATCGACCCGGTAGCGGCGAAGCTGCTCGCTTTCAAAAGTAATCAGTTCAATGATGCGAGTGGATTTCTGTTTCCTGGCGCCGACCCTTCCTCTGGTGGCCAATTCGTGCTCAGTAAAGCTGGAACTTACACGGATGACCAGTTCACCGCCAATTACGATCGCGAGTTCCACAACAGTGCCGACAAGATCTCAGCGCGCTTTTTCTTTTCCAATTTCGAGTCGGTGTTGCCCTTCGGAGCGGGTGGTTTGACCGCGACCCTGGGTGGCACCATCAGCCAGACAGATCTTAATTTCCCTCTCGACCTGCCGGTGCACGATCGTTTCTTCAGCATCGCCGAGACTCATCTTTTCAACCCCCGGCTGGTAAACGAGTTTCGCTTCGGCTACGTGCATATAGACAACAAGGCAATCAACAAGCCCATCATCACCGTGGACGACCTGGGCATCAACCGGCCCAACAATAATCTCTTTAAGACGATTTACAAGTTCACCTTTTCCACCTTTCAGCTTGGCCCCACCCCGGGTGCGGACCAAAGCCAACTGCAAAACAACCTCACTTTTTTGGATACCGCCAGCTATACCGCAGGGAAGCATTTGCTTCGCTTTGGCGGCGAGTATGACCGGGTGAACCTCGACAAGAACTTTCCGCAAACCTTTAATGGAGAGTTGTTCTTCTTTCCTTCACCAGCCAATCCCAGCGACCCGAATGATCCTTGTGCAGCCACCGCGCAAAATCCCAACGGTGGATGCTCGGACTTTCAAAATTTCCTTCGAGGTGCGCCCGGATTCTCCTTTGGCGGCAGCGGCGTATTCAATCATCAATATAGGATCAACGACTACGGTCTTTTCCTGCAGGACGACTACAAAGCGACCCCCAACCTGACGATCAACGCCGGCCTGCGATGGGAGTTATTCGGCGCCGCTAAAGATAACCGGTGCCATATCGGCAATACGATCTCGGCGCTCGCCAATCAGGGCATCGAGCCGTTCGTATATCCCAAGTGCGTCGGCAAACTCGGAGTGCCGGGCTTTACCGGTACTCTTAGCGATAGCACCATGAAAAATGGCTACGCTTCCAATTGGGGACCCCGTCTCGGTTTCGCTTACGACCTGTTCGGCCATCACACCACCGCAATCCGCGGTGGATATGGCATCTTTTATGTGCGTGAAGATGTGGGTACTGTGGACCAGCTATCGTTTACGACTCCGATTCTTCCTATTACGACGCCAGTTGGAACTCCAGGAGACATGGCGGACGTCTTCGCCGTCGGTCCCGGCAGACTGCCGACCGGAGGAGTCATTGATCCAGCCTTCATTCCCGTCTATTCGCCCTTTCTCGGCTTTGCCGATTGCGCAACCGGCGCGCCCACCACGGACACTAGCCAGTGCGCCGTTTTCGATAATGGACAGCCCAATGCCTTCGGGGATGCTACGCATCCCAACGGCATTTTCGGAGGCAACAGCATTAACCTGTTCGGACTGGAAGTCCCGCGGCACTTTGTCTCGCCCAGCACGCAACAGTGGAACCTGAGCATTCAGCAACAACTGCCTCGAAACTGGATATTGGAAGTAGGCTACGTCGGCACCAAGGGCACGCACCTTCGTGAAACTCGTGATTCCATTCAGCCTTTCGACGCGACCACTCATCCCGTGACGCTAACCGCTCTGAACGGAACGGTTTACACGGTTAACCAGAACACATTCTTTAATGCCAACGCGCGCTCCCGCGCCCTCGGACTGGCAACCCAGAACTATCAATTATTCGCCAGCGATGCCTGGTCGAATTACCATTCCTTGCAGGTGACCGCCTCGCATCGCTTCTCTAGATCCCTCTATTTCCAGGCGGCATACACATGGTCGAAGGCGCTTGATGCCACCTCCAGTGGCAACACGGCATTCAACACTGCCATTAACGATCAGACGAATTTGCGAAACTCCTATGGTCCAGCCGACTTCGATCGCCCTCACCGGTTTGTGATCAGTTACAACTGGGATATGCCCTTCTTCGCAAGCGGCACCGGTGTCGTCGGCGCTGTGTTGAGCCATTGGACACTCAGCGGAATTACAACATTTCAATCTGGCACCCCATTTACGGTCATCGACGCGGGTGGTGGACTTGGCTTCAACCTGAGTAGTCCGAACACCAGTACTGCAACCTTGAACCCGGGATTCACCCTGTCTTCGGTGCAGACCAGCGGCGATGTCCACAACCGACTTGACAGTTGGTTCAAAGTTGACTCCCTGGGTGTGCCGCTGGGCATTAGTGGAGCGCCCGTGATTGGACCAAACGGCGAAACGGGTTTCGGCAATTTGAGTCGCAACGATTTCCGTGGACCCCGCCAGCAAAACTGGGATGTCTCCATTGGTAAGAACTTCCGCATTACGGAGGGCAAAAACTTCAAGTTCGCAGCCGACTTCTTCAATATTTGGAATCACCCGATTTTTGCCAGTCCCAACAGCATCTTCAACGGTCTGGGTTTCGGTACGATCACCAGTACCAAAGGCACTCCACGGCTGATCCAGCTTTCTGGAAGGTTCTCTTTCTGATGAAAGGCCAAAAGCCTCGCATCCCCCTGCTAGAGCGCGATCAGGTCTCGTCCGAGGTCGGCGCCATCTACGACGCTCTCCTTCAGCAGCGGGGCGTAGTGCCCAACATGTTCAAAACCATTGCGCATACTCCGGCGCTGGCGCAAGGTATTGCCGCGTTCCTCAAGCCGCTCATGGGAGATGGCGCGCTGCCCGGCTCCTACAAAGAACTGGTTGCAACCCGCGTCGCCTGGCTTCAGGATTGCGATTATTGAATCACCGCGCACTCTGTTTCGGCGAAACAGAAGGGTGCTACCGAGGATCAAATCGAAGCCGTGAAGGGCAACTTCGAAAAGGGACCGTTCACCGAGGCGGAAAAGGTCGGTCTGCGCTGTGCCGACAAACTTCATCGCTCGCCTCACGAACTCGACGACAACTTCTACGCGCAACTGAAGAGTTTCTATAACGATCAGCAGATAATCGAACTGACCGCCACCGCTGCCGCTTTCGATTTCTTCCCGCGCTTTGTGGACGCTCTGCGCATCCCTACCACACCCGTGCCCGAAGGAGTTTTCGAAAAGAAGGATTGAATGCGAGCCCTGGCTTCGCGAATGTCGGTGATGAGTGGCGAAGGCGCGCTCTCTGTCTTTGCCCACGCCCGAGAACTGGAGCGCCAGGGTCGTTCCATCATTCATCTGGAACTGGGCGAACCGGATTTTCATCCCGCCGAGCCGGTCATCGACGCTCTTCACAAGGCCGTCAAAGAAGGGAAGGACCGTTATTGCCGCGTCGCCGGCGTCCCTGCGCTTTGCGAGGAATTAGCGACCTACCTTCGCCGGACACGGAATTTAAACATTTCGCCAGAGAACGTCGTTATCGCGCCCGGCTGCAAGATCGCGCTCTTCCTCGCCATGATGGCGCTGATCGAGCCCGGCGACGAAGTTCTTTTTCCCGATCCCGGTTTTCCTGGATATCCCTCGATCACGCTGGGCCTCGGTGGCGTTCCCGTTCCTTTCCAGCTAGCAGAACGAAATCGCCTCCAGCCCGATCCCGACGAGATCGCCGCGAAAATCACGCCGCGTTCCAAGATCCTGATTACCAATTCGCCGGGTAATCCCACGGGAAGCGTTTACACGGACGACGTCCAGCGTCGCATCGCAGAGCTCGCCGTCAAACACGATCTCTATGTTCTCTCCGACGAAATCTACGCTCGCATTATCTACCGCCCAAACTACTTATCGATGCTCACCTATCCCGGGATGGAAGAGCGCACGCTGATCATCGATGGCTTTTCCAAAAGCTTCGCCATGACCGGATGGCGCCTGGGTTACACCGTTGCTCCTGCGCACATCGTGCCTGCCTTGGTCATGCTCGCCATCAACAGCTACACCTGTGTCACCGAGTTCACTCAATATGCCGCAGTGGAAGCTTTGCGTGATCGAGCCCAAGCCACGCCTCGGATGGTGAAGGAGTTCGCGCAACGCCGCGAGCAGTTTGTCCGCGACTTGAACCGTGTGCCGGGATTCCGCTGTGCTCCTCCGGAAGGGGCGTTCTATGCCTGGGTCAACATCAGTGATACTGGTAGCCGCGCCGAGGAAATTTGCCGCATTATGCTGGATGATGCCGGCGTCGCTGCCATTCCCGGCGCAGCTTTTGGCGCCTCCGGCAAGGATTTCGTGCGATTTTCCTTCGCATCTTCAACCGCTACCTTGCAAGAAGCGGTGGAGCGCATTCTCAAAGTTTCCAGCGCCTGGCAGGGAACACTAGCAAGAAGATAGATCGAACAACCTTACGGAGACTTCCATGAAGTTCAGGTGTCGCTGGTGGCAATGGTTTGTGATCCTCACAGCAGCATCGAGCAGTTTAATGGTGTTCGCCCAGGCCCGTCCTTTTCCCGGGCCTGATGTGCAGCAGATCTATCAACGGCTTTTGCCGCAAGTAGAAAAGATTCCCATCTTCGATCACCATGCTCATCCTGGTTTTCCCGACGATCCCGACGTTGACGCCATGGCCGCTCCTCCCGGCAGCGCCGCTCTGCGTGAGCGTGACAGCAATCTCGAACTAGTCGCGGCCGCCAAGGCTCTGTTTGGCTATCCCTACAACGATTTCTCCCCTGAGCACGCCAAGTGGCTGGTCCAGAAAAAAGCCGAGTTGAAGAAGTCGCAGGGCAACGCCTACTTCTCCAATATTCTCGACAAGCTAAATATCGAGCGCTCGGTCGCGAACCGCGCCATGATGGCCGGCTATCTCGATCCCAAGCGCTTTCCGTGGGTCTTTTTTGCCGACGCCTTCATGTGGCCATTCGACAACCAGCAGCAGCGCTCCCGTAATCCTGACGAACAGGTTTACATTCCCTTACAGGAAAAAATGCTGCACCGTTGGATGCAGCAGGCGCAGCTCAACAGGCCCCCCGCTGACTTTGCAGGCTATCTCTCATTCATCAGCAGCACCCTCGAGGAGAACCAGAGGCGGGGCGGTATCGCTATGAAGTTTGAAGTAGCGTATTTCCGCTCAACCAAATTCAGCAATCCGCCTCGCCAACAGGCGGAACAGATTTACCAGCATTATGTCAATGGGGGCGTGCCGGCTGCCGATGATTACCGCATCTTTCAGGATTACATTTTCCGTTACTTGATTAGTGAAGGCGGCCGCCTCCATCTTCCTGTCCATATCCACTCGGCGGTCGGCATCGGCGATTATTTCAACATCTCCGAAGCCAACATAATGAACCTGGAGAATATTCTCCGCGATCCCCGCTATTCCGCTGTGACGTTTGTGATGATTCACGGCGGATATCCGCTGGAACGCGAAGCCATCTGGTTGGCCGCGGTGAAGAACGTCTATATGGATTCCTCGCTGATGGAAATTGCCATGTATCCTTCAGAGTTTAAGAATTCGCTCAAGCAATGGCTGGAAACATTTCCCGACAAGATCACATTCGGTACTGACGCTTTCCCTTACAATGATGTTCTCGGCGCCGAAGAGAGCTATTGGCTGGGCGTGCAGTCGGCGAGACAGGGCCTGGCTGCTGCGCTTGCCGAAATGGTATCCATGGGAGAGGTAAGCGAATCCAAGGCGCTGGAGATGGCCCACGGCTACCTCCACGATAATGCGATTCGCATCTACGAAGGCAAGGTTCAGTGATATGGCAAGAACTGGCATGTCAAGTAAGAGGGTTTCCGCTAACAAGAGCGGCAGCAGCAAAAACAGCGCCATGAGAAAGAAGCCGATGGCTCCGGTCTTCCGCCAGAAGGGTGTGGAGAAAAAACGAGGCGCGACTGCCACCCTGAAACACGTCCCCTGGAACACAGTGGAATTAGAGAGCTTGAACCCGCTGCTCCAGCGTCAGTTCGTGGTCGGCCATGACGTTATGCTGGCGCGCGTCCTGCTGAAGAAGGGCTGCATCGTGCCCCACCATAGCCACGTCAATGAGCAGATCACCTACATTCTGGAAGGTGCGCTGAAGTTCTGGATCGACGGCCGCGAGATCACGGTCCATGCCGGGGAAGTGCTGACTATTCCTCCGAACATGCCGCACAAGGCAGAAGCGCTCGTGGACACCGTGGATCTGGACGTTTTCAATCCGCCACGCGCTGACTGGATTAATAAGGACGACAAATATCTGCGTGGCAAATAGACCAGAAATAGATCGCAGCAATAATTCAAGTTCCGTTGCCGCGTACTCACATGACCAATCGCACGATTTCCATTCCGACTGCCGCCCCGGTGTCGAGTTTTCGCTGCATTGCATGCGGCGTCATCCGTGACAACGTTAGTCATGATTTTCGTTGTACCGATTGCGGCGATCTATTGGAGATCTTTTACCCCGCCTGGCACAGCGAACAGATGGCGACCAACGCGCCAGGCTTCAAGGCGCTATGGCAGCAAAGGAAGACTTCTCGGCGGGCAATCGATGAAAGCGGCGTTTGGCGTTTTCGCGAACTTCTGCCTGCCCTTCGCGACTGGGATCAAGCCGTCACCCTGCGCGAAGGCAATACGCCTCTCTACAATCTTCCTGCTTGTGCCCGCATCGCCGGCGTAAAACAGCTTTACGCCAAGCATCAGGGCATGAATCCGACAGGCTCGTTCAAGGACACAGGCATGACCGTAGCCGCATCCTTTGCCCTGCAGGAGGGCTTCCGCTGGGTCGCCTGCGCTTCCACGGGAAATACTTCTGCCTCCATGGCGGCCTATGCTGCGAGGTCTGCCATGCGAAGTCTGGTGGTCATTCCCGAAGGCAAAGTTTCCTGGGCGAAACTTTCTCAGGCACTGGACTACGGTGCCCTTACCTGCGAGCTACGTACTGACTTTGATGGCTGCATGCGAGTGCTCAATGAAGTCGTGAAGCAGTGGCCCGTTTGCCTGCTAAATTCCGTCAATCCTTATCGCATTGAAGGACAGAAAACTGGCGCCATCGAACTCCTTGAGCAATTCGATGGGCAGGTGCCCGATCACATCATCGTTCCCGGCGGGAATTTGGGAAACTGCTCGGCGCTCGGCAAAGCTCTTCTCGAACTGCTGGATCTGGGTCTGATTACACGAACGCCGAAAGTCTCGGTCATTCAGGCGGAGGGCGCTAATACACTGCTGCGCAGTGTTAGAGAACACGGTGGAAAGAAATTGATTCCCATGCAAGCTCAGACCGCCGCCACTGCCATCCGTATCGGCAGTCCTGCATCCTGGAAGAAGGCAGTGCGTGTGTTGCAGGCCACTGGCGGGACCGTCGAACAAGCCAGCGAAATTGAAATAGCCCAGTCTAAAGCCGAAATCGGCACTGATGGAATCGGCTGCGAGCCGGCCTCCGCCGTCACCCTGGCCGGACTGAAAAAGCTGGTAAAACAAGAATTCGTAAAACAAGATGACATCGTGGTACTTATCTTGACCGGTCACTTGCTCAAAGATCCTGAGTTCACCCTCAAATTTCATCGCGGAGACTTATTCAAAGGCACAGAATACGAGCAACAAGCCGCTGCTCTCCGCTTACATCAGCGTGCTCGCGTCACTTTGGAGCCCACGGCGGATGCCGTCGTGAAGGCGCTCGAACAGGCCGAAAAGAGCACCCCGCCCAATTAGAATGCCGAGTATCAACCGCTCTGCCCAGCGCCGCAGCAGTTCATTACAGCTAAGTCTTCCCGCAACCTCCGCCAATCTTGGACCGGCATTCGATGCGGCAGCCCTGGCGCTGCAACTGTTTCTGAAAATCAAGGCTAGTTCTGCCGCGGAGTTCTCGATCGTTGCCCGGGGCCGCGACGCCGCCATCTGCAATCAGATCAACAACCACCTCATCCTGGATACCTACCGCGACGTGCTGCGCTCACAGGGCAAAAAGATCAGGCCTCTCGGTCTGCGCATCGAAAATGAAATTCCCATCGGCAAAGGCCTCGGTTCTTCGGCAGCCGCCCGTCTTGCAGGGATCGCTCTGGCCGTCCATTTTGGAAAATTGGATTGGACCGAAAGCAGGATCATTGGCGAGGCCTCGCGCCGCGAGCACCATCCCGATAATGCCGCTGCCTGCTGGATGGGAGGCTTGGCCGTGGCCCGCATGTCCTCGGAGTTCGAAGCTCAGGTATTGCGCGTGAAACCAAAAGGCAAGTGGCCCCTGCTGGTTGCAGTTCCAAATGAGAGTCTGCCGACGGAAGAAGCGCGGCGCGCACTGCCTGCTCAATACTCGCGTGCCGATGCTGTCGCCAATGTCCAAAATTCGATGCTTCTGTTAGCCGCGTTTGTCGAGGGACGATCCGATCTTCTCGCCTCCGCTCTTAAAGATCGCTTCCACCAACCTTATCGTGCCAAATTGTGTCCATTGCTGCCGGTCGTTACCGAACTTGTAGGAAAACCTGGAATTTTAGGCGTAAGTTTGAGTGGCGCCGGCCCGTCAGTCCTGATTTTTCTTGATCCGAAAATTCCTAAGAATAAAGTGCGGCAGGCGCTCATCTCTCACTTGAAGATCCACAGGCTCGCGGCAGAATTGCTCGATACCGCTATTTCTCTTCACGGAGCGCGAGGAGAAGAGAACCGAACGGGCAAGCGATAAGTCTCACCCGCTGAAAGGATTAAACTTGTGAAGAATTCAAGGCTGTCGGCGCGAGTAATTTCGCCGGCCACCATTTCGTTGCGCCGACGCGATCACGCTGAATAGGTGCTCCTCAAAACTCAGATCGCGATCTTTAGCGACCCTGTCGGGATACGAGTTCATAGCGCTGAGGAAATTTTGAACTTCCATGCGGAAGTCATCTTGTTCTGAAGAACGCGCGAGGGTAAACATGCGCGCACGAAGCTGGCTGGTTTTCATTTACTCCCCCCCACAACCGTTCGCCATTTCGCAACTGGCAAACAATCCGTCAGCCACCGCGGTGCAAAGTCGCCTGTGCTGTCCGGCACCTTTTTCTCTGGAAACGGTTTTGTAAGCCTACTACTTTCGCCCTATCCCTGTAAATGGCCCTGTGGGATGGGGAAGTCTCTTGGCGGGTCAGCGCTTCCCAGGCAGTGAAGAACTTCAAAATGAGGCTCTTGGCTCCGGGTCCGCCGTCTTCCTTAGCGGCTGGCAGGCGGAATAATCCCATTCATCCGCAGATACTCCACCATCTGGCCGTAGTGGTCCATACAGTGTCCCACCGTCAGTGTCGCCATACCTAAGCGGGTGACTGTGCCCTCTCCGAACGGACTTTTGACCGGTTCGACGACATTCTTTTCGTCAATCGTCGCGACCGCTTTATGCACATAAGCGAACGAGTCCTTCAGGTAGTTGAGGATGTCAGCTTTGCTCTTCACCGAATCGGGCCCCTTTTCCTCGTTGCCTTCCACCGGCGGCTTTTCCCCGATCATGGCAGCAGCGACTTCATAATTCACCGCCGCCACGTGTTTCACCTGTTCTCCGAAATTGCGCACGCCCTTAAATTCACCATTTGTAGGAGCGAAGGAGTACTTATCTTCCGGCATGGCATCGGCTGCGGACACAAATTCCTGTTCAGTATTCTTGACCGCTCGATCGAGAACCTGCTGGATCGTGCGGCGTTCCGGCGGCTTTACGGGCGCCTGCGCGATGGCCAATCCACTGCAAGCTAGCAGCAACATCAGCGAAGCAACATACATTTTCTTCATGCCAATCTCCTTAACCAATGACGCTATAACAAACTTCCCAATCAATCGCGAACCACCGCCGGCGCCATTTCCAGTTGCTGCGTAGTAAGCCGATGCCGCCGGATTGTAGAAAGTCCCAGGATCAGCGCAAAGGAGGAGTACATGAGCGCCGTCGGAACACCCACTCGCGTGGCCAGCGCTCCCCAAAGCGCGCTGCCCAGCGCCATTCCTCCCTGCAATACCAGCAGGTACATGGATAGCGCTCGGGCTCGCAGCCATGATGGAGACATCGTCTGCGCCGCCATGTTCAAGCACGCTAGTATACCGATCCAGGCCATTCCAGCCGCGAAGAATACGGCGCATAACCCTTCAAAAATCTTTACTTGTCCGGCTGCGAATGTCATTCCCGCGAACAGCAGAATGGCAAACGCCACAATTCCGTCGATCGAGAGCCTCTCCTTTAATCTGGGCAGCGCCGCCGCTCCCGCCAACGCGCCCAAGCCAAAGCTGGTCAGTAACACGCCATACCCCGTCGCTCCGTGCGGACGTGCAATAATCGGCAGCAGCGCCAGCACCGAGGTGGCGGCAAAACTGAAAGCACCGGTTCGAATCAGCACCGATTTCACCAGCGGCGCGCCGCGCACATAACGGATTCCCGTCAGCATCGCTTCCAGGACCCGTCCCGTTTCCACCTGTTCGGCGTGCGGTCTTTTCCAGCGGTAGAGAAAAAAGATCACGCCGAAAAAAGACGCCGCATTCAGCAAAAACGCCAGTCCCGAACCCGCGACCGCCACAACCATTCCACCCAGCGCGGGACCAACCGCACGGGCCACATTAAACCCGGCTGAATTCAAAGCCACCGCCGAAGCGTGCTGGTCCGGCGAAACGATTTCCGGAGTAATCGCCTGCCATGCCGGATCGTTCATGACCGACCCCAGTCCCAGCAGAAAGGTGAACAATAAAAGCGTCCATGGAGTGACCGAACCACGCAGCGTCAAAAATCCCAGTATGCCCGCTGCCAGCACCATCCAACCTTGCGTGATCAGCAAAAGACGTCGACGGTCCATCATGTCGGCCAACGCCCCTGCGGGCAAGACCACCAGGAACACAGGCACCGTCGCCGCTGCCTGCACCAAGCCCACCATCAGCGGCGACATCGTGAGTTGCGTCATCAACCAACCCGCACCCACGTTCTGCATCCAGGTGCCGGTGTAGGAGATCACCGCGGCAATCCAAAGCGACCGGAACAGCGGTTCTCGCAACGGGGCCAGCGCAGAACCATTCCGTCGCTTGGCGCGCAGGCTTTCCGATAACGACACGTTGAACGAATCCGCCATTGTCAATTGCTCGATGCGCTCTGCAGCACCACCGGAATGCTCTGCCCAAAGGGCCACTCCCGGCTTCGCCACGCGCGAATCAGGTAAATCACTAAACCGACGATCAGGATCACCGCTGCGTATCGGATTTCGTTCAGCGGATTCGGTCTCTTAATCAGTACGAACAGAAATCCTAGGCTTGCCAGCAGCGCGGGCAGCGGGTAAAGCCACATGCGAAAAGGACGCGGCATGTCGGGTCGGCGAATCCTCAGCACAATCACTCCAATCGCCTGTATCAGAAACTGCAACATGATCCGAATCACTACCAGCGCGGCAATCACATCCGCCAGCCGCAGAAAACAGAATGCCGCTGCTACCAGTCCCAGCGCCAACAGAGAAACATGCGGGAAGCGATATTTGGGATGCACCCTCGCAAACGCCTTGAAATAATTGCCATCGAGTGCCGCCGCGTACGGCACTCTGGAATACCCCAGCATCAGCGAGAACACTGATGCGAAGGCCGTCCACATGATTAATCCGGTCACCAGCCGGGCGGCCCATGTCCCATAGATCCTCTGCATGAACACTGAAACGACATACAGGCTACTGTTGGATTTCCCGCTCCGCACCATATCCTGCCACGGCACCACGGCGAGAATGCTGATGTTCATCACGACATATAGACAGGCGACGAGCAGAATGGAAAGCAGCAAAGCTCGAGGAATTGTTCTACCTGGGTCCTTAATTTCGTCTCCAAGGAAACAAACGTTGTAGTAACCCCAGTAGTCGTAAGCCGCGATCAGCATCGCCCCGCCCAATCCATTGAAGAAGTTTCGCGAGAGGGTGAAGGCCCCGGGAGGAAAGCTGAATGCCTGGGCCGCGTTGAAGTGTGTGAGCCCCGCGAAAATGATCCAGGCAATCGTGCCCATCACCCCAACCCAGAGCAATTTCGACAGCCGACCAATCGTGGTGATGCGCCGGTAAAGCAGCAACACCGCAACAACGCAAATCAGAATGGCGACGAAAGTCCCCCCAGTCACCACCCAACTCACCTGTAACGCTCCCAGAAAAGGCAGTTGCATGCTGGCATTGCGCCCGGCGTAAGTATGCTCCAGACCCGGCCAAAAGAAACCTGCATATTGAGCCAGACCGATTGATCCCGAAGCAATGGAGAGCGGAGCGCTGAATGAAAGTTGCCAGATAAATAAAAACGAAATCAGCCGGCCTAAACTTCTCGGCCCATAAATTTCTTTCAAATACCCATACGAGCCGCCCGACCAGGGCATCGCCGCACCCAGTTCCGCCCAAACCAGCCCGTCACACATGGCGAACCCTGCCCCTAAAATCCAGCCCAGCATGGCCTGCGGTCCGCCCATCGCGCTCACGATCAGCGGCACGGTGATGAACGGCCCCACCCCAATCATGTCAATCATGTTCAGCGCCGTAGCACTGCCCAGTCCCACGCCGCGGATAAGTTTCGGCGAAATTGAATCGTCTGCGGTTTGGATTGAGTCGGGATCCATCGAAATGCGCTTATCTACCTTCTACTCACTCTACTCACTGACCACTTCCCTCATGTCCCGCGCTCAACAGATTCACATACAGCCGAATCGCCCCCGGCACTCCCGCCGGTAACTGCCGGAAAAACGCGTATCCCGCATAGATGTACGTGCCCTTGCCATACTGCGCCCGAAGCAGTCCACCCTGCTGCGGTTGTTCTCCCGGATCATGAGACGCCAGCAGCGGCTTGAAATGGCCATCCCACTGGTCCATGAAATACAAACCGCGCTCCTGCACCCAACCATCGAAGTCCCGCGGCGTGATCGCATTCGGAAAATGAAAGACACTATCCTCGGGCGCCAGAATTTCCACCGGCGCCTCTTCCACCGAAACCCGCGCCCGGCTCAGTTGTGCGGGTTACGGAGTGAAGCGCCCGCCATTAAAATCTCCCACGCCGGTGTTGTACTGCGCAATCAATGTTCCACCCGCCGACACGAAATCCAGCAGCCGCTTATTGTTCGCGGCAACCTCTTTATGGGTGTCATACGCGCGGATTCCCAGCACGATGGTTCCATAGCGGCTCAAGTCCTCGTTGCCCAGCTTCTCCGCTGGAATCAGCGCCACGTTCATCCCTAGCTGGCTAAGTACTGTAGGAATGTCGTCGCCAGCCCCCATGACGTAGCCCACTTTTAATCCAGCAGGGACTTTCACATCTACAATGCTCACCCGCTGAATTGCCGGCTGATAGTAATAAAAGGCATCGAGATCCTCGCGCGTGACGACGGTATAGCCTTCGCTGTACGTCGAGCCGCCTGCGTCAAGAACTGCCCGCATCTCTGCCCGGCCTTCTTTCAAACCTGCGGGAAATACTTTGAACTGAAACTCCTGTTTCTCACCGCGCTGATGAAATTCCACCGGCAACTGAGCAGGCTCGACACGCCAGTTCGGCGGAACTTCCAGGTGTAAGGTTCCCTTTGCAGGCGCCGAAAGGTTATAGCTCACGCCAACCTTCACGTTGCATCCCGGATCGCCCTCCACTCGGATAGTCTGAGTGCCCGGTTCCAGCATGACAGAAAATGCGGGAGCCACCGCCAGGGTCCGCCTTTGCTCGTGCCCAGTTTCATCAAGGAATGGAACTGTGACTGGAATGGATATGCGGCCGCCCTCCGTTGAGCCACGCTTTATCTCATGGCCAAGAAGATTCAAGCCGGCCGCCTTTGCAACCATTAAGTACTCGAGGCTGACGTGTAGCAAAGCGGGTTGGAAGGGAAGCGTCGCGTACCGCGGATCATCCACCGTGTTGACGCTTTCTGTTTCCGGTTCCCTGCGATGCCAGTAGGGACGGCTATAGCTCACTTTCGATGGCACCTGTAACAGGAAGTTAGCGTAATAATCTTCACGAGGCGAAATCGCGCCCGTTTGGCCTTTGTAAATGTTTTTAATCCATACCGGAGGCGCTTCCATCGAGACGTTTTGCACTTCCATGGGAAACTTCGATCCGTTGTGAAACTTCGCGACCACCGTAAACTTTTGTGTGGGCGAAACGATCGTCAGAGCCCCTGGTTCAGGTGGAATGCCTGCCCCCGGACCCTTGGTCGCTACGACGTCCGCTCTTAACGAAGCGTTCAGCGCCAGGTTCACCGCCACTTCACACTGCTGTTGCTTGTCGCGAAGAATAGTCAGCAGATCCGATTTAGCTGGCTCAATAAGTTGGCTGTGTTCCAATCGGTCCGTTACATCGTCAAGTAATCGCAATGCCACCAAGAGCGGCGTGGCAGCGCGACTCGGATCTTTGTCGATGCTTGCGTCTGCCTGATTGACCTCTTTCGCGATCTCCGCCAGCGCTGGCCGCAAAAACGGGACTTTCGCTTCCTCTGCGCCGAGCCTCGACGCCAACCCCGGCAAACTGGTATCAATCCCGTCAAAGAAATCCTTCTCATCTCCGTCTTTGTCGGTCGTACGCGGCAGCACCGACTCCACCAGTTTGTAGTAAGTAAAGCGATCGCCCGGTTCCACCGACCATCCACCCGCGCCCTGCGATAGCTGGTGTTTCAGACCTTGCATGGCGAACTGCACGTACGACATACCTAGCTGCGGATCCTGCTGCCCCGTATTCATCTTCACCGTGTAATTTTCCGCAGGACACGTACTCGCCCCAAACCCGCATACGTTGCCTACATACAGTTTCTTAGCCTGCCACGGTTGCAATCCTTCTGCGACTTGTTCGGGAAAGCGCTTCGGATCGGCGGCCGCCCGAAACGCCTCTTTCGTAAGCATTGCCGACGCCTGATGATGTCCATGTCCATCACGACTTGTCCCCGAAAATCGAGCCACCAGGACGTCCGGACGGGACGTCCGAATCACCCGCACCATATCTCCCAGCGCCACGTCGTGGCCTTGCCATTTCTGAAACGTCTCTTCCGGGCTCTTGGAATAGCCAAAATCCGCCGCCCGAGTGAAGCGTTGCTCGACTCCGTAATAGCGGTCCGAGGCCAGCAGTTCCAGTGTTCGTACCACGCCCAGCACGTCAAACAAGTTGCTGCCAATTTTGTTCTGCCCACCCTCGCCGCGGGTCAGCGTAAGCAGAGTCACGTTGACGCCTTTTCCTCTCGACTCTAGTGTCAACATCCCGCCATCTTCGTCATCCGGATGAGCCGTGGTTTGCAATAGCCGGGCGGTCGTTTTCAGGCGAAGCAACACCTGCTTCAGTCCCGGAACTCCTGAATCCTGGGGAAGCGGATCGACCGGGCTGACTTTATCGCCGGCAGTCTGGGCTGTTCCCGATACCAGCAGGAGTGTCGCCAGAACAATGGCCAGCAGGGCTCGTACCGCAGCACACCGCCGCAAAAGCAGATACCAAATACCTCGTGGTTCAGAATTTGTCATTTCAGGTGAGATGGTTTTCTTCGGAATAGGCAGCAAAATGTTTCCTGGTCGTGTGGTCTATGATTGGACTACTTTTCGGCCCAAGCGTTAGCACAACTTCAGCCCGGACCTATTCAGTGGAGCGCCGCATTTTGTGACGCCACAAACTTCCTCTGGCACTCGCTGGCGGCGGAAACCACTTGGTCAAATTCTACGTCCCCCCGCAGCTTCGCCAACATCGGATCCGTCTGTAACGCGCTATAGGCGCAGTAATTCTGCGCCACCGCCCGTCGCAGGAACTTCAATGCTTCTGATCTCTTACCGCAATAAGCCAAAATTGTTCCTTGATAATACTTCAGTTCGGGATCACGCTCCGGCAGCAGATTGGTTTCGGCCAGCGTTGCCAGTCTGTCGGTCTCCCCGCTGGGACGGTTATCCAGGCAGGCTCGCAGGAACTCTCGCATCCATGTGGGATTATCCGTCATCCGCTGCAAGGCCACGCGCGCCTCTTGTACCTTGCCCGCCCGCAATAGGACAGCCACTGTCACAGCATTGGACAACTCGGAGTTCGCATCCAAACGCAGGTATTCCAGGGAGCGCTGATTCTTGCCGGCTTCCATGAATGCAAAAGCACAAGAGCGGAAGATGAAGTTTCCGGGATCGATGCCTGTGGCGATGTCGCACTCGCGCTGTGCTTCGTCCAGCTTGCCTGCATAGCGCAGCACAAACGACAGAGAAAAATGCGCCATTGCATTCTCCGGACGTCGCCGCACCAGGTCCATCGCGGCTTTATAAGCCTTCGTCAATTCCCCATGCTCCACGTGATTCTGCAATAGATAACCCGCCGCGGAGACGCGGCTGGGCTCGAGTGCCAACGCATGTTCATATGCGGCGTCGGATTTCTGGTAAGAGTCTTCTCCGCCGCCGGCGTAAACCGCGTCGAAATAATAGCGGAGTCCTAACGCTTCCCAGGCCGGCGCATACGTAGGATCGAGCTTGACGGCTTGTTCCAACATCGCAATCGCATCTTTATTAGGCCCCGGGTCATGAGACACGGCCAGGCTGCGCAAATAGAGGTCGTAAGCTTGCTGGTTCACCGGGTAAGTACTGGTATCCAGCGCTCCTCCCGCGGCTCCCAGCGCCGGCAGCAAACCTTCGCGAACCTTGGTGGCAAGGTCGGCTTGCAGGCCGATCAAATCGTTCGCCGCCGCATTAACAGTCGTTTGCCACAGCAGCCTGTTGTCTTTTACTTCGATGTCCTCCAGGGTCACAATCAGCTTGTCGCCCTCGCGCAGAAAATGACCGGTGAGGACGTTTGAAACGTGCAGCTCTCGTCCGACCTTCTGCGGGTCAACATCTCCTCCCGCGTATTTCTGGGTGGTAGTCGTCGGACGAATTTCCAGATACCGGGTGTAGGTAAGCGCGTTCGCGATCTCATCTGCCAACGCGAAACGAAGATACTCGCTGCTCGGATCGTGACTCATGTTGCGCAGTGGCAACACCGCAATTGTGTTCCGGCTGGCAGTTGCCGCGCTTCCCGCCGAACGGTGCTTGAGCCACCACGCTCCCACCGCCGCCAGCACCATGAGAAGGACCGCCGTCACCCCCAGCAGAAGATACATCTGAAGCCGGCTCGAACGCTGGAAAGTGCTGGTGACCACATGCAGCCGCGAACCTTCTTGGGCTCCCGTTTTTACCAATCCGGACTCGGTCTCTTTCTTCAGCTTCTGCAAATCTGCTTTGATTTCGGCGGCACTCTGATACCGCTTAACGCGGTCCTTCTCCATGGCCTTGCCGATGATGCCCTCAAGGTCCTTCGGCAGATTCGGGTTAATCATTCTCGGTGCCGGAGGCTTCTGGTGCAGCACCGCATCCAGCGTGGTCACTACGTTTTTTCCGGTAAATACCGGTCGCCATCTCATACAGCACTACACCAAACGAAAAAATGTCGCTCCGCGGGTCGAGGCTGTCGCTGCGTGCCTGCTCCGGGGACATGTACACGGCAGTGCCCGGAATCACCCCTACCGCAGTCAGAGAATCTTCGATTGGAGTGTCGGTCTCGGTTCCCACCGATTTGTCGTGCGCCAGCTTGGCCAGCCCGAAGTCCAGAATCTTTGCCTGTCCGTGTTTCGTCAGAAAAATATTCGCAGGCTTAATGTCACGGTGGACGATGCCTTTGGCGTGTGAAGCCATCAGCGCGTCTGCCGTCTGGATTGCAATTTCGAGGAGTTGATCGAGGTCTATCGCCTGCCCTCGCATGCGATCCCTCAGGCTTTCCCCCTCGAGCTTCTCCATCACAATGAACGGGTGCCCGTTGTTGTCCTGGACGTCGTGAATAATGCAGATGTTGGGATGGTTCAATTGCGACGCAGCCCGGGCTTCGCGCTCGAAACGGTCAAGCGACTTGCGATCTCCAATGAGATTTTCGGGGATGAACTTTAAAGCGACGCGGCGTCCCAGGCGAGTGTCTTCAGCCTCATACACAACTCCCATACCACCGCCGCCCAATTTCCCAACAATGCGATAGTGGGAGATCGTCTGGCCAATCATGGACCGACCACTCCTGTCGGCGGCTATGTTAGGCCCCGTCCATTTGTCAGGTCAACCTATAGATTAGGGCGCGATGTAGGCGGGCGTCCCCGCCCGTGCCACCCTCGCCGTGCTACGTTGCTCCACCTGGCGCAATCCTGAGCTGGCGCAAAGATTATTCTTCCAAATACAGTCCCGCCGACGACCCCACCCATTCCATGTTCCGGTTGTGATCCACGCCCATCATCAACCCACGCCCCATCCGCAAAATCGTCAATACCGGAAGA